>Ga0364922_10085_pt1 | contig 53584 bp, 24 predicted proteins | sample ExccelJu500001D4_2_FD_206955 | JGI IMG/M metagenome (GOLD analysis project Ga0364922, IMG submission 206955) | Enriched cells from Trout Bog Lake Hypolimnion, Wisconsin, USA - BchlTB.June20.5000.01.D4 | ecosystem: Environmental > Aquatic > Freshwater > Lake > Hypolimnion/Profundal zone | place...
ATAGGTGTTCGCGCCGGTGAGCGTCACGGTGGCAGTGCCGTTCTTCGTCACGGCGGTGGCACCGCCGATGGCGGCACCCACGGTGTAGCTATTAACACTGTTGCTAAACGTCACGGAATACGGATTCACCGTGCCGCCGGTGACGGTGTAGTTCACCGCCGTGTCGTCAAACGTCACCGGATCGCCATCCGCATAAATTTGGGCGTTAAACCAGTTCGGCGTCGCGGTGTCCCAGACACTGCTGACACTACCGTTCCAGATCAAGTTGGTGAACGTGAAGGTCACATTGTTCGGCACGGCCAAAAGCAGGCTGTTCGCGCTGTTGGTCAACGTCAACGTCACGCCGCCCACGGTGAGATTTGTTGAGTTATTCGGGAACATGAAGACGCCACCGCCCGAGGCCACCGTGGCGTAGTTCTTATTGGTAATCAAAACATAGGTGCCGTTGGTAATGGTGCCGGTCAGCGCCGACAACTGCACATAGTTCGTGCCGGTCACAGTGTTGGTGCCATTGATAACCAACTGCGAGTAAGTGGTGCCAGCAGTGAGGGCGTTGCTCATCGCAATGGTCAAATAAGCGCCGCCGTTGAAAAACACGTTCGTCGTCACCGTAAGCGTGCCGAGGTTGGTGCCGTTGCCCGGTGCGAGATAGCCGCGGGCGGCGACCGTAACGCTGTTGCTGATGGTGGCGTTGCCGCCAAAGATACCGCCATTCACCGTGACGGTGTTCGTGCCGATTGAGCCGGGGCTGTTGACCAGCAGCGTGCCGCTATTAATGATCGTTGATTTCGAATATGTGCTAATGCCGGTAAGGGTTTGAGATCCGCCGGGGGCCATCTGAATTGTCAACCCACCAACAGCTGTGTTGTAAGTGCCGGAGAAGATGTAGTTGCCAGAACCGTTCAATGTTACCCAGTCATTAGCACCACTGCCGCCGCCAATGGTTCCGCCGGTGGCTCCCGGAATGTCGTTAAGACCGGCGAAGTTGAGGTTGCCGTTTAAAGTTCCGCCAAAATTGAACTGGGCCGAGTTCGAGGACGAAATGGACACCACGGTGTTGCTGCCCACTTGACAGGTGCCGCCGGGACGAAGCTGCCCAGCATAAATAATCAATGCCCCCGTCCAGTTCGGACTGCTTGGCCCGGTGAAATAGTCTATGGCCGAGCCGGTGTTACTAACAATCATGCTACCACTGCCAGAGAAAGTTCCGCTCAACGTGGGGCTAGAGGTGCCGGTTACTTGAAGAACCGTGTTGGTGTTGAGCGTGACGTTGCCCGAATAAGTCGAGTTAGCAGTCGTCGCGAGAATGCGCATGCCTGCGCCCGGTGCCACCGTGATGCTGTTGGTGGCGGTGACGGCACTGGTCAGGAGCAGCGTGGTGTTCGCGCCCACCGTGGCGTCGCCCAGCGTGACCGAGCCGGTGCCCAAGCCGGTGGCGGTGGAGAAACTAACGGTGCCGGCTTTGAGGGCCAGTCCGCCGGAGAAACTGTTCGCGCCGGAGAGCGTCAGCGTGTTCGTGCCATACTTCATCAGCGCGCCGGTGCCCGCGATGGCCGCGCTGATGGCGTAGGCGTTGGTGTTGTTGGTGACAATGATTGAACTCGGCGAAACCGTGCCGCCGGTGATGGTGAAGTTTCCAACCGCCGTGTCGTCAAACGTCACCGCTTCGGTATCCGCGTAATACAAGTTCGGTGTGCTCGTGCCGGTGGTCACCCAGTTGGTCGTTAAACTATCCCACACGCCGGACACAAGGCCATTCCAAGTTACGGCCGGTGTCGTCTGCCCAGCAACCGTCGCGGTGGTCAGCACCACGTTGTTGCCGTTGGTGGCGAGCGTGATGCTCTGGCTGCCCCAGTTGGTGGTCAAACCGCTGCTGGCCAGCGAGCCAATCAGATTCGTGGATTGGATGAGGATGTAGGTGGTGTTGGGCGTAATGCCGTTCGTGATGTTGAACGCAAAGCTCGCGAGGTTCAGCAAGCCGCTGCCGATATTCACCGAGCCGCTGCTGACCACAATCTTGTCGCTCGTTCCCGGCGTGCCGAAATCAAAGACCAGCGTGCCGGCGGTGCCCGCCGCCGCGCTCAAGTCCAGCGTGCCGCTGCCCAGTGCAAAAGTATTCGTGCCGGCGGTGTAGGGTGCCGCGCCGGGCGCGAGTTTGCCCCCGTTCTGAACGGTCACATTCTGGTTGACCGCCGAGAGATCAATCTTGCCGCTGCCGCCGAGGACGCCGCCGCTCGCCACGGTAAAGGTGCCGGTGCCACTGGTTACGACGTTGGTCCCGTTCACATACAACGTGCCGGCATTGATAAGTGTCGGCCCGTTGTAACTGTTGCTGCCGGTGAGGATTAGCTGTGACCAAGCGGCGTTCTGAACCAAACCTAGAACATTGTTGCTGATGGCCGCGCTAATCAGCACGGTGTTCGTGCCACCACCGGAGTTGGTCACCCAGCCGGTGTTATTGATGGGCGCATTACTAAAGATGATGCCGGGCGTGTTCGTAAGATTGTTCTGCAGGGTCAAAGCCCCAGTGCCAGTCACGCCGCCCGAACAATACACCGGGCTATAGCCATATTGCCCGGCCTGGGTGGTGTTGGGAACCCCTGCGCCATAAACGCCGTTGGTGCCCGTGGTGTTCATCAGGGTCAGGCCACCGCTACCCACCTGGATGCCACCGGCGAAAACGACACCGGCAAAGCATCCCGCACTAAGGGGATAAGTCGGGCCGTTGGCCAGATACAACGGGGCCGTGCCGGCCTCGATGACCAGATTGCTGAACGTCATGATCTTGTTGGGGTTGGCAGAACTCCCGCCTTGAGACAGGGTCAAATTGTTGCTCAACGTCAACGTGCCGGTGAAGACGGGGATGTTGTTCAAGACTGAAAGCTGGAGCACCCCGGTAGAACCGGCATTCACATAAATCGCATTAGTGAATGCAGCGGTGTTGTTACCAGCAGCGGTGCCTTGATACGCCGCCATCGCCGCGTTGGTATTGCCGGAAGTGGGGTCGCCAATATAAAGGCTGCCATAGCCGATGCCGTTTTGATAAAATGCCAGACTGCCGCCACGGACGTAGGTGTTGCCCGTATATGAATTATTGTAACCACTATTATTTAGCTGCACTCCACCGGTGGCGGAAATGTTATAAAACGTAGTGTTGTTCGTGGGCACAATAAGGTTGCCGCTACCACTGATAACATTGGTCAGGCCGAGATAATGACCACCGCTGCACACCAGGTTTAAATCGTGGTTCAAGGTGACCGTGCCGCCTAAGGTTGGGCTGCCTAGGTTGTTGTTGGCGATGGTCAAAAGATTGCCCGACGAACCGCCCGCCACGACGATGTTGTTGGTTGCGGTTGCAACATTATATCCAGGAAACAGAGTGGCGTTGTTGGCGCCAGCACTGTCGCCCAAAGTGATGGTGCCGTTGCCGAATGAATTGGTCATGCTGCCGACCACTGTGCCGTTCAGGATATTCAACCCGCCAGAGAAGGTGTTCGTGCCGCTCAAGGTCACCGTGCCGGTGCCCAGCTTGGTCACCGCCGTGGTGCCGGCGATGGTGTTGGTGGTGGCACTGATGGTATAGTTAGTGGCGCTGTTGTTGAAAATGACCGAGCCGGGCTGGAGGTTTGTGCCGGCCACGGTGAAGTTCGTCGCCGTGTCGTCAAACGTCACGTTCACATTGAGTCCGTCCTGATAGGTTGCGGCGGTGCCGTTGTTCAGCCAGTTATAGGTGATGCCCTTGTCCCAAATACTATTCGTGCCGCGCCAGACCAGATTCGTGAAGCCCACATTGCCGCCGCCGGAAATGCCCAAGGTCAGGCTCGTCGGCCCGTTCGTCAGCGTCAGGTTACCTAGGTTCGTGCTGCCATTCGGGAAGACATACAAACCGCCATACCGGTTTGAGTAGGTCATCAGCGTATAGGTGCCGTTTGAAATCGTGCCGGTGGTGGGATTAAGCTGGATGATGCCCATGCCGTTCACGATGTTCGTGCCGCCAACGGCAATCGTGTCGTAGCCGCCGACGTTGGTGCCGGCGATATCAAAGGTCAGCACTGAGGCTGTAGCGATGGTCAGGTTGGTGCCGAGGGTCAACGTGCCCACGGCGTTGACGCCGCCGGGTGCCAGTGTGCCGCCGGCGACATTCACCGGACCGGCGATGGTGCCGCTGCCACCGAGCGTGCCGCCCGTAACGAAGGTGGTGTTGGTGTAAGTGTTGACATTGGTGACGAGTAACACGCCGGGGCCGGTCACGGTCAGTGTGCCGTTGTTAGTAATAACGCCGCCGAGAGTCAGCGTGTTGGCGGACAACACACTCACGGTGCTGTTGCTGCTTAAGTTAATCGCGTTGGTCAGCGTGGTGCTGACGGTGTTGGACAGCGTGCCGCCGGCCAGCGTCAGCAGGCCGGTGCCGAGGGCGTAGCTGTTGTTAAACGACAGCGTGCCGGCGTTCAGGACGGTGCCACCACTGTAGCTGTTGGTGCTGGTCAGGGTCAGCGTGCCGTTACCGGATTTGGTCAGGGTTCCGCCCGAAGTCGCGTCTTTGAATGTCTGGGCGATGGTGATGTCGTTGCCCGAAACCACGTTGAATTTCGCGCCGTTGGCCGTGAGATAGACGCCGGTCAAACCGCTCATATAAGTCGTGCTCGCGGCATAAGGCGAGAGATAGCCCGTGGTAAAGTCGTTCGTGACATTGACGGTGCCAGTAGGCGCGGGAAAGGCTGGTAGCGTTACCTTCGCCGCGCCACCGAGGGTGATTGCGGCGCTGCTGTTCGCCGCCCCCACCAGCGTGGTAAAATTCGTCGCAACAAAAGTGCCGTTCGTCACGATAAAAGTCGCCGCCGTGGTAGTGCTGGCACTGCCGCCACCGATTACCAAGGTTCCAACCGCAGCCGTGCCGCCACTTTGGTTATACACAACCGAGCAATTGGTCGATGTCGAATCCGCACGCCCCACCTGCAAAGCGCCTAGCAATATGGCCAAATTGCCCGAACCGCTCAGGTTGAAGGTGCAATTATTATTTCTGTTGACACCTAACATAACTCCATAGTTGGTCGAAGCCGAAGAAAATTTGTTCGTCAAAGTTCCACCGCTTAAATTGTAAGTGTAAGAGGCGCTGCCGAGAGAAGCAGAACCACTTTGGCCAAGTAGCAAGGCGGTGCTGCCGGAGGTAAAAGCTACAATACCGCCACTCTGGTTGACAATGCCGACCTGTCCCGACGCCGCAGAGTTGCCCATCTGCAGTGGTTTTGCTGCCAGAGCAAGGGTGCCACCGGTGATGTTCAGGGTCGCGGTACTGGCACCATAGGCGACATTAATCTGACCAATGTTGCCCGCACCCCAGCTGGCCACCCCCAGCACGCCGTTGCTGACATTGATGCCACCGGCAAAGGTGTTGCCCCCGGTCAAGTTCACCGTGCCAACGTCCATCTTATACAACACGTTTGTGCCGGCGAGAACGGAACCGATGGTATTAGTCTGGCCGCTGCCGGCGCTGATCACCGATATGGCGTTAGTGAGCGTGATCGTGTTGTTTGTGATGAGATACCCATTCGCGTTGAACGTCACATTGCCGACGGCCACCCCACCAGAAGCCACGCTTACCGTGCCGGCAGTGCCTTCAAACACCGCATCGTTATTATTCGTCCAATCTAAATTGTAAGAAGGCCCACCGGTGACTAAACTCCAAGCTGGCGTCGTGCCATTGTCCCAAGTAAATGTCCCCGCCGAAAACTCTTGGGCTGCCTGAACTCGCGTAACAACAAAATAGAGAGTGACCAGCATGAAAAAGGAATCCATGCGCGTGATAAACTTAATTTTTGTCTTCATTGGTTTTTATTCTTTACGACGGGCGTTAACTATCTCGTCTGGGTTTACGGTGATATGATAGCATTCAAAGCTGTTCGTTGAGAAAACTTTGAACAGATGATTTGTGGTTTATTTTCAGATCATGCTTAATGATTGAAAACATTTTACTAGCAATCGAAAAACCTGCCTATTGGCCATCTGGCCAATGGCTGAACAGTGGATCAAGGAGATTGATCAGGGCTTTAATAATCCTCGTTCAAAGCCGCGGGTCACCGCTTCGGTTCGGTCGGCTGCCCCCAGTTTTACCAGAATGTTGGCCACATGGGCCTTCGCCGTGCGGCGGGTGATACCAAGCATCTGGGCAATGTCCGGGTTGGTCATCCCTTTGCGCAACATGGTAATCACCTCGACTTCACGCACGGAGAGCGGGCTACCGGCGGACTGTTCGGCCAACCGGCGTTCGATGGCGGGGCTGATCACCCGTTTGCCCTCATGGCAGGCAATGATGGCGGCGGTCAACTCTGCCGGGCGGGCCGTCTTCGTCACATAGCCCGCAGCCCCAGCGCGAAGGGAATGAATGATGTCTTCCTCCGCATCCGACGAACTCAACATCAGCACCCGCACATCGGGGTGTCGGGAACGTAGCCGCCGTAGGGTTTCGATTCCGTCGGGGTCTGGCATGGCGACATCCAACAGCACGACATCGGGGTGCAGCGTTTGACACAAATCCAAGGTGGCGGCGCAATCGTCCGCCTCGCCCAAGACACGAAAAGCGGGATTGGTATTCAGCATATTGGCCAGACCAGCTCGCATCACGGCGTGGTCATCGGTCAAAAGCAGGCGAATGGGCGTTTTCATAAAACAGTAAAGTTCTGGTCAAAAGAGCACAAGGACACCTCGGCCCGGACGAGGGTTCCCTGGCCCGGCTTGCTTTCAAGGTGGAGTTTTCCACCCAGCCGCTCCACGCGCTCGCGCATGCCTGCCAAACCGAAATGACCGGAGTTCTCGCGTGGTGAGACTCCGAGGTCAAATCCGGTGCCATTGTCGTGAACCTCGAGGGTGATGTGTTTGCCATCAGGCGGCGCGGAGACTCTGATTTGGACCTGCGAAGGCTGGGCATGCTTGAGGGCATTATGCATGGCCTCCTGCGCTACCAGCAGTAAGTTGCCGGCGACGAATTCAGAAAGCGGCGGTAATACGTCGTCCCCAACAATAGTGATGGCGACCTCACGACCTTCGGCCAATTGGGTGGCCAAGGCGCGGAGGGCTTCGGCAAACGTGCGTTCACGCAGCGGCAACACCCGCAAGGCCCACACGGTGCCGCGCAAATCCTCCTGGGCCCGTTGAACCATTCGCCGCGCGGTTTCCAAATGGTTCGCTTTCCGCTCGGTTAGCGGCAGCGACTCGGCCTCGCACGCCTCAAGTTGATAGTGGAGACCGCTGATGGTCTGGAGCAGCGTGTCATGAAGATTCGCGGCCAGATGACTGCGCTCGCGCTGGGTCGCCTGAAATTCAATAGCTGCATCGCGCCGGGCTTGCATTTCGGCGGCCAGTTGGATGGTCTTGCGTGCCAATTGGCGGCGAAGTTGCCACGTCCACGATAACACTCCCGCCAGCAGTATTAAGCCAACCAGCATCAGACCAAGCAAACGCTGCGGCGTCCACCACGGTGGATGGGCAATGATTTTCACCCCGGAAACACCTGCCAGGTGCAGCCGGAAACCATCCGCCCATTCTGGCCGCTTGAGTTCATGCGTGGTGGTGAGTTCGCAAATGCCAGTGAGCAATAGGCGGTCGCCCACAATCAGATTGGGCAGCGAAGCGTCTCCGGGCAGGAGGGCTTCAAACACATGCTGGTTGATCCGGCACTGGAGAATGTTTTCATCCACGCTGGTTCGGAGACCGAGAAAATCCGCCTCCATCGTCACCAGTTCATCGTGCATCATCAGCCGGTTCGTTTTATCAAAGTCAAAAGGAACCGGCTCGGGTGGCAAGACATGCTCCAGCTTGACGACCCGCGCGGCCCGCAGGATGGGACAAAACGGGGCCATGCCGCCGATGCCGTCAACGACCACCCGCATGCCGGGCGAATAGCTGAGCGCATGCGTGGCATAGACCAATGTGCTGCCGCTGTCGTCCCGCAGATAAAACCCCAACGGATCCTGTTGCGTAATGGTTCCCTGCACCCGCACATGTTCGGTGGGTCCAAAGCCGCCGGTGAGCAATTGATTCACTTTCAGCAGCGGACTGGTATCGTCATTGGTCTGTAGTCGAGCCGGAATAATATCATTAAACGAGGCGACGTGAAAATAACGGCCGGTCATCTGCCGCCGGCTGTTGAACAGCGTTGCCATCACACCGCGCAAACGAACGGGACGTTGCAGCAACGAATCGGCCCACTTCTCCGCGTCAGCGGTCTGGGGCAATTCAGCTTTGAAAGGAAGTCCAAATACTTCAATCGAAAGGGTGAGAACATCATCCGCAAGTTTGTAACCGGTGACCACCGCCGGCACTTCCACCCATTCGGAATCCAATTCTGGGTTGAAGAGTTGTCCAGCGGTCGGCTTGATCGGCGGTAGCAGAGTCCCCTTTGTCAAAAATTTCACTCTTCCGTCTTTTACAGTGGGATAATAACCCAACGATTCCGAAAATCCCTCCAACAGCACTCGGTCGCTGGGCACAAGTTTACCCGAAATACCGCCTTTGATGGAATGGATGGCACAACCAGCGGTGCCATCGTGCATGAAAAAATTTGCTTTTGACCTTGGCTGGAATTGCAAAAGTGTTCCCTCAATCCGAACCGGAATTCCTTTAGCGGCTTCCGCCGGGGTCAAGGCACGCAAGGCAGCAAAATTCGTAATCGTGTTACCCTCGGCTGACACCTGAAGCACACCGGCAAGCAGAAGCATACCCAGCACCACCTGGCTTTTCAAACTGGCCCAGTGGCAGGCAACTGACGAACTGCATTTTTCGCTCATGCTGTTTGCGTAATGCGGAATACTGCTCTGCGAACCAAAAGCGGTCAATTTGTATCGCCGTCTGCAATTCTCTCAGAGTGCCGAGCCAAACCCAGCCTGTCCGGCGTCAGCAAAGTTCCGTTGATTCGCGTGTTTACCAGTTTGAGATTCCCGACCTTTCGGACCACTACGTTCGTATCGGTGACGGTAAGGCCAATATCTTTAAATAAAATGTCCCGGATGACACTATTCGTCGGCCCGTCAATACGGCCAAAGCTTGTAGCATTTCCGGTGATATTTTCAAAGGTGACGTTGTTTACCCGTTGCATCGGAGCTGCCAAACCTTTGAGATCAAATACCTGCATCCACGGTTCGATACTTACCAAAGTGCCATGGCCATTGAGAGTAATGTTTCTAAAATGAATATCCTGATAATACTGCTGCGTATCTGGCCGGAGTTTTAGTCGCGCCAGGCAATCCTTATTCCAGACCCCCTCCACCTGGCAATTTTCCATGACCACATCACGAACCCGGCACGCCTCGCTGCCCAACGTAAGCACTCCATGTCCGAGCCCGAAGGAACAATCATATATGCGGATGTGCTCGACCGGCGGGCTGTCCTTGTCCTCATCCGCCAAGGGTCCTTTCGTGCCCTTCATCGCGATATTGTCGTCATCCACGGAAATGTAACAACCGCGAATTGTCACCCGCTGGCAACTATCCACATCAATCCCGTCCGTGCTTGGTGAATGTGTTGGTGTGCGGATATCCATATTCTCGACGGTCAAGTCCTGGCAACGGTAGAGATGCAGGTTCCAAAAACCCGAATCACGCAATGAAATACCGCTGATCAAGACATCCTTGGAATTCTCAATAAAAACATTACGCGGCCGGTCCACATCGAGATTCTTTGTTGTTTTATCGGCCTTGTAGCGATTCCAGAATGCGTCCCAAAACGATTTTCCACCGCCTTGAATAGTGCCACAGCCTGTAATCCGCAAATAATCGCAATGGTCCGCATTGAGCAAAGCGGGACGCCATATTTGAGTATGCCCCTCGATTCGAGTCGGCATCGCTGGATAATCAGCGATATTGGTTGAACCGAGCAGCACCGCATTAGTTTCCAGATTGAGGTTTACACCGGGCTTGAGAAAAATCGCGCCCGTCAAAAATCGGCCCGCGGGAACGACCATCGTGCCGCCACCCTGCGCGGCAAGCTGATTGATGGTTTCTTGCAATACATGAGTGTTCAATGTGGTCCCATCCCCAATCGCCCCGGCATCAATAATTGATAGCTGTTTGATTTTAGTTGCAGGTGATTGAGCCGCCATTGCATCTGGCGAGAGTCCAAAAGCTACCACTATAAAAAAACACAGGGAATTTAAATATCGGATCAGCCTCTGCTTTTTGGGGAATGCGACGTTGTTAATCATTATTGCGAGTTAGATAAGAATGCTTTTTTGCCATGTGTTTTGAAGATAATACCACGAACTTTTTATTCGGATTATAATCAACTTGGTGCGTCAAATAAAACACATGCAATTTGTAGGTTTTGATTTGTCCAATTATGAGATTTGCATTCAGCATATGCAAATTTTATACTTAATGTGTAGTGGCCATGTGGCCAATAGGTAGATTCCCCGTCTGCTTGTATGTTATTTACGATCATCCGGCCTGATTTGAAAATAAATCTGGCCCACTGCAAAACAACGGCGGCTCGACTCCGACCTGTGTGATCCGCTTCATTTGGCACGCATCAAGGTCAACCTGTCCCAGTCTGAAGTGGCGCAAAAGTTGAGGGTTTCAACTCGGACGATGCGAAAGTGGGAAAATGGTAATGATTGCCCGACCGAGTATCATTGGCTTACGTTGGCGTTGATATTGCATATGGATGTAAGCGTCACGCCGGGAGCCTTCTTGACAGAGCCACGACAGCGGCGGATTCATAAATGTCGTAGGCAATATGCTACGACGTTTATGATGCGGGTTGAACTTGTAATGTCCGTTTGACTTTTGCCCAAGCTTCGGGCGTGACTTCGGGGATTTGCCTGTTGGTCATGCTGGGCAGACGCGTGAGAACATCTTTCAAGTAAGCATACGGGTCGAGGCCGCGACGGCGGCAGCTTTCGATGAGGGTGTAAATGATGGCACTGTGTTCGCCGGCCGCCGCGTCGCCGACGAAGAGCCAGTTCTTCTTGCCGATGGCTGTGGGACGAATGGCGTTTTCCACGAGATTATTGTCGATCTCAACCCGTCCATCCGCCAGATAAACGGTTAACGTGTTCCACAAGCCCAAGGTATATTCCAGAGCTCCAGCCAACAGACTTTGTGGCAGGTGGCGTCCATTGGTTTTGAGTTTTACCAATGCCCGCTGAAACCGTTCTACAATCGGATGGCTTTGGTGGGCACGCTTGGCGGCCCATAAATTAGGTCCAGCCCGCTGCTCGCGCAAAGCCGCTTCGATTTGGTAAAGCATCTGGATTTGGTGGACGAACCAACCGGCGATCTTGGGCGAGCTCTCGATGGCTTCGTAAAACTTCCGTCGCACAGCACCCAAATCCCCGTGCCATCAAAGCAAATGATTTTGATCCGCGTGTGCCGCCGATTGCTAAACACAAACAACGCCCCTTGCTTCAAGTCTTCACCCAAACGCTCCGACACCAAGGCGTGCAGACCATTGAAGCCTTTGCGCATATCGCAGGCCTCCACCGCCACAAACACCTTCAAGCTCTCGGAAAAGTTTAACATGGACGGGCGAGCAACCGCAGCAGCACCGCCGCCAAAGCCACTTCCTGTTCATCACCCACTTCCACCCGCGCGCCGCCGGGTAAATGCACCACCAGACCGCTGCCGTTTTTACAGTCAGGGCTTTGCGCTGCCGCTACGACCGCTTCCAACCACTGCACGGCCGGCTTCGCTGGCTTGACCTTGCCCACCGCATAGTCGCCGCGCTGGCGTCGCCGCTTTTGCAGCCACGTCGCAAACGTCTGGTATTTGATACCCACCAGCTCCGCAAACTTTTGGCCTGGCAAACCACTCCGCTCGAACTCATCGAGCAACTGTTCCCGGCGTGCCTTCGGCGTATGCACCCGCCCCAACACATCCTGTTTCAAAACCACTCCAATGGTCGGTGTCGTATTCATCGTAGTCGTTATAATACGACACTTATGACTTCAGGAGATAGTGGTGCTCCGCGTGACGCTTACATATGGATTCCCAATTTCTAAAAACTTAAACCAAACGCCAGAGTAGCTTGTTGGGATTTACACAGTTTTGAATATAATTCCCAATCCACCCGACCATCCACCGTCTTTGTTTTTAAGACCTCACGCAGGGCATTCTTAATCTCTTGCTGTTGTCTTGCGCTGAAGGATTTGGATACTAGAAAGTTATCTCGCCACGCCCAAAACACGTCCGCAATTTTTACCAACCCCATGGATAAGCAGAGGTTTTCTGTGCTCGAAAGAAACTGGAGATGGGCCAGATTTAACGCGGAATCAGCTTGATTTAAGCCCATCCTCGCACTCACTCCATAAGTGCCCACCGGCACCTTTTTCATTTTATCAGAAACTGGAAAATCTTCAATTTCAGATAGCAGAATACTCATGCCTGCAACCTATCATCCTCAAGCGGCCAATTCTTCTACCATTCATCAGGCGCGCACAAAAAAGCAGCAAGCGAATGATTTTTCAATATAAGCTGGCATTGCCCCGATTGTGTGGACGGAAGAGATGGCGCAGGAACTGAGCCTCAATGCCTAATTGCGCGCTATCAGCTTACAAGCCTTTAGTCATGAATACGACATGACTGGCTTCGGTTGCCTTACTTCTGGCAATTAGAGCGTTGACACCTGGCGTTTTGCCAAGAATCCATCCTCCGATGACAGCAATACCTCTGGCATCGCTGATTGCCGTTGGCGCTTTTACTGCGCCATCGCCGGATTCCACGGAAAAAACCACTTCGACACCTGGCACGGGTCGGTTCTCACGGTCGGTTACCAAGACCGCTGGGGCTGCCGTCGCGACTTTCCCGGCGACACCCGCCTCCGGATTTGTGCCCCACACTGCCGTCAGCGTATAGCCTAGTTGGCGCTTATCCGGTTCCCTGTAGATGTTCGTGGGATTGCCTTTTCCCCCAACAACCGGCTTTTCATGTATGGTGCAATCTATGACTTTGACTTTGGACACCATCGCGTCTTTGCTGTCCAGCTGGATGGAGGCACCACCGGCCGAATTAATTTTCACCCTATCATAGGTCACTTCGCTGACGGGGGCGGTTCTGTTGCTTTTTATCGCCACTGCCGCAGATTTGCAGTGACCCTCGACGGTAATGTCTTGAAAAAGAACATTTCTTGCCGGTGCGTTTCCCATGGCGTGTTCGATTACGACCCCTCGGGAGCAACAGACCACATGCGAATTCTTGGCGACGATATTGAGTGCCGGCACAGACGAGGCCGCTCCCAGCTTAAAGCCGGCGGCATGAGTCCACGCTACGCAGTCATTGAACACGACATCGCGCAGTTCGATCGCCGGGCCCGGCTGGGCACCGCCTCCATGCGAGCCGACTCCGCCTGGTTTCGGGCAAAACGCATCATCCGTGGCCACGACAAGACAATGGTCAACCAGCACATCCTGGCAACCGAGCGGATCAATGCCGTCATCTTCATAGAGGCACAGGGTGTTGACGATTTTCAAGTTGCGGATCAACAACTGCTGGCTGAACGCCGGCACCAGTGTCCAACTGGTGGAATCAATGATAGTGATGCCCTCCAAGGTCAGCCCTGTGACATGGGACGAATGGAATGCGGAGATTAATCTTCGCCTTTTGTCGGCCCCGTGTAATGTCTGGCCGTTGCAGTCCAGAAGACCATGCCCCGTGATGGCCATGTTCTTGGAGCCGGAAGTGGAAATGAAATAGATCCCGGCCTGTTTCTTTTTGAAGTCAAAGCCTTCGGAAATCTCGTCAACAAACTTTAGCGCTGCCCCCTCGGCAAGATGAAGACGGACATTGTCTTTCAGTGTCAGCTTACCGGAACGGAAAGTCCCTCTTGGAACAAGAACGATTCCGCCGTTGACAGCGGCATCGTCAATCGCTTTTTGGATGGCGACCGTGGCTTCCTTCTTGCCACTGGGATCTGCCTGGTAACGTTCCACGATGTCAAAGACACCGGGCCCGGGCTTGGGCTCGGGCAAAGTCGCCGGTCCGTCACCCAAGATCACCAGCTGGTTCCTTCCCGGAATCTGAACGAAAAGCTGGCGCGGTCTGTCCATATTAAATCGCACGACCTTGCCTGACACCGCCGGCTTGATCCCATACCCCGCCGGAAGAATGGTGGCCGCTTCGACGGGCTTCTCAAAAGTAAGCTCAATGAGCGCTGGCGCGGTCTGCGTGAAGGAAACAACGTCAAACACCTCCCGATCATGGTGACTCAACTCAACCTGAAGGATCGGTGTTGCAACGCCGTTTACTTTCATGGTCAAACCTTCCGCCTGTTTATAGCCCGGCGGAAGCGGCGCCGGCGCGACTGGCTGCGCCAGCGTTGGCAGCGCAGTAAGGGTGACTAGCACAAGCGTGCCAATGATGATTCGGGTGATGGTTTTATTCATGGCGAGATTGCTTTTTGTGATGGTGATGTCGCCGGCTCCGGCTCGCCCGGATTGCCGCCGCCAACGGCCTGTCGAAGCTTCGACGACGAAACGATACCCGCAAGAAATGTCGCGCTCAAGACTGCCAAGCCGGAGATAATCCTGAAACGATTCCTTTCGTTTGCGGTCACTTTGGTTTCTCTTCAAGGTGTCTTGGGTTTGGCCGTTTCAGTTTTCAACCAGCCCACCGCTGACCGCGGGGCGATGATAACCGTGCCGTGCCGGACGCCCTTGGGAAGTTGCAGTTGCGGGGTCAAATCAGTCCATGTGACCAGATCGCTTGATTTGGCGACACTGTAATGATGGCTGGAAAATGCATCGCAGTAGATCCGATACTCGTCGCCAAATTTCACGAGGCAACCGCCCTCGACCTGTTCCTCTGGGCGAACCGTGGAGCCGGGGCCGAATACTGATTTGGAAAGCGGCGTCCACGGACGGCTGAAATCGAGCGGAGCCGTGGTGAGATGCAGGTTCTTGCCGCCTTCCTTGATTCCCCGTTCGTCCTTGACCACCATCACCCAGCGCGCCCCGGATTCGGTGGCTGGCGGTGGCGGGGCGTTGTCGAGAAGCATTTGGGGATCAATTACGGGAATGCCTGGATCGAAGAAGAGTTGGGCGGGAGTGAATGTTTTACCGTCGGGAGTGCGACATGAGAAGATGCGAAATCCGCGAGTGCGCGGCGGATTGGACGCCCAGAGGATGAGGTAGTTCTTCTGAACCGGATCCCAGTGGATTTCGGGGGCCCAGACGCTGCGCGGCAAATCCTGAGGATCGGTCGCATTGGGAAAAACGGAAACCCGAACGGGTTCAGACCATTTCACCAAGTCGTCCGATTCGGCATAGCCGAAAACCTGCCCAGTCCAGTTGACCGTCCAGACCATCCGAAACTTGCCGTCGTGGTAAATGATCGAAGGGTCGCGCGTCCGGCCCTGCTTTGGCAGCACCGGTTTGCCATTATTGAGGGGGCGGAACTTCAGGCCATCCTCACTCACGCACAAAAAGGTGCCGGCATTGCCGTTATCTCTAAAATAACTCATCAGCACGACATCGTCAGCCGCGCGGCACGCCGTCGCCGCTTGCAAGAGTCCGATGAGAAACAACAATCTTAATTGTTTCATAATGGGCATTTCTTCGCCGTCATTATTTATATTTTTGTATCACTCACATCGTGGGAGCCGGCAGGGGTTGGCCGTTCGGAAGCTCATCGGCCGCCTTGGTTGACAACTGGAGCTTGATCAGGGTGTCGACCGGATCATGCGCCTCGGGAGGGAAGGTAATGGAAATGCCCGCAGGGGTCTGGTTAAAAGTTACCGGAACCGAGGGACTGGTGAGGCAGGTGACCTTGAGAACCTTGGTCTTGAGTGGGGCCAGATCGAGATGATCCACCTTCCATTTGGCAATGTGGAGATAGGCGATGTCGCCCTTGCAGGTGGAGCCGCCCCAGAGACCGTTACGATAGGGACCGCCATGCGTCCCATAGATGCTTTCACCGTATTTGGAAAGCCACGCCCCGACCTTGAGCAGCGGATCGGCCTGATTGGCGGGGATTGTTCCCTCGGCATTCGGGCCCACATCCAGAAGCAGATTCCCATCGCCGGTGACGCAGCCAATCAAGTTTTTCAGGCAATCCTGAAATGACTTTGGCTTTCCGTCAGTGCGGAAGGACCATCCTCCGCCATGGGCCTTTAGGACACACATGCACGATTCCCAGGGACGGGTGTTTTGAAAGGAACCGAGGCGCTGCTCAGGCGTATCCATGTCGCCGCGATAAGGCGCTGGCTGCCGGTTATATCCACTCAAGCCGGTCAACCGGTTGTTGACGATGATTCGGGGTTGCAGCGACTTGATGAGATTCCAAGTCTCCCCGATCCTCCAGAACTTCACGAGGTCGCCACGCCCGTAACTGTCGAACCAGAGTATATCTACCTGGCCGTAATTGGTGAGCAGTTCGCGCAGTTGGCCGTTCATGTAGGCAACATATTTCGCATTGTCGCCGATCCCATAATCGGGCTGATGCCAGTCGCGCGGCGAGTAATAGATGCCAAACGGCATGTTGGCTTCGTGGCAGGCATCGGCCAGTTCCTTTACAACATCTCGTTTGAATGGGGTGTGCATGATGGAATAGTCGGTCAGCTTGGTATTCCACATGCAGAAGCCCCCGTGGTGCTTGGCCGTGAAAACCATATATTTCATGCCGGCAGCCTTCGCGAGCTTTACCCAGTCTTTGGCATTGAATTTTTCCGGATCGAACTTTTTGTAGAGGTTGTCGTATTCGGGATCCTCGACATATCCGGCGGGATCGTGGCCGTTATCCAGCGGCCTGCTTCCCTTGCGTGACCAGCTGATCTCGGTGCCATCCACCGAGGACATGTCCCAATGGATGAACATGCCGTAGCGGGCATCAATCCACCACGCCATGCGGGCATCATGTTGTTCTTTGGTTTCGGTGACTGTTTCTGCCCGGGCACTTGGCGGCAGTGTGACGGCACAAAACAGCATGAATAGGATGGAAGATCTTTTCATAACTTCGTCACATTGGAGTTCTTTAGATAAACAGGGCAAGAATGGAATCGGGAAAAATTCTAATAAGGATTCGATTCACATTCCGGGGTGGTGCCAGTTCTAAACCGCCCGCCAATTTAGTTAGGAGTTACACTTTCGACCTTGGCATGAACTGCCACCGGAGTGGTAGCTGAAACCACATTAACGTTGAACGTTGTGCTATAAGCATCCCCTATCGCGTCGGTTGCCGTCACCGTCACCGTCGTGGTGCCAACCGGAAATAATGAACCTGAACCCGGAACATTGGTTGTCGGCAATAGTCCGTTGGCATTGTTGGAAGCTGTTGTAGTGAAATTCACCAGCGCACCGTTATTACTTGCAGCCGATACGACCAGATTAGTTGGCACAGCGAAAATCACGGGATCCAAGTTCACAAATTTACAATCCGGGTTCTTCCCGTTTGCAAAACAGACCTGATTAAAGGCCCGACGGCCATAGGGAATGAAAACGGTCTGGTTCGTCGGTGTGACAATCGTCCCGATGCCGGCGAGCAGGTTGCTATAGTTGTTCAAGTTCGCAATCGGCATCACTACCGATATGATAGTAAAGGACTGGGCCGGTGTCAGTGGTCGGTAGGCGCAGAACCAGTTTCGCGTCTTGTTTTCAGGATCGTAGGGATTATTCACAGTCGCGATGGTCGTATTGTTCGGAACCGACGCAAAATAAATCAGCGTCGGTGAGTCGACTGCCTCGCCATTGGTCAATTCAAAGGGCAGTTGCTTGGGCAAATTCTGCAACAGCACCCAGTTGCTACCCAGCATGGCATTAGCTTTTGGAAATACCTGCCAAAGCGTCCCGCCGTTGTGCCGGCCAGCATAGTTCGTGCTGGTTGTAATCGTGTCCGCGACCACGGTGATTCCATTATTTAACAAGACAACTTGTCGCTTCTCCCCGACCCCTTGGTATTCATAACGAGCAAAAGTCGTCGTTCCGTAGGCTACATTGCTGGATATCATTCCTGCGTCCCATACCGTGTTCGTATAACCGCTCCATGCATAGGTGTTCGTGTAGCCCATTTTGCCATACCAGCTATGCGACGGCCAAACATCGTTGGCGGTTACTGGAACGTTCGGATACAAGAAATTCGCGGGACAGATAAACACTTCGTTCATCTTATTGCACTCGCCCCAACGCCCTTTGACCGTGACGGTGTGGGCACCGTTGTAATTGGCCGTCGTAATTCCACTACGATGATCTCCACACGCCTTGGACTGCGTGAAACTCAAGTCCATAAGCATATACGGTGCACGCGGATGATGTCCCGTGGACAGAACCAACTTATCGGGCACAGTCATATAGTTCGTATCGTTTGGCATCAGTTCGTATCCATTGTATTTTTTGCCGATGCGGTTAGTTATGCGTGGGGTCGCCCGGCATGGGCTATCGGATACATTCGGTCGTGCCAACGTAACATTGAACTGCTCAATACCGATCGGCCACAGGTCGATTTGATAGGGAATTGGCTGTGGATTTAGAAGATAAAACGCCTCATACTTTCGGGCCACATACAGATAGAATGGATTAGCCCACAAAAGATAACCCACTTTCAAAGTCCACTGAATATCTCCACCCCGTATTTGCAGATAATTCATCCCTTTACTCTTGTTGTAAACCTCCATGCTTTTTCCCCACTTGGCACTCTGCCCGCTATTCATCACCGTGCGCGACATGCGATCCATGATTCGCTTCAGGTGTGACGAATTAATCAAATCCTTCTGCCGGCCGAGGCGCAATCCAATTTGCAGAATTTCATAAAACCCCGTGCTCGAGTCGTAATGCGGCGAATTGTCCGCGTCATAGGAGGTGGCGGTAACATTAGTCCAGGCGGTCTCAAAGGTGGCTTTTGTCAATGGATAATTAGTCATATTCATATAAAGACAGGTTACTGAGGCACCAATATCCATTACGTTTATTGTTTTGTTATAGCCCATGGTGTAATAGGGCTTGCCGGTCATGAAAAACTCAGGCTTTCCCTCAATATAGGCATTGATGAATCTCTCCACCGCCGCACGGTATTTCACTTGATCGGGAGAATTCCCAAAATAACTGCCCAGCACCTTCAATACCCAGGCATCATTCAACGCAATTTGAACATGGGTGGTCACATTGAGGTCCCAACCGCCAATGGTGAGAATTGCGTTGGTCGCCACTTTCATCGCACGGTAGCCAGCCGCCTCAACATTGCTAATAATCATTGGAATTGTGGCCGGAAAATAGGTTCCCAGCGCCACCAGAGTGTTTAGATTAGGGCGATCATCCGATTCAGTATTGGACAGGGCAATCAGATTGGTAATCACTGTGAACGCGTGGCCGCCGGTAATCTGGTTGGAAAGCGCTATGAAGTTCTGGTTAAACATGCCTTGGAGATATAATTCACGCGCGTTGATCTCGGCATCTGTTTCCTCCTGCGGCACATTGCTCATTGGATAGGTAGCGCTAGTTTCGTCGTATGGTGAGTTGGGTAAACTATCGAGACCTTTTAGGCCGGTCACCTTGAGATTAGCATTCTGACTGAATATCAACCGATTCAGCGACATCCCTCTCACGCGATCATCAACGTTAAAAGTCAGCGTTTTGCCGACGTCATTAGATGACACCGTATAAATAGTTGCCGCTTTATACCAAAAATACCGACCCCGAAACGAATTAGTCAACGGGTTTTCAACATCGCTTCCATCCTGTTTTATCTTGCTCCCGACGTTTGCTGTGGCTGCTAAGCCAAAATTGGTAGCGTAATAGACCAAGTCATTACCACCATATGTGCCCGACGTATTGGTGGGGATGATTCCGTCATAAAATAGCGATTCTCGGAAATAAAGATAATAGGTTCCAGGTTTTGAAAATACGAGTTGATAGCTGACCATCGATCTATGCCCACATGCTGCAGCAAATCGAGGGTCGGCAATGATGGAGCTACCTTGCGAGGATATATAAGACAGACCAGACGGCAGGACATTGTTGCCAACCGCAGGAGCAACAGAATTTGTCCTAGCCACCACAAGGCCTGGATTGATCTTTTTGTCCCGGGTATTCTCAGCCTCCACTGCTACGTAGTCGGCACCGTAACGCTGTATCACCGTGCTTGAATTGATGTTTGTTGAGAAACCTAAAACGGCAACTTTTTCACCGTCTTTAGCCGTGCCTAAAACCAGCACGCCCATGTCGCACTGCAAAACCGCTCCATCCGAGAAAAGCGGATTCGGTTTAACTTCCGCCATCAATGATTCAATGGCGGTGAAGGCGAAAACGATAAGCAAAAGCAATATTTTATTCATGTTCAGTTGTCTTTATCCGTGCGAAACGGGCTAGCGGGAAGTCCGTTCTTGTTAAATAGATTCACATCCGGAACATTCGCCCAGCCATAGCGGACTGCGGCGGGGTTGGTTATCTGCGGAGCAGAAACCACCACAGTATCATTCACAATCTCGGCCTTGGCTGGAACAAACACCTTGTCCGGGCCGGCAATCGCGAATCCTTTGAGCGGCCCGTCCTTCGCCATAAGTCCCTGCCCCGTGTGGTCAAAATATATCGTGAACGAATCGCCATTGGTCTTCGCCCCCTTGAACAGCGGGCCGGAATATTCAAGCGACTGCCCATAGGCGAGCACACGGGCCGCCAAAGCTAGGCGTACCCCGACCGGTTCCTTGTGGATCGGATGCATATTAGCGGTTGCATCGCCCCAATCGGTGATGACCGTCATCGCCGTATTGGTGGTTTTACTCAATGACAAAAGCTGGGCTTCGCGAATCTCTGGGCCGATGATTTTGCAGGGAGCAATTTGGACATAAAGAAAGGGAAAATCGCCTTCGCCCCAGAGATTCCGCCAATCGGCAATCAGCGCCGGAAACAGCGTCCGGTATTGGGTGGCGTGCAGCCGGCTGGATTCTCCCTGATACCAAATCACACCGCGAATAGCATAGGGCAACAGCGGATTAAGCATCGCGTTGAAAAGCGCCGACGGGCTGTTGACATAGTTGAGCGGATCCGGCGGCGGATGCGGCGCGTTGGGACGCGGCTTGCCGGACGCCTTGGCTTCGGCGAGAGCCTTAGTGTAACGAGCCTGCAACTTCGGTTCGTCCGCCTGATACTTGGCCATCCGTTCGGGATACGTTTTCACCGCTTCCACATAATCCGCCACGATGGGTGCCAGTTCCGGATTGGCGAGCAACGCGCCTTCACGCGTCCATGCCTCCGCAACGGAACCACCGTAGGAACTATTGATGAGGCCGATCGGCACATTCAAATTCTTGTGCAAATCCCTCCCAAAAAAATATCCGATGGCGGTGAAATTACTGACGGTCGTTGGCGAACAGATCATCCAGCTGGCTGTGAAGGTGGTGTAAGGTTTGGTGGAATTCGTCTGCGGAACGGTCAGGTGGCGAATCAACGGATAATTGGCCAAGGCCGCTTCCTTTGGCCATTCATCCGTCGGCTTCGGCGGACGCGACACCAACTGCGGCAACTTGCGTTCCATGTTGGACTGGCCGCTGCAAAGCCATACCTCACCAACGAGCACGTTGGTAAATGTGAGCGTGTTGGCACCCGAAATCGTCAGGGTTTGCGGCGACGAATTCGCCGGCATCGGCTCCAGCCAAACCATCCAGCGGCCATCCTTGGTGACGGCCTCCACTTTCTGGCCGGCAAACGAGACGGCGACTTTCTCCCCTTCGGCCGCCGTCCCCCAAACAGGCACACGTCGCCCTTGTTGTAAAACGGCATTTTCGCCAAAAAGCCCGTTGGGCACAACATCGGCCCGCGCCGGAAGACATAAAATAAAAAGTCCGACAAGGACTAATGAGCAGATGATATTTTTCATAGATTAAGCTATTGGTTAAGATGTCTAAGGAGCCACCAGACGAAATGAGTAAGAACCTTTTTTCCCATTCAATTGGCCGTCTAGTTCCATGATCACGAAGCGGCCTGTGTGAGAATGGGTGAATGGGTAGTAGGCTGGCTTCATTCCCTCCGGCTCGCAGATCTGAAGCGTTTCATCCGGAGAAGTGCTGGGGGCTTTGGTGGAAACACTCGGATTGGCGGTATAGAACCAGAGATTGATCTGCTTTATCTTGTCGGTCGGTGGATTCCAACTCGACCACCGGCGCCCATAAACGAGTCCTCGCGATTGAAGAGACTTGCCATAATCACTCCATAAAATCAGGCGTGAGAATTTGGCTTCGTTAGTTGATGCTTGGGCAGTTGTCGGATCGGTTTTCAGGGGGATATCAGCCTTTTGTTTTTCAACCTTATTGGCAGTCGGTGCGATTGAGGTGTGCGTCGTTCCGACCATTTCAGGAATCCACAAGGAACCAAAAATATCTTTAATCTCTTTATTGATCTGATCGTCTCTGGCAATCGATGGTGCCTTGATCGCTGTGGGGATGGGCAAAAAGGAAATGATTTCCAGCGCTTTCCCAACATGGATTGTGGTCGCTGCAACCGTTTCTTGTTTTGGAACAGCGACTGAAATCTTGTGATCTCCCGGAGTTAATCCCTGAAACGAGACTGTGGTGTGACCGGGTAGAGTGCCCTTCAAATCGAGATGCACAAAGCGGTTGAGTTGGCCGTCCAACATCACCGCAATGGGCCATGAAGTATAGCGTTCGCCGGAAGTTTCCATATTCACGCAAGAAATTGTGACCGTTGGAAGGCCGTTGCGGTCGGGAGCCGGTTCGACCGAAAGAACCTTGATGGAGAGCGGTGCTGTGGCACTGGTGGTGGCGACGGTTTCTGACGGGATGACATTGAATCCCTCGACCATGAAGTGCGGTTTGTTTCCGGCAAGCAAAGCTGTGCGGAAGCTAATGGTTAGGTCGCGCTTTTCATGAGGCAGCAGCGTCAGGGCATTCTCTGACCAGAAGCTCGGGAGGACTTCCTGTCCCTGAGCACCACGCAGCACTTCCACCCAGACATTGACGGCCGGGATGGAGGAAGCGTTTTCAACATTCATGGAAAAGACTGTCTCGTCTCCCTTGATATCCTGTTTTTTTACGCTGGCAGTAATGGTTGCTGGAGCGAGAGTTTGCAGGGAAGTCCAGAGTTGGTCTTTCTGCACCCAGCGGACATCACGATCAAGAACTTGTCCATTGGTGTCGGTGAGCGTGAGGGCGAGGAAATGAATTTGATCATCGGTGATCGCATCCTTCAGGCTTCCAGCACTGGTGGTGGCATCTGCCAGGGCATCAACATCGAAGTTCTTGGTGATTTCCTGCGCACCCGTCATGCTGATGATCTCCGCCTGCACGCGGAGCTTCTGGGATTTGGGCAACGTGCTGACCACCTGAATGCCATTGTCGTCGAGGCTGTGCTGGACATGCAGCGGCTTGCAGGCGGCCTTCATTCCATAATAGCCGGCGTTCGGCCGCATATACCAATCGTATATCTGCCACATCATGCTCGGCCAGGCCGCATTGACCTTCCAGAGATGCGTGCCGGAATTAAATGGCCGCCCTTTGTTGGCAGCCTCGTAGATGGCCCTGTAATTTGAGCCGATATAGAGATCGGCAAGTTGGAGATATTCCGACAGATCAGGCATGGGGGAGAAGTGTTTCCCGATTTCGTTGTGAATCGAACCGTAGAACTTGCTGGTGGCGTCGTGAAAACCAAAGATTTTATTAAGGGGAAAATCCTCATCGTTTGACTGCTCCCAATCAGGAATAGCCTTGACCACTGAGTTGATCGGCATCGGGCATGGCATCCCGACTTCGTTTTTACAGGCAAGCCCATGATCATATTTCTGGAACCACATTTTGATCGGAATCCATGAGTAAGGGCCGCCTGATTGCATGTGAACTGGCGGAGCCCAAGACGCGTCGTGAGCGCTGGAAACCACCCAAGGGCGCGTCCCATCCATTGACAGGAGGAGTTTGTTTTGCATCGGTTCGGCCCAGCTTTGCTGGGGCACACTTTCATTACAACCCTCCCACAACAACAGGCTGGGATGGCTTCGGAGGCGATCTACCGTATCGATCATGTTTGGGAGCATCACCTTTGTATCGACTGTTTGTCCAGTGGGTGAGGTGCTCGAAAAATCTTCCCAAACCAGAAGACCATCCCGGTCACAGGCGTCAAAAAAAGCGTCTGGCGGCATGATTCCACAACCGTTCACCCGAACCACGGTGTGGTTCCCTGCGGCCATCAGGCGGATTTCGTCGCGATAGCGTTGGGCACTCCAACTCAGCATCGTGTCGGGAATCCAGGCACCGCCCGTCAACCGTATGGTGCGCCCATTGCACAGAAAAGCCCGGCCACCGCTCGGCAGGATGTAGCTGCCGACGGTGCGCACGCCAAGCAATGAGGAAGCGCTCCCCGATGTCTTGCCATCAACCGTGGCGGTGACGCTGAGCTTATAGAGGGGATGATCGCCGTAGGTGACCGGCCACCAAACGTGAGGCTTCTGAATGACCAGCTCGTGATGATCAACGGGACGAAGGACGAATTCATGCCGTCCGGGGACCGCATTGATACTCGTCTCCGTCTCGATCACGGGTGCCTCAAAGCCAATCGGTTCAATGCGGACCTTGAGTTTCGTGGGAACGTTGGAAGCGGTAGCATTATCGAGATAGCCTCGCACCGTGATGGGGGCGTCGGCATTGGACTGCCACTGCGGATCGACGAAACCCGCCGGATCGCGCACGGTAATGGGGCCGGTCGCCTCAACCCAGACATGTTGCCAGATGCCGATATTGCGATCCCGCACGCTTGGCGTCCAATCCCAGCCAATGGTCTGATACATCGTGACATTCTTTAAGATTTGAGCGTCGCCTGCGTTGGGGCCAAAGTCGCCGCGCACTCCGTCGAGTTGTTCGTAGAGCGGATCTCCCGGCACATCCAGTGGGTGAATGCGCACGGCGAGTGTGTTGATCCCGCCGATGCTGGCCTCCTTCGTGATCTCGAAACGAAAGCGTTCAAACATCCCCGCGACATCGTTGGCGGAAGCGATTTGCTTCCCGTTGAGCCAGACATCAGCCCGGTAATTGATGCCGTCAAGATGGAGCCAGATGACTTTTCCCTGATTGTCGTTAGAGAGCCGGAACGAAGTGCGGAACCAGTAGGGACGATCGAACGGATTAGAATGATCGGGCAGCTGGCTGAACTTGAGCAGATCGTAACGCTTGTTCTCAACCTCGTTGACATCGGGAATCTTCATCATGTTGGTTCCGATGATTGGATCGGGATAGATCCCATTGCGGACCAGCGTTGCGAGCGGCGTGGTTGGGACGCTGGTCGGATACCAGTCCAACGTTTTGAAATCGGACAAAGAAAACTTCTCGCCGTGATTGCCGACGAGCGCTTCCTCTTTCATATACCACCCGTCGTGCAGAACGATGGCATTGGAAGAGACCACACAAAGAGGTTCAGCATCCACGGGCGGAAACGATACCGCCGGATTATTATCCACGTCCGACCCGAAAGCCAGCGGCGCAAGCAGGAGTGCGGTGATGAGGTGGATGGCGATTTTCATGAGAAAGCCAAGAGGGCAGTGAATGTGAAAGCGATAAGATATAGTAAAATCTTGTTCATGTTTAGTTGTCACCTTGGTTCATATTGAACTTGTTTGTCGTTCTGGACTGTTGCGCTGGCTGGCTTGGGTAATCATTGGGCCATGCCTTTGTTCGCCGTTCTCGTGAGGGCGGAAACAAACCAGTAGGTGCCTGATTCAACCGCCAGCACCACGTTCTCGCCATCCATACGAAGAAATCTAACGCCGGAAACTTTTGCCAGCGGCTTGCCGCCTTCGGTTATTCTTTCAGCACTTTGATCAGGCAAATTAATTGTGGCCGTGGTGTTCGCGGGAATTTCCACCTTCAACTCAAAAGAATCTTTCGTGCGCCGCCAATCGCTCATAATCCGACCGTGGATGGAATCGTAGTGCGCCTTGACCCAGTGGATCGGTTCGTGCGCAGCGTTCCTGCCAGGCGTGGGCGGATGCGGATAAATAATGATTTTATCATAGCCCGGCCCATCGGACTGGATGCCCGCCAAGTCGTTGATCATCCATTCGCACACCGCGCCGAAGGAATAGTGCGCAAAGGAATTCATCGAGGCGTTTTGCTTGCCATCCATGCCGCCGAAACCGTGGACTTTCGTATAGCTGTCCCAATGTTCCCAAATCGTCGTCGCGCCTTGGTCCACTTCGTAGCCCCACGACGGAAATTTGCGGCTCTGAAAATGTTTCACCGCCAGATCGTTTTCACCCACGCTCGTCAGCACCGGCAGCAATGGCCGCGTGCCCAGAAAGCCCGTCGTCATGCCGGAATTTTCCGCCGTCTCGCCGGCGCGCAATTTGTCGGCCAGAAGTTTGCCCGACTTCACGCGCAAATCAGCGGGCAACAAATTCATATAGAGCGCCAGCGCGTAGGCGGTTTCGGTGTCCACCGCGAGCGAACCGTCCGAATGAACATATTTCTCATTGAATGCGGACTTGATGCGGTTGAACAATTCACCATATTCCGCCGCTTCACTTTGTTTGCCGATGGCCGCCGCCATTTGCGACATGAGGTTGGCCGAATAGGCGAAATAGACCGTGTCCACAAAATCCAGCGGCGTTTTCTTGCCGAAGGAGAGCCAGTCGCCCCAGTCGTTGCCGTGGACTATGCCGAGATAATTCGTGCTCGTGCTTTTTCGCCAGTCCATAAACTTCACCATGTATGGCCAACAACGTTCGATGATGCGCGTGTCGCCATAAGCCTGCCAGATGGTCCAGGGGCAGACCACGCCGGCGTCGCACCACCCTGTGCCGAAGTTCCAATGGTGCTGGAAAGGATACGGACAATAGTCTGGAAACGTGCCGTTGGGTCGCTGCGCTTCCATCACCTCGCGCAGCCACTTCGTGTAAAACGCGGCCACATCGGCGTTGAGCGTCGCACAATGGACGTAAATTTGTGCGTCGCCCATCCAGCCGAAACGTTCGTCGCGCTGTGGACAGTCCGTCGGCAAATCCAGAAAATTGGCGCGCTGCGTCCAGACCACATTATTAAACAACTGGTTTGCCATCGGGTCGCTGCACTCGAAGCCGCTCGTCAAGGGCGTATCGCTGTGCAGCACGATGCCGGTGATTGCGTCCTTGTCCGGCTGGTCAGGGTAGCCGGTGACCTCGACGTATTGAAATCCGTGGAATGTGAAGCGCGGCGTCCACGTCTCGCCATTTTTGTCGCCACGCAGCGTGTAACGGTCGATAGCGCGCGCCTTGCGATAGTTATCATTCATCAAGCGACCGTCGGGATAAAGCATTTCGCCGTAGCGCAGTTGAACCGTTGTTCCTGCTGGTCCTTTCACATTAAGCCGCACCACGCCGGCAAAATTCTGGCCAAGGTTGAAAATGTAAACGCCGTTCGTTGGCGACGTGATCGCCACCGGTTTTATTTCCTGAATCGGGCGCACCGGCAAACCGGGAAAGGCTTCGAGCTTCGCGGGACGCTTAAAGCCGAGATCCACGGGATGACCTTTTATTTTAATTTTGTCGCCGGGTTGCTCGCCGTTGGCCCATTCGTAGAATGTGGCCGGGACGCTGCCATTTTCGGTGGCGAGAATCGCCGACTCCCAATTCGCATCGTTGAAGTTTGGTTTCGTCCAGCCCGGCAATTCCTTGCGGGCATCGTAAGTTTCGCCCATCAATAAATCGCCTTCGCGAATGGGGCCATCGCCGGTGACTTTCCAAGATTTGTCGGTCGTAATAATTTCGCGGGCACCATCGGTAAATTCGATTTCTAGTTGCGCCATCAATGCAGGTGTTTTGCCGTAAGTGTAGCGCCCGATTTTTTCCGCGCCGATGCCGGTGAGCAAACCGAAGCCGATGTAGCCGGAATACCAGCCGTCGCCCACCCACGCGCCAAGGGCGTTGTCTCCGTGCTTCACAAGCGCCGTCACATCGTAAGTATTGTAGTAAGCGCGCTGATGATAATCTGTCCAGCCGGGCGCAAACCGGGCGTCGCCGACGCGCTGGCCGTTCAAATAAAGCTCGTAGATGCCGAGCGCAGTGGAATAAATCGTGGCACGCTTGACGGTTTTATCAGCGGTAAATTCCTTGCGATACTGCCGTGCCGGCGGCAGACAAAGATTTTTGGTGTCTTTCCAGACCGGTGTGGTGTCGCGGAACGAAATGTAATCGGCCTTCCAATCCTCCGGCTGAAGCAATCCCATTGTCCATGACGCCGGTTCGCTCCACTGGGCTTTGCCATCCTTATCCCAGACGCACACTTTCCATAAACAATGTTGGCGTGACGCGGGCGGCTTGCCGGCATAGGCGATGTTTACCGTTTCGCTGCTGAATATTTTGCCACTGTCCCAGAGGTCGCCCGTGTTCGCTTGAAGCACCTTCTCACTCGAAGCAACGAGAATCTGGTAGGCCGTCTGTCGCTCCCCGCGACGAGCGGATTCCATCATCCAACTCAACCGCGGTTGCATCTCGTCTAAGCCTAGCGGACTGGAGAGGTATTCGCACCGCAGGTTCGCCAGTTCGGCCGCCTGCAACAAGGCCAGCGGCGTCGGCAGCAGGGCGGCGAAGATAATTAAAAATGTTCTAATCATGGCACAGTTTTTCGGTCAGATTTGTTTCTCAAGTCTTTGGAGGTTGCCAGCGCGATGACGCGGCCTTGGGGCGACGAGTAACCGGTCTGGGGAACCGCAGTTGATGGGGAAAGAGTCACCGTTTTGTTTGCCGGCCAGAAGGTGGATGCCGTCACCAACGTCGTTATAAAATTCAAAATATTCAATGAATCACTTGTTAAATCTGTTCAGAGCGGCGGATATAATTCCAGATTGCTGATCTGCGGCGGCTTGTCGGATTCCAAAATTTTAAGGCGAAAGATCTGGGCGGTCACCGGCCGGAAATCTTTCACGTTGCCATCACGGTTCAGCTTCAGTCCGGTAAGAATCGGCTTCCATTCTTTACCGTCTTTGTATTCAAGCGTGGCGTTTTTGATTGGCTCCAGAATAAGCGACACGAGCAGCGTGGCGACCGTCACCGGTTTTCCTGCATCAACTTCCAGCCAGCCTATTTTCCCGGAATTGCGCCAGTAGCTTCGTCCGTCAGTGTCAACGGCTGCGGCGGCGGATTTCTGATCCGTAGAGGCCTTTACCGGTTTGTTCAACACCACCGAGACATAATCGGTCTGCGGTTCACCGGTGACCTTCAAGGCCACCACGTTGGCCACGGCATCGGGTGCCTTGGCGGGCAACTGGACGATGATCCGGCCTTGCTCGCGACTCGTTTTTAACAGTTCACGTTTCCCGGGACCCAATAACGTTGCCTCGGTCACCTCATTGTTCAGGGGCACCCTCAGTTTTCCGTCGGCGGGCCAGTCGAAGATTTGCAGATAAACCGTATCGCCTTTGCGGGTGGAGTAGCCCCACGGCAGGAAGACAAAGGGGCCGGCCGTCGAACCATAAATGGATTCCCCGTAGGTCTTCATCCATTGCCCGACTTCGCGCAGACGCTGCGCGGACTCTTCCGGGAATACGCCCTCGGACGTAGGCCCCACGTTCATCAGAACGACGCCTCCCATGCTCCACGCGTTGACCATGTAGCGAAGCAAATCGGGCAGCGACTTGGTCCTGGCGCGGGAATTGAAGCCCCATGATCCGTTTAGAGTGCCGCAGAGTTCCCAATCACCTTGAGGCTGGAGAGCTGGCAAATGCTGCTCAAAGGTGGAAAAATCCCCTTTCACTCCCGGCAGCCGCGGATCGACGATTATTTGCGGCTGCATCTTGAGATTTTCAACAACCTGCGCCGTTTCCTCGGGAGTGATTTTCTCGGCACTTTCACGATCAAACCACATTACGGCGTTTGTCCCATAATTAATCAATAGCTCCTTCAACTGCGGCATGGCAACCGTCCTGACATACTCGCGGAAGTCACCATCCTGAAATGAAGGATCCCAATGCGGGCAACCGGCTCCGCCACCCTTGTGCCCCCAGTCAGAGACAAAGGAGTAATAAGTGCCGAAACGGATGCCGTGTTTTGGGCAGGCTTCCGCCAGCTCCTTGACCACGTCACGCTTGAACGGCGTGGCATCTACGACATTATAGGGGCTGGCCTGGGACTTAAACATGGCGAAACCGTCATGATGCTTGGCGGTAACCACAAGGTATTTCATCCCGGCTTCATGCGCGAGCGACATCCACTCATCGGCGTTGAACTTAATCGGGTTGAACTGTGTGGCGTATTTCGAGTATTCAGCAAAGGGTTGCTTTTTATTCCGCATATGCCATTCCCCATCAGCAGGAATGCTGTAGATGCCCCAATGAATAAACATGCCGAACTTGGCTTCGCGCCACCATGCCATGCGTTGGTCGTGTTGTGGCGCAGTCTCCCCGGGCAACCAACTCACCGGCGCATCGTCAGCACGAACGATTGTGGAGAGCGTTAAAACAACGACTGCTGCGATTAATGTTATATTCATTTTTCTATATAGGTCTTATATTAACGTCGGCAAAGTTATGAAAGCCGGTTGCTTCCTAAATGATATGGTTTAGACGGGCGTCTTTAGTCTCCACTGAAACAGTGACAAGCAACGACTGAGAAATGCGCATGTGTGATTATGCAGCCAACCTTCTTGGATTCATTGATAAAGCCAGAATTCATTGTAAAGAGCAGTAGCCGTGGTTGCCGTGCCTGAAAAAACTGGAACAATTTTTGGATTGGACATGGTCTGCGCTGCACGCGGGCAAATAAATTGTGATCGGGGATTTTGGCATGAATTCCCGCCAGCGGCATCAACAGCAAGGCTGAGAGCGTTAGAAAGGAGGTCTTGATCATGGTGGGGTCTTTCGGTCAGATTTGTTTCTCAAGTCTTTGGAGGTTGCCAGCGCGATGACGCGGCCTTGGTTGCCCACCGCGCAATAAAAATGATAGACTACGCCGCCAGACTTGATGACCCAGGGCTTGTGGGCATAGGTCTTGTCCCAAGGCTCTGAAGGCTGAATGAGATGTGGTCCGGTCCACTTGGTCCAGTGTATCAGATCGGTTGAACAAGCAAAGGTGTCGAACGCCCCCGGTTGCCAGAAAGCTCCGAAGTAGAACATCACCCAGAGATCGCCCATTCGCACAATCTGCGGATCACCGCTGATGCCGCGTTGCTGGTCTTCGCCATTGGCCACGACCGGTTCCGTGCCGTAGCGCTTCCAGTGGATCATGTCATCGGACACGGCCATGCCGATCCGCTCGTAGCCGCCTTTGAATTTTCCATTGTAATACATCACGAACGACGCCCCGAGCGTCTTGGTTTTGTCCCAGATGATCTGACTCTTGTAGAGCGTCTGTTTCTCGAACGGACGCACATCGGGCTGCTCACGGCTTAAGACTGGGTTTTCCACGATGCGAGTCCATTCGCACGCTTCGTCGGGCGTTTTTGTCCAGGCAATGCCGATGGCCAGTGGATCAGTCTCGTAGCCTTGCAACGCCCCGCCGATGTAGGACATCCAATACTTGCCGTCAAAGGTTTGCAGTTCGCTGGTGCCACCCCACGTCGGATCGCACAGCGCGATGCCGCCGTCCGCCTGCCAACGATCCCAGCCGTCAGGCCGAAAGCTCATGATTTTTCCTAGCTTCTGCCAATGCAACAGGTCGGCACTGCGGGCGAGAAAGGTCTCGTAGCCGACTTTCTTTGTGTTCCCGACATAAACCATATACCACAGCCCATTTTGACGAAAAATACTTGCGCAATCCACCACCTGATTTGTTTCTCCGCGAATTACGACGCCATATTTGAAGGGCGTTTTTACCTCATCATAGACTTGCCGCATTCGCTCGATGGGGACGGCATTGCTGACTTGGTCGGCACCAAGGTTTATGGGTGGTTTAAGTTCGTTTGACCGGCCAGTGAGAGTGATCAGATCGATAAAAAGCAAAAAGAGAAGAAATCGCTTCATCACTTTTACAGCAAGGCTGCTGTAGCTTTGTTTTATCATGTTCTATTTGACTGTTTAAAATTACTACTTCTGAAATTCACCAACTTTCCGGTTTGCATCGTCAAAGTAAACTAGCCACCTAAAATCTAAAAAATCATTTTAAACTTAAAGTCGAAGGCCGAGTTTCAATTTGCGCTGTACCGACAACGTCAGCGTCCAAAATCCACACTTGGCCATCGCGGTGGACGGACGCGACTTTACCATCCACAAACACGCGTGATTGTTCGCCGACGGGAAGTTGAACCTGCGCCCTCATGCCGGGAGGCAAAGTCAGCGAGAGCTTGAAAGTGTCCCCCTGTTCACAGCGAACCATCACAGATCCGAGCGGGGTTAGGATTTTCCCCTCCGCATTTTTGAGCGCGCCCAGATTTGGACAGATTATAGCGCGACTCCAACCCGGAGCCAACGGCTGAACCCCCAACACAAATCTCGGGAGAAGGTTGGCGGGCGCGGCACCCCACGCATGGTTCCAATCTTGATTTGTCTTGTAGCACTGCTCCCACGCCTCCCAAGTGATCGTCGTGCCGCTGTCGAGCATGTGTTTCCAACTGCGGTCACCCGGCGCGGTGATCAGCCCAAGCGCGTTCGAGGCGCAACCGTTCTCAAACAGGCCTTCCAGCAGGTATTGTGCGGCATAGACGGAACAGGCCATGCCCCGTTCACCCAGCCATTCAGCAACATGCGAACGCTTCTCGGGGGGAACCAATCCGAATGCCAACGGAAACAAATTGGCGTGCAACGAGACGTGGTCGGTGCCCACGCCATCGCGATACAAGCCACGGATTGGATCAAACAATTTTTTCTGAAATGCCTTCCGGCCGGTTCGTTCACGCGCAGCAAAGTTCGTTGCGTCGGCATCCTGATGCAACGCGCGAGCCAGTTCCGTCATCAGGGCGAGACTGCGCAGGTGAAACGCATTCACCACGGTGTTTACCGGCTTGAACTCATATCCGTCACGCTCGCCCGAGGGCCAGTCCACGATGTCGTCATGTTCGATTTGTTGTTTTTTGCTGGTGAACAGGCTGTCGGGACCCTCACGCACCAGTTTTAACTTGGATTTCAACGCGGCGTAACGCGGAGCAAGCCAATTGGTGTCGCCGGTTTGCATCCAATCGGCGTGGGCCATGAAGATCATGTGCGCGGCCCATTCCGTCGGCCAGGTTGGCAGCTTCAGCAACCGGTCAAACGTGTCCCGCGCCATCTGCACATGACCATCGGTGTAATACTGGCCGAGTTGATTGAGGTAAGCGTCCGCTTCGTAGGAGATCCGTTCGCGGTCTCCATCCACATAAACGCCAGCAAAGGTCGTGGCCTTGATTGAATAGCGGCTTAGTTCCCAGATGCGGTCAAGCGTTTCGTCTGATGAATGAAACGCTGCCGCCTGGTCATCCCAGTCGCTGGCGAAAGCCGCGCGCCGGCGGATTTGATCCGGGCGCAACTCTCCCGGCCAGCCATAAATCTCTACCCAGCGGAAGGGCAGTAAAACGCCCCAAGCCGCCGGAGTGAGGACAGCGGACGACTCCGTGGTATTTTTTGCATCAGCCAGCGGCGCCAGAATCAGCGGTTGGCCAGCGTTAAGTTGGGTTTTAATTCGCGCATACCGAACGCTGCCGGGCGGATGCTGATTGATCCGACCGTTGGCTAATGCTTCGCCCAAGTCAACGGTTATTGATCCCGAGGCATTGGTCGGTGGCAGAATTTGAAGATTGCCAAAAGCCACGCGACCAAAATCCACCAGGATGACATCCGGTGCGACTTTGGTAATTTTCACCGGCGACTGTTCGACGAGACTCACAGGCGCACTGTGTCCGGTGACCGCCAACAAGAGCGAGCTTTGGATGGCCAAAACGCCCGTAAAACAATGCAGCCATTTGCGTCCAATCTGGCAAAAACATATCTTCATATATTCAGGGTGCGATAAAGCGGAAATTAAACCGTCCTTCCGGGGCAACGTCGCCGTCGGAATAAAAATCAATGATATCGCAAGGTTGCGGCAGATTATCGGCCCATTTGAAATCAAACGAGGATTTTTTATTTAGCCCTAATATGGCCCTTGGAACCGCCATCTGAAGTTCATTGCCCGCGGTGCGAATTTCGATTCGTCCAGCCGGCTCCCAGTTCCAGCCGCCGGCGTTACGCTCGACACAACCGGATTCCCGGTTGACGATGAAATCGTATCCGTGCCAGCCCGTGCGGAAATTCTGATCGGTGTCCAGCAATAACCAGAGACCAGCCGCATTGGTGGACGGTGTGATTGGCTCACGCGTGCGGACGTAGAAATAAAGGCTTTGTTCATCGCCAGTCACCTTCATAGAGATCAAATCATTCCGCCCGGTGTGATTTGTTATGGGCTTACCCGCCACATCAAAATAATCGCGAGGTTTGGTCTCATCCGAATAATCCCTGAATTCTGGCTCCACCAGTTTCCATTGGTCAAAACTGCCAGCGATTGAAATTGTTTGAGCCGCACTGCCCACCGGCAAAGGTGGAATACCCTTGTAACGCCGGATATTCGCTACCATCTGGTAATAGTAGTTATCCGCGAACCCACCGCACATCGGTTCGACATCACGGCTGTATTCCGGCCCGAACTGATCAATGAACTTCACCCGTCCGACTGATTTTCCAGCGGCGGGATCATCAAAGCGAGACGTATTCCATTCGTTCCAGCCGGTAATCATCACAAACGGCGGATCAAGCGCCAGCGCACGGTTCCACTGTTCTTGAAAATTCAGTCCATGGTTGATAGCTCCGGGCGCGGTGTCCATCCGACCGTTGTGAAAACTACGCCCGCGCGCGTCGCCGTTACTCATGATCGTCACATTTCCATTCTTCACGCGCAAGTTTTGAGCGACAGAGACATTGACCATTTCGGCCTTATTCCGGTTGGTAGTATAGCCGTAAGGTTGCGGATAAGCATCCTCCCAATGCCACGCATACGGCGTGTTGACCATCGTATATGGCCAATGCGCCCGGCGCAGGGTGAAAAAGTTCCGCACCTCCAGAGAAGCTTCTTGGGGATCACAAATCAGCAGCGGTTTTCCTTGCCACCGATACCATAGATCGGAATAGAGACCCGGCTTGTAAAGTTCATCGTAAAGTTCCTGTGCCGTCTCACCAGCCTTAGTGTGGACCATGAAACAAACCTGCGGCGTTCGCTCTCCTTGCAGTCGTATGGCGGCAAACACCTCGCAAAGTTTCATGTAGGTATCGGCGTATGTTTTGGCGTTGGTCGCATCGATAATCAAAGTGTCCACCCCCGCATCGGCGAGCAATTGTGCATGCCGCCGCAAAACCCAAGTATCGTCGCTCAGGTAATAGCCAATAAGCGGCTGTCCCCAGAAATGCGGAGTGTGAAACCCGCCCCACAAAGGCGAATTCGGTTCGTATGCGGCATTTGGATTCTCCGTTAAGATTTTGGCTATGTCATAAATCACTGGACGATAACGGTGTTGAAGAAAATAAAAGATCCCGACCTGCCGGTTCGTTTTGGGCTCTCCAACTTCTTTGGCAAGCGGCAGCGTCCGCCCAAGCGAGTCGGTTGCCGGCCAGGGAACGCCGGGATTACTAAATATGACTTTCGGCAACTCCCCTGCAAAGAGGCCTGTTTTCAACAACGCAGCGATAGCAAACAATGTGAGCGCTTTTTTTACCATTTGATGGAGACGCCGCCATTAAGTCGTTTAAAACCTTTCACTTTTGCACCCGCGACGTTATTTGGCAGCATCATGGTTAAGGCGACTTAAAAAGCATGAAGGAGTCGAGCGCCGAGCCGCCCTCGCGCCCGTAAACATCCAGACTGATGGTGCCGGAACTAAAATATTGGTTGGTTCCAACCGCCTGCCACATCCAGTTCGTTCCGCTGATCGGCAATGACCAAAGCTGCTGGGGTCCACCATTTACCGAAAGATAGAAGCTGTTTGAATTTCCGTCAGCAGCTTTCGTTCGCCCCAGCAGTAGATAGTCCCCACTCTGCGCGGCTGTCACCTCATAATGCGCGGTGCAATTCGTGGGCGTGCTGCCCGCCGGTGAAGCGAGTGAAAAACCGCTCACCGTCCGCGCATCATTCGTAAGCGTAAAACCGCTGTAGGTCAGCGGCCCGAGCGACAATGACTTTCCAGGGTCTTGAATGTTAAGCCACATGTATTCGACCCTTGTCCCCGGTTGTTCCGCGTAAACGCGGAGCGTATGGCTGCCCGCTGCCAGCGTAAATCTGGTCTCGCCTCCGGAGACGCCAGCGGTAACCGGCTGATAAACCCAATACCCGGAGTTGTGCCAGTCAATGAGCGGCCCGTTGTCCAATTGCACGTAGAAGCTGCCGTTGGTGCCCGCCGGTGCATAGGTCGAACCGCCCAAAAGATATATTCCGCCGGTTGCAAGGGTAAAATTCCATTCCGCAAGATTGGCCGTGCCGGCGATGGGACTCGATAAATACTGTCCAAATGGCCGGGCGGAATCAATGCTGCGCGACATCGCTCCAAAGACATTGCCGTTGGCGGGCTTGAACATGATGCCATAGATGGCGGCATCAAAATTGGCCGCCTTCCGATACAGGTGCAAAATCGAGGGCGGTGGATTGATGAGGTGGCCCGAGGGATCATACTTGGGCATGAACGACCGGTCACTCGGCAACGCATCCCAAAGCAAATAGTAATATAGATTGGCAAAACTGATACCGCTGGAACCAGTCCGGCTGATGCCCATCGTGGATCCGGTGGTGGGATCAACATAATTATTTTCAACCCCATTGGTATCCACGTTTACGCTGACCGTCCTGGGGGCGTAGTGCGACTCATTGTTCAGTGCGTCTTTGCCCGGACCGGTGATATTGGTCAGGGTGGCTTCGTCGAAAGTGTAAATGCCGCTGTTGGGATCGGTATTTCCATAGGGGTCCGTCATTGACACGGAAACCGTCGTCAAACCATCCAGCGGATCATCCGCCAGGAAGCTGTTTCCAATGGAACCACTCCCATTGGTGGTGGAAACATTATTAAAAATAAAGCCCCAGTAGTTGTTCGTGGTGAGCTGGACAATGTTCCACGTCAAAGTTGATGGAACCGGGCGGGCAACATAAACCTGGGAATAGCCGTTGGCATCAAAACGGGAATAAGCGGCCAGCGGCACGCCGTCCAGATCGAAACCCAACTGCGGCTGGTTATTAAGCAGCCCGCTGTTCGTTGGAATATCATCCACAATGGGCATGGTGGCATACTGTGTGAGCGGCAAGGTTAACGCCCGCCCAAAAGCATCCGTCCAATTTGTCATATCCCTTGTGCGCGCATAAGACAACCGGAAATTTCCGCCATCGTTTTCGCCGGAACCAGACCGCCAGACGTAAAGAGCGTGCAGGCATCCTCCGCTCACATAATAATTGGGATAGACACTGTAGATGTTCGTCCAGGCAAAAACGGGATTGGGTGCCATGGGATTTGAAAACGACTTGGTTGCCGGATTGTATGTTAGCAGGAAATCCTCACCGCTGCTCGAACTGGGGTCGTTGTGCTCGCGATAGTTGAAGATAAATTCCTGATTCGGCCCCGTCATGAATACGGGATAAGTGGCATACTGCTCATAAGCCGAGTTCCAAAGCGGTGAAACTTTTGGCAAAAAAGCCGGGTTTTTAAGTTGGACCGCATTGGTAACTGGAACGACAGACCGGTAATAGTTCAACGGCTGGTTATGATAGTTGCCCGTGACGTGCAGGTAACCCGTCGGATCCACGCTCATGGCAATGTAATTGTGTAAATCCCAGCCCGCAAAGGTCGTATTGTTGGTCAGATAATACCATTGAGTTGAATTGAGGTTCCGGGCCGCCGTCACCAACTGGCGCGCCGCATTGTAATAGGACGCTATTTGCATATTTGCCAGCGTCACAAGACTGAAAGCCACCTGCTCGCCCGACCAAACCGTATCCACGTTCATTCCCACGGGTCCCGAAGCCAGCACGTCATTCGCAAAGTCCCCCGAACTCTGGCTGCGCATACGGTAGAAGCAATTCGTCAAACCAAGAGAGACGGGGAAATTCCAGTTGGTGGCGCCATCCGAACCGGCCACGTCAAACCAATAGTTGGAATTGGCCAGATTCACCGAATTGGATTGCACCAGCCAGCCGAGATAATTATTTGGCCAGGTAAGCGACAGCGTTCCTTGACCGCCGCCGGCACCCGTGGCGCTTACGTTGTTAAATCCGGGCGGTGCCGGGGCGGAGACCACTACGATGGTGCCGTTCACGGCCAGATTGTTGCTGAAGGTGTATTCCGGCGGAAAGGAGATGCTGGCAAAGCTGCCGGTTTGACTGCCACCGCTAAATAATTGAAAGGTGTCTCCCGCCTGCAAAAAGCTATTGCCCACGTTGGCAACAATCAAAGTGCCCGCATAGTTCAGCGCACCCGCCACCTGAACACCAGCGTTCGCCAATGTCGCGCCATTGCGCGCAATGTTCATAACCGTCGTGCCGGATGGATTGAGAGTCAGAGAGTTGTTTACATGAATCGTCGATCCCAAACCGGGCGCGAGCGTGCCACTGACTATCACTGGACCGTTAATCGTGCCGTTACCACTGAGCGAGGCGGAATTGTTCACGCTCACCGTGCCGCCGCCGGAAATTGCGCCATCCACCTCTAGGTTGCCCGCGCTGACCGTCGTGCTGCCGGTATAGGTGTTCGCGCCGGTAAGCGCCAGGTTCCCGCCACCAGTTTTGGCCAATGTGCCGGCCTGCGATGGCGCATTTTGCAACGCCTGCGCCACGGTGATATCGTTACCCAATGCGACGTTGAATTTTGCCCCATTTGCCGTGAGATAGGCATGAGTCAATCCGCTCATGTAGGTTGTGCTCGCGGCGGATGGAGACAGATAACCGGTGGTGAAATCCAAGGTGAGATTGGCCGTGCCCACCGGCGTTGGAAAGGCTGGCAAAGTCACCTGCGCCGGCCCGCCCAAGGTCATGGTGGCGCTGCTGCTGGCCGCCCCCACCAGCGCGGGAAAACTTGTCGCCGTAAAAGTGCCGTTGGTGACGTTGAAGGTCGCCGCCGTTCCAGTGCTGCCGCTTCCGCCGCCGACAACCAGCGTTTTAACCGTAGCCGTGCCTCCGGATTGATTATACGCAACTATGCAGTTCGCCTGCGACGAATCCGCCCGGCCAACTTGCAACGCGCCCGAACCCATGGCCAAGTTGCCCGTGCCACTCAAGTTGAACGTGGCATTCCCGCCGGCATTGACTCCCAGCATCACCCCGCAGGTAGTTGAAGAAAAACTGCTGCCCAGGGTCCCGCCGCTCAGGTTGTAAGTGCAGGCGCGGCCGGCTCCATTGCCATGCAGCAGGGCGTTACCGCCTGTAAAAGACACGGTGCCGCCGGTCTGATTGACAATGGCGGTTTGACCGGAGGTGGCACTGTTACCCGTGGTAAGTGCGTTAGCCCCCAAATTGAGTGTGCCGCCTGAGATGTTCAGAACCGCAGTGTTGTTGTTGCCATAGCCAACATTGATGGCACCGACGGTGGATACCCCCCAGTTGGCCACCCCCAGCACGCCATTACTGACAACGAGGGTGCCGGTCAGGGTGTTGGCTCCGGTCAGGTTCACAGTGCCAACGCCCATCTTATTCAGGCCTGCCGTGCCGGCGAGGATGGAGTTGATGGTATTGGTCTGGCCGCTGCCGTCGCTGATCACCGGCCCGCTGAGCGTAAGCGTGTTGTTTTGGACGGCATACCCGTTGGCATTGAACGTCAGACTATTGGCGGTCGCCCCACCTGCGGCCACGCTCACCGTCCCGGCCGTGCCTTCAAGAACCGCATCGTTGCCACTCGTCCAGGAATAATTGTAGGGGCCGCCGGAGGTCAGGCTCCACGCTGGTGTTATGCCGGTGTCCCAAGTGAATGCGCCCCGGGCAAATTCCGTCCCGGCCGGAGCCGGTGCGACGGACGCCACCGTGAGCGTGATGTTGCCGCCACCGTCGGCGTAATTGATGTTATAGGCCGTTGTGCCATTGGTGATGGCCGCACCTTGTGGCAAACCGCTGAACGTGCCGGTCAAACCGGTCGCATAGGTTGCGATTGTGAACTTGGCACCTCCCGGTGGCATGTTGGTGCCCAAATTGGTGAGCACGAGAGTTGAACCGGTCAGATTCAGTGCGCCAGTTACATTGATAACGTCAGCCGCCGGCGTCGGTGTGAGTGAATCCGTATTGATGCTGCACTGGTAGATGCCGGTAATGGTTGCTGCATTGGCTGACAGATTGCCGATGCCGCCGATGCCGGGGGCAACGGTGCCGGCGACCTGAAGCGAACCGCCAATCTGGCCGGAGCCTTCCAGCCTTGCGCCGGACATGACGGTCACTGACGATGAGTTGGACAAAGCCAGCGACGGTCCGGAAGCCGCGTAGAAGCTGAACAGGGCGCGATACCAGGAATTGGCCATCCAATTATAACCAAGGTTGTTTGGATGGGTTCCATCCGCTGAACCGTCGGGCGGAAAATCGCTGTAGTTATCCACCAAGGCTATATGCTTGCCTGCCGCAAGGTAATTCGTCACCTCCATCCTCACCATGGCATTGTAATTGGTAACCCCGGTCCGGTGTATGCTGGGCGTGATTTCAGCCAGTAGAATGTTTGCATTGGGAGCATTGGACCAACTTTGGGTCAGAAGATTTTCGAGGTCGGTCTGGAGTTGCGGCGTGTATCCGTTGGTTAAAAGGTCATTAACGCCGATTTGCAGCAGCACAACGTTCGGATTCACACCGTTGCTCGGCGCCAGAAAGTTTCCGCCATATAGCATGGCGGCCGTCCAACCGCTGTGCCCCTCATGATGCAGGTATCCGGGCGGAAGCGAAATGTTGGCCTGGTAGTTAGTCAGGCTGCCGACAAAGTTAAATCCGGCGGCGACGGGATTCAACAAGTTGTAGAGCGGACCACGATAGCCGGCGTCCGAACCGTGGTCTCCGTAAGTGATGGAATCGCCCATTGGCATGACATTGATTCCGCTGGGCAAATTCGCGCTGCCAAGCCGCAGTGTGCCCATGTTGACCACGGTGGGGCCGCTGAAACTATTTTTTCCGCACAAAGTGAACGTGCCGGAGCCGGTTTTAATCAGGCCGCCGCTGCCGCTGATGGTGCCGGCACAAATCGTATCGGCGTTATTGGCGCCAACGGTCAGGGTGACGGCATTGGGAATCGCGGCGTCGTCCTGCAAAACGATATTCGCGACGGTGGCGAGACCACCCAAGCTAAAGGCGTGGCCCGTGACTGTCTGACTGAAAGTTACCGAACCATCCGCCAGCGTGCTGTTTTGCAACGCGTTGGCATTGGCCAGCCCGAGACTACCTTCATACACGGAAGTGTCGCCACTAAATGTGCTCGCACCGGACAAAATGAGCGTGCCGGGACCAATTTTTGCCAGCGAGCCGCTGGTGGCGGCACCCGTGGCCCCCGGCAATGTCAGCGACTGGCCGGCAGTGGATATTTGGATAATTGCGGTTTTGCCGGTATTAATTGTGAAAGCGCGATCACTGACGGCTGTGTTGCCGGTATAATTCAACGTGCCGCCATCAAAAACCAAGTTCGCCGGGCTGTTGGCAGCCTGCCCCAAGTTACACGGGACTCCTCCGTTGTCCATATAACCGACATTCAACGCACCCGAACTGATATTTGTATAGCCGGTGATGGTAGTAACACCGGAATATGTATTCGTGCCAGCGAGCGTCAAGTTACCCGTGCCAGTTTTTGTCAAGTTGCCGGCTTGCGACGGCGCATCTTGCAGTGCTTGTGCCACGGTGATATCGTTGCCGGTTGGCACGTTGAAATTGGCACCGTTGGCCGTCAGATAGACATGGGACAACCCGGCCAAATAATTTGCGCTCGCCGCGTTGGGCCAAAGATAACCCGTGGTAAAATCAAAGGTCAAATTGACCGTGCCGACAGGAGTCGGAAAAGCCGGCACGGTCACTTGTGCCGCTCCGCCCAGTGTCATAGTTGCGCTGCTGCTGGCATTTCCAACCAGCGTGGGAAAGCTCGTCGCCAAAAAAGTGCCGTTGGTGATGCTAAAAGTTGCCGTAGTATTCGTATTCACAGCCCCGCCACCAATTATCAGTGTCCCCACCGTCGCCGTGCCGCCGCTCTGATTATACGCAGCCGTGCAATTGGTCGGCGTCGAATCCGAACGGCCCACTTGCAACGCTCCCGTTCCAATGGCCAAGTTGCCGGTGCCGCTCAGATTGAAGATGCCGTAGGCGCCACTATTGACGGCTAAAAGGACACCGCGCGTGCTTGAAGCAAACCCGCTCAAAGTGCCACCGCTTAAATTATAGATACCGATGCGGCCGCTTGAGTTGCCATCGTATAACCCGCTGGTTCCGGTGAATGACACCGTGCCGCCGGTCTGATTCACAATGCCAACAACACCCGCCGTGCCACCGCCACCCACGGTCAACGCGTTAGCCCCCAAATTAAGAGTGCCGTTTACAACGGCCAATGTCCCAGTGGCATTATTTACTGTGGCGACACTGATTGCGCCAACCGTGCCCGCGCCCCAGTTCGTAATATCCAGCTCACCATTATTGATCGTCGTGGTGCCGGTGAACGTATTCGCACCGCCGAGGATCAACGTGCCATTGTTGGTCTTCGTCAACCCCGCTGTCCCAGCGATGATGGAAGTAATTATATTTGTCGTGTTTGCGGCATTGATTATTGTCGGGGCTGTCCCGTTGAGCGTCAGCGTATTGTTTTGAATCAGGAATCCGTTCGCATTAAACATCAAATTGTGGGCAGTTGCGCCAGCGACAGCCACGCTCACCGTGCCGGCAGCGCCTTCAAAAACCGCATCGTTCCCACTCGTCCAAACTGAACTGTAAGGCCCACCTGTGACGGCTCCCCAGGCCGCCGTCGTCCCGTTGTCCCAAGTGAAGGTGCCGGCAGAAAACTGTTGAGCACCTTTGACTTTAACTATAAACAGGCAGAGCATGGCCAAAATAATCTTTGGCCATGAACGAGTAATTGATTTCATGGTAACTTTCAAATTGCGATTTTAAAATTTCGGCCGGAACATTATCTAATCCGAATAGCACAAGGTGTCCCATATTCAGAAAGGGAGAAGCCGGTTCGCAACCAAACCCATAGCTGCGAACCGGATCACCCATTTTTACTTTGCCATGCTTCCGCCGAACCAACCCAAAAGCCCGGCGGAAATCGTCCTCGGCATTTCAATCACTGGGAGAGCCGAAAGAAAACGCTGCCTTTGGTTGGATCCACCGTGACATTGACTGGGCTGGTAGCGCCTCCGGGATAGTCATACCAATTGGTGGTAAGGCCGGTGCTCAAGCTGTTTGTCTGTGACTGAAGTTTATAGCCGCCAGTCCAGGAAAATTGCAGGCTCCCACCGCCCAAGTTGTTGTAAACCAACACCGGTGAAGGTGAAGATAAGGTCTGCACGGTGATACTACCGTCCACCGCGAGATTGTTGGCAAAAGCATAGCCCACCGGCGGCACAATCGTGAAACTGGCACCACCGGTTACCGCCTTGTTAAACAACTTGAACCTGTCTCCCACCGCCAGTGCCGGCCCCAGATTGGTGACCGTCAAGGAACCGACTCCGCCGTGGCTTAATGCGCCTGAAACGGTGAATACGTCATTCGACTGCGCCTGCGACTTATTCAGCTTGGCCAGCAGATTGCCGTTGATGGCAAGATTGCTGTTGATGGTCAGCGTGCCAATACTTCCCGGTAGAGCCCCCGCCGTGACAGTCGCGCCCGCATTGACCGTGACCGAACCATTGATTGTTCCCGCTCCACTCAAGGTGCCACCGGTCACCACTACCGGGCCACTGCCGAGCGAACCGTTCACAATCAGTTCACCCGCCATGTTGGTGGTGTTGCCGGTATAGGTGTTCGCGCCCGACAAAGTCAGCACGCCGGAACCGGTCTTGGCCAGTTGGCCCCCCGCCTGACCAGGGGTGTCTTGCAACGGCTGACCCACCGTGATGTCATTGCCGGAGGCAATGTTGAAGTTCGCCCCGTTGGTGGTGAGGTAAACGTTCGCCAGCCCGCTCATAAAATTGGTGCTCGGCGCCACGGACGACAGATAGCCGTTTGTAAAATCAAGCGTAAGCGTAGCGCTACCGATCGGCGCGGGAAAGGCGGGGAAGGTCACCTGCGCGGATCCGCCCAGGTCAATCGTGGCGCTACTGCTGGCATTGCCAACGAACGCCACAAAATTCGTCGCGGATAAACTGCCGGCGGTGATGCTGAAGTTGGCGATCACCTGACCGGTGACATTGGAGCCGCCACCGCCGATGGTTAAATAGCCAACCGTCGCGTTGCCGCCAGTCTGGTTGTATGTAGAATATGCGTCGATCGCGTTAATATCAGAACGGCCCACCATGAGGGCGCTGGTGCCAAGATTAAGATTACCGGTGCCGCTTAGGTTGAATACACCGGTGCCGCCTTCATTCACCCCCAAAATGACGCCGCGATTGGTGGAACTGTTTGCGGTCAAAGTGCCGCCGCTTAAGTTGTAAGTCCCGCTGCGGGCGAAGCCGTTGCCCAGCAATACACCCGCGGCGCCGGCGGTAGATCCGTTAGTAAAGTTGACCGCCCCACCACTTTGGTTGATTACGCCAATGGAATTATTGGCGACGGATCCCGCAGACAATGAACTGGCGCCGAAGTTAAGTGTTCCGGCGGTGATACCCAATGTGCCAACCACCGAACCGGTGGCGCCCACAAGGACAGGACCAAGAGAATTTGTATTTGGACTGGTATAATCCAGCTCCCCGGTATAAACGATGGTGTTTCCGGTATAATTGTTTGCACCGGACAGAACCAAGGTGCCATTGCCGGTTTTATTCAAAGCGCCGCTGGTGGACGCACCCGTCGCCCCGCCCAATGTCAGCGACGTGCCATCCACCTGGATGACGGCGGTTTTACCCGCATTGATGCTGAAACCACGATCAGAAACTGAAGTGGTGCCATTATATTCCAAGGTGCCACCATTGAAGACTAGGTTTGTGGCATCTGCGTTGGCCGCGCCAAGATTGCCGGCCACGCCGCCAATGTTGATGGCCGATATGCTAATTGTCCCCGCACTAATGGTGGTTGATCCGGTATAGCTGTTTGAGCCTGAAAGGGTGAGTGTCCCAGCGCCCAGCTTGGTTAGGGCGACGGCCCCGCCACCAATGAGTCCGCCGACGGTAAGCGTGTTCGTGGCCACGGTAACCTGCCGATTGCCACTCGGCGTAACCGCACCCGTGCCCAGGTTCAAATTGTTCGCTGAACCCGCGTAGGTAAAGTCCCCATTCCAATTTTGGCTGTTGTTGGGCAACAGCGTCACGTCTCCGCCGCTGGTGTTGTCAATCGTGCCACCCAAGATGGTCAAAGACCCAGTGCCAATCGCCGAGTTCGCACTGCTGGAACCGCCAAAGTTGATATTCAACTGGCCTGCGCTCAAGGTCGTTCCGCCACTGTAGGTGTTTGGGCCAACCAGCGTAAGTGTGCCGCTACCGGACTTGCCCAAAGTGCCGCTACCGCCAATGACACTCCCGCTACTGGAAGAAATCGTATAGGAAGTGCTGTTATTGACCACGTTGACGGCTGCCGGGGTAACGGTCGCACCAAGCGTCACCGTTTGCGGCCCCAAAACGGAGTCGTTGAACAGGACAGCGTCGCTGTTCAAGTAAGTATCGACCGGTGAGTTATTCGCGGCATTACCAGTCCAGTCGGCCGTAATCCCGACATCCCAACTCCCGCCGGGCGAGGCGGCATTCCACAGGTCGCAAATGGTGTCCGCAACATAAGTGAGCGTCGAACCCGAAATCGCCAGATGCCCGATTACCCCCGCCGACTGGATCCCCAAGCTGTAACCGTTTGTGGTGCCGCCGACATTCGCCACCAGCGGATAACCGCTGCCGCCTTTTACGAGCGAGCCGCCGATGCTATTGATGTTCACCATAACCGCTCCATTGCGCGTCACCGAGCCGGCATTGAGCGGTGCCGCGCTCGTGCCGGGATTGGCAATATTGTTAAATTCCAGCGTGCAACCGGTGCCGTTGCCCAGCGTCAGCGAAGCCGGCGACCATTGACTAGAACCCGAAGTGGTCACGCCCAGCGTGGCGCCATCCGCAACGCTCGCCGCCCCGGTGGCCGAAGTCTGCGCCGAACTGACGACCAGTTTGCCCGCGCTGACGACGGTGCTGCCGGTGAACGTATTCGCATTGGTAAGTGTGAGCGTGCCGGCACCGGTCTTGGTCAAGACGCCGACTTGCGACGGGGCGTTTGCCAGCACCTGGCCAATGGTAACATTATTACCCGATGCGACATTGAAGTTTGCACCGTTGGCTGTCAAATAAACGTGCGTCAAGCCGCTTAAATAGCTTGCGCTCGCCGCCAGCGGAGACAGGTAGCCGCCGGTGAAATCCAAGGTCAGATTGACGGTGCCAGTAGGCGCGGGAAAGGCCGGCAGCGTCACCTGGGCCGCGCCACCCAGGGTGATCGCGGCGCTGCTGTTCGCCGCCCCCACCAGCGTGGTAAAATTCGTCGCCACAAAAGTGCCGTTCGTCACGATAAATGTCGCCGCAGTGGTAGTGCTGCCACTGCCGCCACCGATTGTTAAAGTGCCAACCGCAGCCGTGCCGCCACTTTGGTTATACACAACCGCGCAATTGGTCGATGCCGAATCCGCACGCCCCACCTGCAAGGCGCCCAGCAACATGGCCAAATTACCCGAACCGCTCAAGTTGAAGGTGCAATTATTGTTTTTGTTGACACCCAACAAGACGCCGAAGCTTGTCGAAGAAAATTTGTTCGTCAAAGTTCCGCCGCTTAAATTGTAAGTGTAAGAGGCGCTGCCGAGAGAAGCAGAACCGCTTTGGCCAACCAGCAAGGCGGTGCTGCCGGTGGTGAAAGCTACGGTGCCGCCACTCTGGTTGACAATGCCAACCTGTCCCGCCGCCGCAGAGTTGCCCACCTGCAGGGGTTTATTTGCCGGGTTAAGGATGCCGCCGGTGATGTTCAGAACGGCGGTGTTGGCGCCATAGGCTACATTGATCTGACCAACATTACCCGCACCCCAGTTGGCCACCCCCAGCACGCCGTTGCTGACATTGATGCCGCCGGCAAAGGTGTTGGACCCGGTCAGGTTCACCGTGCCAACGCCCATCTTATACAAGACGTTTGTGCCGGCGAGAACGGAACCGATGGTATTGGTCTGGCCGCTGCCGTCGCTGATCACCGATATGGCGTTAGTGAGCGTGAGCGTGTTGTTTGTGATGAGATACCCGTTGGCGTTGAACGTCAAATTGCCGACGGCCACCCCGGCGGAGGCCACGCTCACCGTGCCGGCCGCGCCTTCAAAGATCGCATCGTTATTATTCGTCCAATCCAAATTATAAGACCCGCCGGTAACTAAACTCCATGCCGGCGTATTCATGTTGTCCCAGGTAAATGTTCCCGTCGAAAACTCTTGGGTCGCCTGAACCCGCGTGGCGAAAAAACAGAGAATGGCCAGCACGGAAAAAAAGGCCGGGCGCATTTTGGAATTGGGGTTGGTGTTCATTTGCTTTATTTGGTTGCCAGGGTTCGGGCTGATGGTTTTTAGCCTGAATTTATTGGATGGAATTTACATTGGTGCCCGTGAAAGATTTCACGTGCCAGTCAAAGTAAAGCCGGTTGCGGACGCCGCCATGCACGGGGCTTGGCGGCGTAACGCCACCCCAATTGGCCGGCCAAAGCTGAGCGTCCACATCGGACATGGCAAAGACATCCGTAATCGGTCCGAATCTGGAAACATTCGCAAGCTTCATGACCGGATAAGTGCCGGGATACCCGAACGGGTATGTTTTTATCGGAACATTAACTACACTATTGGAATACGGAACCGTAACCATGTAACTCACATTCAGCATGGCGGCCGTCGGGGCTTGCTTGGAAAACTGACCGTAGCCGGGGCAGAACATCGCCGGCAGATAGCCGATTTCCGTGATACCCAACGACGAGGGGGCCTTGCCGCCCAGATACGTGGATAAATACCAGGGCATTTCCAAATTGATGCTCAAGGCCAGCGTGCGGTAATAACCAGACCCTTGGCCAGTAGCGCAGGGGCCGGGCAACTGGTCATTATTATCACCCGCATACATGGCCATCGCCACGCCGACCTGTTTGAGATTAGAAGCGCACTGGATACTTAGCGCCTTTTGCTTTGCTTTGGCCAACGCCGGCAATAGCATCGCCGCGAGAATCGCAATGATGGCAATCACCACCAACAGTTCGATCAAGGTAAAAGCTGCGCGGACGCCAAACAGCTTGTTCGTTTTCTGCCGGACTAGGGCGGTGAGTGAATTTTGGTTAGATGGCATATGATTTGTCAAATCGGGCTTTATGATTGAAAAGATTTTACATGTAGACGGAAAATCTGCCTATTGGCCATCTGGCCAGTATACGAACCCCTAGAATTTTTTAAAAATTGAAAAGTAAAGTGTAAAACTTGAACTAATTTGATGAAAGCAAGTCTCTGCATGAAAACTAAGTGTCGGTTTCACTTGTCAGATCTGCTCTGGTGTCCTAACAACCAGATCGTGAGACTGATTTAAGCAGTAAAGTGGTTGACACATTTTAAATGTGACTGTTAGGAAGCGAAACTCGTTTAAGCCCGTATGAAAAAAACAAATTTGTTATTCATCAGTCTAGTCGCAGTTATTTCGGCTGCTCAAAGCAGCCTATCAGCGGCTCCTTACGCGAATACCACGGCGACCAACACGGCGGTCATCCCCGTTCCCCGAATGGACAAGTTGCAAAAATGGACGGCAGATTTCCAAGCACGATTGCATTACGCGGAAAAAGCCAATGCCGTTGCACCTTCAGAAGTCATTTTCGATGGCGATTCCATCACCGATTTTTTTCGTAGCCGAGGCAAGGAGGTTTGGCAGACTTACGAAGCCAATTATCATGCTATAGATTTCGGAATTTCCGGGGATAGCACGCAGAATGTGCTCTATCGCTTGGAACATGGGCAAGCAAAGGGGATGCATCCTAGGCTGATATTTCTGATGATCGGACACAACAACGTCATGCACAACACCCCGGAACAGATTTTTGATGGCGTTGCCGCAATCATTAAGAAATACCAGAAAGTCTGCCCTGGTTCCCAGATTGTTCTTCAGGCTACTTTTCCAAGCAAGGAACCAGGAAGCAAGTGGCGGAATTCCATTGCGGATCTGGATAAATTACTCCCGAAACTCGCCGAGCCAGGCAAGGTGCTTTATGTTGACTTTGGTGACAAGTTTTTAAGTCCTGATGGCACCATCAGCAAGGAAGTCATGCCGGATGGAACGCATCCCGCCACTCAAGGCTATAAAATCTGGGCGGCTGCAATCCAGCCGATTCTTGACCGCTATTGCAGCCCCGGCACGACCGCGGCCAAAGACTGAACCCATTGGCAGATTTTCCATGACTGTTAATTTATAATACTGATGATTGTATGCCATGAAGTATGTTTAGCGCATGCTTGTTAAAATTTCTCGGGCGTGTTCTCAAAATTAGGAATCTCTGCAAAAGTCCTGAAACTTGTTTTTGAATAAAGCGTCTGTGAGGTATGCAAACGCCGACCAATCCCCAGCTTGGACTTTTGGATAGCCTGATGATTGCGACGACCACGAATGATTTTCTGGAGCGGCTCGACCGGACGTTGGATTGGAAGCCGTTGGAAAAGGCGTTGCAGGCGATGTATCCGGCGACCACAGGGCATCCGCCCTGTGCGCCGTTGGTGCTTTTCAAGATGAGTCTGCTCCAGCACTGCTATGGTTTGTCCGATCCTCAGTGTGAGGCACTGGTCAATGACCGCTTGAGTTGGCGACGCTTCGTGGGGCTGGGCCTGCAGGACGCCGTGCCGGATGAAACGACGCTGGTGCGCTTTCGCCAGCGGTTGCGCGAACATGGCCTGCACGAAAATTTGCTGGCCTTGGTCAACCGGCAATTGCAGGCCAAAGGTTTGATTCTGAAAACCTGCACGCTGGTGGACGCGACGCTGTTGCAAGCCGCGCGCCGTGCGCCCGCTAAAAATGATCGAACCGGCGGCGATGACGACGCGGGTTACACCGTCAAAAAAGGCCAGCCGCATTACGGCTACAAGGCGCACGTTGCGGTGGATGAAACCCACACGCTGATCCGGCAGGTGACGTTGACGGCGGCCAACGTGCATGACAGTCAGGGATTTAAAAACGTTGTCCAAGGCGACGAGGCAATGGTGATGGCCGACAAAGCTTATTGGAGTAAGTCCCGCAGCGAATGGTGCGGGGAACACGGTGTGGCCAATGGGATTTTGCGCAAACCCAGCCGAGGACAGAAGCTGCGCCCGGCGACTATCCGGGCGAACCGATTGTTTAGTTCGATCCGGTGTAAGATTGAAACCGTCTTTGCCTGGTGGAAGCGAAGCGCAAGTTATCGGCGAGTGCGGTATGTGGGCCAAGCGGCCAACCGGCTGGAACTGGAGTTCAAAAGTATCTGTTGGAACCTGAAACGGCTGGCCAATTTGAGCACGGCATGAACTGGAGCCTGCAAAACGTCCGCCGGCGGGTTGAAATCGGTCAAAAACCGAGCGCGGAACCGCTCGCAACGGACACGGCCAATACAAATTTATCTTTGTAAAATGCACAGACATCAATTCAGACAGTCAAAATCGCGTTTCGCAGAGGTTCCAAATTATTTACGGACGCAGTAACACCTTGATTGCGCAGCGTTCATCCATCGCGCGGTAACCCTCCGCTACTGGTTCGAGAGGCAGAGTCAGGTCGAACACTTTTTTGGGTTAATCTTCCCGTTCAAAACAAGGTCTGCATCTGGAGGCCAGCCTCCACACTGTTTTACAGCTTTTGAGCCTCACGCTCTTTAAAAAATGCCCATTTCACAGGCTCTTTCTTAACTTCCACCACCATCCCAGTCAACCGACCCTGAAAATCACCAATGTTTACTGGGTTTCTAAACCGGACAGTAGTAATGGAAACAATTTTATTGGCAGCGAATTACATCTTGAGGGCGCGTTGCCGATAGGCTTCATCGGGCCGACCAGCAATGCGGGCGATGTTTTCTTCCGAGAAGAAAACCGGCCCGCCCAATTGCGCGGCTCCAACAAATATCTTGGCCGTTTTCTCGGCCATCAGCATCGCGGCTAGAACGGATTGCCAGGTTGCGCCCAGCGTGATGATGCCGTGGTTCTGCATCAGAATGACGCGCGGCTGGCGCTGGTGTTTTTTCACAAACGCCTCGGTCTCGCTGCGGATGGTCTGCGCCAGCTTCAGGCCGGGATCGGTGTAAGGCACAAACACGGAAGCGACGCTACAGCAGACGATTTCATCCGGGAACATCCGGTGGACGGCAAAATCGCGCGCCCGTGGCGAACAAAGGATTTGGTTGACGGCCGTGGCGTGGGTGTGGCCAATAAATTTGATGCCAGGCAGCGAAAGCAAATAAGCGTGGAACACCGCTTCGACGGAAGGTTTTTTCGCCTTCGGGTCAACGCGCGAGGCGAGGAGCGCGTCGTCCACTTGCTGGTCGGTTAGGCTCGCTTGTTCCAGCAACGGCAGCAGCGCAGATAACCGGCACTCGACCACGTCAGCTTCTTTCAGCGTGCCAAGGCAGGTGCCGCTGGCTTTGACGAGAAAGGTTTCTTCGCCCAACCGCGTCGAAGTATTGCCTTCGCCAAGCATGGCGAGGCCGCGTTCTTCACGACCGAGTTCGTGAGAGAGGGTCAGCAGGTCTTGAAGGATGGGAGTTTGCATGGTGAATTAAATAAAAGTGATCCGTCAAGGATCGCATCATTGTTTGCTCTTCAAATAAGTGCCGTAGCCGATGACGATGGTGGAAAGGATGAGGGTGCCGATACCACCGCCGATGAGCAGATGAGCCTTCTTGCTGGAGCCTTTCCATTCGTGAAAAATCCAACCCCACATCGTGCTGAAAATGATGATGCTGGCCATGTGCAGCGTCCACGAGGCGAAGCTAAACTTGCCCATTTGCGTCTCGCCCATCGTGTAGAAGAAAAACTGGAAATACCAGCACGTCCCCGCTAGCGCGGAGAACAGATAGTTGGCCAGCGCCGGAATTTTCAAGTCTACCACCGGCCCACCGGTGGTGGCGGTTCCGCCGTGTTCGCCGCCACCGGTGCCACCGTGATGGGCGTGTTCCGCTTTGACGTGCACGGCGAGGTATTGATAACCGGTGCGGTTTTTCAGGTTCAACAGCACGCACCAGATGAAGTTTGTCGTAAACCCGCCGCCCAGCACCACACACAGCTTGGGCAAACCAGTCCACAGCGTGGAAGTGCCAGCCGCCTTGGCGGCGTCACCGATAGGATTGCCCGCCGTCAGAGCGAATGAAAAACACGCGCTCATGATGCCGGAGAAGGTGGCGACCAGAATACCTTTCTTGAAATTGAATTCCTTGATTGCCAGTTTTTTTTGTTCCACTGGCATCTCTTTTTCTTTCGTCAAACCCGCCAATGCCGCAATCGCTATGCCCAGCAGGCACACGCCCACGCCGGCGAGCGTCACCTGACCGGGCGTGGAACCAGCGATTTCAGAAATGCTCGCCCCCACCGGCAAGTTTGGCATGAATTGCTTGAAGATCGGCGGCACCAGCGTGCCGAACGCCGCGCAGTAGCCCAGCGCCACCCCCATGCCCAGCGACATGCCGAGATAGCGCATCGTCAAACCGAAGGTCAGTCCGCCCAAACCCCACATCGCGCCAAAGAAATACGTCCACCAGAGCGTGCTGGCGGATTGCTGGCGCAAAACACCGAAGACGTCGTTGGTCATCAGCAGGGCGAACGTCCACGGGCAGATAATCCATGAGAAGAAGCCGCCGACGAGCCAGTAAGTTTCCCACGACCATTTTTTAACGCCGCGATACGGCACATAAAAACTCCCGGAAGCCAGACCGCCGAGCCAGTGAAAAATAACGCCAAGAAAGGGATTACCCATAGTTTTTGTGGTTTGGTTTTAGTTGCGTCTGCTCAAAACCGTTTTCTCGTAGCTCTTCACTTCCGTCAGCCACGCATCGCCAACGGGCACGCCCTGCGTTTCGCAGTAATAATCCCAGACCGCGCCGAACGGCAACGTCTTGGCCTCTTCCTGCAACGCGAGCCGCGTGGTGAAATCGCCGCTCGCCTCCGCCGTGCGGATCAGCGGCGTCTCCAGCAGCGCGATGAGCAGCGCGCGAATCATGTTGCGCGTGCCGATGGTCCACGCGGCCACGCGGTTGATGCTCGCATCAAAATAATCCAGACCGATGTGAACGCGCTTTTCGAAACCGTTCACCGCGATTTCGCGGGCAATGGCCAGCAGATCGTCGTTGAGAATCACCACATGATCGCTGTCCCAACGCACGCCACGGCTGACGTGCAGCAAAATCTCCGGCATGAATTGCAACACGCTGGAAATCTTGTCCGCGATGCCTTCGGTCGGATGATAATGACCGGCATCGAGCGTCAGCAGTTTCTTCCGGCTGACGGCGTAGCCCAAATAAAATTCATGCGAGCCGACGACAAAACTTTCGCTGCCGATACCGAACAACTTCGGTTCCACGGCGTCGAGATTCAGCTTTGGCGAAATTTGCTTTTTGAAAACCGCATCCAGCGATTCCGCCAAACGGGCGCGCGGTGCGACACGGTCAGCCGGCGTATCTTTCATACCGTCTGGAATCCACACGTTCGTCACGCAGGTTTTGCCGAGCGCCTT
>Ga0364922_10081_pt2 | contig 52946 bp, 50 predicted proteins | sample ExccelJu500001D4_2_FD_206955 | JGI IMG/M metagenome (GOLD analysis project Ga0364922, IMG submission 206955) | Enriched cells from Trout Bog Lake Hypolimnion, Wisconsin, USA - BchlTB.June20.5000.01.D4 | ecosystem: Environmental > Aquatic > Freshwater > Lake > Hypolimnion/Profundal zone | place...
AATTATTAATCAGATGCATGTGAAATATTTTATTTTAAGGTCATGTAAATACAAATTTTTGTTTTGTTGAATTTTTTATTAATTTTGCAGTTGTTTAACATTCAATTCAATAAAGTGATCAGGGAACAGGAGACATCAATTCCACAGCACCGAAAAGTATATGAGATCCTTAGGTCGCATATTACGGATGGGGTATTTCTGGAAGGAGATTTACTCCCTTCAGAAAATGAATTGTGCACTGTTCATAAGGTAACCCGGCCTACGATTCGAAAGGCGCTTGACCGTTTGGATTATTCTAAAGCCTGAGATCCGTAATTGGACAGAAGCTTTTACCTTCCCGTTAAGCCAGCCTGAGATTGAGTCGGGCTGCATCTACATGGAACGGTTACGGCTGGTAAATGGCAAACCAGTGTTTTATGACATCACGATGATCCCGAATATCAACCTCTCACGGTTTACTTCCCGCAATTTTGAAAATAAGTCGTTGTTTGATATTTTGCGAAAGTATTACCATATCGAGGTGAGGGGAGGGGAACAGAAACTGCTTGCAATCGTGGCCGATGAAAGGCTGAAGGGGTTCTTTAAAGTAGGATCGGGCTTTAATATTTACAGCCAGGTGTTTTGCAATACCGACGAGTACGCCTTGTACGGAACATTCTGATTCCAAAATAAAAACCCGGCTTTCCCGGGTTTGGTCCATCAGAATTTCTTCTGATTTGGTATGTTGATTACTGAACGATTTTCAAAAAGTATTATTAATTGCTTGCCAGCTCCGTCCTGATTTCAGACTGATCATTCGAATCTTTCCAGAACGAACCGTTATTGATCCATGATTTGATTTGAAGGGCAAGGTCAGGTTCTTCATTTACAATCTCTTCGCTCCAGTAGGTGCCATTGCTGATCCAGGATTTCATCCGGATTGCAAGATCGGTTTCAGTGGATTCTGTGTCATTGCTCCAGTACGAATTACTGCTCATCCATGACTTTATTTGACGGGCGAGTTCCTCTTCACCAGTGCCGGTTTCATCATTCCAGTACGAACCGGTACGGATCAGTGATTCCATTTCATGTGAAAGCTCTTTGTTATCTGGCTGATTCCTAATGTTTGGATTACTGTCGGCCACGGCTGTGTTGTGTTCTTCAGCCTGCAGGTTTTCCGGAGCACTCCAGTAGGTGCTGTTGCCCAGCCATGATTTTACCTGAATTGTCAGCTCATTGTTATTCTGAAGGAATTCCTTTCCTGAAACTGCTCCTTTTGAAACACTGCACAGGGCTGCCAGGATGATTAATGATCCGATAATTGATCTCATCCCTTTTGCTATTTTGTAAGTTAATGTTTTCATCTTTTTTATTTTTAAATCTTAAACTTCGTTTGTTGATAGATTTACTACATTAATCGTGCCAAAATTGTTAATGTATTGTAATATAGATAAATACATAATTTCTGGAACTGATCAGGCCCTGCAAATATGTCCGGTTTTCGGGCTATCCTGTGTACGGAAATGGACATCGTAGAATCGTTCTTTAACTTATCCTTCCCGTAAGAAGTATTAGCCGGCGGTTCTGCGAATGACCGCGCAAGTGCATCCACTGGAAGCCATAAAAAAAGGCCCGGATAAGTGGGCCCTGATCTTCTTTTTGAAATCTGTGAATTAAGAATTAATTATTTGCGATGCTCCAGTAATCTCCTTTGGTTATCCAGGTTCTCATTTGTGATGCAACCTCCTTTTCCGGAGTATTGGTATCCAGGGTTGCGTTGCCGTCAGGATTTGTCTGATTTTCATAGTTAAGGGTCTGAAGTTCATCTGCATCATCCGATTTGAAGTAGGTTCCATTCTTCAGCCAGGTGGTCATCTGCAGGGCCAGCTTCTCATTGTTTTCTGCATTTTCGTCGCTCCAGTATGCTCCCTTTTTCACCATTGATTTCAACTGAAGGGCAACTTCCTGTTCGTTGGCCGGTGTGCCGGCAGATACCATTGATTCTGATGCCTTCATCGGCTCTTCAATTAATTTTGCGTCGGCAACAGGCATGGAGGAAAAATTGCTAACGCTTAACTCAATCCTGTTGGCACTCATCGCTTCGGTGTAGGTTGTATCGCTTAACTGAAGCTCGCGGACCTTGATTGTTGTAAAAATTGCCAATATAAAGAGTGCAACCATAATTCCAATCCTGATCTCTTTTTCCGTATGGTAAGATATTGTTTTCATGGCTTTGTGTTTTTAATTGTTCTTTAATCATTTACAAAATGGATGCTACAGATATTGTGCCAAAATAAATAAGTAATTGAAATACATATAAATAAGAAGTAAATTGGATCAAAATTACCGGGATCGTTTGTACGCTTTTTGGGCATTCAGATGTACGTATCCGGACATCAGGGAAAGAATATGTTAGATTGAAAAGCTATTCACCCGATACCGGATTTACTTCCCGATTTTCTTGGTTATTTTTGTGGCGTAATCTAAAAGCAGGTATGGATATTTATCCTTCAAATTTTGAAAGTAAGATTGGTTTTGATAAAGTTCGGGAGATTCTTCAGAGCCGGTGTCTGAGTACCCTGGGGAAGGAACAGGTTGACGAATGCCACTTTTCACATAATCGTGAAGATATTGATCGTCAATTGGATGAAACAGTTGAATTTGTGAAGATTATCAGCGAGGGGATGAATTTTCCCAACGGATATTTTATCGATATGCGTCCTGCCTTGCAACGGTCAAAGATTGCCGGTACATTTCTGGATGTGTTTGAAATCTTTGATCTGCGCCGCTCGCTCGAAACCGTTCGTGCCATTGTTGCCTTCTTTAGGAATACCGAAGAGGGAACTTTTGTACGGTTAAAAGATGCGGTCCGAAATGTCCAGGTTTTCCCGTTTATCTATGAGCGGATCGATCAGATCCTAAATAAACACGGACAAATCAAGGACAATGCTTCCCCTGAACTGGCGCAGATTCGCCGGGATATTTTTTCACTGCAATCGAGTGTCTCTAAAATAATGTCTGCGATTCTGAGGAAAATGCAGGCTGAGGGATTGGTGGAAAAAGATATTTCCGTATCCATGCGTGATGGCCGCACGGTCATTCCCGTGGCGGCTGCAAATAAGCGTAAAATCAAGGGAATTATTCATGACGAATCGGCTACGGGAAAGACATCCTATGTCGAGCCTGAAGAGATCGTAGAGACCAATAACCGGATCAGGGAGCTGGAATCGGCTGAACGCCGGGAGATTGTGAAAATTCTCACCCGCTTTACCGACGATATCCGTCCTTATGCCGACGATATTGCCTACTCCTACCAGGTCATGGCCATCCTCGATTTTATCAGGGCGAAGGCAATCTGGTCCGTTGAAAGCAAATCGGTGAAACCGGTGCTGACACGTGAGATAGAACTTGACTGGATCGCCGCGCGCCACCCGTTACTGGAGATTAATCTGGCCCGTGAACAGCGCAAAATTGTCCCCCTAGATATCCGGTTAGACCAGACAGACCGTATCCTTCTTATTTCGGGACCAAATGCCGGGGGGAAATCGGTCTGTCTTAAAACAGTCGGACTTTTGCAGTATATGGTACAATGCGGGATTCCCATCCCGGTTCAGGCGGATAGCCGGACCGGTTTATTCCGTGCCATTTTTATGGATATCGGGGATGACCAGTCATTGGATAATGATTTAAGTACCTATAGTTCACATCTTTACAATATGAAATTTTTTGTAAGGAATTGTTCTCCCGATTCCCTGGTGCTGATCGACGAATTCGGAACCGGAACCGAACCAATGCTTGGGGGGGCAATTGCTGAATCGATCCTGAACAAAATCAATGAATTGGGTACTTTTGGGGTGATTACCACCCACTATACTAATCTGAAACATTTTGCTTCCTCCGCACCCGGCATTGCCAATGGTGCCATGATGTACGATTCGCACAAAATGGAGCCCCTTTTTCAGCTCCAAAGCGGGGAGCCCGGTAGTTCCTTTGCCTTTGAGATTGCCAGAAAGATTGGTCTGCCGGAAGAGATCCTCCAGGACGCCACGAATAAAATCGGGGTCGATCACATCGATTTTGACAAGCACCTTCGGGACATTGTCCGCGATAAACGATACTGGGAGAACAAACGGCAGAAGATCAGGCAGGAGGGAAAAAGGCTCGAAGAGTTATCCCTCAATTACGAAACAGGGGTTGCCGAGACCAAAAAGTTACGCAAAGAGATTCTTGACCGGGCAAAGCGCGAGGCGGAAGAGATTGTTTCGGGGGCCAACCGGATCATTGAGCGGACGATCCGGGATATTAAGGAGGCTGACGCCGAAAAGGAACGCACTCTGGAGGCGCGTCAGAAGCTGGAAGATTTTAAGGCTGAGATTTCCCGGAAAGGGGAGGAGGATGACCGGATTCTGCAGAAAATGGAGAAGTTAAAACGACGGAAAGTATTGCGAAGTGAGCAACCTCCAAAGCCCGAAGAGAAGAAAAAGGAGGTGGTCGTCCCCCGGAAGGCCCCTGCAGAAATTGCCGTTGGCGGTTGGGTCAGGTTGACCGGACAGGATACGGTTGGAGAAGTTCTCGAAATTAAATCCAATAAGATTACCGTGGCATTCGGACACCTCCGCTCGGTAGTGAACCGCAACAAATTGGAGTCTGTTTCTCACACTGAGGTTAAACGGACAAGAGTGGAAAATAATACCATCGGCCGCATTAACCAGGAGATAGGTGAACGAAAACTTGTTTTTAAACCCAATATTGATGTCCGTGGTATGCGCGCCGAAGAGGCCTTGCAAAAGATCAGGGAGTTTGTGGATGAGGCAATTATGGTGGATGTAAATGAACTGCGTATTTTACATGGGAAAGGTAACGGAATCCTGCGCGAGCTGATTCAGAACTATCTCCGGTCGGAACCGGCTGTCAGAAGCTGCCGCGATGAGCATGTGCAATTCGGAGGCTCCGGGATAACCATTGTAGAGCTGGGGTAGGAAAAATGAGGGAGAGACGGAGGGACTGCGAGACTGGGTGAATGGTCCTGAAATAGATTTCCGGAAAAAAGTAAACCACCGGTCAGAATATTTTATTGAAGCATGATTTTTCGCTATAAATTTTGAATTTTCAACTTTGAACCAATACTTTTATTTTTTTATGTAATCCCTTTGGCTATTCTTAAATTCGGTCTATATTTGCACCTCATTTCACGCCCAGATGGTGAAATTGGTAGACACGCTAGTTTCAGGGACTAGTGACCGCAAGGTTGTGCAAGTTCGAGTCTTGTTCTGGGCACCCAAAAAACGCAATACCCGCTGATTATCAGTGGGTATTTATTTTTAGTAACCGTTTCACTTAAATTGGAAATATTCCTAAACAAATTCTTCCTCAGAGACCGGGACATTATTATAGCCCAAATAATCAAGCAACCGACGACAAAGGGAATGAGGCGGATGTTTTATAGTCAACACATTTACCTTTTCATACAATTCAAACAGAGATTGACATCCGGCATTCTGAAATATTTCCTGTAAATGGACATTATTCATCACCTCCGATGACATCAAACTACTAAGTCTGTCCATTGAGAGATATGACGTATCCAACTTTTGAAGACCTGTGTTTTTTGCCAATAATTGACCTTCAGGAGTGCTGCTTTGAGTAGGAAACAGAAAAGTCCTCACCAAAATTTTACCATCGATCACATCGATTCTGAAATAACCCGCTTTGGTTTCAAGAATCCGGTACTCGATCATCAGGTTATGATACCTGTCTAAACAAACTTTAGGCTCATTGAAGTAGGCTTACATATTGTACTGGGTAATACCTGGCCTAATCGAATCAATCCGCTCATGCAGCCTTCTTAGGACATGAGATTGAATATAAACAGGCATAGGATCATCCGATATGCCGGCATCAATTCCCAGCAATGAGGGTTTCAAAAAAGGCAATAAGATACCTGTGTATGCCCTGGCCCAACATAACCGGGTTGCCGGGCGCATCTTGCCATCTGTCTTAATCCGGATCCTTTCAGGAATAACGATATGAATTTCAGCCATATTGTTCAGCCCCATTTTCCCATTCTCTGTGGGTTTTAATTCATAATTTAACCAACACAGGAAGTCGCGAAGATCGCTGCCAACCCATATTAACGTATCGAAAAACACACGTAGACGCAGCTAAAATTGTTGCATATAATCTTCTTCATGAAAATGTTCCAAAAGTGCCGACTTTACTTCGGATGCATTCGGAAAATCACCCTCTTTGATTCTTCCCGGCAAGTAAAATGCAGTCAGCCCAACGGTAAGAAAGTCATCAAAGCTCAAGGCTTGTTGGTATTGTGTAATCTCAAGTCGCTCTTTCTTCAAAAAATCAGATAATACACGTTTTTGAAAGGTTAAAAGTTGAATTGGCACTTTATCTCCGGTCGCAGGAACAAGGGCTAACGAATGGCAGCGCAATTGATCGATGGCGTTGTGACAATTAATGGGGATAAGGGAGAAGATATCCTTGCCACAGCAATTGTAAATGAAATGTTTGAACTTCCGGAGGAATTCATTTTTCTGATGCGCTCTGGCGATCGCCTCATGTTGATGAACGCTTGGTTTTTTCTTTCGCTGTGCCATCCTCCGGTGATTTAGAAATAAGTGTTTAACTTATTGGTTAGGAGACAACAATATTCTTTCTTTAAATTTACGAAAAAAAATTAAAAAGTCAGATCCGGCCAATCCTAATTCCTAAAATCACGGAAAGAATCTATTTATTCAAATTACCACGATTTAATGCAAATGTTATGGGTGTGAAATTTTAAAAAAATGGGATTAGAGATTGTTTTAATCCGTTTGAAACGATCTCTAATCCCAAAATTCTTTTCACTGAAGACTCTTCCTATTTATCTTAAGCAATGAATACAAGCGGGTTATTTATGCTTTTTATGGCTGACCGGTTTCTTTGACTTTGGATGGTGAACCGGAGTAATGTTGCCGAAAGCCTTTTCAATTGCCACCTCAGTAAGCGGTTCCATCACATTATAGCCGGCCTCATTCGGATGAACGCCATCCTTTGAATATTCCGCCTTCAGACCATTCCGTTCATCGACCATCGCCGAGAAGAAATCAAGGTAAATACATGAATTTTTCTCTGCATAAGACTTTATCAGCTTATTTAGGGCTATGATCTTCCCGGCTGGTTCAAGTCCGGGTTTCCATGGATAATCGTAGACTGGCAGAACGGAACACAGGATAACCTTAATATCATTGGCTTTTGCCAGTTGAGCCATCGAAATGATATTATCCTCGATCATTTCGAGTGTTGAAGGACCCGTGTTGCCGGCAATGTCATTCGTTCCGGCCAGAATAACAACCACTTTCGGCTTGAGCTTAATCACATCGGCTCTGAACCGAAGAAGCATTTGAGGGGTTGTTTGTCCGCTAATCCCACGATTCAGGTAAAATTTTCCCGCGAAAAACTGAGGATGAATATTAACCCACCCTTCCGTAATTGAGTTACCCATAAAAACGACACGCTTTTCATTCGGCGTAGGCAATACCTGATTTGCATTTTCAGCTCTGAAACGCTCTAAATTTGCCCAGTCCTGAGCGAACGAAAATTGTGTGCTAAGTACAGATAATAAGAGCAATGCAACTATAAATTTTAATTTTTTCATGGTGTGAATTTAATTTGATCTTATTGTTCTTGTTGAAGTATACGTTAGACTAAGTATCAGCGACCAAATTAATATTTTTAATTAAATGATTTTGACATTAATGTCATTTCATTTTTTAATTGATTTATCTCTATTCCCATTTATCCTTCTCTTTTGCCGCTTGAATCGTTTGCCACTGCATATTGGAAGGACAGTCGCATCCTCCTTTCTTTAGAGGGACAATATGATCAACGACATATCCGGGGCGGCCCTTGGGAAACCCTGATTGTTTCATAAAAGCATGTTTTTCAGAAGCACTCCGCTTAATCTTTCCATTTTTATCTCTTGCTATGCCCGATTGAGAGGAACTTTTACGATAGGATTTCCGTGAAGAATAAGCTGAAGAATTCCTTGTTCTTTTTGCAGATTTCCCGTATGAAATACCTTTTGGTGTTCGTGATCCACTTTTCGAAAATGAGGAGCGAGACTTTGGAGTACTAACATGCGAAGACGATTTTGCAGTCCTCACTATATCATACATTTCAAAAGAGCCGCTTTTTCGGGTATATTGGTTACCAGCCAACTCAATGAACAGTAAAATGCAAAAAAGGAAGGCTAAGACTTTTTTCATTTTCAATATTTTCCGGTCATATTAATAAATTGCCATAGCATTGAATTATATCTTCTTAACCAGATAATAGCAAATAGCCTCTTTGCCAACAGGTACTTTTTAGTGATCGTTTCACTTCGAATGAAACAATCACTAATATCTCCAAATAAAGAATCTCTAATTTCTTACTTCAATCCGGTATTTACCCGAACCAAGCTCCAATGCGGTTTCATTTTTAATGGCGTATTTGATATTGATTAATGAAGCCGGAACAGGTTTTGAATTAAGGAAAATGTCTTGTTTAGCGTCTGTCGGAAGTATAACCGTGGCTGAAGTATTTACCGGAATTTCCACATTCAGAATAAAAATTCCATTGTCGTTCTTCCATTCGGAAGCTATAAGACCGTGAATAGAATTATATGATCCTTTTGCCCAGGTCAGGGTACCTCCCGGACGGGGATGGATCGTAAAATGTTTGTATCCGGGTTGGGCATCATCGGGATTAATGCCCAGAATATTCCGGTACATCCACTCCCCAACTGCCCCGATGGAATAATGGCAGAATGAATTCATCCCTGCATCCTGGAAACCTCTCCCCTTGACATAGCCATCCCACCGTTCCCAGATCGTTGTGGCACCCTGATTGATGGAATAAATCCAGGAAGGTAGCCGTTCTGACTCGAGAAACCGGTAGGCAATATCGGTTCTGCCATACTTAACCAGCTCTTTCATCATCATGATGGTGGTCATAAATCCGGTCGAGATGCGATAATCGTACTCTTCGATGCATTTGATCAGATGATTAAATGCCGGTATCCGTTTGTTTTCGGGAAGGAGTTCAAAGTTCAGAGCCAGCGCATAAGCCGATTGGGTATTCCCCTTAATTCCTCCATCCTCATCGACATAAGCTTCGTTAAACTTTGTGCGGATATTTTCAAATAAAAGCTGGTATTCTTTGGCATCCTTTTCATTGCCCAGAACAGTGGCCATCTGCGAAAAGAGGTTTGCAGAATTGGCATAAAAGGCGGTTGCAAAAACGTCCTTGGGAATCTCTCCCCTGGTTTTATTGTACCCTTCTGCTCTGATTGAATTTGCATTCAGCCAGTCGCCATAATTGTTCCCAATATCTTTCAACCACAGGAAACCAGGGTTTTGTTTCCGGATATTCTCCAGATAGCGCTTCATTGCATCATAATGGCTGCGCAATAACACAGTATCTCCATAATTCTGGTACATTCTCCATGGAACAATCACCCCTGCATCACCCCAGGCAGGGGCATTGCTAAAACGGATATCTGGTTTATTCGGATGGGGAGTAATATCGGGGAAAGCACCTCTTGAGGATTGCGCATCACGAATATCTTTAACCCATTTGGTGTAAAAAGCGGCCATATCCATGTTAAACATGCTGTTCTGGCAGAATACCTGTGCATCCCCCATCCAACCCATCCGCTCATCACGCTGCGGACAGTCGGTGGGGATACTGGTCATGTTATCGCGCTGGGTCCAGAGAATATTCCTCGCGAGCTGGTTTAACTTTGGGCCTGAGCATTCAAACGATCCGGTTACCTCAGGATCGGACGACAGGGCACATGCTACAATCGTGTTGGAATCCGGAGCGGTTGTCAGGCCCGAGATCTCGATATACCTGAACCCGTGATAGGTGAAGGAGGGCTCAAATTCATCCTCACCGCCGGACAGGATATAATCGTCATTTTGAATGGCGGCTGCCAGGTTTTTGGTGTACAATGAGCCGTCATCATCAAGCATCTCACCATGGCGAATTTTAACCCGGGTTCCCTTTTCCCCTTTTACCTTTAAACGGGTCCATCCCGTCAGGCTTTGGCCAAAATCAACAATAAACTTAGTTCCGAACGGCGAAATTTTTACGGGTGGCAGGTATTTATAAATGCGGACAGGTTCATTTTTCTGACCTTCGAGATTCTTATCAGCGGTAGAATCAACATAAACATTATCCCATGAGGAATCATTAAAATCAACCTGATTCCAATTCTTCGGGATTTTTTGGGCATCGATCATTTCGCCCAGGAAGTTGTCGGCGGAAATGATAAATCCTTTGTTGCTGATCTTCCAGGAACCATCTGTGGCAATAATCTGGTTTGTCCCGTCAGCATAGTTAATGACCAATTGGGCAATCAGGCGGCGATCATTTCCGTAGACACCCCGGCGCGGGTAATCTTTATGCCATTTTGTAGGGCCTAGCATACCCATATACCAGCCATCCCCTAAAAGCGACGAGAGTACGTTTTCACCCACATTAAGGCTTTTGGTCACATCATAACTTTGGTACTGAACACGCTTGTTGAAATCTGTCCATTCGGGTGCCAGTACCTGATCACCTACTTTATTTCCATTCAGGCTGATTTCATAATATCCTAATGCAGAAGCATATAAAAATGCAGACTTCACAACAGATCTCACCGTAAATTTTTTGCGCAGCATGGGTGAGGCCGGAGGCACCGGTCTCACATTTTTAAATTCGGTTTTTGAAACAGGATCATAGTTGTCAAGATTCTCTTTATAGGCCTTCTGTACCAAATCGGGCTGGTCTCCGATCCATTTTGCGTTCCAGTCTGTTTTCTTTAGTAACCCCATACACCAGAAGGAGACCTCGCTCCAGGGAGTGGCATCGTTTTCGTTATTCCAAACTTTTACCATCCAGAAACACTTCTGCTGACTGGTTAATGGTTTGCCTTTATAAATAAGCTGGGTTGTTTCATCGGAACTGATTTTCCCGCTGTTCCAAAGGTCGGCTTTCTCCTCTGTTAGTTTTTCGGGAGAGGTGGCAACCAGGATATGAAACGACCGCTGCTTCTGATTAAAGACCTGATCATTTGAAGCCGCCAGTTTCCAGCTAAGCCGCGGAGACAGGACATCAATGCCGATGGGATTTATAAGATATTCACATTTGAGATTTGTGGGTTTGATTTCACTTTTCTCGTTTGTCGCGGAACAAAGTGCAAACGGAAAGAGAATAAACAATAGGATTACATTTAAAATTTTCACAGCAATTTATTTAGTTAATAATTCAATCTGTTCGATTAATCCGGCAATTTGATTTCTTCGCTGCGTGAGCACCTCTGAATCCTTGGTATATTTATCCAGGCCGGAAAACATCCCCTGGTCGAAGGTTAGCAATTCTGAAGCTTTGGCAATCAGGTCTCTGTGCTTCAGTGGCGATAATTCTTTTACCAGGTTCTGCAGGATGATGAAATAATCGTAATCTTCAACTCCTTCGCGGACCAGTGAAAGGCGGATCGAGGCGATTGGTTCATCGTCCAGTCGCTTTTTACCATCTTCAAAATCACGCGGAGGATAGAAATATCGGCCGTCGCCGTTTCCCCAGAAAATAGGTTTTCCATAAGGTTCCCCATATCCGGTAACAAATGACATGGGCTCTTTCCATGGATTTTGAAGCTTCCCGTTATCATTCAGCAAATCGCTGTTCCAGTATGTGGTTTCCCACATCAGTATACCGGAAAGTTTCCAACGAAACGACATCCAGCTCCAGATACGCAGGTTGATGGCCGGATGGTCTATAAATTCAGAAACCCAGGGTGATTTGGGCCAGCAACAGAGGTAAGACCAGTATTCCTTACCCGAAGCGACCATTTTTGCCACTTTTACCGTATCAATTTTGTGCCAGATCGTACAGCTTATATCCGTCAGGTCCATGATTGCCTCACCCGGTGCATCTTCGGTAATAAATCGTTTAAGTTTAGGGGCTCCTTGTTTCAGCACGTCCATCCCCTCGCGCACAAACGGGTAATTTTCGGGATTGGGCTCATCAAACCAGTAAATATATTCTTTCCCAAGCCAGCCATTCCTGGCCAGATGGTTTTCAATCTGAGACAAATAGCTTTTCATAAGCTGGCCATATTCGGGTGTATGTTGATGGAATCCGGCAAACCGGCCATACTTTTGTGAATAGTAAGTTCCTGAACCCATCCCCTGGAGATGCAGGTTAAACGCATTGAACCCGAATTCATCCAGATACCGATGGGCAGCCTTGTCAAAATCTTCAAAATCAACCGAAACACCTATCTTATCGAGGCTGACTTCAAAGTCTCCATTCTCCAGTAACTCCTCGCCGGCCGATTTGAGGCTCATTTCATCGAAAAAAACCGTCCCGGTGGTTGTGCCGTTCTCGTTAGGAAATGCGCCATAAAGAATGATTTCTGCACTGCGGATTTCGGTATTCAGATCTGAGAATTTCAGGGTATTTGCTTTCCACTCTTTACCCCCGGCATAGGTATTTAGGATGTTTTCATAAACCAACTGCTCCCCTTCGGCATTATAAAAACGGATCCCGACAGCATAGTTCGATTTATCAGCGCCACATTTTGCCTGCCAGTTCAGGGTGTAACTAGTGGCTGGAGAGACGGGTATCCGATGATCGGTTTTGGCCGTAATGTTTTTGGTGAGGTCGTCATCCTCTATTTTATAACAGTATTTGCCCTGCTTCGCATTTTCACTGTCGAACAATCCATTCTCCCAACCCACACCTGTGATGGCGACCTTCATGGGATTGAGTTCAAAAGGTGATGTGGGATTTAACCTGAAGTCATGCAATTTTCGCAGGTATTTATCATAAACAGTCCGCAATTCCGCATCGTTGGTGAGGTGGTGGTACTTCCGGATCATCTCCGGTCCAACGCCGAAGGAAGAGCGCATCGAAGGGACTTTGGGAAGGGAGAAGTTCCAGACCTTCACGGTAAAGGGTATTTTGTCTGTAACCGCCCCATAACTGAAACTTACCACCCCTTTGTAAATACCCGCTTTTGTTCCTTCCGGAATAAAGATATCCATCCAGAACGGGTAATTCTGTTTCGGGTAAAGTGTCATCGGACCTTGATCCGGCAAAAGCGGGTCCGGATACCAGCCAGGCCTGGACTGACTGTCTGTCGGCTTGGTCACATTCACAAACACCTCATCATAGATTTTAATATTATCGTTGCTGATGAGATTCCCGTTTTCACCCGTCAACGGAGAAACTGAAATCCTGAAATTATCAAGCCGGCGGGCAGGAATTACAACCAACTGCAAAGGCTCAAATTCCCTTCCGGCAGCCGAAACCTGAATATCAGGATTATCCCGAACGGGAATTTCGTTAAGGGTTGCCTTGAACGTGGACCCACTCCACCATAAGGTATAGTCCGTTTTCCGGAGGGCAACCGAACCGTTTTGTGCCTGCACACCAAAAATCAAGATAGCTGACACAAAAATCAAAACAATTCTCCTTAAAATCATGATCTTATAACTTTATTTTCAGTTAAAGGGTTATTGAAATCCATATGGAGCCGGATTTCAAGGTAAATAAAAATCAAACGGTTCATCTCTGTTGCAAACCATTTTATTTTCAATGACTTTCAATTCAGCCACCTGTATCGATGACCGGCGCAGATGGTACGGAACCACCCCATTGGATTCCATGGGACAATCCATATGGGTTTTGCGACCCGGGTGGGTAAAATAGAAAATATAAGCCTTGTCATTCACGACAACCACATCGGCATGCGCACCCGACGGGGTATCTTCATTTCTGTGGCTGGCTTTATCCAAAATTACATTGTTGAAAGTCCAGGTGTTGCAGTCGGCAGAGGAATAAACGGCCAAACCTGCCCATTGGTCGACTACCATCCAGTATTTTTCCTTGAAACGAAAGACATTCGGTCCTTCATGTGGCCGGTCGGCCACGGCTGCCTTCTTTTGAACCGTCCAGGTGTAAAGATCCGGACTTTCAGCCACCATACTCACACTTCCATGCAATTCGTCCTTATACCACATCCGCCATGTTCCATCAGGAAGATGAAAAACGCACGGATCAATTACCGAGTTGGTTGACAAAGGCAGTTGACTCTCAAACTTCCAGTCCCACAGATCTTTGCTGCAGAAATGAAGGATATGCTTGTCCCCGCCCCAGTGGTTTCGAACACCCTGAATATAGGCGACATACATATGATAAACACCTTTATCAAAAACAACCTCAGGTGCCCAGTAGGTGTTCTGACCCTGCTCAATAGCCAGGTCGAGCGCCCCCCGGTAGGTCCACGTCGCCCCATGATCGGAGGATGAGGCAACCCCGATTTTTGATCCGTAACAATAGGCTACATCAGCGCCATCCTGATTGGCACGCCGCTGGGTATAAAGCATCCACCACGATTTTTCATTCTGGTTATAGATCACCGTGGGATCGGCAGCACCGTCAAAAACCGGGCAGCGAAACAACGGTGCCGGTGCCACATGTAAAGTCTGTGTTCTGGCCGGCACTAGGCCGAATAACAACACCACAATCATTAAATTCTTGAATATCATTATTTTAATTCCTTAATACTCCATTCCTTTATTTCTTCATTCCTTCATTACCCCATTACCGAGGCCCCGATGAGCCGGCCGATTCCAAAGGTGATGGCTGCAGCTGCAAGTCCGAAAATCACCTGTCTCAAGCCGGAATGCCAGACACTTTTCCCGGTATAAAGGGTTATTGAAGCGCCAATTATGAATAATCCGAATCCGCTGAACAGGGTGCTCAGGATGATCGCTTTGAATCCACCTGTAAAGAAAAACGGGATGACCGGGATAATCGCACCCACGGCAAACAGAATAAATGAGGCAACAGCTGCCTCCATGGCAGAACCTTCCAGGTCCTCTTTATTGATCCCCAATTCCTCCTTGATTAACACTTCATGGGCGAGTTCTTTATTTGAAATAATATCTTTAGCCATCTTCCGGGCCTGTTCTTCAGGAATCCCCTTGGATTGGTAAATCAGGGCCAATTCCCACTCTTCTCCATCAGGGTTGTTTTCCAGCTCCTCCAGTTCCAGCTGCATCTGATTTTCGAAGAGCTCCTTGGAACTGGTTACAGATATCCATTCACCCAAAGCCATCGAGAGAGAACCGGCAAGCAATCCGGCGAGCCCTGTGAGCAATACAGTACTCTGCCCGCTTGCTGCTCCGGCAATACCCATCACCAGACTGAAATTTGAGACCAGTCCGTCATTGCCTCCAAGGACGGCAGCCCGCAGTGCATTCCCGCCGATCGAACGGTGCCGCTTTTCAAACCGGGCCAGATAATTGCCCGAAACGCTCGGATGACCAGCGGCGATATTTTGTAGGATCGTAACGTGAGCTGTGTCTGACAGCGATCTGTCGGCATGAATATTTTTCCGTGAATTGATTACCGATAATGAGATATTCTTTTCGGTATCCATAAGGACTCCCAGGATATAGTCGTATCCCAGGATCTTGCCGATTCGGTTCAGGATACGGGCTCTAAGCGATGGTGGAGGTAAATGAGTCGTATCTAAATTATTAAGCTTCATGAAAGCCATCGCATGCCCCTTTTCGATTTCCGACATTTGCCGGAATACATGGGCAACATTGGGATCATCTTCATGATCGGCCAGAATCTGGTACAGAAAACTTGCGTCTATTTCAGTTTGTATATTTTTAAAGTTGATCATCTTTTTATGGAATGCATTTAATCTTTTGTCTGCCTATAATTTAACAAATTTATGATAAAAATCTAATTTACCTGCAATCACACCTGAAATGGCAGTGTACTAAATTTAAATCCATTTAGACCAGGAATCCGGGTTTTTCACTGACTGTCAATCGAAAGGCGAGTTGTTTTCAATCCAAATAAATCAATTATCTTTGCAGTTCAAGAACATTAATAAGGTGGGAAGGATTTTGGCCATCGATTATGGAAATAAACGGGTTGGGTTGGCTGTGACCGATCCCCTGCAGATTATAGCTACCCGACTCACCACGGTACCTGCAGAGGAGATATGGAAATTTTTAGCCGGTTATTTTGAACAGGAACCGGTTGAGCTTGTGTTGGTGGGATATCCAAAACAAATGAATAACCAGCCCTCTGAAGCAATCCGGTATATCAATCCGTTCCTGAAAAAGTTTCAGATTCAATATCCTGCAATGCCAATTCAATTAATGGATGAGCGGTTTAGTTCAAAGATGGCATTTCAAACCATGATTGATGCCGGGGTGAAAAAGAAGGACAGACAAAACAAATCGACTATTGATGGTGTTAGTGCTACAATTATCCTCCAATCCTACCTTGAAGGAAAGAAATTTTTAAAGTAAACAGCATGATTTATCCGATAACCGTGTACGGAGACCCCGTACTTCGAAAAATAACCACCGATATTGACCAGGACTTTAAAGGACTAGAAAAACTGGTTGAAGATATGTTTGAGACCATGCATAATGCTGAAGGAGTGGGTCTTGCAGCTCCTCAGATCGGTCTTACCTGCCGCATTTTTGTGATTGATCTCTCGGCTCTGGGTGAAGATGAACCTTCACTCAAGGATTTCAAAAAAGCATTTATAAATCCGCGGATCCTTGAGGAAGATGGAGAAAAGGTGCTCATGGAGGAGGGCTGCCTGAGCATTCCCGGTTTACGGGAAGAGGTCCTGAGATACGATACCGTTCGGCTCAGCTACCTGGACACTGATTTAAAGGAGCACGACGAAGTCTTTACCGGGTTCCCGGCACGCGTAATACAGCACGAATACGATCATCTTGAAGGAGTTATGTTTGTTGATCACTGTTCACCGCTCAAAAAAAGGATACTCAAAGGAAAGCTGTCTGATATTACAAAAGGGCAGGTTTCAACCAATTACCGGATCAAGGTGCCCAGGTGATAAATCCATATAACATGCAGGTAATATAGGCTGCAGGCTGATAGGCTTTTAAACAAAATCGGGCGTCAATAAAATTAAAAGTGTAAAATTTAAAATGCAAATTGCCAAATGAACCGGGCTCTTTGAATTGCAATGAAGCACTGTTTAAGATTGTGATGCAACCTGAACTTTATATTTTGCATTTTTCAACCTGCATTTTGAATTGATTACATTTCATTGTTATGGTTTAATAATGAGCAATATACCTGATATACTCACCCAGTCCTCCTTCTCACATTCCGACCTGGAACAGCTGCTCCAATGTGAAGGTGAGGATAAACATTTACTATACGAAGCTGGGAGGACAATCAGGGAATTATATGTTGGCAATAAGGTCTATTTCAGGGGACTCATTGAATTCTCGAATATATGTGCAAAGGATTGTTACTATTGTGGCATCAGGCGGTCAAATGACGCGGTACACCGATACAACCTTACGGATGATGAAATACTCGATGCAGCCCGTTTTGCGGATGAGAATAATTTTGGGTCGGTCGTTTTACAATCGGGCGAAAACAGTTCCCAGGCCTTTGCTCAAAGGATCGCGAATTTGATTGCAGAAATAAAGCATCTCAGTAATAATCGGCTGGGGATTACCCTCTCGGTCGGAGAACAGTCCGAAGAGGTTTACCGGCAGTGGTATGAGGCTGGTGCTCAGCGGTATCTGCTTCGCATCGAAACCTCTAATCCGCTCCTGTACCATAAAATCCATCCTCAGGATCCGCAACACGATTTTAACCGCCGTCTCGACTGCCTTCATGCCCTTCGGGCAATTGGATACCAGACCGGGACAGGAGTGATGATTGGACTCCCTTTCCAGACCATAGGTGATCTGGCAGATGATCTCCTGTTCTTCCAGCAGTTCGGGATCGATATGGTTGGTATGGGACCCTATCTGGAGCATTCACAAACTCCTCTTTATCAGTTTCGTTCGGAACTTCTGCCCATCCAGGAGCGATTTGACCTCTCCTTAAAGATGATCTCAACTCTGCGCATCCTGATGAAAGATATCAATATTGTTGCAGCAACTGCTCTTCAGGCGATCGATCCGCTGGGCAGGGAAAAGGGGATCAAAGCGGGTGCGAATATCATTATGCCCAATATCACGCCGGGTCTATACCGGAATGATTACCTTTTGTACGAGAATAAACCATGCATTGACGAGGAACCTTCGCAGTGCAAAGGATGTCTGGAAGCACGTGTCGCCCTGGCAGACGGGGAGATCGGATTTGGAGAATGGGGGGATTCGATACATTTTAAAAACAGAAAGAATAGTCAATCAGATCTTTAGACTTTATTGCTTTTCAGACGGGTATTCTTAAAAAAAAGTACATAATCCTGCGATAAGTATTGAAGTAGTAATCATAAAAAGTGTACATTTATAAGAAAATAAGTGCCTTTATTATCCATTAATTTACCCTAAAAACATTGATTATGAATCCAATTCTCCTCCCGGTCCTAATTGCGGTTGTTCTTTTCTTTTTTGCAGGAATTCGAATTGTAAGGCCTACACACCGGGCTTTAGTCGAACGGTTCGGAAAGTATCATCGTTTTGCAGGTTACGGCTTTAACTGGATCATTCCGGGTATCGATATGATGTATAAAATCAATATCACCGAACAGATGATCAATGCCGAGCCCCAGGAAATCATTACCAATGATAATCTGAATGCCAAGGTCGATGCCCAGGTTTATTTTAAGATCAAATCAGACGAGGTGAGTGTGAAAAATTCGCAATACAATGTAAATAGCATTGAATATCAAATTGTTAACCTTGCCCGCACCACTTTGAGGAATATTATCGGAACGATGACCCTGAAATCGGCCAACAGTGAACGCGGCAAAATCAACAAAGAGCTGCATGGGACCCTTTTGGAAGAGACCCAAAACTGGGGAATCGAGATTGTTCGTACCGAACTCAAGGAGATCGATCCGCCAAAAGATGTGCAGGAGACGATGAACAAGATCGTAAAAGCGGAAAACGAAAAGATTGCGGCAATCGACTTTGCAACCGCCACCGAAACCAAGGCAGATGGTGAAAAACGGGCTGAGATCCGTCGTGCTGAAGGGATTAAACAGGGTGCTATTCTGCGTGCCGAAGGGGAAGCTCAGGCTATCCAGCTGGTAAATGAGGCTGCAGAAAAATATTTTGTAGGCAATGCCCAGTTGTTACGCCGGATTCAGGCTATGGAGACTTCCCTGAAGGATAATTCGAAAATTGTCGTTCCAACCGGTTCTGACCTCGTCAATGTCATGGGCGAAATGGGTGGCGTACTTCCTGTAAATACAAAAAGAAGCAGCTCCAATCCACAGTCTGATTCAATGAAAAGCTAAGGATAGCCATAAAAAGCATAATATCTATTGATATTCAGTCTTTTATCAGCCCTGACAGGATTTTAAACCCTGTCAGGGCTTTGTTAAAAGATATTGGTAATACAATTGAAGCAATATTTATCTTGCCCGCACCAAACCTCATAGAACCTTAATTTTCTACTGTGCACTGAAATAACCGCAGCTGATGATTTTAGCGATTCCGGGTGAGGCTGGTTTGAAGCGGATCTGTACGGCTCCACCGAGATTTGTATCAAAATGCCGTGAATCCTTTACAGGAACATAGGTCCAGCTCTCCACATAAGTATCCCGGGCTGACGGCCGGTCTTCAACCCATATCGCATTATTCAGGTATTCGGGAATTGGGCCGCGATCCAATTGTTTCTTCCCCGAGAGGATGATCAGCTCTGCATGAGGGAAATGATTCCATTCAGTCTGAATAATCCTTCGGTCATTTAGCAGACAGATGGTCAACCCTTTAAAATTCAGGAAGTTCTGATGTTGTTCAAATTGGCTGGTATTCAATACGGAAGAGTCAGAAAGACAGATGATTGACGATTTTCTGATCCCCCGGAAACCTTCATAAGGTTTGATATACGATGTAAATTTTTCCTTTGTTCCACGTTTGTCGGTGGTGAGCCAGATGGTCTCTGTACCAGTTGTCAGGGCAACCAGGGTTTTCCCGGGCAGGTTAAACAGCACAACTTCCTGTTGCAATTGTTTCTGTATGACGCCTGAAGTGTTAATGATTAAAAGAACGATCATTAAAATGATGGCATAGAACAAGGCCTCCCGGATTTTGTAGACAATAAACACCGAAAACAGAATGGCAAAAAGGACAACCAAAAACAGGGTGAGGTCTGACGGATATAACCCTTCGAGTACGGAGTAGGGCAGATGTTCCACAAAGTGCACCGAGAAAAGCATCCCCTGGCCGGCCCAGTCGAGAACTTTGGTCATGAGTATTCCAAGGAAAGGAACGACCGGTGCGACCGCAAAAACAATAAAGGACAAGTAAAGAATGACTGTCACAAGCGGGATCACCAACAGGTTCGCCAGCAGAAACCAGGTGGGAAACTGGTGAAAGTAATGGAGCAGCAACGGAATTGTTCCGATTTGGGCAGCCATGGAGACAGTAAGCATAAGCCAGATCTGGTCAGCTATCCAGAATTTAAAATAGTGTAATCCATAGATAAACGGGTGAAAATAGACGATTGAAAACACTGCCGCGTAGGAGAGCTGAAAACCGACATCATAGACCAGCGACGGATTGTAACACAGCAATACAAATGCCGAGGCAGCGAGCGTATTGTAGATGTTTGAGTTGCGGTTCAGGCTCTTGCCAATCATAATGAACGAAAACATCGCGGCAGCCCTCAGAACCGATGCCGAAAGTCCCGTGATAAAGGCATACCCCCATACTCCGGCCAGAATCAAAATGGTCTGAATAAGAATTCCCCATCTTTTGCGGTTCAGAAAACGGAGAAAAAATTCGAGTACGATATAAATAATCGCAACATTCATCCCCGATACGGCCAGCACATGGGTCACGCCGGTTTTTGAGAAACTTTGGGTGATATCAGGTTCGAGTTCGTCCCGTTCCCCAAGGGAAACTGACGAAACCAGGTGGAAGACCGGACCTTTAAGTCCACATTTTTCAATGATTTTTAGTAGTCGGTTACGGATAACCAAGGATTCTTCAGCAAGACTTGGGGCCCTTCTGACAGATAAAAAATGGTAGTCTGAACGCTTCAGAAAGATCCGGTGCCCAATCTGGTTCCGGATTGCAAAGGCCTGATAATCAAATTCAAAAGGATTCCCTGTCTTTTGAAGGAGTTCAGGTTTACCCCTGAACCATACGATTGAACCCGGTTCAGCAACGGGAAAAGAATCAGTTTTTTCGAAATAGGCCAGGACCTTGATTCGGGGTTCAATGAGCCGGATGACAATCCTGAACGATTTCTCCCGTTCTTCGGGATATTCATTTACGATGGCGAAGTAGTCCTTTTTGGGGAGTGGTTCCGGGCGGTATTTGAGATCTGTGGCAATAAAGATTCCCAGGAAAAACAGCACAAGCAAAAGAGAGAATCCGTACAACGCTTCCCTTTTGAATGAAACGTTCATCAGGAAGGGGAGGAGCAGCGAAAAGCCAACAGCTAAGGCCAGGAAAATCCATTTCCATTCAGGCGGACAATGATCGCCCAAAACAATTCCTGCAATAAAAGGGACAAGAAGCCTGACAAACGGTGCACTGTGCAACTTATCGGAAAGATCGCTCATTCAGGAGAACGAATTGTCCCTTAAATTTACGAAAGATCTTGATTATTTACCTGATTTCTTGTTGAATTTTTAATTAATAAGTGGTCCTAAATTATGTATGCTACACCTCAATGGTTAAAAGCTCGGCTCCAGGCCGGTTCAATCCCGCTTCAATCCTTTTTCGTTGTGCAGGTCTCGGTTTAGGCATGCCGGATGCGTAATGCCAAAACTGGCGCTCATTTATACCGGTAATCCGTAATAGGGCTGCATTTGTGAAGGGAATATCTGTAGTTAGAAATTAGAATTTACAACCATTGTTTCGTATGGGACAAAAGGCCCACATATTTTCAAATTCTTATCCATCGGCTGACGGATTGCTGACGGAACCTGAAAACAAAATTGAAATAGATACTTAGCAAGATCTCTCCATCCCTCCAAACCAATTTCAATCTGATTTGTTCCTTGGGTATGAAAAGACAAAACAGGTTATCCCGGGCAAGCAGCCCTTATCTCCGGCAACATGCAGACAATCCGGTTGACTGGTACGAATGGGGGGAGGAGGCATTGACAAAGGCCAAAACAGAGAATAAACCGCTGATCATCAGTATCGGTTATGCGGCATGTCACTGGTGTCATGTGATGGCTCATGAATCGTTTTCGGATGAAGCGATTGCCGGAATCATGAACACCCACTTCGTCTGTATTAAAATTGACCGGGAGGAGCGCCCCGATATCGACCGGATCTATATGGAGGCAGCGCAGCTTATATCCGGTAGAGGCGGCTGGCCGCTCAATGCCTTTGCACTTCCCGACGGGAGACCCTTTCATGCCGCTACTTATTTCCCTCCCGCTCAGTGGATCGATGCGCTTAACCAGCTCAGCCACCTTTACCACAACTCCTATCCGCGCATTTTGCAGGCAGCCGAGGCGCTAACCCAGGGGATTCAGGCAGATTCACTGCCTGATTTGGTTAATTCTCAGCCTTTCACCAGGAATGAATTTGATGAGGCATTTGCAAACCAGATTCAATCGGTCGACTTTGACTATGGCGGATACAACGGCGCACCAAAGTTTATGCTGCCGGTCGGATTCGAATTTCTCCTCCAGTATAATTACCTCACAGGTAATCAGCAGGCGCTTGACGCGGTAATCATCACCCTTGATTCGATGGCCGGAGGGGGAATTTATGACCAGATTGGGGGAGGCTTTGCACGCTATTCAACCGATCAATTCTGGAAGGTCCCCCATTTTGAGAAGATGCTCTACGACAATGCCCAGCTGATCTCCTTGTATTCACATGGTTTCCAGGTCGCAGGAAAGTCTTTGTATGCCGGGATTGTGGAACAGACGATTGCTTTTGCTGAACGGGAGTTACGTCATCCTGATGGTGGGTTTTATGCCTCAATCGATGCAGACAGCGAGCATGAAGAGGGCAAATTCTATGTCTGGACAAAACCCGAGGTGTTATCTGTTCTGGAGCCTGAGACCGCCCGCCTCATTGTTGATTTTTATCAGATCTCAGATCAGGGGAATTGGGAAGACGGGAAAAATATCCTTCATTATAAATCCGGCAAAGAGAAATTTGCCAGCGATAATAGGGTGTCTGATAATGAATTAGATCTCACCTTGACCAATGCGAACCACCTTTTACTAGACCGGCGGAACCTTCGTATCCGCCCTGCCACTGACGACAAGATTTTGACCTCATGGAATGCCTTAATGTTAACCGGTTATGTGGATGCTTTTAAAGCGTTTGGAAAGGATTCATACCGGGAAGGTGCATTGAATACCGCCCGGTTTCTTGAAAAATATATGGTTACTGCGGAAGGGATGACTTACCGCGTTTTCAGGGATGGGAAAGTGAGTATCGGGGGTTTCCTCGATGATTATGCTATGCTTGCCGAAGCCCTGATCAATCTTTATGAAGTGACTTTTGATATCCATTGGTTGTCTCTGAGCCGGCGGATCACTTCCTATGTCTGGGACCATTTCAGGGATGAAGAGCACAACCTGTTTTTCTATACTTCAGACCAGTCTGAACAGCTCATTGCCCGAAAACATGAAACCTCCGACAATGTCATTTCATCATCAAACTCGGTGATGGCCCATGTTTTATATAAACTGGGTCAGCTGACTTCAAACCCGGAATATGCCCAAATGGCCGTTAAGATGACGCAAAACTTCAGAAATGAGATTATCCGGCATGGTGCATATTATGCCAACTGGGGAATGCTTGCCGGGAAATTAACCTATCCTGCTTACGAGGTGGCTATTTTGGGAGACAAATCTGTTGAGTTGGGACATCAGATGCAAAAGTCCTATCTGCCCACCTCCATTTTTGCAGGCGGGATTTCAGAGAACCTGCCTGTTTTGGAAAACCGGCTGGTCAGCGATCACACAATAATCTATGTTTGTCAGGACAAGGTTTGTAGCCTCCATGTCTTCACAACAGGTGAGGCATTGGAATTAATAAAATGACTCCGGAGGGAAGGTCAAAGTAATAGAAAAGATATAAGGTCTTATTTTGTTTCTTTGCGACTTAGCGACTTTGCGTGAGATAAAAAAGGAAAATCACGCCAAGACGCAGAGCCGCCAAATTGGGAAATTCAAAATCGTAAGATTCAAATTTTACGCCAATAAATTATTCTAATTACGTAAATCTAAATTCAGTTTGGACTTGGCTGTAATTGTCCGCGCAGAACGAGCCCTTTTACCAGGCTGGTCGTATTTTCCAGTTCGCTTCTGAGCCTTTCATTGATAATCCCTTTAGAATCATCGAAATTTTCATAAAAGCCAGGCAGGGAGAATGTGGCCACTACGTTTCCACCGGAATATGGTAAATTGTGTTTGGCCATTTCCAAAACGGTGGCTCCGCCTCTGCCGCCCGGTGAAGTTGCCATGAGCAATACCGGTTTTTCACCAAATGCTTTCCGGTTTGGAAGGCGGGAAATATAATCGAAAATATTCTTGAAGGCAACCGAATAGGAACCATTGTGTTCAGCTAAGGATATGATCAACAGATCGCTTTCATCAATTTTCCCGGCAAAATCCTTGGCTAACTGGGGAATACCGTTTTTCGCAACCCGATCTGAACTGAACAGCGGCATTTCGTAGTCATTCAAATCGAGGATCTCTATTGTTCCTCCATGAAAAAACGAAGCGGCGTAGGTTGCCAGTTTTTTATTGATCGAGTTTGTGCTGTTACTTGCAGCAAAGGCTATTATTTTCATTGTTTATCTTTTTTTATAATTAATGTGTCAAAAGTAACTATCTTTGCTATCTAAAGTATACTAGTTACCTAATGGTGATTAGTTACCTTCGGGTAACCCTAAATAAAAAGATTATGGAGAAGTCAAACGGGAAGGAAGCATGCCTGGTCAAATTAAGGGCATCGCGGGATGCGCTGGAAGTGATACAGGGAAAGTGGCGGATTCCGATTATTGTATCCCTGACCTATGGAAATAAACGGTTTGGTGAGATCCGGAAGGATATTGAGGACATCTCTCCCAAGATGTTATCGCAGGAGTTGAAAGAGCTTGAAATGAATAAATTGATTTCCAGGACCCTCTATGACTCGATGCCGGTAACCGTAGAATATGCCTTAACCCCACTGGGACAATCGATGACCAGATTGCTGGAAGAGTTACTGGCCTGGGGAATTCATTTCCGCGGCGAGATGACCCGGAAGGAGGAGAAGCTTTCTGAAGTGACGACATAAGATCAGCCGATTCATCACCGGCCGAATAATTCCTTTGCCTTGGCCATATCGATCTCCTTTTCCGATTTGGCGATCACCAGGGTGGCAATTGCATTTCCAATCAGATTTGTTATTGCTCTTGCCTCGCTCATAAAGCGGTCGATACCCAGGATCAGGGCAATCGCGGCAACCGGTATATTCCCCACAATCGGGAGTACCGCCGCCAGTGTGATGAATCCGCTCCCTGTTACTCCGGCGGCCCCTTTTGAAGCAAGCATCAGGACAAGCAGGAGTGACAACTGATGATATAAATCGAGCGGTACGTTTGTCGCCTGGGCCAGGAAGACCGCCGCCATGGTCAGGTAAATGGAGGTGCCGTCAAGATTGAATGAATAACCCGTTGGAACCACCAATCCAACCACCGGCTCCGAACATCCTGCCTTGCGAAGTTTATCCATCAGACTGGGTAATGCTGCTTCCGATGAAGAGGTCCCCAGAACGATCAGAATCTCCTCCTTGATGTATTTGAGTAATTGCCACAGGCTAAAACCGGTATATCGGAGTATTCCACCTAAAATAAAGAAGATAAACAAGAGGCAGGTCAAATAAAACGATCCCATCAGCTGTCCGAGCGATACCAGCGATCCTAATCCATATTTCCCAATGGTAAAACTCATCGCACCCAGCGCACCCAGCGGGGCAACTCTCATAATGATCCGGATAATGGCGAAGAGGGCCTCTTCAATTGATTTTATGGCTCCTAACAGCGGTTTGGCTTTTGCCCCGATTTTGGACATCGCAAATCCCAGCAGTATCGAAAAGAACAAAACCTGTAAAATATTTCCGTTTGACAACGCATTGATGATATTGTCAGGGATGATATTGAGAATAAATTCGACCACTCCGACGCTTTTGCCCTGACTCATATACCCCTGTACTGCTTTCATATCCAGAGTTGCCGGATCGATGTTCATCCCGGAGCCGGGCCTGAGGATATTGATAACCACTAACCCAATGAGCAGGGCAAAGGTGGACACGATTTCAAAATAGATAATGGTTTTTATCCCAACCCGTCCGACTTTCTTGGTGTTTTCCATTCCGGCAATACCATTCACGATGGTGCAGAAAATAACCGGTCCGATCATCATCCTGATCAGTTTTATAAATCCGTCGCCCAATGGTTTTAGCTGAATTGCAAACGAAGGGAAGAAGGTGCCGATCAGGATGCCTGTTAGGATGGCAATTATCACCTGCAGGTAAAGACTCTTTAAATACTTCATTTTAGACTTTTCGTTAGCTGGAAATCCTGCCGAAATTAGTGATTTTATTGGGATTTTGGAGGTATCAGTTTAGTACTCCTTAAATGGGAATTTTTTTAGCTTTGTATAAATTTTCACGCCGTCTCTGACCAGGAACTCCGGGAAAAAAAACTTCAATTGAAGGAACTAAGCTCTATTGAAAAATGACAATTTTAAAACACCTGCAGAATATTGGGAAAGTGGGATTATTCGTGCTTCTGATTTGCCCAGCGAATATTTTGGCTGAAAATAAGCCTGCAACAATTATATTCCTTGATCGTCCGGTGACTGACCAGACCAACGTTAATTATGTGAGTAACCGGAAACCGCTCCAGCCGCTCCGTTTTATCAAACTTCCGGTTACAGCCATCAAGCCTGCCGGATGGCTCAGGAAATACCTTGAATTACAGCGTGACGGCCTTACCGGGCACCTCGGAGAGATCAGTGCCTGGCTCGATAAGAAAGACAATGCATGGCTTAAAACCGGCGGAAAAAACGGCTGGGAGGAGGTTCCTTACTGGCTGAAAGGATATGGAGATCTTGCATATATCCTGAATGATCCCCAAATGATTGCCGAAACGAAGGTGTGGCTCGAGGGGGTATTTAAAAGTCAGCAACCAGACGGTTACTTTGGACCAACAACGATCCGAAACGGAAAGAAAGATTTATGGGCCAATATGATCATGCTTTGGGCGCTGCAATCGTATTATGAGTATTCGTCCGATTCCAGGGTGATCTCCCTGATGACCAATTATTTTAAGTGGCAGTCAACGGTGGCGGATGCCGATTTTTTAAAGGATTACTGGGAGAATAGCCGTGGCGGGGATAACCTGTTCAGTGTATACTGGCTTTACAACATAACTGGTGATCCTTTTCTGCTTGAACTTGGGAATAAGATACACCGGAATACCGCGAACTGGATGGATGAATCGACGCTCCCCAACTGGCATAATGTGAATTTGGCCCAATGTTTCCGGGAGCCGGCCACCTATTATTTGCAGACAGGTGATCCGGTAATGATGCAGGCCTCGTATAACGCTTTCAACCTGGTGCGCCGGGCTTTCGGCCAGGTTCCGGGAGGGATGTTTGGGGCCGACGAGAATGCCCGGCTGGGTTATATCGATCCGCGCCAGGGGACCGAGACCTGCGGGTTTGTCGAGCAAATGTCTTCCGATGAAATAATGCTCCGCATCACCGGGGACCCCTTTTGGGCGGAACACGCCGAAGAGGTCGCCTTTAATTCTTATCCTGCAGCGGTGTTGCCCGATTTCAGAGGGTTACGATATATTACCTGCCCGAATGAGGTGGTGAGCGATTCAAAGGATCATAGTCCGGGGATTCAGAATTCAGGTCCTTTTCTGGCGATGAACCCTTTCAGCAGTCGTTGCTGCCAGCATAACCATTCCCAGGGCTGGCCATACTATGTGGAGCATCTGGCGTTGGCAACTCCCGATAACGGCGTTGCATTCGCGCTGTACGGAGCTTGTACGGCAAATCTGAAAGTTGCCGGCAGCATCCCGATTACCATTAAAGAAGAGACCAATTACCCCTTTGAAGAGCAGGTTCGCTTTTCCGTAAATACAACCGGCAAAGTCGAATTTCCCCTCTATCTGCGGATTCCTGCCTGGTGTAAAAAGGCGGTAATTAAAATCAACGGAGTTGTTCAGACGGAAAAACCCTTATCAGGAAAATATGTTCAAATTAAGCGCAAATGGAGTGATGGCGATAAGGTTGTGCTCGAACTACCGATGGAGCTTTCACTGAAACAATGGGAGGTGAATAAAAACAGTGTTTCGGTGAATTATGGCCCGCTGACTATGTCGCTCAAAATAAAAGAACGGTATGAAAAACTCGACAGCAGGACCACGGCAATAGGTGATTCGAAATGGCAGGAAGGTGCTGACGCCAGCAAATGGCCGACCTATGAGATTTATCCCGAATCACCCTGGAATTATGCCCTTCAAATAAATAAACAAAGCCTTCAGAAAAGTCTTAAAGTTGTTAGGAAGCCATGGAGCAGTGACGATTTCCCGTTTACCACAGGATCTGTTCCAATTGAAATTCTCGCCAAAGGACAACCTGTCCCATCCTGGAAAATCGACAAGTACGGTTTATGCGGAGTTTTGCCGGATGAAAAGGCCGGGAAAGCGGATAAAGTTGAGGATATCATTTTGATTCCGATGGGAGCGGCACGGCTCAGGATCTCGGCCTTCCCGATAGTAGCGGAAGAATGAGGGAGATACAGAATGACGGAGTGAAGGAAAGACGGGGGGAGGGAGAGACGAGGCGAATGAAGGAATGAAGAATTATGGAATTAAAGAATTAAAAAATTATGGAATTAATTGAAGGATATTTTAAAATAATTCTCAGCAGTTCAGCTGTTTACCTGTTTATTATCATAGCGATCAGGTTATTTGGCAAAAAAGAGCTGGCACAGCTTTCCATTATCGATCTGGTTTTTATACTCCTGATCAGCAATGCGGTTCAGAATGCGATGGTCGGTTCAGACTCCTCACTCCCGGGAGGTCTTGTTGCGGCCACCACCCTTTTTATCATCAATTATCTGTTCAAATTTCTGCTCTATCGTTTTCCAAAACTTGGGAATTATGTACAAGGCAATGAAATGCTTCTGATCTATAAGGGGCAACTCAATAAGGGCAACATGGACAAGGCGAGAATCACCCCTGAAGAGTTATTGGAAGCAGTCAGGGAGCATGGAGTAGCCGAAATCCGTGATGTCGATCTCGCCGTTCTCGAAATTGATGGTAACATCAGCATCATCTCTAACGATTTCAAACAACGCACCATCCGGAAAAGGAAAGGACGGAACAAGGTAATGAAGAATCAGTAAGATGTTAGTTCTTATTTGATTAAATATACCTCAACCCAATTCCCCCTCATTTGCCCCGATCCTTGGGGGAGGGGGTGATGGTCCGGAGTTTGCAACTCCTGTCGGATTCCCGCCTTGTATTAATCGATTAGTCTATCAAATTCGTTAAAAACAATAATCCACTTCCCCCTCGCTGCAATCGAGGGGGAAATGAGAAGAATTGAATATTTAGCTACTTTATTTTTTCAAACTCGCCATATCGATGACAAAACGGTAGCGAACATCGCTTTTCAACATGCGTTCGTATGCTACATTAATTTCCTGCATCCTGATGATTTCAATTTCCGATACAATATTGTGTTCGCCACAGAAATCAAGCAATTCCTGAGTTTCTGCAATGCCACCAATTACCGAACCTGCTACGGACTTCCGACCTAAAATCAGGGGTACAGTATTTAAAACTGGCTCCAGTCCACCTAAATAACCGACCAATACCAAAGTGCCACTGAAATTTAACGTAGAAACATACGGATTAACATTGTGACCATAAGGAACGGTATCAATAATCAAATCAAATTTTCCTTTAACCGCATTCATTTGATGGTTATCTGTGGAGATAATTACCTCATCAGCGCCAAGATCAAGGGCATCCTGTTTTTTGTCGGGAGTTCGTGAAAAGAGTGTAACCGTAGCACCCAAACCTTTAGCCAGTTTAATGGCCATATGTCCCAAACCCCCTAAACCTACCACAGCAACCTTACTCCCTTTGCCAACTTTCCAATGACGAAGTGGTGACCAGGTGGTAATTCCGGCGCAAAGCAAAGGAGCAACCGCTGCCAGATCCAGATTTGCAGGTACTTTCAGAACGAAGTGTTCATCCACGACCACCTTTTCAGAATATCCGCCCAAAGTATGACCACCCAGATGTTTGTCACGCCCGTTGTAAGTACCTGTAAATCCATTTGAACAGTATTGTTCAAGGTCATGTTGACAGCTATCGCATTCCCGGCACGAATCCACCAAACAGCCAACTGCTGCCAGATCGCCCACTTTCAGTTTGGTGACTTCACTTCCTATATTGATAACTCTTCCAACAATTTCGTGACCCGGAACCGCCGGATAGTTGGTTCCGCCCCAGTCGTTTCTGGCGGTGTGCAAATCCGAATGACAAACGCCGCAATATAAAATTTCGATTTCAATATCTTTTGCAGTAATTTCCCGGCGTTCAATATTCATCTGTTTTAATGGTGCATCAGAAGCCTCGGCCCCGAATGCTTTAACGTTTTTTGTTCCCATATTGAGAATTGGATTTATTTATTTTTTGAAAGTTATGATTTAATCGCATTGTTTAATCTTCCTACCAACCAATTGGGATAGGACAAAGGTGTATTGATCAGTAATACCGTTTTTACATTTCCGTTACACCTTTTTTATCCTGCTTATTTCTTCAAACCCGCCATATCGATGACAAAGCGGTATTTAACATCCCCTTTTCCCAGGCGGACGAACGCTTCATTTACCTGGTCAACATTAATTAATTCAATATCTGCCGTGATGTTGTGCTTAGCACAGAAATCAAGCATTTCCTGAGTTTCAGCAATCCCCCCGATGTTAGAACCTGCAAAACTGCGACGACCCATAATCACATTGAATGCACCAACTTCGAGCGGTTCCGGAGGCAAACCAACCAGAACAACACTTCCATCGAGACGCAGCAAATTGAGATAGGTGTTCACATCATGTTTGGCAGAAACTGTATCGATAATGAAATGCAACTTCCTTGCATATTTTGCCATCTGTTCAGCATCTGAAGACAAAACGGCCACATCGGCCCCAAGACGTTTGGCATCCTCAACCTTTGACGAAGATGTTGTAAACACAATTACTTCGGCCCCCATAGCTTTGGCGATTTTAATTGCCAGATGTCCCAAGCCTCCGATACCTAAAATGCCAACTTTTTTGCCTGGACCAGCCTGCCAATGTCTCAATGGGGAATATACTGTGATTCCGGCACATAAGAGTGGCGCTGCGGATGCCAGATCGAGAGATTCCGGTACATGCAACATATATTTCTCATTGCAGACGTAGCTTTCGGAAAATCCGCCGTAGGTAGCGCCTCCCAGATATTTATCGGAACTATTGAACGAATAGGTTACACCTTCGTCACAGAATTGCTCCAGATCTTCTTCGCAGTATTCGCATTTTCCGCAGGAATCAACAATACAACCAATTGCAGCAAGTTCGCCAATTTTGAAGTTTTTAACATGGGCGCCAACCCTGGTCACCTTTCCGACAATTTCGTGACCCGGAACGATAGGCCACATCGTCCCTCCAAAATCATTTTTTATCTGGTGCAAATCGGAATGGCAAATTCCACAGAAGAGAATTTCCATCTCAACATCGTGTGATTGAAGCTCTCTGCGCTTAATATTCATTGCATGCAGTGGTACATTTAATGCCTCTGTACCGAATGCTTTTACTGTTTTTGTTTCCATAACTGATAATTTAATTGTTATTTATTATTTGAATATTCTGTTAATGAGTTAGGCCTCGTTTCCGATATCGTTATTTTCAAATCGATGGTTTGGAATAAACCACATCAAGGAAGTCAGCGCCAGTAAAAGGAATGCTAGTTTTGGCCATCCGAAAAACGAGATTGCGGCGGCGGCCAAATTGAGCGCTATCGAAATATAACTCTTGTAAAGCCCCCTGAAGGTTGTTGAAAACTCAGAAGTAGCACCATGCAATTTACACAATTGACTCACCAGCAGCAGATACGAAATTATACTGAATGTGAGTATGGCTGCATAAATAGTAACCGTAATGCTTGAAAAAGAATTTTCGCCCATTGATGCAGTTACAAAGGGTACAAGTGACAGCCAAAAAAGCCCGAACATATTTACCCACAAGATTTTATTATTCACTTTGCTAGCCTTGTGAAACAGGTGGTGGTGGCTACTCCAGTTCAATCCTACAAAAAGAAAACTGAGGGCATAGCTTAGAAAAATGGGATATGCATCTGCATAGCTTTGCCAGGTAGGGTTATGCGGAACTTTTAAATCCAGCACCATAATGGTAATAATAATGGCCATTACCCCATCGGTAAATGCCTCCAACCGATTCTTATCCATGCAAACAGTCCTTTCTTGTTGAATAAATTCAGGATATTACGGATTAACTTCAATTTTAGCCTTTACAGCAGAACCCGATGCAGCCAACTGTTCGATGACATCTTCATTCACATCGCCAATATAAACGACTTCATAAGGAGCAATGTGGGCATCGCCATAGAGTACGGTAAATGCACTCCAGCCATCAAAATAGTATATGCCACCTGCATGCGCATCCGAAGTCATCGGGACTCCCGTGATTGACGGCTTTTGAGAAAGTATGCCGTAGTATTCATGACCGGCATACCTTTTCAGGGTTAATTCTAATGGCAACATGGTTAACAGATCTTCGACCGTGCGATTGTCATTTAATGTTGCTGTATATACCTTGCCGTCTAATGATAATTTTATTGATTTATCCATTTTTCAAGATCCAGGATTTAATTGTATCGCCTGAGCCTTTTACGCTTCCACCCCGAATGGCCAATCCGGGGAGCACCTTTGCATCGGGACAAAGTTTCCGGATGTCGCGTTCACTTTCGCCAGGACCGCTTCCTTCGTGGGTGCAGAAGGGCAGGATTCTCTTTCCGGCAAACTCGTATTCTTCCAGAAAAGTAAACACGGCCATTGGGAAGGTCCCCCACCAGTTTGGATAGCCTAAAATAATCGTCTTGTACTGATCCATGTTATTCGCATGCGTGGAAAGCTCAGGTCGGGCATTGGTTCTTTATTCAACCGTCGCGACCTCTGTAGTTTCAGTGTAATCAACCGGATACTATTGTTCTATCTTGTTTATTCAGGCAGCACTTCATTTAAGCAGTTAAGAGCGTTCAGCGTTCTGGGATAACCCACATAAGGGAGCAGCTGAGTGATTAAATTGATTAAAGTCTGGCGGTCATTTCCTACATTGGCATTCCCCCGGATGTGTCCTTTCATTTGGCCTTCGGTTCCTCCCAAAGCAATCAGGAACGAAAGCGTTACCATTTCGCGGATATTCACATCCAGACCGTTTCGGGTCACATAATCACCGAAGCAATTGCCCGATAAGTAATGCTGGATATGGAGCAAATCTTTTGGTGAATTTTTGTACAGATTATCGATCATCTCTCCAAAAATCTCTTTCTGTTTGGCCAGACCTTTTGCCATTCTGGTTTCCGGAGTTGTAGTCGATTGGTTTTCCACCGGAAGGTCTATCTCTCTCTCCTTAAAAATCTGGTTTGTGGCATACAGAAAGTCAATCACTTTGGAGATACCAACATAAGGGACTGCCTGATAGACTATTTCCTTTACCTCAACGGGGGTCGCCCCACTATTGAGCGCTGCATTGACCATCATTTTAAATTCGGTGAGCGCATTACTGCCAATGGTGGAAGCCATGATCATCAGCACACGGGTTTTGGTCTCCATATTATCGTGACTGATTATCTCGTCGAACGCAAAATTGTCGAACACCTCAATCAATTCCGGATCGGTAGCACCGGCTTTCGATTCGTATCCGGGCCAAAGCTCTTCGTGGTTCTGAACAGCCTTTTGGGTAATATTTAATTTTTTCATTTTCTGTTATCAATTCGGTTTACTAATCCCGAGGTTTTCATTAATATACAAATCCGGATTTTCAATTAGGGTTGAAACAAAGGAGGCAATACTTTTCCGGGATATCGCCTGTCCCCGTTCCGGTTCTCCTTTCCGTGTGAGTTCATAATCTATCTCATTGGCGTTTGTGAACCAGTCGGGGCGTAAAATCGTATAATCCAGCCCCGAATTCTCAAACACATCGGCTAATTTCCGGTAAGGGGTTAAGACTGATCGCAATGGTGTTATATAAATTCCGATGGAACTTACGGCGATGACCCTCTTTACACCGGTTTCCTGCATCGCTTTCACTATATTTTTGGCCATAGGTTCAAGGTCGCCGGCAAGATTTACATATACCAGGTCATGTCCCTCAATTGCACTTTTCAAAACTGCATAATCCAAAACATCCCCCTCGAAAACAGTGGCGTTTTGGGCATATTTGGGTTGCAACCTCCGTTTGTTCCGCAAAAACAACGTCAAAGCCACGTCATTCAGCTTCTGGATAGCTTCAATTACAGGGCCTGCAAGAGTTCCGCCTGCACCTATGATAATTACTTTTTTCATTCAGATTGATCTTATTTTCCAAATTAGTATTAACTCGTTTGAGGTTTTGCATACCTGTCGCCTACGATTTTGATTTTGGAAATAGCGCTGGTTATTTCACTCAGTTCATCGGGTGTAAATTCAACATCGGAAGACCAGATATTTTCCTGCAAATGTGCCAGTTTCGATGTGCCGGGAATTGGAACGACCCAGGGTTTTTGCGCTAGCAACCAGGCCAATGAGACTTGTGCAGCAGTTAAACCTCTTTGATTTCCAAAGTCGGTTAAAAACCCAATGATGCTCCAGTTGGCAATGATAGCTTCCGATTTATAGCGGGGTAATGTTGGACGATTATCATTGCCCGGGACAAATTTGGTCCGTTCGTTAAGATAGCCCGTAAGATATGCCCTGCATAGCGGACTATAGGGAACAAAGCCGATACCCAGTTCCTCGCAAACCGGAAATATGTCTGTCAATGGTTCTCTTGACATCAAAGATAATTCGGTTTGAATGGCAGTAAGTGGCTGAACGGCATGAGCCTTACGTATCGATTGAACGCCCGCTTCGCTTAATCCAAAGTTTCTTACTTTCCCCTCCTGGATCAAATCCTTCACCGTTCCGGCAACATCTTCCATTGGTACATTCGGATCAACCCGATGCTGATAAAGTAAATCAATTACATCTGTTTTCAGTCTTTTAAGTGATTGCTCTACAACTTCCCTGATGTGTTTAGGCTTACTGTTAAAACCACCGGTCATTTTGCCATTCTGAATATCGAATCCGAATTTACTGCAAAGAATTATCTCTTTTCGGAATGAGGCAATCGCCTCTCCAACCAATTCTTCATTTGCGAACGGACCATAAGCTTCTGCTGTATCAAACAGCGTGACTCCCATTTCGTAAGCTTTCCGGATAACAGCAATGCTGCTTTTTTTATCCGGGACAAAGCTGCGGTTCCACGACATCCCCATACAGCCCAGGCCAACTGAAGATACTTCAATCCTTTGCCTCCCTTTACCCAAGGTGCGTTGTTTGATATTTACATTCTTTTTTTCGCTTTTGCCTGTGGACGATGTTTTTGAAAAACCGGATGCCTGTGAAAGCAATAGTGATCCACTTAGTGCCGCACCTACTTTCAGAAAATCTCTGCGATTGTTACTTCCCATTTGAAGAAAATTGAGTGTTAATATTATCGTACTTATAAGTAAATCAATCAGGTTGCCGCTGTTGTGGAGCCAGTTCTCCGTACCAATATGCTGCGGTTACCCCTCCGTCCATTAAAAAGTCACTTCCTGTAATAAAAGCGCCGTCGGCTCCCATCAATAATGCAGCAACATTTCCAACTTCATCGGGAGTTCCGGGGCGTTTGGCTGCACAACCGTTGATCATACGCCGGTATCCATCTCCCCGCGGACCGTTCAGCTCATCTTTAGCCAGAGGAGTAATAATAATTCCAGGGCTAATTGTGTTTATGCGCGCTCCGCGTTTTCCCCATCGTACTGCTTCGGCCATCACGCGAAGTGAATTTCCCCGTTTTGACAACTGATAGGCTTTAAGCGAGTCGGTTACCTGACCAGGTTGAAGCATTGGCAGGGCAAGTAACTCCTCTGTTGGCGTTGTCGCCAGTTCATTGTTTTGCTCATTCGTTAATGATCCCAGACGGTGTCCCGATTGTGAGGCAATCACCACTCCCGAACCTCCTTCTGCAATCACATTTCCAAATTCTTCAAGCACAAGAGCTGTCCCGTACAAATCAACTCTTAGTATGGTTTCTGGCGTTGCCTGTGATGGTGAAACGCCTGCCGCATGAATAAATCCGGTAATATTTCCAATTCCGAGTGCAGTTTCAACCAACGAACGAACCGATTTGCGCGATGAAACATCGACAGCAATGGTACTAACCTCAAATCCGGCTTCGCTCAATACTTTTGCCGCCTGTTCAGCATTTTCTATCCGAAGGTCGGCCAGTAAAACATGTTTACCAGCGCTGACTCTTCTCGCAATTGCCTGACCAATTGATCCGGCTCCAATTACGACAACTACATTTTGCAATTTTTTTGTCATTTTATTCCACTTTGGTGAATCAATGTTATTCATCGATGCTCACTATAAACTGTTGTATGCTTCGTCTGTTACCGGCTCAAGCCATTCAGGCCGACCGGCTGTTACATTTGTTTCAATGGAAATATGGGAGAACCAGCTGTCAGCAGCTGCACCATGCCAGTGTTTAACGTTCGGACCAATTTTTACCACATCACCTGGCTGAAGTTTCCGGGCCGGGTTTCCCTCTTCCTGATAATAACCACGGCCACCAGTTACCAATAGGATCTGTCCGCCCGGATGTCTGTGCCAGTTATTCCTGGCGCCGGGTTCAAAGGTCACATTTCCTATGGGACAATTAAATTCATCACCCCCGGGTACCAACATTGAAAGATAAGCGGTGCCTGTAAAATATTTACTGAACTGTTCCGGGAGTTTTTCTCCTACCGGGAATATTACACTTTCACTCAAATTATTTAAATTGTCCATATCCTTTAACATTTTACCGGTTAACCATTTTTGCACTTCCTCCGGAATAACGGTCGCCCTGCACCACAATATTTGCTGAGGCGGTGTTGATTTCCAGAACTTCGTCCGGAGTGAGTTCAACAGCTGCAGCTTCAAGATTCTCGACTAAACGATGCATCTTGGTAGTGCCGGGAATTGGCACAAACCAGGGTTCTTGTGCCAGAACCCATGCCAGGGCAATTTGAGCAGGTGTGACATTTTTGCGTTTAGCGAATCCGGAAACCAAATCTACAAAGGCCATATTTGCTTTGAGGTTTTCAGGCGATAAACGGGGAACGGTACTGCGGAAATCCTTGCTGTCGAAAGTGGTGTTCTGGTCCATTTTCCCGGTCAGGAAACCCTTCCCAAGGGGACTAAACGGAACGAAACCAATTCCAAGTTCTTCAAGTGTCGGGATGATTTCTTCCTCCGGTTCGCGCCACCACAATGAGTATTCGCTTTGCAAGGCAGTAACGGGCTGAACGGCATGTGCACGGCGAATCACCTGCACCCCTGCTTCCGAAAGTCCGAAATATTTAACCTTTCCTTCCTGGATCAAATCTTTTACCGCACCGGCGACATCTTCGATAGGTACATTGGGGTCAACCCGGTGCTGATAGAAAAGGTCAATAGCCTCAATCCTGAGCCGTTTCAACGACTCCTCAGCCACCTTTTTAATATTCTCAGGACGGCTGTTGAGTCCCGTATTTACACCAGCCTCAAAATTAAACCCAAATTTTGTGGCAATTGCAACCTCTCCTTTAAAAGGTTCAAGAGCCTCTCCGACCAGTTCTTCGTTGATATAGGGACCATATACCTCAGCCGTATCAAAGAAGGTAACGCCAAGCTCTACCGCTTTGCGAATGAGCTCTATTGATTGCTTTTTGTCAGCAATCACTCCGTAACCGAAGCTTATCCCCATGCAACCCAATCCAATTTCGGACACTTCCAGTCCGCTATTCCCAAGTTTTCTTTTTTTCATCGTTATCCTATTTTAATTTTATGCAGACAAAATATTCCGGTACAAAGATGAGGTGAAAAAGGCGACAGATCGTTATACCAATTACTGATTCTTGTACCCGTATTACTGATATTGATTTTTCCATTTGATATTTCAAGAAAAAGGAGCTTACCTTTACCTAAAATTAAACAAAAATTATGGACGAGATATTGAAACTGGAAACAATAACCCAGTATAATTCAATGCGGGGGGTTGAAACCTTACACCCTTTAGTCAGCGTGGTTGACATGTCGAAAGCAACACCTACCCAGAGTTTGAGAATCCATTTTGGCTTTTACTGCGTCTTTTTAAAAGAGGTGAATTGCGGAGATTTAAAATATGGATGCAATTATTACGATTATCAGGAAGGGACGCTCGTTTTTGTGGCTCCCGGACAAATAGTCGGGGTTAACAGTAAGGAGGTTGTTCAGCCCAAAGGGTGGGCCCTGCTCTTCCATCCCGATTTAATTCGAGGCACCTCACTGGGTCACAACATGAAGGATTATTCCTTCTTTTCGTATGAGGTTTATGAAGCGCTCCACTTATCGGAAAAGGAGAGGCAAATTGTGATGGATTGCCTGAATAAAATTGATTACGAGCTAAAGCAGTCGATCGACAAGCACAGCAAAACGCTAATTGCAAATAATATAGAATTGCTTCTCAACTATTGCATGCGCTTTTACGACCGTCAGTTTATCACCCGGGGGAATGTAAATAAAGATATACTGGTAAAATTCGAGAACTTGCTCGACCACTATTTTCAGTCTGAAATTCCCCAGACCGTAGGTTTACCCACAGTAAAGTATTTTGCCGACCAATTACATTTGTCCCCAAACTATTTTGGCGACTTAATAAAAAAGGAGACTGGGAAATCGGCACAGGAACATCTGCAGTTGAGATTAATGGATCTTGCCAAAGAGCGGATGTTTGATACCAGCAAAACAATCAGTGAGATCGCCTATGAACTGGGGTTTAAGCATCCTCAACACTTTAGCCGTATGTTTAAAAATGAAACGGGTTATACCCCTGTCGAATACAGGTCGTTGAATTAAAAAGATTTGGTATCGGGATTAATCAAACAAGACCAGCAATACTTGTCAGTGATTTGGGGTCAGAGACACCTTATTGACCCCACCCCGGCCCTCCCCGAGAGGGTAACTTAGCGCCAGGAATCGATAGAATGTTCAAAATTAGTTGTTTAAATGTTCACTAAAATTTAGACCGCTTACACAAAAGGGGTTATAATTCAACGCTTAATTTCAGTTGTCCACCAAGTCCTTCACGAATTATTCTCATTAGTGTCGAAAGCCGAATATCACTCGCATTGTTCTCTATACGTGAAATATAATTCTTTGTAGTTCCGCATTTTGCAGCAAGTTGCTCTTGTGTCATGCCTTGCTCCTTACGAAGTTCCTGAAGCATGATACCTATTTTAAAAGATTCAAAACCCTCTTCAAATTCTTCTCTCTCAGAGGTGCCTCTTTTACCATACTGGGTATCCAAATGGTCAGCAAAAGATGTTAAATTGTTATTTGTCTGTTTTTTCATCGAAATATTGTTTTTTAAATTTTTCAGCTAATTCAATTTCACCTTTCGGTGTTTTCCGGGATTTCTTTTGAAATCCGTTAAGCAATATTATCAGACGTCCTTTATCAAAAAAGCTAAAGACTCTATAAATATCGCTGCCGACTTCCACTCGAATTTCGAAAAGTCCACTAGTATTCTCCATATGATTGAAATAATTAACGGGGACTCTGTCTAATGTAGCAATTAGTTTTAAAGTCCAGTTGAATTTTCTTTTTACATCGGGTTTAAGTGTCTCAAAGAAATCCAAATAGAAGCTTTTGTAATAATAAATTTCCCTGATAAATTTCTCCTTCATCTGACAAAGTTAGCTAATTAGATAACTGCATGCAAGTCGATGTAAATATTTTTCTTGCTGAGTCCTTTGCTGGCATATGTGGTAACGCATGAAGCTGTAAGCAGTGGCGTATTGGATCCTCCAGCCGGCGAACGTCAAGCCGAAAAGCAGCCCAAGCGGATAAATACCCACCGAAAACCACTGACCGAATTTGTAGTTAGCTGAAGGTTCGTGCGAATTTTATTCAATTTTTTAAATTCATATATTTATCAATTAATCTTATCAATTCGGCCTTTTTACCTGGTGATGGTGCATCACTGTCGATGATTTCTCCATTTTTATTTAAGAGTATATACCTGGGTATCCCTTGAATGTAATATTTGGTTTTAAGGATATCTTCCCAATTCCCGTTACATATTAGATTTAAGCCTGAAATATTTTGATCTTTAATCATTTTTTGCCATTTATCTTTTTCTTTGTCAAAACTGATATTTATAAATTCAATCTGCTTATTTCCATATTCCCTGATTAACGTATTTTTTTTAGGAATACTTTTTATACAGGGGGAACACCAGGTTGCCCAAAAACTTATATAAATCAATTTCCCATTGAACTCTTTAAGTGTATGAAATTTCCCATTCAAATCGCTTAGAAAGAACTCGGGGGCCTTTTCACCTTTATTTAAGGAGGATTTGTTTTCTAACCTTTCATTTTGAGCATTTCGATTGTTTTTCACAGCGATTACTAATGCACTATCATTGATATAATTGCCAACCGTTTCAAATAGAGAATCTAACCTCACAGTCTGACTTACAATCTTCGTTTGAAAATTAATCCATGAAAACTGATAAGCCAGTAATAGCTTTCTGGTTTCACCTGATAAGCGTTTTAAAATATTGGGAAGATTAATTTTTAGAATAGAGTAGGCTCGCGCGAATCCAATTTGATTAGTATCATATTTTTCAATATTTTGTAAATAGAAATATGAAATTAAGAATTCAAAATAATGAATGGATAAATATGCTTTGGGGTTATCAATTGGAACTGAATCCAGAAAATTAAAATAGGGGTCGTTTGCCTTTGTATTTTCCCTATTAAAATCATTTCTTGAAAAGATAACTCCTAATTTAAAGTCTGCATTGTGATAATATAAATCCAGTTTTTCCAACTCTGTAAACCAAGGAGGTAAATAAGATTTTTTCTTATAATTTAATAAGAATTTCTTCTCCTCATTGAACAGCGAATCAATTTTCTTAGCCCCTTCATAGATTGAATAGGATGATGATGTATAGTTTGTTGCAGGAATAGCTATGTCACGGTAGTTAAAACGGGTAAACTTTTCACGATAATAGTCGTTTATGAGACCTGTTTTACCCTCGTATTTTATTGAATTCTGAAGATTCTTGCTTAAGTCAAGGTCAATGTAAACAATCAATGTGTCATTTGGAATCGTAAACAAAGGGTATTTTCTGTTTTGGCAGAAAAACAGGTCTAAGTATGGGTTGGTTGAGTTAAGAGTCAGGTTGTAAATTCCATCTTTGGGTACTACAAGTTGTTTATTTTCTAACGTAAGCATTCGGTGAACCTCGTCTTGTATTTGTAGAAATCAGAGTAATCTTTCAAAGATTCTCCAAAATGTTCGGAGAACTTTGCAAGAGGTTGGAGACGGTTTTGTTTATACTGGGTTTTGCAGTTTGAAATTGTGCGGAAGCAGTTCAGCCAGGTCTTTGCTATAATCGTTATCGTATTGATGGATGTTGTTCAGGAAGAAGACCAGCCAGTCCCGGAAGTTCACTCCGCTTGCTTTGCAACATCCCAGTAAAGAATAGACAATAGCAGCATTTTCAGCTGCTTCATGGTTGCCACAGAACAACCAGTTCTTGCGGCCAAGGGCAATTGGCCTGACTGCATTTTCGGCCAGGTTGTTATCCATCTTCATCCTGCCATCCAGGTGATACCTGGTCAGCTTATGATAAATTCTGTAGGTGTAATTGATCGCTTGCCCAATACGTCCCTTAGGTAAAACTTTTGGGTATTCGTTGACCATCCATTTTTCAAAGGCGACCATAATAGGGTAAGATAACCGGGAACGTAAGTCAGAACGCTGTTCATAGGAGAGGTTTTCCTGGTCAGCACGTCTCTCCACGTCATAGAGCAGGCCGATCTGCTCCAGAGCATACGATGCCCTGGCTTTGTCCTCCTTCAAAGCTTCATCAAATCGTCGCCGGCAATGTGCCCAGCAACCAATAGGGAGAACACCCTGCTTATTCTCGTAGATATCATATACCGCATAAGCGTCCGTCTGGAGTACCCCCTGATAATCCTTAAACAAGTGCAATGCTACTTTTTGTGCCCGGGAACCATGATCGTAATAGAAAAAAACCAGGTCCCGCATCACCGCCCTGACCATCCAGAGGTATCCTTTGATTGCCTTGTGCTTTTCATTATTGATAATCGGGATCGTGGTTTCATCACTCTGGATATAGTCAGAACTTAGTACCATCTCCATTAACCTGTAATAAATCGGTCTCATCAGGTCGGACACATCCTGGAACCACCCGTTGATGGTGGCCGGAGAGATGTTTATCCCTTGTTGCTGAAACATCTGGATCTGACGATAAAACGGAAGATGGTTTACATATTTGTCAATGATGATATCGGCTAAAAGGGTTGCTCCGGCGTAACTCCTGGCGATTGGCAGTGCAGGCATCGCTGCGGTGATGATTTGTTTCTCCACATACAGACTCTTGTCCTTTAGTGCATATTTGTGACGGATAATCCTGCGTACATACCATCTGGCCGGGTCGCGTTCCAAAACTTCGGTGATCTCCGGCTCCAACTCCGTCCACTTTTCGGGGTCAGCATGCTCCGGATAAATGTGGCATTCTTCCCTTGGAAGACTCTCCGGCAGGGGTTTACGTACCGGATGGGTTTTTGCCTTTACAGGTACACTGATTGTTTTGTACTGCTGGATCTCCTGTTTGGCACTTGTGGCAAGTTCTTCTTCTTCCGGAAGCAGGTCAAGTCCTTCAAAATCGAGACGTCTTTGCTGCGGATCTTCAGGAATATACCGTTCACTGGATTTGCCCCAGATCTTTCGCAGAAGCATCTCAACCTGTCGTTTTAACTTGTTTATGGTCTGATCCAAATTATTGATCGTCTGGTCCAGATTATTGATCGTCTGGTCCAGTTGACTAATCGTCTGGTCTTTTTGACTAATCGTCTGGTCTTTTTGATGGATTTGCTGTTGGTAAGAAACTCTTTCTGACTCGAAGTTTTCAAAGCTGCCAAGCTGACTCTTAAGTCGGGATGTCTCCCGAAAAAGGCGGTCCCGATCCTCAAGAATTTGTTGCAAAAAAGCCTCGTCTTCAGCTGTCATTTTCACCTGCTTTTGATGGCTCAAAGATAGTAAATATCAATATATTAGCCAAATAAAAAGCAGGTTTTAGCCCATTATTTCAAGGGTTTTTCTTCGTTTTTTATTCTTTTTTTCATCGCTTGAAGCACCTTGTACCATCATCATTAAATCCTGCCAGCTGGTTTGAAACGTATGGGTATTTTGATCAAAAGCAGGCAGGTTGAAACAGCCCGATTCCAGTTTCATATGGTAAATCACAAGTCCTCCGCATTCCATGTGCAGGATTTTCATACTGGTACAGGGGCGGTTTATAAAGATGTACACGTCTCCGTCCTGAACGTTACGACCCATCAGATTGGTTACCATTCCGCTCAGGGTATAAAAACTGCGGCGCATATCGGTAGGATAGGAATACAGATAATACTGCATTGCTGATGTGAGGCAGAACATCCTACTGATGGGTTAAAAGCAACAATGACCGCAAAATCCCGGGGTCTGTCAAACCGTTCAGTTTTACACTAACACCGTTGGGGTAGCTGATCTCACAGGAAATTGTACTGCCGGCTGCCTCCGGATCTGAAAAGGTTTTAGACCGGTTCTGCACCGGCGCCGGAATTTGCGATGACTGGGTCTTCTGTAAATGATCAAAAACAACCGGGATAAATCCTCTTTTAGGTGGCAGTTGTCCTTTTAACTTGTTGTGCCAATAGTAGAATTTAGACTCCCTCATGTGATGATTGGCACAAAAATCGCGGATCGTCAGGCCGGATTCAATAAACTCTTTGTAGATGGACTGGAATTGGTTCGCTGTAAACATGGCTTGTCGCATAATTGAAAGCCAAATTTAAAACTCAAAAAGAAAAGTCAATATACGGGGTTCACCATCCGCTTACTTTCTAACCTCCAGGGTATAACCGTGAGAGATTGAATATGAAAAACGGTCGTATCGTTGCAATTACTAACTATAAATTTGAGATGAGTTTTTCCATGATAGTCGACTAATTTGTTAATATCATTTTTCCCTACAGCATTATTGGATGAAAAAACAGAGAATATAAATAGAAAAAGTATGGGAAAAAATGTACGCATTGTCTCTTTTAATTAATTTGTAAATAACGTAAATTCCTATGCCTGGCAAGAGATTGCGGGCAATTTAGTTTATGCTGATCTTCGATTCCTGTCAAGCCGAAAGGCAGCCTGAGCGGAAAGATACACACCGAAAACCACTGCCGCAGGACTTGCGGGTATCTGAGGTTAACGGTTCGTGCTTTTTTTGTCATTCGTTTGTCCTATCAAAAACAGCTAATCTTTTAGCTAGCGTCATTGTCTTACAGTCTTTTGGTTTAGAAAAAAGATTAATTTTTGAGTCATTAAAAAACTTTTGCTCACTCATCACTATAGACTTTAAAAACCTATTGAATAATAGCTCTTTGTCGATTAAAGATGTCCAGTTTGTAATTCCAAGTCCTAAATATTTGGAGAAAAAAACTAGCCAAACAAGTTCAAAGGTTGATTTCTTTTCAGATGCTTTTATAATCTCTGATTCAATTAGTTCCTTCAATTGTTCTTTAAGTATTTTAGACCAATAGTTAGAATATAATTCTTCGCATATTGCTAAAACATGACACAACGTTTTCTCTGATTCTCTTTTTAGGAGCATGAGTAAGCTCATCGTTTTTAAAATCTGTTTTTTACGTGAGTTTGCGTCGTTTGAAAATTTAATTTTTAATTCATTGTCGTTGTCGAAAAGCTCAGAAAGAAACTTTTCTAAAATACTTGTGCCAGGAAATGTTTTGTGAATGTCAAGTGATTTTAAGAGCGTTAATTCGAATGTCTTAAACTGAATTTCAGTCTTGTCTCTAAGTGAATATTGATGATACTCTCTGTCATGTTGGCGATAAAGACCATCGGGAAGAGTTAAAACTTTGGTTTTAGTCTCATTAATCAACAGATTAAAAGAAATAAGTTCATCTGAAAGAATTTTCAAAATCGCCTTAGCATCTTTTTCTGAATTACACAAAATCCGATAGTCGTCTTTAAAGCGACTGCCAATAAAATCAATGCCTTTGAGCTTTCTTGAAACCTGAACATCTATACTTGTTAATACTATCTCTGCAATTAGATCGCTTAGGGCAGAGCCAACAGGAATTCCATTCGTTCTGCCATCATTTGCATATTGAACAAGTTTGTCAATCTTGTTGCCAGTTAATTCTAATTCTTTGTCAGCAAAGGCAACTTCTCTACCATGAATTGCCCAACCGATACTGTGTGTATAAACTGAATTATAGAAATTTGTAATATCAGAACGAATGATAAAGTTAAACTTATGAGCTTCCGCCACCATGTCTTTCTCTGCCATCTCAATCCACTCATAAATCATTCTGCCAGATCTTAAAGTGCTTAGTTTTCCTGTCCCTTTTGCATTGACCGGAATTGGAAAACTATATGAAAATATTTTTAATTCTTTATCGAATAAATGCTCAAGAATATTGTCCCAGTCATCAAGAATGTAAAATACAATGTCGTGATAATTAAATGGATGTTGTATTCCAAATACTCTTGATGTCAATAGGGATTTTGGATAAGAAATTGTTTCTAAGTTTCTTCTGGCTGGGTCTTTTAAATCTTTGAAGTATGCTCTTTTTTTTAACTTAAAGTCAGAAACAGTAAAAGATGGAGGTAAAACATATTGTTCGGGATAGTAACCGTTATTCAATAACCAGTTAGCAATTTCTTCCTTATCAAGTGCTTTAACAAGTCTAGCTGTCTTTTTAAAATGTTTCTCAACTAAATTCATCTCTTAGTTATTGTCTATTGTGTGTCGCAATCAGCATGACCGGTAACGGTTGGCGGTATGAAATAGTTGGGGATTGCGGGCTACTATCCTGTCCAGTTACACCGAACTCGATGCGGGGCAGAACGCTAGAATAACCACTAAAACCCCAATGTTTTATACCGCTTGTTGTGCTCTCGTGCGTTTTTATCATTCGTCTTTTTCAAACATAAAATTCAAAAATAATAAATCTGTTTTTGCTTCATCATTCTCAAATTTCAAATTCCAACGCTTTTCAATAAACTCCAATAATTTTAATCCTCGTTTTAAAATTGAATCAGCATTCCAATTTTCATAGGCAGAAACCTCAATTTCAGAATGCGAACCATCATTAAATCCTTGTCGTATTTTATTGCCTTCATTGTCTAATTTGGGATTCTTTTTGTCAATGAAACTGTCATTTTGCAAACTTGAATTTATACTTTGTGACAAGGGTAATAAATTCCCTAGAGAACCATTAAAATATTTAAGTTGACTCTTTTTAAATCCTTTAAATTGCTCTTTCCAATATTTATTGTCAGGTGTTTGAGGATAAATATGCTCAATTGAAACTTTATCCTTTTCGCTTTTAACAAATAGTTTCCAATCAATTTTTTGACTACCTCTTTGCCTTACTTTTTCCATTTCATATTCATATAAAAGGTAACGTAATCCGTTCCAATTATAAAACCCACCTCCATACTCATTTTTAAACTTTTTCTCAATAAACTTTTGGAAATAAGTATAATTAAAATAAGTCTCTTTACTATCCTCTGATTTGTCAAAGCAATAACCCATTCTTTCTTCGAGATTATTTACGATGTCAGATATTTGTAATTCATTATTTCTAAGCTTCCGTGCAGCTCGATAAAATTCACTATTGCGATAGGTTGAAAAAGCTCTACTCAATCGGAATGTGATAAAAATAAAACGTTCTATTGCTTGGAATAATTTAATCCTATCTGCTGAATTAATTTTCTTTGACAAAAAGGACACCGTAACAAGAGGTCTGAAATAAACAATACCAATTCTGTTCAGTCTGTCGATCCACAAGCTTTCGTCTTTTGTTAAATCTTTGTTGTTTATTGGATTATAAGTATTATACCAATGAACTGCCGCAGATTTTAGGCTGTTAACATAGTTCTCTATTTCTTTTGGATTAAGTTTTGAACGCAATACAACAACATCCTCATTTCCGTTTGTTTCAATTTCTTCAACGTCTGTAATAATTTCTTCTTTTATTTCCTCAAAATCCTGTAATGTGCTAAGTTTTACCTCAGTTTTTGCATAAATATTTTGTGGAGTAAAATATTTGTCTAATAAAAACCGAACATAATCATCTCCTTTTTCCCGTGTATACTGAAAATACATAATCCAATGAGCAACAAGAAAATCATCGTCATTTAATGGATTCTTTTTATTTCGACCAAGTTGATAATAAACTTCTTTCCATGCGTCGTTTATTTTTTCTCGTAGAGAATTTCTTTCGTCATTTTTCAGTTCGTCATCGCCATAAAGTGTTGTAAGATAAATCAATCTATTTTTCAATAATTCGAGGTTCGATAATTTCTTACCTCTATTATTCATGGTTTCAAACGCCACAAAAACATCAAAATCATCACTAATCTCGTAGACATTAAACATAAGGTTTTGAGTCACCTTTTTAAATAGTATTTCTATTTCACTAATTCCATAATTCAAGTAATAGTCTTGAAGGTTTTCAAGAAAAAATTTCTTGGAGTTCTCTAGATTAAGTGTGTAAAATGTTTCTTGGATTGTACCGCTATCAGGCTCATTAAATACCCGATGTCTTAAGAATTTAAAACTTGGATTGTCAACCTCATAACCAAATTTGTGAGTTTTAATTATAAATTGAGGTGGTTTTTGTATAACCAAGTATTCTTCCTTTATTGCTTTAAGACTGAAAGAGCCTAAATAAATTTCCTCTTCTTTTTTGTCTTTATTCTCAGGTAATTCCTTTAGCAATTCAGAAATGGCTTGAATAAAAATCACAAAAGTTGTTAATCTCTGCTGTCCATCAACAACATGAAAAGGTCTGAATCCTCTATCTTCAATCAGCCATCTTTCATCATTCCAGTCTTTCCACACAGATTTGTCCGCTTTTTTTAATGATAACAAACCAGTATAGTGAAATCTATCAGAAGGCAGATTGACTACATCTTCCCAAAAATCTTTTAATTGTCTGGTAGTCCAAGCATATCCTCTCTGATAATCAGGTATCTTGAAGATTCTATCCTTGAATATATTTTTAAGTGATTCTAATTCATTCATATCTAATGTTCATTTTATGCAGTGTGTTTTTTTCGCAAGGAGCACAACGTAGGAAGCTACACGCAGGGGCGGATTGCGGGCGATTTCCTGTCAAGCAGAAAAGCTGCATGAGCGGAAAGATGCACACCGAAAACCACCGCTGCCGGACTTGCCGGGTAGCTGATGTTGGCGGTAGTTATTCCATTTTTCTTCCAATTCTATTTTTGCTGTCCATTGCATTATAAGGCTTACTTAGTTTGATTATTCTCCATTTAGTGGACGGTTTGAATATGGATTTTGCCGGGACTCTATCTGCTATTTCTCTAATAACAACCAATTTATTTGTCACAGGTTCTATAATAACCCATTCTTCAAGGTATTTATACGGTTTCACATGAGGACGAAGCATAAAATATAATGTGTCGGTCAGTGACTGAAAGGTATCATTCTGTCTTATGTCGATGTATAAATCATCATTTTTAAAGTCTGGAAAATCAATTGAAAATGATACCGAGTAACTTGTTTCTAAAGAATCATTGTTCTCTGCGGCCGTTTGACTGGAGACTTTTAGATTTAGATTATCGCCATTGATTGTGTAAGTTGGTTTTTCCAAGATTTCTAAGAACCTTTTGTCTATATGGCTCTTAAAATTTTCCAGTATATTTTCTATCGAAATAATTTGTTCGTCTTTCTCGGTTTTCTTATCAAAAGAAATTTTAGAAATCTCTGAAACTAGTTTTTCTATCACAACTTTCGACATCTCTTCATCGAATTTGATACCAAATAGTGTTAGAAGTTTGGAAAAGAATTCAACGACAGAACGATAGTCATTTAGTTGGTAACATTGATAAAGTCCCAAAGGAGGTAGAATATTATCTCGTTTTACACCAATACAAACAGGTATAACTTCACAATCTGGTAATGCTTGTCCGATGCCACTTTCAAAATATATCCAAGGTCTATTAATACTATTTGGGGTGATTAAAGAAACAACGGCTTTACTTTGGGTTATCTTTCCCAAAATCTGATTGAACCAAATATCACCAGGTTTTAGTCCACTATCGCCTGTGTCGTCTGATGAAAACCAAGGGCTTATCTGCTCAAGTGTAATTCGTCTTAAAGCATTAGAAAATAATTCAGCGATATTTTTGTCACCACTATAGTGACTGATAAAAAACTTGTGTGTCATATCTGTCATTTTATAATTACCGCCAACGGCCGCGGCTAAATGCCGTGCGGGTTTTACTTGCAAATTTATCCAGTTACACAAATATAATTGAAAAGCACTGAACTTGCAAACCTTCTGAAACCCGCTTGGAATTTAGCCGATGTTGGCAATTGGCCTTTTTTTAGTATTCATATTTCTGCCATTTCAATTTCAAAGTCTGTAAATCCAATTCGAACTTTATCCATTCATCACCAGGCTCATAAATCTCACCTATCAATTGGTTATTAATCCTATTAGTGAATCTTACTCCATCAATGAAATCTGGTCGTATCTCTTTAATCACTACATTGTTTTTGATAACACAAATCCCCCAATTCGTTGCTAAAAAAATCAAATCATTATCAAGTATAATCTCAAAGTCCGTAAAATATCCGTCTTTAGGATGAAATAATAAATCTCTCGAATCTCTATCAATCAGATAAAATGCTCCATTTGTAAGAATCCCAATTTTTGAAGTTTTGACAATTTCAACAATCTTTTCATTAATAAGTCCAATATCTCCGCTTGCAAATGAACCAATCCAATATTCGGATTCTATCAAATTGAACTTAATCCAAAGAGAATTGGAATCAGTCTCTCCGAAGTGTTTCTCTTCAAAATCACTTGAAATTGGAGTCCCATTTAATATTTCAAAATTCATAGTATGTAGATGTCTGTTATTTTTTTAGGCTTGTTGCCAACGTTGGCGCTATGGTTAGTTGCCGATTTCGAAGCACTTACTTATCAAGTTAAACCGAACTTTAATAAGAGCGAAAACCTTGAAACAAGCACTGCAACGGCAATTAACTATAGCGCGTGTTATGCACCGAAATTCTTTTTCTTTTCTTTATTAATCAATATTTTCTTAAAATGTCCATCATTGCTCACTTTGATAGTCCAATTAAAAATCACAAGTGAATCCAATTTAACTCTATCACCGCCTTTTTTTAATTTGTAATAAAATGAAGAATCTGTCATTAATATTTTCTTATCTAATCCTATTGAAGTCACTGAATGAGTTGCATATTCAGGACAAGAAGAACAAGAGCCGGATAACAAAAAGATTGTATCTATCGGTGTCCCATTTTTTTTATAATTGAAAAGCCTTGGAAATTCATTTTCTGCCTGAGCGACTTGAATAATAGAAATTATATTTTCATTGAAATCAATCTTGCCGAGAGTTTTATGACCTTCGGGTCTATATTTTTCATCTAAACTTTCGGGTATATTAGAATAATCAGGATAGTTAATATTCTGTTCGCAATCAAATATTATTGGTAAATCAACTCTTTTTAAATATTGACAATACTTTGTAAATAAATCATCCTTAATCATAAAGGATTGAAACAACACAATTGTAATTATCACTATTCCTATCTTTCGTAGCATGGTCTTTTTTTCATTTTGGTGCATAACTAATTTATACCCGAAACATCCCTTCCCTATTGCTTCCTCCGGTTGCCGGCTATCCGAAACGATATTGCGGATTATTTTATTAATTCTTAATCATCCTTAATCTATAAAACACCATTCAGCTTTTCAATAAACGGTACACTATATTGGATCGGCAACCACAACCTGCCGCAATTCTGCAGCCCTGTGAATGAATCGGCCATTACCTGTAAAGCCACCTCAAATTTATCAATATAAATTTAAATACGATGAACAAAACAAAATTAATTCGCTGTTTTTTAGCCTGTTTTGACCGGAATATAATTGGGGTGATTTACTTATTCATTGATTTGACAGATGTATCTCTTTTGGCAACAGGTGTGATTGATTGACTAATAAGTGCCATTACCCTCTTGTTTGCAACGAAGGGGTAACAGACTGTAGTTTGTAACTCCTATCCCCCTCGTTTGTAACTCCTATCCCCCTCGTTTGTGACACCTATCCCCCTCGTTTGCAACGAGGGGGAATTGATTTATCGTTTGTAACCATAATTAACGACTCATTTAATTAAGTAAGGACAAGAATTCAATGGAGTTGCAAACTCCTAACCCATCCCCCTCGTTTGCAACGAGGGGGAATTGGTTTATCGTTTGTAACGATAATTAACGACTCATTTACACTAGTGTCCCATTAAAATTAGGACGTTATTAAAAATTAAATAAACTTGGCTCATTAGGCCTAAATCGTTCTTTGTCATTTTGAAATTTAGTTTTATTAAAGAGATCTCGAAGATGAGTTTTATCGGTCAATGATATACTCAAAATCTGCAAGACTTCGTATGTACTTCTATCAAGTTGCATGTCTTTTTGGACGATTGCCACCAAACAGTAAGTGCACATAGCAACGTAGATTTGAATCCGAACAGCATTTTCACTAGTTCCCCAGAATTTCTTGATCTTCAGATGTTGCTTTAGCCATTTGAAGAAAAGCTCGACTTGCCAGCGGTTCTTGTAAAGTTCTGCAACTTGAAATGCAGAAATGTGCATTGCATTGGTTAAGAATACAAGCTCACGCTTTTGGTCTTCATCCCAATATCTGACCAATCGAATATGCTCTGGGTAGTATTGCTTAGGATAAAATCCCGTTAATTCAATCGTTACATCTGAAAGTATGTTCTTGGGCAATCTTCGTTTCCATTTGATTATCTTGTACTGAAGATTCTTCTTTGCTCTGACAACGAAGAAAGCTCCTATTTGATGAATCTTATACAATATCTTAAAGTGATTATATGCACGATCAAATATGTAATATGAGCCTGACTCATAAGGGATTTCTTTCATTGCAGTAGAGTCGTGCACAGAAGCTTCAGTGATATGGAAAAATGCTGGTATCTGTGTCTCCACATCATACAGTGTATGCACTTTGATTCCACCTTTTTTCTTACGAAACTTCGCCCACCAGAATACGGAAAGGCACAAGTCAATCGTTGTTGAATCAAAAGCATAGACATTACCTTCAAGTTTGAAGATGTCAGTAACTCGTTTCTGCCTGGCTTCGTTTACCAGATAGTAAGCATACTCCTCAAAGATTTGATAGTCTCTGCTTTGATTGGCTCTGGCAAGAGATGATTTTGAAACATTCTTACCCAAGCCCAAATGATAGGATTTGGCGTGATGGGCATCAAGTGCGACAATCAAATCTCTAAGACTTTCGCGATTTGACAATTGCCCGAACATCAGAGAAAGCAGTTGATTCCAACAAGTGAAATGCTTCACATAAATGTCTCCATTGTACTTGGCAACAATACGATTGAATTTACTTCTATTCAGAAACGAGACCAGTTGAGCAAAAACGTATTTGTCTTGATACATATGCAATCAGATTAATCTGATGCAAAACTAAAAATTCAAGTCCGT
>Ga0364922_10088_pt1 | contig 52724 bp, 48 predicted proteins | sample ExccelJu500001D4_2_FD_206955 | JGI IMG/M metagenome (GOLD analysis project Ga0364922, IMG submission 206955) | Enriched cells from Trout Bog Lake Hypolimnion, Wisconsin, USA - BchlTB.June20.5000.01.D4 | ecosystem: Environmental > Aquatic > Freshwater > Lake > Hypolimnion/Profundal zone | place...
TGCTTGAGCATTTGCAAAAAGAGCATGGTAGTGCCGATGCTGGTAATCGTAAAAAAATTACCCTCATCAAGCGCGAAAGCTCTGAGATTCGTCAGGCTGATTCCACTGGCCGCACTCGTACTGTCCAGGTAGAGGTGCGCAAGAAGCGCGTATTGGTTAAGGCTGGTGAAACTGCGCCTGCCCCAGTAGTTGAAGATGCGCCAGCAAAAGTTACTGCACCAGCAGCACCTGCTAAATCGATTTTGTCTGAAGAAGAGCTTGAGAAGCGTGCTGCAGAAGCAACGCGTCAAGCTGAGCTATTGGCGCGTCAAGAAGCGGAAATGAAGGCGGCAGAAGAGGCTCGCGTCAAAGAAGCCGCTGCTGCGGCAGTGCCAGCCCCAGTAGAAAAAGAAGTGAAGGCTGTTGATGAGGTGCCTGCTGCTGCCGCTGCAGAAGCAGAGGCAGCAGAGAAGAAGATAAAGGCCGATAAAGTAGCCAAAGATTTGGCTGATGCCAATAAAGCGCAATTAGCTGATATTACCAAGCGCCGCGCCGCTGCTGAGGCTGAGGCTTTAGCGATTCGCGACATGATGAGTGCGCCCGCTCGTGTTCTTAAAGCACCAAGCGAAGTTGCTGCTGAAGAAGCGAAAAAAGGAACCTTGCATAAACCTGCCAAGGCAGAGGGTGCGGACGATAAGAAGAAAGCCCCAGCTAAAGTTGGCGGTAAAACGATTAAGTCGGCTGAAACATCTTCCACTTGGCAAGAAGAAGGCGCAAAAAAACCCGGCGGTCTGAAGACGCGCGGTGATAGTTCCGGTGGTGCAAGTGGATGGCGTTCTGGCGGTGGTAGAAAAAAACAACGTCAAATTGCAGAGGCAAACGTTGACACAAACTTCCAGGTTCCAACAGAGCCTGTTGTACGTGATGTGCATGTTCCTGAAACCATTACGGTTGCTGATTTAGCGCATGCAATGGCTGTTAAGAGTGCTGAAGTCATTAAGCTGCTGATGGGTATGGGCCAGATGGTTACGATTAATCAGGTGCTCGATCAAGATACTGCAATGATCATTGTTGAAGAGATGGGTCATACTGCACATGCTGCCAAGTTGGATGATCCTGATTTGGACTTAGGTACTGCTGGACATGACGCTGAGTTATTGTCACGTCCTCCGGTAGTAACAGTCATGGGTCACGTTGACCACGGTAAAACCTCTTTACTAGATAAGATTCGTACTGCCAAAGTAGCTACTGGCGAAGCCGGCGGCATTACTCAGCATATTGGTGCTTATCACGTTGAAACACCGCGTGGCATGATTACCTTCTTGGATACTCCGGGCCATGAAGCCTTTACGGCAATGCGTGCTCGTGGTGCTAAGGCGACTGATATTGTGATCTTGGTGGTTGCGGCTGATGATGGAGTGATGCCGCAAACTAAAGAGGCGATTCATCATGCATTAGCAGCTGGCGTTCCTCTAGTTGTCGCTATTAATAAGATTGATAAGCCTGATGCCAATCCAGAGCGTGTCAAAACTGAATTGGTAGCAGAGCAGGTCGTTCCAGAAGAATACGGTGGAGACGTTCCTTTCATTGAAGTTTCTGCAAAAACTGGCTTAGGTATTGATGCTTTGCTTGAGAACGTTTTATTGCAAGCTGAAATTCTTGAACTGAAGGCTCCTAAAGATGCTCCAGCACAAGGTCTGGTTATCGAGGCACGTTTAGATAAAGGCCGTGGTCCTGTTGCAACTGTATTGGTTCAATCAGGGACTTTGAAGCGTGGCGATATGTTGTTGGCAGGTTCTGCCTTTGGTCGTGTGCGTGCAATGCTTGATGAGAATGGCAAGCCTTGCAATGAAGCTGGCCCTTCTATCCCGGTGGAAATTCAAGGTCTATCTGAGGTTCCTGCAGCTGGTGAGGCAGTTCAAGTGGTTCCTGATGAGCGTAAAGCCCGTGAAATCGCACTCTTCCGTCAAGGTAAGTTCCGTGACGTGAAGTTGGCCAAACAACAGGCAGTCAAACTTGAAACCATGATGGAAAACATGGGCGAAGGCGCAATCGAAGCTAAGCTCTTGCCATTAATCATCAAGGCAGACGTACAGGGCTCACAAGAAGCCTTGTCACAATCCTTGCAAAAACTTTCCACACCAGAGGTGAAGGTGCAAATCGTTCACGCCGGTGTTGGTGGTATCACTGAAACTGATGTGAATTTGGCGGTTGCTTCTAAAGCGGTGATTATTGGCTTTAACTCCCGTGCCGATGCGGCAGCCCGTAAGCTTGCAGAAAATAATGGCGTTGATATTCGTTATCACAACATTATTTATGACGCGGTTGATGAAGTAAAAGCAGCGTTGAGCGGCATGTTGACACCAGATAAGAAAGAAGAAATCACCGGTATGGTGGAGATTCGTCAAGTCTTCTTGGTATCTAAGGTTGGCGCGATTGCTGGTTGCTTGGTAACTGATGGTGTCGTGAAGAGAACTTCAAGTGTGCGACTGCTGCGTGATAACGTGGTTGTCTGGACTGGCGAGTTGGACTCTCTGAAGCGCTTCAAAGATGACGCAAAAGAAGTGCGCGCCGGTGTTGAGTGCGGCCTCTCATTGAAGGGTTATAACGACATCAAAGAGGGTGATCAACTCGAAGTGTATGAAGTAACTGAAGTTGCTAGAACACTTTAAGCGATCGCAATTGCATGCATAAAACCAGTCCGCATCGTAACCAACGTCTCGCCGATCAAATTCAGCGAGACCTAGCTGAGTTAATTCCTCGTGAATTACGCAGCCCGACATTGGGTTTAATTACTTTGCAAAGCGTAGAGTTAACCCCTGACTTAGCGCATGCTAAGGTCTTCTTCACTGTCTTGGGTGCAGAGCCTGAGCATGCTGCAAAGGCTCTGCAAGAGAAGGCGGGTTATTTGCATTCTTTGTTATTTAAACGTTTGCATATTCATACTGTTCCTACTTTGCATTTTCACTATGACAGCTCTGTTGAGCACGGCATTGAAATGTCGCGCTTGATCGATCAGGCAGTTGATAGTGATCGTAAAGATGAGGCTCAGTAAAAGTCATGTCAGTTCGCATTGATGGCGTAATCTTGCTTGATAAACCTGCGGGTATGAGTTCGCAGGGTGCGGTTACGGCCGTTAAGCGTGCATTCAATGCTGATAAGGCAGGCCACACAGGCACCCTAGATCCGATGGCTACGGGTTTACTGCCTATCTGCTTGGGTGAGGCTACCAAGTATTCACAGGATTTATTGGACGCAGATAAAACCTATATCGCTCAAGTGAGGTTTGGTTCAAGGACCGATACGGGTGATGCTGAAGGTCTCGTTATTGAAGAATTACCATTGCCCGCTTTTGCTGACGAAGCATCCTTGATGGCTGCATTGAATAGCTTGTTACCCCAATTTACTGGTGCGATCTCACAGATTCCGCCGATGTATTCTGCGCTCAAGCGCGATGGCAAACCCCTTTATGAATACGCTAGAGCAGGTGTTGAGCTCGAACGAACGCCCCGCAATATTACGATTCACTCGATTCGTTGGACTGCTATTAACTGGCCTGAAGCCACATTAGAGGTTTCATGCAGCAAAGGAACCTATATTCGGGTATTGGCCGAAGATATTGGTCATGCGCTAGCTTGTGGCGCCCATTTGGTTGGTTTGCGCCGAACCGAAGTAGGGCATCTCACCTTAGAACAATCGTTTGACTTGGAGTCGATTCGCAGTGGTTTGCAAAATCACTCATCCTACATCCTTCCGGTTGATGCCTTGTTGCAAACCTTGCCGCATTTAACTGTTGATGAGCAACAAGCTAAGCGCCTAGAAATGGGGCAACGCGTGCCACTCAATATTCCTTCGATTGAGGCCTTGGTGCGTATTTATCGTGCTACAGCTGCCTCGCACAATTTTATTGGAACTGCGGATTGGCGTTCTGGAGTGCTACATCCCAAACGTTTGATTTCCACAACCCATTAAACCGAACTGACTTATTTATTCACTAATCTTTATCTAACTTTTATTCTAACTACAGAAGCTTCACATGACTAAACGCGCACTTCGTAATATCGCTATCATCGCCCACGTTGACCACGGTAAAACTACCTTGGTTGATCAACTCTTGCGCCAATCTGGCACATTCCGCTCAAATGAAAAAATGACCGAACGCGTCATGGACTCGAACGACTTGGAAAAAGAGCGTGGCATTACTATTTTGTCCAAGAACTGTGCGGTTGAATATGATGGCACTCATATTAATATCGTTGACACACCAGGACACGCCGACTTTGGTGGCGAGGTAGAGCGTGTGCTCTCCATGGTTGATGGTGTTTTGCTGTTGGTTGATGCAGTTGAAGGCCCAATGCCACAAACCCGTTTCGTGACTAAGAAGGCTTTGGCGCTTGGCTTAAAGCCAATCGTAGTGATTAACAAAGTTGATCGTCCAGGTGCACGTACGGATTACGTCATTAATGCAACATTTGAGTTGTTTGATAAGCTGGGTGCCACTGAAGAGCAGTTGGATTTCCCAGTGGTGTATGCCTCTGGTTTGAATGGCTATGCTGGCTTGACTGATGATGTGCGTGAAGGTGATATGCGCCCATTGTTCGACACAGTGTTAAAGCACGTGCCGGTGCGTGATGACAATCCAGATGGTCCATTGCAGTTACAAATTACCTCGATTGAGTACAGCACATATGTAGGCAAGATCGGCGTAGGCCGTGTTAACCGCGGAACTGTTAAGCCTTTGATGGATGTCGTATTTATGGATGGTCCTGATGGCGCTGTTCGTAAAGGCCGCATTAATCAGGTATTGAAATTCCGTGGACTTGAGCGTGAATTAGTAGATGAAGCACAAGCCGGCGACATCGTATTGGTAAACGGTATTGAAGACCTCGCGATTGGTACAACGATTTGCTCAGTTGACGTTCCAGAAGCTTTGCCTATGCTCAAGATTGATGAGCCCACCTTGACCATGAACTTTATGGTGAACACTAGCCCATTGGCTGGACGTGAAGGCAAGTTTGTGACTAGCCGTCAAATTCGTGAGCGTTTAGACCGCGAATTGAAATCCAATATGGCTCTGCGTGTTAAAGAAACTGATGACGATACTGTATTTGAAGTGTCTGGTCGTGGTGAATTGCACCTCACTATTTTGGTTGAAACAATGCGTCGTGAAGGTTATGAGTTGGCTGTTTCACGTCCTCGCGTGGTATTCCACGAAGTTGATGGCGTGAAGATGGAGCCATATGAGAATTTGACCGTGGACGTTGAAGATACAACCCAAGGCTCCGTAATGGAAGACTTGGGTAAGCGTAAAGGTGAACTGCTCGACATGGTAAGCGATGGCAAAGGCCGCACCCGTTTGGAATACCGTATTCCTGCGCGTGGCTTGATCGGTTTCCAGGGTGATTTCATGACAATGACTCGCGGTAACGGCTTAATGAGTCATACCTTTGATTCTTATGCTCCTGCTAAAGACGGTATTTTGGGTGAGCGTCATAACGGAGTACTGATTAGCCAAGACGATGGTGAAGCAGTAGCTTACGCGCTCTGGAAATTACAGGATCGCGGCCGTATGTTTGTAAGCCCTGGCGATCCTTTATATGAAGGAATGGTCATTGGTATCCATAGCCGTGATAACGACTTGGTTGTGAACCCTATTAAAGGCAAGCAATTAACTAACGTTCGTGCCTCTGGTACAGACGAAGCGGTTCGCTTGGTTACGCCTATTGCTATGAACTTGGAGTATGCGGTTGAATTTATTGACGATGATGAATTGGTAGAAGTAACGCCTAAGAGTATTCGTATTCGTAAGCGCTATTTGAAAGAGCATGAGCGCAAGAAAGCATCGCGTGACTAAGTCATGCGTTAATAAAGAAGCCGCCCGAGATGTTGTAGGGCGGTTTTTTTATTCCGTTAAATAAAACAGAAAAGCGGCAGCTGGAAAGCCAAGGCCAATAGATGCCACTAGCGTCCAACCACCATATAGATAGGCCACACTTGCAATGCCAGAGCCGATAGCGCCACCAATAAAAAAGATGGCCATATACAAAGCATTCAAGCGACTGCGTACTTCTGCACCCAAAAGGTAGATTGTCCGCTGGCCTAAAACAACATTGCATTGCACGCCCATATCTAGCAAGATGCCAGCGAGCACTAGGCAAAATAGTGAGGCCGATGTTCCCCCAAAGAGAGACAGCAAAAATGCAAAAGCCCCAGTTGCCAAGGCAAATCCTGTGGCTGGTTTGGCATAACCTTTATCAGCAATTCGCCCAGCGATGGGTGCAGCAATGGCGCCCATAGCACCAGCTAGCGCAAACAGGGCAATACCTTGCTGAGAAAGCTTAAATAGTGGTCCAGATAGCAGTAGGGGTATCGCAGTCCAAAACAAGCTAAATGAGGCAAAAAGCGCTGCCTGATAGAGCGCTCGGCGGCGTAGGATTGGGGTATCTCTTAATAAAGACCATAGAGACTTAATCAGGCGGAAGTAATGGTGGTTTAGGGTAGGTTGGCGTTCTGGTAGCAAATTCCACAAAATAACTGCCAAGATGATTAATAGGACTGCAGACATTCCGAATACGGTGCGCCAACCAAAGTGGTGAGCAATGAAACCCGAAATCGGACGCGCTAACATCACGCCCAATAGAAGGCCGCTCATGATGTTTCCTACGGTACGACCTCGACGTTCTTCAGGAGAAATGTGCGCCGCAATTGGGATGAGCATCTGTACGGCCACTGAGCCGATGCCTACTAAAAGGGAGGCAAATAAAAACCAGAGGGCATTGGGCGCTAGCATGGCCATCACCAAGGCTAAGATTGCCCCTGAGATTGTCAATAAAACCAATTTACGGTTTTCTACAAGATCACCCAGTGGCACAAGTAAGATTAGGCCGATGCAATACCCTATCTGTGTGAGGGTAACTATGAGGCTAGCAGCGGATTCTGAGAGGCCGATTTCTGGGGCAATTAAGCTAATTAAAGGCTGCGCATAGTAGAGGTTCGCAATCAAAATGCCACAAGCCAGGGCGAAGACAAAAACAAGCCCTCGGGGCATATGAATTGCGGCTTTAGAGTTTGCTGTAAGGGTCATGTTCGATAGTTTATTCTCTATCCTTCAATCCTGTTTAGAACCTTTTTATAAGTATTTATGCTGCCTTCAATCGAACAAAGACTTGCCCTAGAACTCTCCGCTAAACCTGCTCAAGTAGCAGCAGCCATCGCACTCATGGATGAAGGTGCTACCGTTCCTTTTATTGCCCGTTACCGTAAAGAAGCTACTGGCGGATTAGATGATGCGCAACTGCGTTTGCTCGAAGAGCGCTTAAGTTATTTGAGGGAGCTCGAAGAGCGTCGTAAAGCGATCGTGACCGCTATTGAGGAGCAGGGCAAGATGACCCCTGAGTTACTCAAGAGCATTATGTTGGCCGAGGATAAGACTCGCCTAGAAGATTTATACCTGCCATATAAATTGAAGCGTCGTACCAAGGCACAAATTGCCTTAGAGGCAGGTTTGGAGCCGCTAGCAAACGACTTATTGCAAGATCCTAATCTCACCCCAGATACTGAGGCAGCAAAATACATTAAAGAGGCCTTTCAATCTGATCAAGGTGATAACCCAGGTGTGCCTGATAGCAAAGCAGCGCTTGAAGGTGCGCGTCAGATATTGATGGAGCGCTTTGCTGAAGATGCTGCGCTAGTGCAGTCATTGCGTGCTTATTTGCAAGATCATGGTGTGGTTGAATCAAAGGTGATTGCAGGCAAGGAGCAAGAGGGTGAGAAGTTTGCGGATTACTTTGATTATTCTGAGCCTATTAAAGCAATTCCATCGCATCGTGCTCTGGCTTTATTTAGAGGGCGTCGCGAGCAAATGCTGATGGTCAATTTGCGCCTGGATACCGAAGAAGAAAAGCCAAGATGGGACGCGCCTCACAACCCCTGCGAATCTCGTATTGCCAATCACTTTAAGATTAAAAATGAAGGGCGACCAGCTGATCAATGGTTGGCTGATACCGTGCGCTGGACGTGGCGTATTAAATGTTCCTTGCATCTTGAGTCTGAGCTGATGAGTGCTTTGCGTGAGCGCTCAGAAACCGAAGCCATTCATGTATTCGCGCGTAACTTAAAAGATTTACTACTGGCAGCACCTGCTGGGCCACGAGTCACGATTGGTTTAGATCCTGGCATGCGTACTGGCGTGAAGGTAGCTGTGGTCGATACCACTGGTAAGGTGGTCGATACAGATGTCATTTACCCACATCAACCCAAAAATGATTGGGCGGGTTCCCTGCACACACTGGCAAAATTGGCGGAGAAGCACCAAGCCACCTTAATCTCGATTGGTAACGGCACTGCATCGCGTGAGACCGATAAGTTGGCACAAGACTTAATCAAGGCCAAGCCTGAATTAAAGCTCACCAAAATTGTTGTATCAGAAGCGGGGGCATCGGTTTACTCTGCCTCCGAATATGCCTCTAAAGAGTTACCCGGAATGGATGTTTCTCTACGTGGCGCAGTATCCATTGCCCGTCGTTTGCAAGATCCCTTGGCTGAACTTGTGAAGATTGATCCTAAATCAATTGGCGTAGGCCAATATCAGCACGATGTGATGCAAACTCAATTAGCGAAATCATTGGTAGCGGTAGTGGAGGATTGTGTAAACGCAGTAGGTGTGGACGTGAATACTGCTTCCGCACCTTTGCTAGCAAGAGTCTCGGGGCTGAGCGCCACAGTGGCTGAGGGTATTGTGGCCTATAGAGATAGCAATGGGGCGTTTCAGAGTAGGGCTGATTTGCGCAGTGTTCCACGCTTAGGCGATAAAACCTTCGAGCAAGCTGCAGGGTTTCTGCGCATTATGAATGGTAGCAATCCATTGGATGCCTCTGCTGTTCACCCTGAGTCTTATCCTTTGGTTGAAAAAATTCTGAATGATATTAAGAAAGGTGTCAAAGAGGTGATTGGGGATGCCTCGATCCTTAAAAACTTAGCCCCTGAAAAATATGCTGACGAGAAATTCGGCATTCCGACGGTAAGCGATATCCTTAAAGAATTGGAAAAGCCAGGCAGAGATCCGCGTCCAGAATTTACTACCGCCACATTCAAGGATGGCATCGAGAAAGTAAGTGACCTCAAGCCAGAGATGATTTTGGAAGGCGTGGTTACGAACGTTGCTGCCTTTGGCGCCTTTGTGGATATTGGTGTGCATCAAGATGGATTGGTGCATATTTCTGCATTAGCCAATACGTTTGTGAAAGATCCTCACTCGGTTGTTAAGGCGGGGCAGGTTGTAAAAGTAAAGGTGCTTGAGGTTGATGAGAAACGCAAGCGTATTGCATTAACTATGCGCTTAAGCGATGAGGCTCCCAAAGCTGGCATGCCGAAGCCACCACAAAAAAACTTTGATAGGTCTACCCCAAGGAATAATGAGCAAGGACAGTCGAATGCCGATAGACGTAGTTCGCCGCCAATAAATAATGCGATGGCTGCTGCTTTTGGAAAGCTCAAGAAATAGTCAGATTAGGGTCGATAGCGCCTGAGCAATTCCTCCAGCCCAAACGCATCATTCTGCTTGCGGAGCTGGTTAATGGATGCTCTCAGAGCGCGAATATCTTGTTTGCTTAGAGTTTCTAATTTTGTGGAGTCCAACCCATAGCTATCGATAAGATAGCGCTGGCCGGACTTGCTCAGCAAATGCTTGATGATCGTATAGATCAACACCAGGAAGATAGTTGCAATTGAAATAAGCATGACTTATTGGATATAGGCGTCGTAAAAAGTTTTTAGTATCAAGGCGCTAACAGTGATAAAAAAGGCTTTACGAATAAATGCATTACCGTGTTTTATGGCCATTTTGCTTCCAATTTGGCCGCCAATTAAATTGGCAATCGCCATTAAAAAAGCGAGTTTTAAATTCATATAGCCCAGTGATAAAAAAACGCATAGCGCTCCAAGATTCGAGGCAACGTTTAGAAATTTAGATGGAGCGGCAGAGCGTAAAAAATCAAAACCCAGAACGCGTGCATACCAAAGCTTATAGAAGGCCCCAGCACCAGGCCCTAGAAAGCCATCATAAAAACCAATTAACGCACCCCCCAAGGAGGCAAGGCCAGTTTGCTTGTGGTTTTTGTGACGAGGAGCATGCACTAAACCGGCGGTTGAGCGAATGTTAAAGACCAATAAGGCCAATAGGAAAAATGGTAAAGCGCCCCTTAACCATTGATTGGGAACTTGAGTCAGTAAATAAGCGCCTCCAACAGAGGCTAAAAATGCTGCTGAGCAGGAAATGAACACTAGCTTCCATGGGGTTTTATTGGCCTTGGCGTATTGAAATGCTGATCCACTAGTGCCCACCAAAGAGGCAATTTTATTTACTGACATCAGCGTCGCTGGCGGATGCCCAGGAAGAAAAGAGAATAGTGCAGGCACTTGAATCATGCCACCCCCGCCCATAATGGAATCAATTAGCCCAGCCATCAGGGCGCATAAAAGCAGCAAGCAAATATCAATCAAAGAAAGATCAAATATGGTCATTATTGAGGCTCTTTATTCAGAATGATAAGTATAGTGATCTCCCTCTGATCTCGAATATAGGTATGATTTGCTAATGAAGAGGTTCAACAAGTCTGTTTTTATGGGGTTGATATGGGTTGTGATTGCCCAAATTCCTCTTTTGGCCGTTGCAGATGAGGGGTCGCCACCGATTGATACTGCCAAACTATTCCAGCCTCAGCGTAATCCTTATGCACCGCATCCCAAAGCGTCGGTATCGACTGATGAAGAGGGCGTTCAAGCTGGCAGCAATTCTAGCAAACCAACCCCAAAAGATACGAGCATTACAGTGAACGGCCATGGCAATAGCAGCAATGCCACCTCTGGTGGAAATAACGCCACCATGCGCCATCGCTTTACTTTTGATTGATCTAAATCAAAAGAAATGTTCAAAATCTTTATTTGTGACCAATTATTCATCTGATTGCAGGCATACTGAAGCTGTAATTGAATTTAATTAATAAGGAATCACATGTCATTTAATCATTCGGTAGTTTGGATTGACCATAAAGAAGCACATGTCATGTTTCTAAGCGAAACCGCTGATGAAGTCGAAGTAATTAAAACCAAATCAACCCATCCACATTTGCACCATAAGGGTGGTGAGATTGGTAGCGGCAGGGTTGCCTTGGATGATAAGTACCTGCATTCTGTTCTACAGGCTGTTAAAGAATCAAAAGAGATTTTGATTATTGGCCCAGGTTCTGCAAAGTTAGAATTAATTAAGCATGCGCATCAACATGACCAAGATATTGCGAATCGCATTGTTGGTGTAGAAACAGTCGATCATCCAACGGATAGAGAAATTTTTGCTTACGCCAATAGGTTCTTTTATAAAGCGGATCAACTTCGATGAAAATTCACTTCATAGGCCCCGTTAGCTTGGGTAAAGACAAGTCCATTCACTTTCCGGCATCATTAGATGGTCACCCCTTGGATTGCGTTTTTAGTTATGAGGCCTTGGAGGATATTGATCCGGATAGTGTTTTAGGCGACCCCCTAGAGCATTTTGCAAAGCATCAGCTCAAGCTACTCTCAATAGCAGAGCAGAAGATTTTGAATGGGCACGCGCATAACGGTAAGATTGAAATCTACAGCAGCGATTTGGTAGTCGATTAGTTTGCTTGCTAAAACATATTAGCCATTAGGAGGTAGCACATGGGTACTCAGCCATTAGGTCCGGGTGGACTTCCGGGGCATGATTATTTCTTGGATGCGGTAAATCATATCGACGATGCGGTAGAGCAGAATTCAATTGCAGCGGGCGCAGCCAAGGGCCTGGTGTACAGCCTAGTTGAAACTTTAGGTTCTATGATTGGCGACCCTGATTTACCGGCACACCTTCGCTCAGGTTATCAGGGTGCTCTAGATCTCGCCAAGGACCTACAAGTAAAAATTGATGGCTCTCTATAGATATTAGATGAGCATTCAAATATAAAAGAGTGGCAATGTCACTCTTTTATATTCATAAGTCTTAGCAAATCAAAATTCAGGGTTTCCCCGGTTCTCTTGTGGCTCTATGCATTCAGCTTTATTTTAAAACTTGAGGCACGGGTATAAGATGAAAGTAAGATTCTCGCGATTAAAGGCCTAGACTAGCTTGATCAATTCTGTGAAGTACCCATTTCGTACTCGTGAAATTAGCAATCATATCGAAGTGCTCTCACGTATCGCTGAGGGCGTCATGCTTGTACGTGGTTTGGAACCTGAGTTCTCTCCCGCGGTTCATGAACAGTTAGAGAAAATCCAGAATCCCGCCAGAGAAAATGATTCCTCGATAGTGGACTTAAGGAATTTGCCTTGGTGCTCGATAGATAACGATGACTCAAGAGATTTAGATCAGCTCACTGTAATGCGTAAAGAGAGTGGTCATGACTATCACTTACTGGTTGCCATTGCTGATGTGGATGCACTCATTAAAAAAGGAACGCCGATTGATGAGCATGCCTTTATTAATACGCGCTCTGTCTACACTTCTGCACGCATCTTTCCGATGCTACCCTTAAAACTATCGACCAATCTTAGCTCTTTAAATCCTGGCGAGGATCGTTTGGCTATTGTTTGTGAAATGCATTTTTCTAAAGAGGGTGATCTCAAAAAATCCACTATTTACAGAGCTTTGGTACGCAACCAGATTCAGTTGGCCTATGATGCCAGCTCAGAATGGCTGGAGGGACGCGGGCAGTTATCTGAAAAGGCAGCAGCAGTTCCTGATTTGGGATGGCAATTAAAGATTCAAGATGAGCTAGCTCAAAAACTGCGGGTCAAGCGCCATGAAAACGGCTCATTAGAGTTTGATATTTTTCAGCCAAGAGCGAACTTTGTTGGCAACACCATTGCTGAGATTAAGCAGCAAGATCATAATCGCGCTCGACAGCTCATTGAAGAGTTCATGATTGCCACTAATGGATGTACTTCGCGCTTCCTAGGTCGCGCTGGAATTTACTCTATGCGAAGGGTGGTGCGCTCACCTGAGCGCTGGTTGCGGATCGTGAAAGTAGCACTGGAACATGGATATACATTGCCAAATGATCCGGATGCACAAGCACTAGAAGCATTTTTGGCAAAGCAGCATAGAGAGGACCCATTACGCTTTCCAGATCTGTCACTGCTCATTGTCAAATTGATGGGCTCTGGCGAATATATTGTTGAGAAGCCCACCAGTCATCCAATTGGTCACTTTGGTTTGGCCGTTAGTGACTATATGCACTCGACTGCCCCAAATCGCCGTTACCCAGACATCGTTACCTTGCGCCTGATTAAGTCTGTTCTAGCAGGGCAGGAGCCTCCGTACTCTGTCGGAGAACTCAAGGCTATGGCTCTGCATTGCACTATTCAGGAAGACGTTACTAAGAAGGTGGAGCGCCAATTACGTAAATCTGAAGCGGCACTTCTATTGCATGACCGCATAGGTCAATATTTCAATGGCATTGTGTCTGGTGTAAACGAAAAGGGTACCTGGGTGCGAATCTTTAATCCACCTGTAGAAGGGCGCTTAATCAGTCCTAAGGATGATTTCCCGGTTGGACACCTGCTTAGGGTTAAGTTAATTTCAACCCATGTAGAGCGTGGTTTTATCGATTTTGTATCAAGCGATTAAGAGTTCATTTGGCAATTATGAAAGTAAATTCAGAAGGCATCTCTTCGTCACGCGTATATTTACCTGCGAATCCAGTCTATAAAAATCTACTTGATTTTTTTACCGTCACCTTTCCTCATGTTGATAAAAATGAATGGATAGCCCGCTTTAATGAAGGCTTAATAATGACTGTCGACGGTCAAGCAGTTGCTTATGATGATCAATATCGAGCTAATTCTCACCTGATTTACTTTAGAAGGTTGGCAAGGGAGCCTCAAATCGCATTTCAGGAGGAGATCCTTTTTCAGGACGAGCATATTTTGGTTGCAGATAAGCCTCATTACTTGCCGGTAACCCCAAGTGGCTTGTATTTACATGAAACATTACTCAATCGTCTAAAGAAAAAAACGGGCATTCAGACCCTCAGTCCAATACACCGCATTGATCGAGATACTGCGGGTATAGTTGTTTTCTCGATCCATCCTCACGAGAGGGCTCAATATCAAAATCTTTTTCGCGATCGCTTGGTTACTAAAGTATATGAGGCTATTGCACCATACTCCGATCATGTGGTCGCTCGATTGCCATTAACTTATCGCAGTCGTATTGAGGAATCTCAGCACTTTTTGCAAATGATGGAGATTGAGGGTGAGGCTAATGCAGATACCTATATTGAGCTAATAGAGTCAATGGGGTCATGGGCCAGATACCGTTTAACACCGGGAAGCGGCAAGAAACATCAATTGCGTTGTCATCTCAATGCTTTAGGGATACCAATCAGAAATGATCAGATTTATCCAATTCTGACACCCTACCAAGAATATGATCTTGATTTTAAAAACCCCTTGCAATTACTTGCAAAAGAAATTGCGTTTGAAGATCCGGTAACAAGCCAATCTCGGAACTTCACTAGCTTAAGAAGGTTGGAGTGGAAATAATCAATCGGCTGTCTTTGACAGCGCAACTTTCGATCTTTTTGTCAGCTCCTTAGAAAAGAAACAAACTAAAATAGATGCTCATTAATAATCGATTAAAAAATCGCCAGTAGCTCGTGGATCAATCCAATAAAAAACGTCTAGCAGTAGCACCTATGATGGAGTGGACTGACCGTCACTGCCGGTCATTTCATCGCACTCTCACAAAAGAGGCAGTTTTATATACCGAGATGGTCACTACTGGCGCTCTGATTCATGGTGATGTTCCGCGTCATTTGGATTATTCGCAAGACCAGCATCCAGTTGTTTTGCAATTGGGGGGTAGTGAGCCATCCGACTTAGCAAGGGCTGCTCAATTGGCGCAACAGTGGGGCTACGACGAAATTGATCTCAATTGCGGCTGTCCTTCTGAGCGCGTTCAACGTGGTGCCTTTGGTGCTTGCCTGATGTCTGAGCCACGACTGGTTGCAGATTGCGTGCGAGCCATGAAATCTGTTGTTGATATTCCGATTACCGTAAAGCATCGTTTGGGTCTAGACAGTATGGATGCTGCTGATTCAGAGGAGGATTATCAGTTTGCTTTGAACTTTATCCTCGCAGTAGCTGATGCTGGCGCAAGCCAAGTCACTATCCATGCTCGTAATGCAGTGCTCAAGGGTTTGTCACCAAAAGAGAATCGCACTAAGCCGCCATTACGCTATGACGTTGCAGCAAGGTTGCGTCTGGATGCTAAAAAGGAATTCCCGAATTTGCAGGTGCTGCTAAATGGGGGCTTAGAGAGCAATGAACAAATTGCAGCCCATTGGGATGACTTCGATGGCTTCATGGTGGGTAGGGCGGCATATCATTTTCCTGCCATGCTGTTGGGATGGGATGATCTTATTCATAGCAACGGAGAGGCCGCCGGATATCTTTTTAGCGAAACCGAGTGGCACCGTATTCAAATTGCCCTGGTTAAACAGGTCCAAGCGTGGTTTGATGAATGCCTGGCCAAAGGGAAACCATTTTATATTGGTGCTTTTTCTAGGCATATTTTGGGGCTTGCCCATGGCAGGGCCGGTTCACGCTACTGGCGTCAACGCCTCTCAGACCACCATGCCCTAGCTAAGGTGCAGAGCAAAGCGGCTATTGCCGATTTTTTCCTGGATGCCAGCTTATGCCTAGGTGATTGGGCTGCTTTTGAGTTTGAGTCTGCCTAAAAAGGTCTTTTTGACAGGTTTTTGCGACAAAAGCTATAATCTTGGATCTTCAGTGGCGGACGTAGCTCAGTTGGTAGAGTCCCAGATTGTGATTCTGGTTGTCGCGGGTTCGAGCCCCGTCGTTCGCCCCATTGAATACCAAAAGGCGCCTCCTTGAGGTGCCTTTTTCATTCTAGGCTAGCTATTTCATTTTAAGTAGAGGGATAGACCTTGGAAGGTCTTAAGTGGGCTATATGATGGAATCATCATTAATTCAATAAATTGACCAAGGCATGTCTAAAACTTTAAACCTCAACTTACCAACGCATTCAAGTCCCCTGGATCAGCGGCTGGACAATCCACGTCAATTAAACGCCTTGGTACTCAATATTGCCAATCATATTGAAACCAAACAGCTTAAGTCATTGCCGTTAATTTCATTAGCGCCTTTGACAGTGCGTTTGCCGTCATCAGGCGCTGCAGTTATTTTCCGTTTTGGCTGTGTAGTCCTTTTTGCCTCCACTGAGGATGATAGAAAGTGGTTATTAGAATTATTAACACCCGCCTGCTCCGGAATGATTGAGGGTTTTGCAGAAGAGTCTTTGCTGATTGTTATTGATCCTGAACATGAAGAGGGTCCGGATGGAGATGACATCTATCTCCATTCTCCCGATCTAGACCGTATCAAGATCGTTGCAGAAATTTTGGCTAAGTCTAATCAGATTGATTTCTTAGAGAGTCGTATCAGTAGTGAGTTCGATAAGATTGAGCCACTTGCGCTCGATTTGGCGGATGATGGCGCTTTCTCAATCAATACGCGCAATCTCATGAAAACCGTTGGTACCATGCTTCTAGCAGAGCAGCGCATGGCCAATCGAGGTGATGTGACCGATCGCTTTAATTCTCTTCTAACTAATCCGGAGTTGCAATTACTGCATGCACGTTTAGAGGATGAATACGAGTTAACCGAGCGATCTTTGCAGATTGAAGCAAAACTAGCGGCAATTGGCAGAACCGCCAGCACACTGCTAGAAACGATTCGTTACAGCAGTTCTCATAAAGTAGAGATCTATATTTTGGTACTGATTTTTATTGAGCTCTTACTTTCGGTCTATGGCTACTTCTTTCACTAGCAATGACCATGCCAAGCATCTGACTTTCATGAAACAATAGGGCTATGAGCAGTCCTTCAGCCCTCGATTCTTCCGAAATAGAAATCACCCCCGACTATCAGGCGGTGATTGATGCAATTGAGCGGGGCGACCCCTATATCTTTGTGAGTGGCAAAGCGGGAACTGGTAAAACCACCTTAATTGGCTATCTTCGGGAAAATATTCCAGGTAATGTGGTTGTAGTTGCACCTACTGGGGTGGCTGCTTTGCAGGTTAAGGGGGTCACTATTCATTCCTTCTTTCGCCTGCCGCCGCGCCTCATTTTCCCCGAAGAAGATATTAAGCCTCTCAAAGATAAGCGGCTCTATAAAGATATCCGCTTATTGATCATCGATGAAGTATCGATGGTGCGCACGGATGTAGTCGATGCGATTGATTTATTTTTACGCGCTAATGGACCCCACAAAAACCAGCCCTTTGGTGGCATTCAGGTCATGTTTGTGGGTGACCTTTTTCAGTTGCCCCCAGTTGTGTCGGGCGCCGATATGGAGGTGCTAGCAGGTCGAGGTTACGAAGGACCTTATTTTTTTTGTTCGATGGCTTTGCATCGTAAGGATGTGACCATGGTGGAGCTCTCAAAAATATTCCGTCAAAAAGACGAGCACTTTGCTGGATTACTTAATCGCATTCGGATTAATCATGATATTGATGAGGCGCTTGAGACCCTCAATACCCAATGCTTTCGACCGGATCAAGAGCAAGATGAGCAAACGATTACCCTAACAACAACCAATGCAAGGGCTGATCAAATTAATGGCGCAGGACTCCGCGCTTTAACTGTGGATGCCAAAGTCTATCTTGGCAAGACAACAGGGAAGTTCAATATTGATGAACGCAATTTGCCATCTCCAAACAACCTTGCCCTGAAGGTTGGGGCACGTGTCATGTTCACTGCAACGGATAGTGGTTTTCCAAAGCGCTGGGTCAATGGCACCATTGGTATTGTGCGCGAGTTATTGCCCGATACTGTTAAGGTGACTGTGCAAAACGGACCTTACTCCAATACGGTAGAGGTAAAAGGCCATCAGTGGGAATCCTATCGCTACGACCATGACATGATGAGTGGCAAGATATCTCCACAAATTATTGGTACGTATGTGCAGATTCCTTTGATGTTGGCTTGGGCTGTCACCATTCATAAGAGTCAGGGCAAAACCCTCAATAAAGTCAAAGTTGATCTTTCATCGGGTGCTTTTGCATCTGGGCAGGTTTATGTGGCCTTGAGCCGTTGCACCTCGATTGAGGGAATCTGCTTACAAAGGCCGATAGAAGCCAAAGATGTTAGTTGCGATCTCGAAATTAAGCGCTTCTACCTCAATTGCTTGCCCTCAAATAGTGCAAATAAGCTATAAATACAGTATTGCGCCTATTCAAGTTCGGGCTAGTACAATTTAATTGGTCAAACTTTTTATTTCGAATTACTAAACAGCATTTAAGCCAATCATGAAAATTCAATTATCTAAAGCTTTATTCTCCATTCTTGCCCTTGCTGGGCTTGCAAGCGTTCAGGCGCAGTCTGTCACTGTGAACCCTATACCAGTTGTGAATGATGATTGGCGTTTTTCTGCTTCCATTAATGGATGGGGTAGTGCTTCTTCAGCAACAGTCACAGAAGGCCGTCGCTCTGTAACTAGCACAAACTCAATCAGTCAAAATCTGAGTGATGCAACTGCTGGCGCACTTTTTAGTGCCGAAGCTCACAAGGGAGATTGGGGCATGATGGCTGACTTGGTGTATTGGTCGGTTAAGGACGGCAGCTCTAACCGCACCGCCTATATACCAAATAGCGATGGCACTATCTCGGTTGGTAATAACGCGGCTACTACTCAAACTGCTTTAACCGGTGCTGCCACATACACCGCATATAAATCCGCCAACCTCTATCTAGATGGCTTGCTTGGTTTGCGCTACATCAGCTCTACTACCGTGATCAATAGCCAAGCTATTGTCAATATTGATGGCACCACTACTGCAGATCGCAATAGAAGTCGTAGTTCCGATCTTCATACAACTGACGCCATTATGGGTTTCAAAGGCCGTTACCGCATCGCTGATACATCCTGGTTTATCCCTTTCTATGCTGATGGCGGTAAAGGCCCTGGCTCTAATGACACAACCTGGCAATTACAGGCGGGTGTTGGTGATGCATTTTCGTGGGGTGATGTGACTTTGACCTATCGTGCATTGGGCTTTATATTGCCTGATAACCATGGTGGAACCAATTACACTAGCTCGGGCCCTCAGTTGGCGGCTACCATCAATTTCTAATGCTGTCGTTGGATTAAGATAGATAAAGCCACCTAGGTGGCTTTATTATTTTGTGGTTTCAGAACCCAGCAGCGAGACCATCGCGTCGGTGATCACTTCCGGCGATATAGCCATCAGCAGGATCATTGCCTAAGCAAGCAATAGCCTGTGAACTACCAAAATCCAAGCTATTGGCTGGCATCACTAAAACATCATGACCCATTTGGCGCAATCCCTCAACCACTGCATTGGGCATCGACGTCTCAACGGTCAGTTTGCCTGCATCGTCAATCCGCCAACGTGGCGCATCTGAGCAAGCTTGCGGGTTGAGGTATTCATCTACAAAGCGCATCACAAATTGTAGATGTCCTTGCGGCTGCATATTGCCGCCCATGACGCCAAATGCCATACTGGGTTTACTGTCCTTAGTGAGAAAGGCTGGCAAGATGGTATGGAAAGGGCGCTTACCAGGGGCGACTTGATTAGGGTGGCCATCCACCAAACTAAAGCTCATGCCGCGATTATGAAACGCTATGCCGCCAGGAGCGACAACTCCCGAGCCAAAGCCCTTGAAGTTCGATTGAATATAAGAAATCATCATGCCCGCTTCATCAGCGGCGCACAGATATACGGTGCCACCAGAGTGTGGGTCACCTGCAGCATAGTCACCCGCTTGCTCGTGATTGATTAAGGCGGCGCGACTAGCTAGGTAATCTCGGTTAAGCAATTGAGCGGGGGAAAGGCCCATTGTTGCTGGCTCAGAGATAAACGCATATGCATCAGCAAAGGCCATTCTCATTGCTTCAACTTGTAAATGAATACGCTTGGCAGAGTTTGCGGGGTATTGCTTTACATTAGCCGCCTGCAAAATACCCAAGGCCATTTGCGCAACAATGCCAGAGCCATTGGGTGGAATTTCATGTAAGGTGTACTCACCATAATCAAATGCCAGTGGTTCAACCCACTGTGCTTGGTAATTAGCAAAGTCTTCCAGAGTAAATGTGCCACCCGTTTTTTGGGCAAAATCGACCATGTTTTTAGCAAGAGAGCCTCTATAGAAAGCTTCACCTTCAGTGTTTGCAATCTCTTTTAGGGTTCTAGCTTGCTCTGGATAGCGCCAAATTTGCCCGGCAGCGGGTGCCTTGCCATCAATTAAAAATGATTCGGTAAAGCCGGGCTGATTTTTTAATATCGGAATTGCCTCGCGCCATTGACGTGCAATGACGGGCGAAACCGGAAAGCCATTTTCTGCATAAGCAATAGAGCGCTTAAATAATTGCGCAAATGGCAACTTGCCAAATTTGCGTGAGAGTTCAATCCATCCTGCGATCATGCCGGGGACTGTGACTGTATTCCAGCCAATCAATGGCATAGCAGATTGACCAGCAAAATACTCTGGGGTCCAAGCTGCAGGAGCGCAACCAGAAGCATTGAGGCCGTGTAACTTTTTGCCATCCCAAATAATGGCAAAGCCATCACCACCGAGGCCATTCATGGTGGGTTCAACTACGGTGAGTGTGATGGCCGTTGCTAGAGCAGCATCAACCGCATTACCACCATTTTGCAAAGCTTCTATGCCGGCCTGAGTTGCTAGTGGTTGTGAGCTCGCTACAGTGTTGCGAGCCAAAACTGGGGCGCGACCACCACCAAAGGGAGGAGAAATAATCATCACGGCTTCCGTTACTTTTTAATCAATCTTCAAATTAGCCGACTTCACTATCTTGGCCCATTTTTCGAATTCAGTATTTGTAATCACTGCTAAGTGCTCGGCATTTTCATAGTGCACACGAATACCTTGGGAAGCGAGGCGAGCCTGATTGTTTTTGTTTGCTGCAATCTTTGCAAGTGCATTGTCTAAACGGTCAATGATTGCTGGTGGAGTGCCCTTGGGTACATACACGGCATAGAGGTTTTCAACATCAAAGTTTTTCATGCCCTCTTGACTTAGTGTTGGCACCTTAGGCAACAATGGTGAACGCTCAGCCGATGCCATTGCAATCGCCCTCAGTTTACCGCTTTGGATGTGTGGCAGTGAAGCAGTCACGCTATCAAACATCATGAGGGTATTGCCAGCAATCAGATCGGGCAAAGCAAAGCTACTGCCTTTATAGGGAACATGCGTGCCGGTTGCGCCAATGCGCTGCATAAATAGAGTGGCCTCTATATGGGATAGGCTGCCATTGCCTTGTGATGCGTAATTGAAATTACCGTTTTTTGATTTTATATAGGCAATTAATTCGGTTAAATTTTTGGCAGGAACAGAAGGGTTCACTACCAGTAAATGCGGGATAGTTCCCATCAGCGCTACCGGTGTTAAATCCTTGCGCATATCTATTGTTGCATTGGCAAAAAGACTATGTGAGATTGCTTGATTGGTCAGCGCCCCAAAAAAGATCGTATAACCATCTGGGGCAGCTTTTGCAGCAGCCTGTAAGCCAATCATGCCACCAGCACCGGGCCTATTGTCAACCATGACTGATTGCCCAAGTGCTTCACCTAGGTTGGAGGCAATATTTCGTGCAAAACTATCAGTAGAACCTCCGGCTGGAAAAGCAACAATTGCCACGATAGGTTTTTTGGGCCAATCTAAATCAGCTCCACTAGCAATACGATAAAAACTAAAGAGTAGGGCACAGCCGATGAGGGCTGATTTGAGGATTTTCATAGGACTTACTTATTAAATAGGTGATAAAGGATGGGAATAGCAACCGCACTCAAGATGCCATTCATACCCATCGCCAGACTGGCATAGGTACCAGCTTCAGGGTGGATGCTAAATGCTCTGGAGGTGCCGATACCATGTGCACCAATGCCGATGGCAAAGCCACGCTGCCACCAGGCTTTCATGCCTAGGGCATTGAGCACAAAGGGCGCCAAGATGGCGCCGAGAATTCCAGTAGCCACAGCAAAGATCGCCGTTAAAGTAGGCGATACGCCAATCCGCTCTGCAATACCCATGGCAATAGGCGCAGTAACTGATTTAGGGTACATGCCACCAATAATGCTGTTATCAGCACCTAATAATTTGGCGATATTAACTGCGCTAAAAATGGACATCAGTCCGCCAGTGACCAGAGCAGCGAGTAATGGCAAAGATCTGCCTTTTAAACTGCTCAAACCTCGATAGATTGGAATGGCTAAAGAAACTGTGGCAGAGCCTAATAGAAAGTGAATAAATTGCGCGCCTTCAAAATAGGTTGAATACGGCATATCAATTAATTGAATGGTGCATGCAACCAAAATGATGGCGATGGCTACTGGATTGGCCAATGGATTTTGTTTGAAGTGACGATAGATGGTTAAGCCGATTTGGTAGGCGGTCAAGGTTAGGAAGAGTGCAAAGAGTGGGCTACCTGATAGATAAACCCAGATCTCAAAAATGGTGTGCTCTTTACTCATCTCGATCCAATTTCGCATGGAGAAAACGAACCACTACTGCGCTGGAACCAATCGTCAATATGACACTACCAACTAGGGCGCATATGATGGCCAGGGCATTTTCTCGAAGCTGAGGCAGGTACAGCACCACACCTACTGCCGCCGGAACAAATAAGAGGCCAAGATATTGGCTAAACCCATCAGCGACGATTGCTAAGTCAGAGTTAATACCCTTACGCAAGACCAGCCAGCCCAACAGAAGAATCAAGCCAATCACTGGGCCTGGGAGGGTGGGGAGAACCGACTTTGAAACGAGCTCTCCCAAGCTTTGAAAGAAGAGTATTTGTACAAGTCCGAAGATCATGTATGGATCTTACTTCGGCTCATAATTTGTTGCAACGCAATAAAATAATTCTTAGTTAAGATAAGCACATGAAAAACAGGGTTTTTCGGTTCCTTGACCTTAAAACTCAAATTATTAAACCCTCAGGAGATCACTCATGACCGAATTAAATGTCAATGGCAAAAAGTACATGGTAGACGTCGACCCGGACACCCCATTGTTATGGGCTATTCGCGAGCAAGTTGGCTTGATCGGGACAAAATATGGTTGCGGTGTCGGTCAATGTGGTGCTTGTACAGTCTTGTTTGAAGGCGTTGCCATGCGCAGCTGCTCTTTGCCGGTATCGGCCGCCGAGGGCAAGAAAATTGAAACCATTGAGAGCTTGGAAAAAAATGGTCAATTGTCTAAGATTCAAAAAGCTTGGGTAGATAACCAAGTTCCGCAGTGCGGCTACTGCCAATCTGGCATGGTGATGGCTACAACAGCTCTATTGCGTACCAACCCAAAACCAACCGATGCTCAGATCGATGAGGCTATTACGAATATTTGTCGTTGCGGTACTTTCCAGCAAGTGCGTCAAGCGATCCATGCTGTCACCAAGGCTTAAGGAAAAATCATGACAACATCAATCAAGAATATTGAAAAAAACGCTATGACAAATACCTCACGTAGAAGTTTTATTGTTGGAAGTACTGCTATTGCAACCGGTCTTGCTATTGGATTTGATTTCTCCATCATGTCTGAAGCCCATGCAGCAATGGGGACTGGGACAACTTCTATGGCACCCCTCTCAACACCGGAGATTGGTGTGTGGGTTGTGGTCAAGCCAAATGATGATGTAGTGGTGCGCATCGTGCGCTCTGAGATGGGTCAGGGAACGATTACTGGTTTAGCGCAAATGGTGGCTGAAGAGCTGGAGTGCGATTGGAGCAAAGTGAGTTATGAGTATCCAAGCCCAGAAGAGAGTCTCAAGCGCAAGCAAGTTTGGGGTAGCTTCTCAACTGGCGGTAGTCGTGGTATTCGTACGTCAGAGCAGTATGTGCGCAAAGGCGGTGCTGCTGCACGCATGATGCTCATTCAGGCGGCTGCAAATGTTTGGGGTGTACCTGTTTCTGAGTGTGTGGTATCCAAGGGTGTCATTACGCACACTCCTACTGGACGCAAAACCACATTTGGTAAGGTGTCTGTTGCAGCCTCTCAGTTGCCTGTGCCAACCGAGGTGCCATTGAAGGATCCGAAGCAGTGGAAATTAATTGGTAAACCGGTAGATCGTATTGATGGTGTCGCCGATAAGGTGACGGGCCGCCAAATCTACGCCATCGATTTGAAATTCCCTGGCATGCTAGTGGCTAATATTCGTCAATGCCCAGTATTTGGCGGCAAAGTCAAAAGCTACGATGCCACTGCAGCATTAGGCATGAAGGGCGTCAAAAAAGTAGTCCCCGTTGGTGAAAATGCGGTCGCAGTAGTTGCCGATACTTTTTGGCATGCAAAAACTGCCATGGATGCTGTCAATATTCAGTGGGATAACGGCCCAAATGCAAATGCTTCCAGTGCGGGTTTCTTGAAATCCATGCAAGAAGGGCTCACAGCCAACGACACCTTTGTTGGTAATTCCAATGGTGACATCAAGTCAGCGATTGCAAATGCAAGTAAAAAGGTTGAGTCAACTTACCTTTTCCCGTTTCTATCGCATGCCACACTGGAGCCCCAAACTGCTACTGCTAAATGGACTCCTGAACTTTGCGAAGTATGGGCGCCGACCCAGGATGGTGAGGCAACCTTTGCAGCAGTGATTGCTGCCTCTGGCTTGCCTGCAGAAAATTGCAATGTTTACAAAGTCAATTTAGGCGGTGGTTTTGGGCGCCGTGGCGCGTTTCAGGATTACGCTACCCAAGCTGTGCAAATTGCTAAGCAAATGCCAGGAACACATATTAAGTTGATCTGGACACGCGAAGAGGATATGACGCATGATCACTACCATCCATTGATGATGTGTAAGTTGACCGGTGCATTTGATGAGAAGAAAAATTTAACCGCTTTAGATATTCGTTTATCAGGTCAATCGATTCTATCTTCAGTTCGCCCATGGATCGTCGAGCAAAATAAAGGTAAGGATCCCCAGGTGTTTCAGGGTTACGACGCAAGTGGTGAAGCGAGTTTGAATTACTCCTTCCCCAATCTCATGGTTGATCATGCCATGCGAAATACTCCCGTTCCCCCTGGTTTCTGGCGTGGCGTGAATGCCAACCAGAATGCTTTGTTCTTAGAGGCATTTATGGATGAGTTGGCAGAAGCCGCTGGCGCTGACCCACTCGATTTCCGCCGTAAATACCTCACTAATCCGCGCGCATTGGCTGTATTAAATGCTGTAGCTGAAGGTATTGGCTGGTCCAAACCAGCAGCGCCTGGTATTTTCCGTGGATTAGCACAAGTGAAAGCCTACGGTAGCTTTGTAGCCGCCGCCTGTGAAATTTCAGTAAAGAATGGTACTGATGTCAAGATTCATCGTATGGTTGCTGCAACTGATCCTGGATTTGTTGTTAATCCAGCGCAAGTAGAAAGACAGATTGCAGGTTCATTTGTGTATGGTTTATCTGCTCTTTTTGAGGAAGAGATCACCATTGAAAATGGCGCTGTAGTACAAAAGAATTTCGATACCTTTAATTCGATTCGTTTGTCGCAGATGCCTAAGGTTGAGACTATCTTGATCGAGGGTGGCGGACCCGAATGGGGCGGCGTCGGAGAACCAACCATTTGCGTGGCTGCACCTGCTGTACTTAATGCAATTGCTAAAGCAACTGGCAAGCGCTACCGTACAGTGCCATTGAAAAACAGTGGTATCAAATTGGTTTAACTTCGATATATATTCAGTATCTCGAAATAGTTGTGATGAGAATGAGGCGTGTATTAGCAATTGGTTTGCTAATCGCGCCTTATTTTTTTCAAGTAGTCACAGCTCAAGAGGTCAATTCCCAGATCGTGGGGGATTCGATCTCCCATCCCCTCACTAGCGCACCTGCAGATGTTGAGCGGGGGCGAGCCATTGTGACCAGTAGGCATGTGGGATTATGTCTTTTATGTCATAACGGCCCATTTCCAGAAGAGCCTTTTCAGGGAAACCTAGCGCCTGACTTAGGCTTAAGCGTTGCCACAATGAATTCAGGTCAATTGCGGGCGCGTTTGGTGAACCCTGCCCACTTTAATCCCAATACGATCATGCCCGCGTATTACCAAACCGCTGGACTGACTCGAGTTGCACCGAAATTTGTTGGGCAGACTATTTTGAGTGCCCAAGAAATAGAAGATGTCATTGCTTTTTTAGTTACCATGAACAATCAAACCAAGTGAAAATAAAAGGATTACTCTTATGAAGATCAGTCGAAGAGGCTGGTTACAAAAAGTAAGCTTACTAGCCTCGAGCTTACTGTTTAATCCAAGCCTAGTGTTTGCCAAAAAACAGGATGCGGAAAAAGCCATTGATTTAATTGTCGGATCTAATTCAGTACAAGAAGGACGAGTACAACTGACTATTCCCCCGTTGGTAGAGAATGGCAACCTGGTTCCTCTGAAGGTGAGCGTACAAAGCCCAATGACGCAAGATGATTATGTAAAGTCAATCTACGTGATTGCAGAAGGTAATCCCTTGCCTAATATCTTTAGTGCTTATTTATCACCACGTTCAGGTCGTGCCACCGTTTCAACTCGCGTTCGCTTGTCAGATAGTCAACGGGTCTGGGCGATTGCACAGATGAGTGATGGTAGTTTTTGGCGCGCTTATGCCGATACACGAGTCACTCTATCGGCTTGTACGGAGAACTTATGAGTAAAACTTCGCGTACATCCATAACAATGCCTACTGAGGCAAAAAAAGGTGCCATCATTGAAATTCGGGCGATTGTTCAACATGACATGGAAACGGGATTTAGATACAACGAGGCTGGTAAATTAATTCCTAGGGATATCATCCGTAACTTTACGTGTACCTATAACGGGGTTGAAGTATTTAAGGCTGATCTTTACCCCGGAGTGGGTGCCAATCCATTAATTACCTTTACAACCATTGCCACTGAAACTGGTACGCTTGAATTTAAATGGACTGGCGATGATGGCTATGAAGCGCTTAATCAGATGCATCTGCAAGTGAGCTAATTGAAGCTAAAAACATTAGCCTCTCTATCTTGGATTTTGCTTTGTAGTTTCCCACTTGCAAGCTGGGCGGCTAAGGATATTCCTGCGCCTGATAGGCAATCTGGCTACAGCATGATGTCTGCGGAAATACAGGCAATGCAGGATGATCCGAGCTTGAATCCAGCTACGTTCTCGGTTGAAGATGGTCGGAGCATTTGGAGTGAGAAGGTGGGGCCTCACGATAAAGCGTGCGCCGCTTGTCATGGTCAGTCTGGAAAATCAATGCAGGGCGTAGCCACCCAATTTCCTAAAGTGATACATGGAAAATTACAGACATTAGAGGGTCAAATCAACCAATGCCGCATATCGCATCAAGACTTACCACCCTTTGAATATGAGGGCAAAGAGTTACTTGCCTTGAGTGCTTTTATTGCTACCCAATCCAAGGGTATGCCAATTCGCATTCAGTTGAATAAATCAAATCAAGCCGACTTTGATGCTGGCAAGCTTTGGTTTTATGAGCGCATGGGGCAGCTCAATTTATCATGCGCGCAGTGTCATGAAGACAGGGCCGGATTAAAGCTGGGAGGTAGCATGATTCCCCAGGCCCATCCAACAGCTTATCCAATTTATCGTTTGGAGTGGCAGAGTCTGGGTTCTTTGGAGAGACGCTTGCGGAACTGTATGAGTGGCGTGCGAGCAAAGCCATTCGAATATGGCTCGCAAGAAATGGGGCAGCTTGAACTTTATTTAATGTGGCGCGCTAGAGGGATGCCCCTGGAGACTCCAGGGGTGAGGCCTTAATCCGAGAAAACGACTGAAGTAGCGCCATTAATCAATACACGATCATGTAGGTAATAACGCAAGGCGCGCGACAGAACGGTGCGCTCTAAATCGCGACCTTTGCGCACTAAATCATCTGGTGTATCACCATGGGTAACGCGAGTGACATCTTGTTCAATAATCGGACCCTCATCTAGATCGCTCGTAACAAAGTGAGCAGTGGCACCGATAAGCTTAATCCCGCGAGCATGTGCCTGATGATATGGTTTAGCGCCCTTAAAGCTAGGCAAGAAGGAGTGATGGACGTTGATGCAACGACCCGATAGCTTGGTAGACAGATCATCAGACAGAATCTGCATGTAGCGAGCCAAAATCACCATATCTGCTTTCGATTGAGCAATGATCTCGAGCAACTTCGCTTCTTGAGCAGGTTTGGTTTCTGGAGTAACGGGCAAATGATAAAAGGGGATATCAGCAAAATCGATGCTCGCGTATACCTCGCGTGGGTGATTGGACACAATGCCACAAATAATCATAGGCAACTCACCAATGCGCCAACGATAAAGTAGATCAACCAAGCAGTGATCTAGTTTGGAGGCCATGATGACAACGCGCTTGAGATCCTTAACGGCACGTAATTGCCAGGTTAGCTCGAAGCGTTTAGCGATTTCTACAAAACCTTCCCGTAAGGTTTGTGCGCTCACGCCGCAGCTAAAGCTAACCCGCATAAAGAAGCGTTTAGACGCTTTATCGTCAAATTGCTGAGCCTCTTCAATATCGCCGCCCGCTTGATAAATATAAGTGGACACCGCAGCCACAATTCCAGGGCGGTTAGGGCAGGTTAGAGTGAGGTAGTAATTTTCGATAGTCATAGGATAAAAGCTCAGTTTTACTAATAAGGCTCAATTTTAGACTGTCATGGGCGGACCCAGCCTTTACTGAGCCTCAATCTTGTAATCAGGAGCATCTGCAGGCCCCAAATAGAGCTCGCTCTTGTCGGTAATCGATGGCATCAAGATATCCTGACAAATTGGCTGAGAGCTTAAGACATTAAAAAAACTGCAATCCTTTTTAGTGGCTGCTGAGGTGGCATGCTCCAGGGGGGATTTTCCGGTTGCAGCAGTTGTCGCCAGGCTAGCTGCTGTAGCAGGGTATGCGGCTGCAGCCGAGCCTACGGCAGTACCGGCTGAGCTGACGGCAGCAGTACCGCTGGTCCCCAGGGCTGCAATCGGTGCAAAACAGCCATTTAAAAAGAAACTGCCAGAGAAAAGCAAAAGCCAAGCCCGTAAGCTTGGCTTTTCTATTGAAAGGGGAGTGTTATTTCTTGGGGCAGACAACGTTAAATACTCCAGCCGTCCAAGAACCGTTGGGGACTGGTTCAAAAGGACTGTCCGGTATTTTGTTATCACTTACAACCTTGCCGTTCCCTTTATTGCCAGCAAATTCTTTAAATTCGATTGGGCGATATGTGGCATTGCTGCAGTCGTATTGGTTCAGACCGACTAAGGAATTAACCGCCTCTTTGGTTTGAGGATTCTTACCTGGTTTTTTTAAATCCAACATCGACATGACCTGTGCCTTATTTCCTTCTGCGGTTGCCGTATCCATGTCAACATAGACTGTCATCGCATCATTAGCGCCAAGTTCCTGCCACTTAGCAAAACTATTGGCTGTAGGGATGAGGCAAAGTGAACTGGTAATGAGGGAAATTGTGAGAAATTTTTTCATGGGGCTTCTTATTAATCTAAATAAATGTTGTGTCACTTAAATGCATCCGAAAGCAAAGGCATCTAGTATCTATTCTAAACGCCATTTTTGGACCTCACTTGGGGTTAAGCTCCAATTTGCGGTTGATGGTTTCAGGCTTCATTTGTAAGGGTAGGTATTCATTATTGGCCCAAAGTGGGCTCATATTTCGGTAAAGCTTACTTTGCACCCAGCCGGACTGTCCAGATTGATAAATGAAAACGGAGTTTTCTAAATTGGATAAATCGTAGATGGTTCGCAGGCTTGGCGCTTGTTTTGTCTCATAGGGATTTTCTGCCTTTAAATGCTCAAGGCGTCCAACATTGATCGTAAAACCATCCCCGGGAAAGGGTTGGGAAAGGTTAAAGAAAGATCCCAGAAAAGGTATTTTGCTAAATGGCCGATGCTCTGATAAGGCAATATGGGCTTTACCCCACTCCCAATTTTTAGGCTTATCGCCAAACTGTTCGCTTAATTGGGCAAGCGCCAGGTCATATGCTTGATTGGAGGCGTCTAGGCAGCTCTCGATTTTTTCTGTGTTTGGGTTGTCGCACCAGGGGCTATTGGGATTTTGAATTAATCTAGTCAAAGGGATAGTGAAATTACGAGGCCCGTAGTTTTCTGTAAACAGATAACCCAAGCGCGAGAAAAGCAATTGAGTTAGCTGGTCTTCCCAGGCATTAAAGATTAAGGCTGCCTGGCTATCCATCTTCATATTGCCATCAAAATTGGCAGTGATCTCCCTTGCTTGAGGCCCGAGTTGATGAGTCGGCGTACTGGCTTTAAATAGATCCATCAAAGGCATCACCCCTAGAGATAGGGTGTCGGCTTGCATCGTTTTCATGAATGCAAAATCATGTACTGATTTTGATTTAATCAGCTGCACAATCCGATCATAACGAGCAGGAGATTCCCAGTCTCCAGTCAGTGGATTGGGGTCGTTATCAGCAACGATCTTTTGGTTGGCCGTAGCCAGCCACCCTTGTTCGGGATTGGTGCTTGATGGTAGCTGCTCAAAGGGGATATAGGCAGTCCAGTCATATTGCCTGTCCCAGCCTGGCGCAGGGGCCACACCATAAAGACCTTGGTGTATAACTCGCTTGGGCGCAACACCTGCAGCTTGATACAGAATATTGCCTTCGCTATCAGCCATGACTACGTTTTGCATAGGGGCATAGTTTTTGCGTAAGGCTTTCTTAAAAGATTCCGTATCGTTGGCTTGATTCATTTCAATCAAACCAACAATCGATTGATTCTGAACATCCACTGCCGTCCAGCGTAAGGCTAGAGCAAAATGTTCGGTATCAATTGCTCGATGGGCTCGCGCATAAGCATCTGAGATCACTGGACCATGACGGGTTTCTTTAACCAAAAAACGTAAGGATGGAGCCCCCTTAATATCAATGGTCTCTTGACGAACTTGAAATGGGAGGGGGCCATCTGGTCCGCGATACATTCCTGGGTGTTTCGGATCAAGCTGTTCAATATATAAATCCTGAACATCTGGACCTGTATTGGTAAAGCTCCAAGCAAGCTTATCTGTATGACCAAGAATGATTGCCGGAACTCCAGGCAAGCTTGCCCCAATCACATTGAGGCCAGGCGCGTCCATGTGGGCCATATACCAAGCGGCGGGAACAGAAAGTCCTAGATGAGGATCGTTGGCCAATAGAGGTTTTCCGCTTTCGGTTAGCTTTCCTGCAATCGCCCAATTATTTGAGCCAAGGCCGTCCTTGCCGCCGGGGGCGTCAAAGTTGGCCAACTCAGTGGAGGGGAGCTTCTTTTTAAAGCTACTTTCTGTTGGACCAGGATTGGGGTTAAAGACGCCCAGATCGCGATACATTTTTGAAAAATCGACATTGCTGACGGGGTCGTCTTGGGTGTATGGCTCAACCACTTCCCAAACTTGTTTGGTGCTCAGAAATTGCGAAAGCTCAAGGCGTTGCAATTCTTTATGCCAATTTCCCCCTAAGTCAAAGGCCATCATCAACATCCAGGCAACACTATCGCTAGCCGACCAATATCCTGGTTTTGACCCTGTTAGAAGATATTCCACTGGAAGCGCCCAACCCAATTGCGCATTACCGGCATTGACGCCATCTGCATATGCTTGCAATAAGCGTTTTGTTCCAACGGGGTAGCGATCAAACTGTTTTTCGGCTGCATGCTTGATGCCAAGGGTGCGAATAAAGCGATCAATCGGAACGGTATCTTTACCAAGAATTTCGGAAAGACGGCCACTTGCTAGGCGTCGATTGATCTCCATTTGCCATGAGCGTTCGGTTGCATGTACATAGCCCAAGGCAAAAATAGCATCCGTAGCTGAATTTGCTTTGATATGAGGCACATCGCTGGCATCAAAGCTTATAACAACGGAGTCTCCCAAGGTTTTAATCGTCCGCTTGCCTGATGCGTTTGATTGGGCTGAATATAGGTAAAAAAGAGCTCCAGCAATGGCAATGCCTAGCCCACCCAAACAAATCCAAAGAATAGCCGGTAGGACTTTCTTTATGAAGGGCAAGCGTATTGGAAATTTCATGGAGGCTAGTTTAGCGGTTTTGGAGCTGTTCAAGGCCGTCACGCAGCTTGCGTGCTAAAATTTTGCTTGTCTTGATTTAAATAGCGCGGCAGTTACTGTTTGTGCGGGCCCGAGTGGTGAAATCGGTAGACACAGCAGATTTAAAATCTGCCGACTCAAAAAAGTCGTGCCGGTTCGATTCCGGCCTCGGGCACCAATCGATTGTTTTTATTCACCATCAAGATGTTGATAAAACGCTTATACCTCCCACTTTGTTTATTTTTTGCTCTGCTGCCTTTACTGGCTCAGGGCGCTGAACCACTTCAGTTTGATTGTCATCGTACTGAGCGTGGCTATTCTGAAGATTATGTTCTAGTCGTTGTGCCAGCGTCTAAGACGCAGTTAAAGCCTAAAGTGTATGTAGATGGTCGTGACTTAGATCAATCCGATGCTGGGGGTCATCAAGAGGTCAAAAGTGTAGTAGTTACCCCGCCTTCGATCCTCATCGCAATTGATGCGAAATTTGATCCTGAAACGGTGGAAGGTGTGTTTTATTCCGCTGGAACTGCAGCGACTCAAATCACCCTTAATCGCACTACTGGAGCGCTTAAAAAAATAGAAACGATTAAAGGCGGAATATTGGGTGCAACGGTAGGTAAGGGCACCAAGACTTACGAAGAACAGTGCTCACCTAGCAAGCTCAATTAATCTGGTTCAGTTACAAACCCCAGTTTGGTTAATCCGGCTCTGCGTGATGCTGCTAGTACTTTTGCAACATATTCATACTTGACGGATTTATCAGCGCGTAGATTGATTTCTGGTTGCGGATCCTTTTTGGCGGCCTCTTCTGCATCTTTATCAAAGGTTGCTAAATCAATCGCGGTGCTATTCCAGTAAATCTGCCCCTTGGCATCAATCGATAGCTGTACTGACTCCGGTTTGACCTCGTTGCGCACACTATTGGCTTTGGGTAACTCCACCTTGACTGCCTGTTGAATGACGGGCAGGGTAATCATGAAAATAATTAGGAGAACCAACATGACATCGACCATCGGCGTCATGTTGATTTCAGCCATGATGCTGTCTTGGGTCGAATCGTCTTGAATATGAAATGACATATTTATTCTCCGGACTGAACGCGGGCACCAGTTACAAAGTAGGCTAATAAATCATTGCCAAAGCGATTGAGATCGGCAACCAATAATTTATTGGCGCGATTCAGGGCGTTAAAGCCCAGTACTGCAGGAATAGCTACCGCTAAGCCTAACGCAGTCATGATGAGTGCTTCACCAATCGGACCGGCAACTTGATCAATCTGGGCGCTGCCTGAACTACTGATAGAGATCAGCGCATGGTAGATACCCCATACGGTTCCAAATAAGCCAATAAATGGCGCGGTTGCTCCGGTAGAGCCCAAGAAGGTCAACCCTTTTTGTAATTTAGCTGCAACCCCGTCAATACTATTCTTTAAGCTTCTCGCCATCCACTCTGAATAGTTTAGGGTTTGCAATAGCTCTCGATGATTGGTTGATTGACTTTGGTGATGGGCGGATGCTGTGGCTGCTGATTTGGCGATTTGATAGTAGGGATTGCCGGCATGATCGCTAAATACATTAAGCCCCTGATCATATGAAGTGGCGCGCCAGAATTGATCTAGTTGGGGGCTTAATTTGCGTAGATTGCGTAGATCCCAGAAGCGACTGAGCAAAATCACCCAAGTAATGATGGAGCAAGTTAATAATGCCAAGGCAACAAAGCGAGTAATAAAGTCGCCTTCAAGCCATAAATTGGCTATACCAAATGGTGTGTTCATAATTAATTGTTCTTTAAGTTAAATTTAATTAAAAGGTTGGTTGAAATTCGGTTTGCTGAGCCATTTACTACAAAAGGTTTAAAGCGATAACGTTGCCCAATTTCCATGGCAGCACGATCTAATCTGGGGTAATTACTCGACCTCAATAAGGCAACGTCTTCCACGTTGCCGGCTTGGTCAATGATGAGTCTGACCACCACTTCACCTTGTTCGCCTGAGCGTTTTGAGAAAGAGGGGTAGTACGCATCCGCATCTGGTTGGTACACCACGATCAATTTACCGATATCCGTTTGAATAGGTGTCCCACTTGAACCACCGCTACTTGCTGGGGCGACTGCAGCATTTGGCATAGGGGCGCTACTGCTTGATTGTTGGCTCTGTTGTGCAGGAGCTTTTTGACTGGGCTGCTGATTCTTTTCAGTAGGTTGTTGCTCTACCTTCTTCTGTGCTTGCTTTTTAGGCTCAGGCCTTTTTTGTTCTTCTTGTTTTGGTTTGGGTGGTGGTGCTGCAGGCGGCTGTTGTTGAGCCGATTTGGCAGCATCTGGGCTAACTAGGTTAGCCATTACACGCTCATCATCGGGTTTGGGTGCAGATGGGTTCCAATGCAGTAGCTCAATGATGGCAGGCAGTGCATGGAGCAACACCACAATGGCAATGATGATCCGCTCAGTTTTAGAAAATGGCAGGGATGCGTCAAGACGATGAATAAGATTACTCATTCAAGATCTCGCAATAATTTCGCATCAATGGCATGTGCGTTTAAATCGCTACGCATCAATTCTTTAGCCATTTTTAATAAGGTCTTTTCATCTTTGCTGCTTAAAAAAGTAATCGAACCTGCTATTACGGTTTGAGCTTTTTTTTCTGGATTGTTGAGTTGGCGTTTTAGTTGACGAACAACGGCTTCGCTGGTGTCTATTAGTGTAATAGATCCACCCAAAATTTGATGAATCGCCTTATTGAGGAAGGGGTAGTGGGTACAGCCCAAGACTAGGGTATCGGCTCCCGCTCTCTGTATCGGCTCTAGGTGCTTAGCCAAGAGAGCTAGGGTCTCGTCGGCGTTGGCCTGGCCTGCCTCGATCAAAGGAACTAGACCGGCACCAGCCTGCTTGATTACAGTGCAGTTTGGTGAGATTGCATGCAATAGGGCATTGAACTTATCACTATTAAGGGTTGCTTCAGTAGCCAACACCCCTACAACACCATTTTGAGATTGCTGGATACCCGGCTTGATCCCTGGTTCAACTCCTACAATGGGGATGGTGTTCAGTTCGATGCGTATTTGCGCAATCGCTTCTGCTGTAGCGGTATTGCAGGCCACTACGATGGCATCGCATCCTTGAGAGGCCAAATAGGTGCATAGGGCAAGGCTGCGACTGGCAATCCATGCGCCCGATCTCTCTCCGTAGGGCGCATGAGCGGAGTCGGCTAAATAAATAAAGTCGTGCTCAGGGAGCTGGCGCAGAGCTTCATCCAAAATGGATAAGCCTCCAACGCCAGAATCAAAAACTCCGATGAGTGCCAAGTATTAAGCCGGTAAGTTGGTCGTTAAACGTTTAAGTAATGTGGACTGGAATATTGCCAATCTTTGCTTGCCATTCCTTTGGACCCGTTTCATGCATTGAGACGCCTGTTGAGCTGACAGCAACCGTCACCGGCATATCTTTCACATCAAACTCATAGATCGCTTCCATGCCGAGATCAGCAAAACCAACTACTTTTGCGGACTGGATGGCTTTGGATACGAGGTAAGCAGCGCCTCCTACCGCCATTAAATAGGCGGATTTGTGCTTCTTGATGGCTTCGATGGCCACCGGACCGCGTTCGGCCTTACCAATCATGGAGATTAAGCCGGTTTTAGCAAGCATCATTTCAGTGAACTTATCCATTCTTGTCGCGGTGGTCGGGCCTGCAGGCCCTACTACCTCATTGCCAACTGGGTCAACTGGACCGACGTAGTAGATCACGCGATTTTTAAAGCTTACCGGTAGCTCTTCACCTTTTGCCAGCATATCTTGGATGCGTTTATGCGCAGCATCACGACCAGTCAAGATTTTGCCATTGAGCAAGAGGGTTTCGCCTTCCTTCCAGCCGGCTACTTCCTCGGCAGTTAAGGTATCCAAATTAACGCGTTTGGATTTTTTAGTATCTGGTGTCCAAGTCACATCCGGCCAGTCTGAGAGGGAAGGGATTTCTAATTTGGCAGGACCATCACCATGTAAGTGGAAGTGCACATGACGCGTAGCTGCGCAGTTTGGAATCATCGCCACTGGCAAGGATGCTGCATGGGTTGGGTAGTCCATGATTTTGATATCGAGAACAGTCGTTAGACCGCCTAAACCTTGGGCGCCAATCCCGAGTTTGTTGACCTTGTCGTAAATCTCAAGGCGTAATTCTTCGATGCGGTTTTGTGGACCACGAGCAATGAGCTCCTGAATATCTACGGGACCCATTAAAGACTCTTTGGCCATGAGCATGGCTTTTTCCGGGGTTCCGCCAATACCTATACCAAGAATTCCAGGGGGGCACCAACCGGCACCCATCGTAGGCACTGTTTTTAATACCCAATCGACGATCGAATCCGATGGGTTGAGCATCGTCATCTTGGCCTTGTTTTCAGAGCCGCCACCTTTGGCCGCGCAAATTACTTCAACATTATCACCGGGAACGATTTCGTAATGAATGACTGCTGGGGTGTTATCGCCGGTATTTTTGCGTTTACCAGCGGGATCACTTAGAACTGAGGCGCGCAACATATTATCGGGATTGAGATAGGCGCGTCGTACACCTTCATTCACCATGTCGCTCACACTCATGGTTGCATCTGGCCACTGCACATTCATGCCAATTTTTAAAAAGACAACTGCAATACCGGTGTCCTGGCAAAGTGGACGGTGGCCTTCAGCGCACATTCGACTATTTGTCAGAATTTGGGCGATCGCATCCTTCGCAGCGGGTCCTTGCTCGAGCTCATAAGCCTTACCCATTGCAGAAATAAAGTCCTTGGGATGGTAGTAAGAGATAAATTGGAAGGCATCTGCAACACTTTGAATGAGGTCGTTTTGTTTGATATTTGTCATGGTTTGGACTTTATTAGTAAAGGTTTCCCCTATTTTAAGGGTTTGCCATAGAGCAAATCCCCAGTGTTTTCACTTATCTTCATAACTCTTGAGGGAGCAATCTCGCTATTCTGCTGCAATTTTGCAGAAATAGACCACTGATTATTAGAAAGAGGGCTGTATAGCATGGAACCATCAATGCAAGAAAATCGCGTTTTTAACCCACCAGCAGACTTTGTAAAGAATGCCGCAATTCCCGGCATGGAAGCCTATAAGCAACTTTGCGCCGAAGCTGAAAGAGATTTTGATGGGTTTTGGGGGCGTCTTGCACGTGAAAACATCTACTGGAAAAAGCCATTTACGCAGGTCTTAGATGAATCCAAAGCGCCTTTCTATAAATGGTTTGAAGACGGTACCACCAATGCTTCTTATAACTGTTTAGATCGCAATATTGAAAAAGGCCTTGGATCTAAAACCGCAATTATTTTCGAGGCGGATGACGGTACTGTTACTAAAGTAAGCTATCAAGAAATGCATGATCGCGTTTGCAAAATGGCAAATGCGCTTCGCAAGATGGGTATTCAGTCTGGCGACCGCGTCATTATTTATATGGCGATGACAATCGAGGGAATTGTTGCCATGCAGGCATGTGCGCGTATCGGCGCCATTCATTCGGTAGTGTTTGGTGGCTTCTCAGCTCAAGCATTGCGCGATCGCATTATCGATGTTGGGGCAGTAGCAGTGATTACTGCAGATGGACAGTTCCGCGGCGGTAAATCATTGCCCTTGAAGGCTATCTGTGATGAAGCCCTCTCAACCGGTGAGTGCGGCAATGTCAAGCATGTCATCGTTAGCAAGCGTACCGGCACTGAGGTTTCCATGACGGCCGGTCGCGATGTTTGGATGCAAGAAATTGTTGCTAATGAAGCAACTACTTGTGAGCCTGAGTGGGTGAGCGCTGAGCATCCTTTATTTATTCTTTACACCTCTGGCTCAACAGGTAAGCCAAAGGGCGTGCAGCACTCCACCGGTGGTTATCTGCTGTGGGCTATTTTGACAATGAAGTGGACATTTGATATCAAGCCAGAGGATGTGTTCTGGTGTACAGCGGATATCGGTTGGGTAACTGGCCACTCTTATATTACTTATGGCCCCCTGGCTGTTGGCGCTACTGAGATTGTTTTTGAGGGTGTGCCAACCTATCCAAACGCAGGTCGTTTCTGGGACATGATCCAAAAACACAAAGCAACGATCTTCTACACAGCGCCAACGGCGATTCGTTCTTTAATCAAGGCGTCTAGTAATGATGAGTCTGTTCATCCGAAAAGCTATGATTTATCTTCCTTGCGACTCTTGGGCTCAGTAGGTGAGCCAATCAACCCTGAGGCCTGGATGTGGTATTACGAAAATGTGGGAGGCTCTCGCTGCCCCATTGCAGATACCTTCTGGCAAACGGAAACAGGTGGCCATATGATTTCTCCATTGCCTGGTGCAACACCGATGATTCCTGGTTCTTGCACATTGCCATTGCCTGGCATTATGGCGGCTATCGTAGATGAGGCAGGGCATGATGTGCCAAATGGTAATGGCGGTATTTTGGTTGTGAAGCGTCCATGGCCATCCATGATTCGTACGATTTGGAATGATCCGGATCGTTTCGTCAAATCCTATTTTCCGGAAGAATTGGGCGGCAACCTATATCTTGCAGGGGACGGTGCAATTCGGAATAAAGATACTGGTTACTTCACCATCACAGGCCGAATCGATGATGTCTTAAACGTTTCTGGTCACCGCATGGGAACCATGGAAATTGAATCTTGCTTAGTGGCCAATCCTTTGGTTGCTGAGGCGGCGGTAGTAGGGCGCCCAGATGACATGACCGGTGAAGCGATTTGCGTCTTTGTGGTTCTGAAGGGCGGTCGCCCCACTGGTGATGAAGCCAAGAAAATTGCTACCGAGTTGCGTAACTGGGTTGGTAAAGAGATTGGACCGATTGCCAAGCCTAAGGATGTACGTTTTGGCGATAACTTACCCAAAACTCGTTCTGGAAAGATTATGCGTCGTCTCTTGCGCGTCATCGCTAAAGGCGAGGAGGTTACGCAAGACACTTCTACCCTTGAAAATCCAGCGATTTTGGATCAATTGAAAGAGGCGTTATAAGCATTTACGCTCCCACTCTCCGTTAACCGTATAATCGTGGTCTTCACGGAAGGGTGGATGAGCGGTTTAAGTCACACGCCTGGAAAGCGTGCGTAGGTTAATAGCCTACCGCGGGTTCGAATCCCGCCTCTTCCGCCAGTTGTACCAAAACCACCTTCGGGTGGTTTTTTATTGCTAGCAATTTCTTGCTGGTAAATTAATAACTTCTTCTATGCAAAAAGAAAAGGTGCATTCATGATTTACGTCATTTTATTGATGGATCGTCCGGGTACTGCTGACTTACGGGTTCAGGTTCGGCCTGAGCATCGCGCTTACCTGGCTCAATTAGCCGATCGTATGGCGTTTGCAGGACCATTGACCTCTGAAGATGGTCAGACAACCCTGGGTAGCTTATTGGCAATTGATTTTCCCAATCGCGCAGCTGTAGATGCTTGGTTAAAAGATGAGCCCTTTACTAAAGCGGGCGTCTACGAGGCACCGGTTGTGCATGTCTTCAATAATATGTGGCCACAAAAAGTTGGTTTTCCACCCGCTTAAAAAGTGCCTTCTCTGAGAATGTAAAAAAGCCACTACAAGTGGCTTTTTGTTTGCGAAGAGGCTAAGGTTAAATTGGTTTAATTTGTACTTTTCTAAATTTGACAATTCCGCCAGCAGATTGAAGTGCAATTCTGCCTTGTGAGAAGCGCTCATCTTGCCCATCAGCTACAGTAACCACACCATTGAGTGTGACCTTAAAGTGCGATCCATTAGCAACGATTTCCATCACGTTCCAATGGCCACCCGCATGCGGTACGGGGTTAACCTTGGCAATATCAACGATCGCGCCTGTGGCATATTCTTGGCCTGGGCGCGTATCCCAAATATTGACTTCATAAGCATTCTTTGTGGCGATAATCTGGCTTGGATCCTGGCAGCGAATAAAAATGCCGCTATTAGTAGTGGGCTCGACCCAGAATTCAGCGCGAATAATGAAGTTTTTATAAGATTGCGTGCTGACTAAAAACCCAGTTCCTTTATCGCTCATAACCTGCCCATCGGAAATAATCCAATTTGCGTTGCCTACGAAGTTCCAGTTACTGAGATTAACTCCATCAATTAAGTCAATAAAGCCATCCTGACTTTGGGCTTGGCAAGTGGCGATACCAAAGCATAAGGCGAGGGCAGCGAGGCTGCGGGTAAGCAATTTCATAAGGGTCTCCTGAGGGTTATTGGTATTTTTCTTGTCATGATTGTTGCCGATTTCTGGCTAAATAGACAAGCTCACACTTTCCCTTAAGTGAGGTCAAGACTAAAAATGATCAAAAAGACGGAAACTAGGTATTCCTAAGTGTGGAATCTAGTAGACTTGAGTTATGAATTCATCAAAATTACACCCAATTTTTGTACTTTCACTGTTTGCAGTGATTAGTTTGACCGCATGCGGCTCGATTCAATCGGCAGCCGAAGACGATTGCAAGAATGTGGGCTGGCAAGCTGGCACTAAAGGCTATAACGATTGCGTCAAGGCCCGTATCTATGAACGCAAGCTAGATTACTCACTTCCGCCAGGCGATCAGCCATCACCCTCATTGCTTTAGGGTTAACCCGAGCCCTAATCACTTGAGCGCCGTCAAGGACTTAGGTCTAGAATTAGCCCAAAATCACCGTTTAGTTGCTTATCAATCCTCTAATTTTTTTGTAAAAATTAGAGGTATTTGACTTACCGATCACGATAGTGATTTGAAAATTACATTACAAGCATTCAATTGCGCCAAAAATTAGAGATATAAGACCATGAATCATCCAAAGCCCTCCGGAGAAATTAAGGCAGTTGCCCTTGCTACAGCGGATGACTTAAGAGAGACCATTCGTCGCAAAAGTAAATTAAAAGGTCGTCAGGCAGATGACATCTCCTTGGCAGAGGTACGTTTACTCATTGGTGAGGCTCCTCACCGCCGTGATTTATTAATTGAGTACCTGCACCTGTTAAATGACGAATATCGCGCATTGCACGATCGTCATTTAGTTGCTCTAGCTAAAGAAATGAATATTCCGATGGCTGAGGTGTATGAGGTTGCTACTTTCTATCATCACTTTGAGGTGGTACGTGGCAATGATCCAGTTGCTGATATTACGGTCCGTGTCTGCGATGGTCTATCTTGCGAATTAGCTGGGGCGCAAAATTTATTAGAACGCTTACCCAGCATTTTGGATAATGCAAAAGTGAAGGTGATTGCTGCGCCTTGCGTTGGTCGTTGTGAGCAGGCCCCAGTAGCTGTAGTGCATCAGTACCCTGTTATTTTTGCAACGGCCGATAAAGTTGAGGCCGCAGTAAAAAATGGGATGACTACTCATCCTATGGCCAGTGATGATGCCCAGTTTGATCCAGCATCATTTGCAGAGCAGGGCGTTTCTCCTCGGGGCGAGAATCAACCCATATCTCCAGATTACGTAGGTTATGAATCCTATGTAGCTCAGGGTGGCTATGCCTTGGCAAAAGAAATTGCCTCTGGTAAACATAGTCTTGAAAGCATTATTAAGGCGATGGAAAACTCCGGCTTACGTGGCTTGGGTGGCGCCGGTTTCCCTGCTGGTCGTAAATGGCGTATTGTGAAGGATCAGCAAGCGCCAAAGTTGATGGCGGTCAATATTGATGAAGGTGAACCAGGTACCTTTAAAGATCGTACTTATTTAGAGCGTGACCCACATCGCTTCTTGGAGGGCATGCTCATTGCCGCTCAAGTAGTAGGTATTGACGCCATCTACATTTACTTGCGCGATGAGTACCATGGTTGCCGTGAGCTGTTACAAGCTGAAATCAATAAGCTCAAAGCAAACCCACCATTTCAGTTGCCGCCGATTGAATTACGCCGCGGCGCTGGTGCCTATATTTGCGGTGAAGAATCGGCAATGATTGAGAGTATTGAAGGTAAGCGCGGCGAACCGCGGATGCGCCCGCCTTATATTGCCCAGGTTGGTTTATTTGGTCGGCCAACCTTAGAACATAACTTTGAAACGCTGTATTGGGTGCGCGATATTGTTCAGCGCGGGCCAGACTGGTTTAGCTCTTATGGCCGTCATGATCGTAAAGGTTTGCGCAGTTATAGCGTGAGCGGACGCGTGAAAAATCCTGGTGTCAAATTGGCGCCTGCCGGAATCACCATTCAGGAGCTGATTGATGAGTGTTGCGGCGGCATGCAAGATGGCCATACTTTTTATGGTTATTTGCCTGGTGGCGCATCTGGCGGCATCTTGCCCGCCACCATGAACACCATTCCGCTTGACTTTGATACCTTGCAACCCTATGGCTGTTTTATTGGTTCGGCAGCAGTGATGGTATTTAGTGATCAAGATAAAGCCCGCGATATGGCTTTGAATGTAATGCACTTCTTTGAGCATGAAAGCTGCGGCCAGTGCACTCCATGTCGCGTTGGCAGCTCCAAAGCAGCGAGCTTGATGCAAGCTAAGACTTGGGATCAGGAAACCTTGGAGGACTTGGCAACTGTAATGGTGGACGCCTCCATTTGTGGTTTAGGTCAAGCCGCGCCGAATCCTATTCGCTGCATCCATAAATACTTCCCTCATGAAATCGTTTGATACAGGGGCATAGAAAATAATATGAACGCACCTACCAATCCTAAAGAACTTGAATTGCAAACCGTTGAGTTCAAGCTCGATGGTCAAACTATCGTCTCTTACGAAGGTGAGACGATTCTCAAGGCCGCTAAACGCCATGGTATTGATATTCCCCATTTATGCTTCAAAGATGGCTATCGTCCTGATGGAAACTGCCGTGCCTGCGTAGTTGAAATTAATGGTGAGCGTACATTGGCTCCGAGTTGCTGCCGCAGCGCAACCGCAGGGATGGAGGTAAAAGCCAAGAGCGACCGTGCCATTAAGAGTCAAAAGTTAGTACTCGAGATGTTGTTATCCGATATGCCTGATGAAGGGTTTAAATGGGTTGGCGACACCAAAGAGGAAGAGCAAAAGAATCAACATGGCGAGCTCAGTACCTGGGCTGCGCGCATGGATGTCACCGTTCGCCCGCAATTAAAGGCTTTACGTCGCGAAAAGGTAAATAGTGATATTTCTCATCCAGCGATGGCGGTTAATTTAGATGCTTGTATTCAATGTAATCGTTGTGTACGTGCGTGCCGTGAAGAGCAAGTAAATGATGTGATTGGCTATGCAATGCGTGGCGCTCATAGTGAAATCGTTTTCGATCTTAACGATCCCATGGGCGATAGTACCTGCGTAGCTTGTGGAGAATGTGTCCAAGCTTGCCCCACTGGCGCACTCATGCCTAAAGGATTGATTGGTTCGCAAACTGTTGACCGTAAGGTCGATTCTGTTTGCCCATTCTGCGGCGTTGGTTGCCAAATTACCTATAACGTAAAAGATGAAAAGATCGTTAGTGTTGAAGGTCGTGATGGCCCTGCAAATCACAGTCGACTTTGCGTAAAAGGCCGTTTTGGTATGGATTACATCCATAACCCACAGCGCCTCACTAAGCCACTGATTCGTAGGGCTGGTGTTCCGAAGGATGAGACTGCGATTCAAAATCCGCAAGACTGGTCAAGCATCTTCCGCGAAGCAAGCTGGGAAGAGGCTTTGGAATTGGCTGCTGGTGGACTTAAAAAACTAAAAGATCAACATGGCTTAAAGGTGTTGGCTGGATTTGGCTCTGCCAAGGGTAGCAATGAAGAAGCTTATCTTTTCCAGAAGCTGGTTCGTACTGGTTTTGGCAGTAATAACGTGGACCATTGCACTCGTCTATGCCATGCATCCTCTGTTGCTGCCTTGTTAGAGGGTGTTGGATCTGGTGCGGTAAGTAATCAAGTCAATGATGTGGAGCACTCCAGCTTGATTATGTTGATTGGATCCAATCCGACAGCCAATCATCCGGTTGCAGCAACCTGGTTTAAGAATGCCGCTAAACGTGGCACCAAGATTGTTTTGTGTGACCCCCGTAAGACCGATATTGCCAAGCATGCTTGGCGTACGATGCAATTCAAGCCCGACACCGATGTGGCAATGCTCAATGCAATGATTCACACCATCATCGAAGAGAATTTGGTAGATCAAGCCTTCATCAAAGATCGTGCAAATAACTTTGAAGCCCTCAAGGAAAATATCAAGGGCTATAGTCCAGAAGCCATGGCACCCATTTGTGGTATCCCAGCAGAAACCTTGCGAGAAGTAGCGCGTGAGTTTGCCACTACAAAGTCGGCAATGATTTTGTGGGGGATGGGCGTAAGTCAACACGTTCATGGCACAGATAATGCCCGTTGCTTAATTGCATTGGTAAGCATTACAGGTCAAATTGGTAAGCCAGGGTCTGGCTTGCATCCATTGCGCGGACAAAATAACGTGCAGGGTGCGAGTGATGCCGGGCTTATTCCAATGATGTTCCCGAACTATCAGCGAGTTGACAATCCAGAAGCGCATGCTTGGTTTGAAAAATTCTGGGGTACGCCACTAGATAAAAAGCCAGGTTATACCGTTGTAGAAATCATGCACAAGATTACTGCGCCTGATTCGGATCCAGATAAGATTCGCGGCATGTATGTCGAAGGGGAGAATCCTGCGATGAGTGATCCCGATTTGAATCATGCACGTCATGCTTTGGCCTCGCTAGAGCATTTGGTTGTGCAGGATATCTTTATGACCGAGACCGCATTGTTAGCTGACGTCGTCTTACCTGCTAGCGCTTGGCCTGAGAAAGTGGGCACCGCCAGCAATACTGACCGTATGGTGCAGATGGGTAAAAAAGCAATTAACCCTCCTGGTGATGCAAAGCCAGACTTATGGATCATTCAAGAAATCGCTAAACGGATGGGCCTGAATTGGAACTATCAAGGCTCTGATGATGGGGTAGCTCAAGTTTATGATGAGATGCGTCAAGCCATGCACGGTGCTATCAACGGCATTACATGGGAGCGCCTTGAAAAAGAATCCAGCGTAACTTATCCATGCCTGTCGGCCGAAGATCCAGGTCGCCCCATTGTGTTTGATGATGTATTTGCAACGGGTGACGGTAAAGTGAAGCTGGTCCCTGCCGATATTATTCCTGCCAATGAGCGTCCAGATTCTGACTATCCATTTGTCTTGATTACTGGCCGTCAGCTAGAGCATTGGCATACCGGCAGCATGACGCGTCGTGCAACTGTTTTGGATGCTATTGAACCCATGGCTACTGTATCGATGCATGGTGAAGACATGACTCAATTGGGTGTTGCAGCTGGTGATGTGATTACCGTGCAATCGCGTCGCGGAGAAGTAGGAATACACGTGCGTCGTGATGACGGCACTCCAAGAGGGGTAATCTTCATTCCGTTTGCCTACTATGAAGCTGCGGCAAACTTGATCACGAATTCTGCTTTGGATCCATTTGGCAAGATTCCGGAGTTTAAGTATTGCGCTGTCAAGCTGAAAAAAGGTGGAGAGGCAGCCAAGATCATGGGCTATGGCACCAATGACCCAGCGAGACAACATGTAGCATCTGCCTCCTAATCGCTATAAGCTCTCAAAGCAAAACCCCGCTAATATGGCGGGGTTTTGCTTTGCTTTAAAGGCGATGGCCGCCTACAGACTGTTAAAGCGGTTGCCCATTAGAATATGGTATGACCAGTTCAAAAACCAACCAAACCGATACTACTAAAGAAGAGTTACCCGTCCTTATTATTGGGGCTGGACTGGCCGGTTTAACTGTTGCCCTACACATGGCCGAGACTCAACCGGTCATTTTGATGGCTAAGCGTGGCTTAGGTGAAGCAGCTACTGCATGGGCTCAAGGTGGCATTGTAGGGGTGGTTGATAAAGAGCACGACAGTATTGATTCCCATGTATCCGACACCTTAGAAGCTGGTGCTGGGTTGGTGGTTGAATCTACCGCTCGCTATATTGCTGAAGAAAGTGCAGATGCCATTCGTTGGTTGGTGGATCAAGGCGTGCCTTTTACTGCCGATGAAACTGGTCCGATGGGTTTGCACCTCACACGTGAAGGTGGTCATAGCCACCGCCGTATTGCCCATGCTGCTGATGCGACTGGTAAAGCCATACATGAGGTTTTGCTCGATAAAGCCAGGGCCCACAAAAATATTCAATTACTAGAGCATTGGATTGCGCTCGATCTGATTACCAATCGCCATCTAGATGCTAAGACCCAGCGCACTAAGCCAAATCGTTGTTATGGCGTGTATGCCCTAGATATTAAAAATAACAAGGTAGATACCATCGAAGCTAAGGCGGTTGTTTTGGCAACTGGCGGTGTTGGTAAGGTCTATCGTTACACCAGCAATCCCGATACTGCGACTGGCGATGGTATTGCTATGGCCTGGCGTGCTGGATGTCGTGTCGGTAATATGGAATTCATTCAATTTCATCCGACTTGTCTGTATCACCCTAGTGACCGCACATTTTTGATTACTGAAGCCATGCGCGGCGAGGGTGGTCTATTAAAACTGCCGGATGGCACGCGCTTTATGCCTGAGCATGATGAACGTCATGAATTAGCTCCACGTGATATCGTCGCTCGCGCCATTGACTTTGAGATGAAAAAGCACGGCTTAGATTATGTTCATCTAGATGCAACGCATTTGGGCGCAGACTTTATTAAAGAGCACTTTCCGATGATTTATGCCCGCTGTCTTAGTTTGGGCCTAGATATCACTAAAGAACCCATTCCGGTAGTACCTGCTGCACACTACACTTGTGGTGGAGTTGTGACTGATCTTAAGGGTCGCACCGACTTACCCGGGCTTTATGCGGTGGGTGAGGCGACTTACACAGGTTTACATGGCGCCAATCGATTGGCTAGCAACTCTTTGCTTGAATGTATTGTGATTGGTAAAGCGGCTGCTGCCGATATTGCTGAAATCAAAACACCCAACTTGCCAAAATTACCTTTATGGGATGAAAGTCAAGTCGAAGACGCAGATGAGCAGGTGGTGATTGCTCATAATTGGGATGAGCTGCGCTCCTTAATGTGGAACTATGTTGGAATTGTGAGAACCAATCGCCGCTTAGAGCGCGCATTACACCGTATCAAGCTATTGCGTTATGAGGTACAAGAGTATTACGCCAACTTTAAAGTGACGCGCGATTTAATTGAGCTGCGCAATCTCTTGGAATGCGCTGAACTCATTGTCCGCTCAGCATTAATGCGCCGAGAAAGTAGGGGGTTGCATTACAGCCGAGATTACCCTGGTACATGGGCAGTTTCCTATCCAACTATCTTGACACCACAGGCGGAAGGTAGCGAGGGCACTCCCGAGAAATAGTAATACCGTTCAAAAAGCATCTCTAAATTCTCTGACGGTTAGTAGTGCTATGAATCGCATTTTTAATAGTACTATGTATAATACTAAATAGGGTATTCTAAGGAGTCCGTATGGGTATGATTTCAGCAAATGATCTCAAGATTAAGGGCGTCAAGGCGATAGAAGAGGCTTTGTCTCAAGATCCTGAGGCATCAGTCTCGGTTAGAGGTCAGGTTAAATATATCGTGATGAGCAACGATCAGTATCAATACTTACGTGAATGTGAGTTGGAGGCTGCTCTTGCAGAATCTAGGGCCGATGTTGATGCGGGGCGCTTTGTCATAGAAAGTGTGACAAAACACATTCAAAGAATTACCAAGCTCACCAAGCCTAATAAGTTGGCCGCTTAATGGCTTGGGAATTAATTTTCACCGACCAATACAATAAAAAAGCAGTCAGATTCATCAAAGATCATCCAGAATCATTGGTGCAATATGGCAAAACTTTGGAAGTGTTATCTATTAATCCACATCACCCGTCATTGAGATTGCACGGGTTGAAGGGTCGCTTATCTGGTTTGCACAGCGTATCTATCAATCTAAAATATCGAATTACTTTAGAGTTGATTATTACAGATAAGGAAATTATCTTGGTAAACGTGGGCTCGCATGAGCAAGTTTATTAAGCTTGAGTCATCAACCCAAGATGCGCAGTGAATAATCTACCGCCAAGATATCTTTAGTCAACTTGCCAAGAGAAATTCGGTCTACACCAGTGGCGGCAATGGCGCGTAATTGCTCCAGATCAATACCACCAGAGGCTTCTAAAAGAGCACGGCCATTAGTGATCGCAACAGCCTCTTTCATTTGTTCAGTCGTGAAGTTATCAATCAAGATGCTTTTGGCGCCGGCTGCCAATGCCTCTTGTAGTTCACCAATACTCTCTACTTCAACCTGAATATCCACCCCGGCATTTAGAGCTGTTGCTGCTTGAAGTGCATTCGCGATACCGCCGGCAGCAGCAATATGATTTTCTTTAATCAGAATGCCATGCCATAAGGCGAGGCGTTGATTGTAACCACCACCAACCCGCACTGCATACTTTTGAGCTTGGCGTAAACCAGGAATAGTCTTGCGTGTATCGAGAACGATACAGCCTTTTGGATTGGGGCTGGCACCATCAATGGCATCAACATGTTGGCGAGCAATACTTGCTGTCCAAGAGAGGGTTTGCAAAAAATTAATACAAGGGCGTTCAGCAGAAAGCAGGGCTTGAGATTGCGCCTCAATATCGCAGACGATCGTGTTGGGCTTCATGAGGTCGCCTTCAATGTAATGCCAAGTTACCTTAGCATTGGGGTCTAGCTTTTTGAGTGCGCCTTCGAACCAATCTACTCCACATAGCACTGCTTCTTGACGGACCACTAATTGGGCCTTCACTAATTTATTGGGTACGAGTTTGGCAGTCCAATCACAAATGCCAATATCTTCCATGAGTGCATCATGAATATTGCGTTGACGTGCTTGTTCTAGGGTTTCGTTGTATTTAAACATTAAGCAGCGCCTATATTTTTTACAAAGCCATGTTGTGCCTTGGCTAGTAGATCCGGATTGTTCTTAGTGAAATCCAACATCCGCTCAATACAACCCAAAGCTTCTGCTCGAATTGGCTCGGGTACTAAGATTTCTCCAGAACTATTTTCAAGACAATTCAAGATGCCTTGTAAACCATTCATGGCCATCCATGGGCAGTGCGCACAGCTCTTGCATGTAGCACTATTGCCTGCAGTTGGTGCTTCAATTAGTGTCTTGGTCGGTGCCAACTGACGCATGCGATGCAAGATGCCTTTATCCGTTGCCACAATATATTCTTGGGCCTTGCCATCGACGACTGCTTTAATCATGGCGGAGGTGGAGCCCACAACATCAGCTAAATCCACCACAGCTTGCGGAGATTCAGGGTGAACCAAAATCATAGCCTGGGGATGCGCTGCTTTGAGCATTTCTAGCTCAACGGCTTTGAACTCATCATGCACAATGCAGGCGCCATTCCATAACAGCATATCAGCGCCTGTCTGCTCCTGGATGTAGCGACCCAAGTGGCGATCCGGTGCCCACAAAATCTTTTTACCTTCTTGTTTGAGTTGATGCACGATCGCCAGAGCACAAGAGCTAGTGACCATCCAATCCGCTTGCGCTTTAACAGCAGCACTGGTATTGGCGTAAACCACTGTGACGCGGTCTGGATGGGTGGCCTTAAATTGGGCAAAGTCAGAGGCGTCGCAACCCAAATCTAATGAGCAGGTTGCCTCCAAGTCAGGCATGAAGACCCGTTTTTCTGGGCTCAGAATTTTGGAGGTTTCACCCATAAAGCGCACGCCAGCCACAATCAGATTTTTGGCAGGATGGTTTTTGCCAAAACGCGCCATTTCTAAAGAGTCGGCTACAAAACCACCAGTTTCAATCGCTAAGTCTTGAATATCGCCATCAACATAGTAATGGGCTACAAGAGCAGCATCCTTTTCTACTAGTAGTTGCTTAATTCGAGAGATAACAGCAGCTTTTTCAGCGCCATGCAAATTGGGAGGGGTTTTGGCCCACGCTTGGGCCGTACAGGTTGCTCCAGCAGCATTTTGCTGGGGGTAATCAAAGGCAATGGATGTATTCATAATTAGATGCGTACAAAATCTTATATCAATCTGCGGTTATTGATCAGCCAAAGCAGGGGCAAAATTTTGAGAGGATTAAAAAGGAAGATTGGCATCTGGTTTAGCAGCCAACAGAACCGCCTTAAACTCGGCCTGAATCCGGGCAATCGCCGCATCACTATCGGCCTCAAATCGCATTACAACTACTGGAGTGGTGTTCGAAGGTCGTGCCAAACCAAAACCATCGGCATATTCCACACGTACTCCATCAATCGTATTAATCGATTCTGAGGTGGGGAACTTGGCGTTTGCCTTGATAGTCTCGAGCAATGCAAAAGGCTCACCTTCGGCACATGCGAGTTGTAGCTCAGGCGTGCAAATGGCATTGGGTAAATCATTTAATGTCTTGTTTGGATCCTTTTCTTGAGAAAGAATCTCCAGCAATCGCGCGCCGGTATATAAGCCATCATCAAAACCAAACCAACGGTCTTTGAAGAAAATATGCCCACTCATTTCACCGGCAAGGGGTGCGCCTGTTTCCTTCAGCTTGGCCTTTACTAGCGAATGCCCCGTCTTCCACATTACAGGTTCACCACCATGATCTTTCACATATATACCTAAATTACGCGTGCATTTGACGTCATAAATAATTTGACTACCGGGATTGCGCGACAGCACATCTTTAGCAAACAGCATCATTTGACGGTCCGGGAAAATAACCTGACCATCTTTAGTAACTACACCGAGACGATCGGCATCACCATCAAAGGCTAGGCCAAGTTCATTGTCTGTAGTTTGTAAATTCTTAATGAGATCTTGTAGGTTCTCAATATGCGCCGGATCTGGGTGGTGATTAGGAAAATGCCCGTCGACCTCGCAAAAGAGTTCTTGTACTTCGCAGCCTAATGCCCTAAATAATTGACCAGCAAATGCGCCACCAACGCCATTGCCACAATCTACGGCAATTTTGATGGGGCGAGCTAGTTTGACATCACCAATAATGCGCTCTAAATACATCGGAAAGATATCAAAGGTGGATCTTATGCCTTGTCCAACAGCAAATTGCTTTGCTTCAATCCGTTTGCGCAGCGCCTGAATTTGTTCGCCATAAATAGCTGAGCCAGCAAGCACCATCTTAAAGCCGTTGTAATTGGGCGGGTTGTGGCTGCCCGTAATCATGATGCCGGACTTGGGTGTTTTGCCATCAATCATTTGATTGGCTGCAAAGTAAACCATGGGAGTGGCCACCATGCCTAAATCAATCACATTAATACCAGTGGACAATAGACCTTCAGTGAGGGCTTCTATCAAGCTAGGTCCTGATAAGCGTCCATCACGACCAATGACGATATCGGTTTCACCTAAGTCACGCATCTCTGTTCCAAAGGCTTGGCCAATGAGTTTGGCAATCGATGCGTCTAGGGTCTCGTCAATAATGCCTCGAATGTCATATGCTTTAAATATAGAAGGCGAGAGTTGCATGGATATCTTTCAAAAGGGCGATATGAGATCAATTGAAATATTGATCAATGATTTAACTGTTTGAGTTCAGAAAGTTGATGCGTGCAGCAGTCACTGCATCTATATCCGCACTGGGTTTGACTTGGGTTAGGTGATCTGCCAGGGCTTTTTCAATGGGTTTGGCCAATACCTTGCCATACTCAACTCCTGGCTGGTCAAAACTATTGATATTCCAGAGCGACCCAAGAACAGCGGTGCGATTTTCATATAGAGCCAGCAGGGCGCCCAAGTAGAAAGCATTGAGCTCTGGCAGAATAATTAAATTACTTGGACGCTTACCTGGGTAGACTTCATTGGGATTGGTGGCCTTTTTACCATGCGCCAAGGCCTGCGCTTGCGCCAAGCAGTTTGAGAGCAAGATGCGGTGATGGGCAGCTGCCTCAGGGCGATCACTCATGGGCTTATGAATAGCAATGAAATCAATGGGAATAATTTCAGTGCCTTGGTGCAATAGTTGGAAATAGGAATGCTGGGCGTTACTGCCAGCGCTACCAAACACAACCGGGGAAGAGTGTTTTACTGGCTTGCCAACACGATCAACACTCTTGCCATTACTCTCCATATCCAATTGCTGTAGCCATTTAGGAAACCAGTCCAATGCATCTGCATAAGGGATGGCGGCATAAGAATGAATATTGTATTTTTCTTGTTGGCGCAAGAGGGCAAGAGCCATGAGTACAGGCAAGTTTTCTTCTAGGCGAGATCCCTTAAAATGCAAGTCCATTGCATGGGCCCCAGACAAGAAATCCATAAAGGTAGCAAAACCGTATTGCAGGGCGATGGGCATGCCAACTGCCGACCAGACGGAGTAACGTCCACCAACCCAATCCCAAAAAGGAAAAATATGATCCTCTTGAATGCCAAATTCCTTTGCGGCAGGGATATTGGCAGTTACAGCAAATAAGGCGTTGCTGATTTGACTTTTAGTGCAGTCATTTTCTTTCAACCATGCCACGACCGCCTTGGCATTCATGGTCGTTTCAAGGGTCGTGAAAGACTTGGAAACAATGATGACTTTGGTGCTGTGAGGCTGCGCTTTTGAGAGAATGCGGGCTAGCTCGGCAGTATCAATATTTGCCAAGAAATGCATCCGCATACCGCGCGTCTCAATATTTGGGACGTGGGCGAGGGCTTCAATTGCTAGGCGGGGACCAAAATCAGAACCACCGATTCCAATATGAATCACATCGGTGACCCCAACCCATTTATTGCATAAAGCATCGATGCGACGCCACACCTCAGTAACATCAGGCATG
>Ga0364922_10089_pt1 | contig 52566 bp, 43 predicted proteins | sample ExccelJu500001D4_2_FD_206955 | JGI IMG/M metagenome (GOLD analysis project Ga0364922, IMG submission 206955) | Enriched cells from Trout Bog Lake Hypolimnion, Wisconsin, USA - BchlTB.June20.5000.01.D4 | ecosystem: Environmental > Aquatic > Freshwater > Lake > Hypolimnion/Profundal zone | place...
TCGAATATTGATCCTTTCAGTTTGTTGCTGGCTCGGGAGGCGAATCTTGTCGTGTCGGACACAGGTTTTGCGAGTAGTTTGCGCTATAAACTGTTTGCAGCAATTTCACAGCATGCACAGCGTATCGATTTGGCGCACTGGAAGCGGTTCAACTGGGGTGCGCGGCGGGTCGCGAAATTGAGTTATGCGCTGATACGCATCATGATCGGTATCCTGGGATACGGTAAACACAGATAAGTTTTTCTCTCAGGTTTTGTCAATGCAACTGTAATTCGGCCCATTCGACATCGGTGAACAGGCGTGAACGGGTGTGAAATGCCTTACCTTCGGGGCCTTCCAGAGAAAAGGTACCACCGCGTCCTTCGATTACATCAATAATCAGTTGTGTGTGTTTCCAGTATTCATATTGTGATTTGCTGATATAAAAAGGAACGCCACCAATTTCACCCAGAAATTCATCGCCAGCCCCGATGGTAAGCTCGCCCGGCAAATAACAGTTGGCAGCGCTATTGTCGCAACAACCGCCTGATTGGTGAAACATCAGCTCACCGTGTTTCTGTTTAAGGAATTCGATCAGTTCCAGAGCCGCTTCTGTTGCAATTACTTTATCGACCATTCTGTTCTCCTTAATTAATTCGGGGCGGTTACCCGCCTCGGAAAAGTCGCCCGAAGGCGACAGGGGGGATAGATCCGATCAGAAGAAACCGAGTCTCTGTTCGCTGTAGCTGACCAACAGATTCTTGGTTTGCTGGTAATGATCAAGCATCATCTTGTGTGTTTCGCGGCCGATACCGGATTCTTTACCGGTATAACCGCCAAAGGCCGCACCCGCTGCGTAATCGTGATAACAATTGACCCACACGCGACCGGACTTGATGCCGCGTCCCATGCGATAGGCTACGTTGCCGTCGCGACTCCATACGCCAGCTCCCAAACCATACAGGGTATCGTTGGCGATTGCCAGCGCTTCTGCTTCATCTTTGAAGGTAGTGACGGCCAGTACCGGTCCAAAAATCTCTTCCTGGAAAATGCGCATCTTGTTGTGGCCTTTAAACAGTGTAGGCTGCACGTAGTAGCCGCCTTCCAAATCGCCGCCCAGATGTGCTTGTGAACCACCGATCAACAGTTCGGCGCCTTCTTGTTGCCCAAGTTCAAGATAGGACAAAATTTTGGTCAACTGTTCCTTGGAGGCTTGGGCACCCATCATGGAGTCGGTATCGAGCGGGTTGCCGTGTTTGATTGCGGCAACACGTTTTAACACACGTTCCATGAACTTGTCGTAGATGGATTCATGAATGAGTGCGCGTGACGGACAAGTGCACACTTCACCCTGGTTGAAAGCAAATAAAACCAAACCTTCGATTGCTTTGTCGAGGAAGCCGTCATCTTTATCCATGACATCCGCAAAGAAAACATTCGGCGACTTGCCACCCAGTTCCAACGTGGCTGGAATCAGGTTGTTTGCTGCAGCCTGGGCAATCACGCGGCCAGTGGTGGTCGAGCCTGTGAAGGCGATTTTGGTGATACGTTTGCTGGTCGCCAGCGGCATACCTGCTTCACGTCCGAAACCGTTGACGATGTTAAGTACGCCGGCAGGCAACAGGTCGCCTATCAATTCGGCCAGAATCAGAATGCTGATGGGTGTCGATTCGGCAGGCTTCAGTACCACGCAGTTACCGGCGCCTAAAGCAGGTGCCAATTTCCAGGCCGCCATCAGGATAGGGAAATTCCAGGGAATGATCTGTCCGACAACACCTAAAGGCTCGTGGTAGTGATAAGCCACCGTGGTTTCATTGATTTCAGACAGACTGCCTTCCTGGGCGCGTAAACAGCCGGCGAAGTAGCGGAAGTGATCGGCAGCCAGAGGAATGTCTGCATTGAGCGTTTCGCGGATCGCTTTGCCGTTGTCGACTGTTTCTGCATAGGCCAATACTTCCAGATTCGCTTCGATGCGGTCAGCTATCTTGAGCAATATGTTGGAGCGGTCGGTGATGGAGGTCTTTGCCCATTTGTCGGCAGCTGCGTGCGCAGCGTCAAGTGCCAGTTCAACATCTTCTGCGCCAGAGCGGGCGGCTTTAGTGAAAGTCTTGCCATTGATCGGGGTGATGACATCGAAATATTCACCTTTAACTGGGGCAACCCATTTACCACCGATGAAATTATCATATTGTGGTTTGAAAGTGACTACGGCGCCAACGGTGCCCGGGGCTGCATAAATCATAGGTATCTCCTCTGTTGTTGTGATTAGGCTAATAATGAAGTTCCACACTGCGGTGCAGTGCTACTCTACGAGCAAGTTTGATGCCAGTCTTGAATGTGCCGATAAACATTGATATGCCTGAGGCTTGAAGGCACAAATCAGTTCGCTAATCTCAACTCTGGAACGTTACACTGTAAGACATGTGTTGCAAAATGGAACACCTGTCTGGGGTTTAACGCGACGGTTGTTGCAGCGGATTATTGTAGCGCTTGTTAAAGCAAATTTATAGCTGGCGAGGCGGCCCTAGTTGCATCGCTTGAATCCGGCATTTTTTGCCCGGCAGACAGTGCTATGATTGCAATCCCTCGCCATGGATGCGCGGTTGATTTGGCTAATGGTGAAGCGCCGTTATGTTGCGTGTTGTGAGCATTAGGCATTGCTGGCCAGAGTGGAGGATGCGAGGCATTATTCAACCTTGAGAAACGTGTCGAGCAGGAGCTGCCTATTTGTTGATTTATATTGATTTATTTTTAATTTGGGGTATGCTTTTAACAATTGGTAGTTGAGTGAGAATAAAATGAAAAAATTACTGTTGATCTGTATTCTGGCAGGGTATAGCATGACCGCCGGGGCGATTGAAAATAGCGCGGCAGGTGCGCACAGCAAGCATCTTGTCAAACACCATGCCGCACATGCGCATCATGCGAAAAAGCATGTAAAGTTAGCGCATCATGTAAAACTCAAGCTAAAAGAAATTGCCGCACGACCGGTAGTCAACCCGGAAAGCCTTGCTGCTTCACAGGTTGCGGGCAAGCTAGATACGGATCTGTCGGTGTCAGCGCCTAGCGAGTTCGTTCAACCGGCTTCCAGTCCCAAATTATTGTCCTCCTTTGTGCTGATTTATGATCTGGAAACCCAGCGGCCCTTGTATACCAAAAATCCGGATGCGATTACCCCGATTGCTTCGATAACCAAGTTGATGACAGCGATGGTGGTGCTGGATGCGAAACCTGATCTGAATGAAGAACTCAGCGTGGATGAAGTGGATACGGATCACTTGAAAAATACCCGTTCCCGTTTGAGCGTAGGCACCACTTTTATTCGCAGTGAGATGTTGAAGCTGGCGCTGATGTCCTCGGAAAATCGCGCAGCAGCAACTTTGGCGCGTAATTATCCCGGAGGAACTGTCGCGACGGTGGCTGCGATGAATGCCAAGGCGCGTCAGCTGGGAATGATGCACACAACTTTTCGCGATCCGACGGGCTTAAATTGTGAAAATGTTTCAACCGCCCGCGATCTGGTTAAGATGGTGGACGCAGCAAGAAACTATGCGCTGATACACCAGTACACGACAACAGCTACACATTCGGTCGAAGGAATGCGTGGCCGCGAATTGCTTTATAACAACACCAATCCGTTGGTGAAGAATGCTTCATGGGAAATTGGTTTGAGCAAGACCGGTTTTATCAATGAGGCGGGGCATTGTCTGGTGATGCAGGCAAAAATCCATCAACGCCCTGTTATTATCGTGTTGCTGGACTCAGTGGGAAAAAGCAGTCGGGTGGGGGATGCCAATCGCGTCAAAAAATGGATAGAGAGCAGCAAAGCGCAGGAGCGTATCGTTCATCGCGGTTAATCGCCCGTTAACGTGTACGAAGGGTTGGTTCTCGTCGCGTTGGCGGCATTCGTCATTCTGGCAATCCGGCCTGTGGTAAACCAGGATAGTCCGTTCGTCATTCATAAACCGGGTATATATCACGCAACACTCGCACCTCAGTTAGCTCGTGTGCAGGATTTAATCGAGCGAATTACCGGGCACTTTTCCGCTGCCGGTGATATCGCCAGCTTGCAATTTAAGATGGATGATAGCGGTAGACAATATCTGCTGGCAGCTGGATTTCGCGCAGGAATGCTATATTTTCAGGCTATTCCGTATAAAGACAATAGCGATTACGCAACGTTGCGCCAGTTTTCTAATGAAGTTTTGATTAATATTCCACTCGGTGTAGTTGAGTCTGATCGGGCTGCTTTGCGGGCTGCCGTGGAAATAGCGGCGATGCGATTACGAATTGAGTGTCTGTCCATAAAAGATGAGCGCGATGCGCCTTAAATCGACTTAATGATCATGGCAAAAAAATTATCCAAGTTAAAAGTGCTGATTGTCGAAGACAGTAAAGTCGCACTTAAAGCGATTGCCGGCTATATCGAAGCGATGGGCGTTGAGCCCCTGCTGGCAGTCAATGGCCATGATGCGATAGAAGTGTATAACCGTGAACGTCCTGATATTATCCTGCTGGACATTATTCTGCCAGATACCGACGGCTATGAAGTAGCCCGGCAGATTCGCAGTTTGCAAGGCAAGGACGAGTGGGCCGCCATTATCTTTCTTTCCGTGATGTCCAAGGATGAAGACCTGGCTCGCGGCATCGAAGTTGGCGGGGATGATTACATCATGAAGCCGGTAGGCTCAGTGGTAGTACAGGCGAAAGTGCGTGCGATGTATCGCCTGGTGCAAATGCAGCGCGCCTTGGTTAAGCTGGCTGGGCAGCTGAATGAGGCTAATCTGGAATTGCAACGCCTGTCGATGACAGATGGTTTGACAGGCATTGCCAATCGCCGCATGTTTGATGTCGGAATTATACGTGAATGGCGGCGTTGTCAGCGGATTAAAAAACCGCTTGCGCTGGTCATGATCGATGTAGATCACTTCAAGAAATATAATGACTGGTATGGGCATCAGAAGGGGGATGAATGCCTGAAGGCTATCGCTCAGGAGTTGGCACGCGCAGCCCCGCGACCGGGTGATCTGGTGGCACGTTACGGAGGGGAAGAATTCGTGATGCTCTTGTCTGAAACAGATGAGGATGGCGCATACTGGGTTGCCAACCGCATCCGTCAGCAAGTAGAAGAATTGAATCGCACGCATGAAGACTCAAGTCATGGTCACGTGACGGTGAGTTGCGGCGTATCCAGCGTCCTGCCTGACAGCCTGTTTTCAGCCGAGATGCTGATAAAGTCAGCTGATCAAGCGCTCTATCAGTCAAAAGCTCAGGGGCGCAACGCTGTCACCTGTCTGAAGTGTCAGCCAGGCTGAGAGATATGGCCAACCGCTGGCTTGTCAATGAACGATAAAGATAACTGCTCGCCCCTTTAGTAATATTGCAAAACATATTAAACAGGTTTTTTGATGCAAAAAACACTATCACCTTAATAGCCGCTGTTTTGGTGCTGAATTGCATGTTGAATCTTCAGTCTGTGCGAAAATACTACAGTTAGGTTAATGCGCTAATGGGCTGTTATAATTGCAATTCTGCCAATAAGGCAATATTGCAGGCCGCCGGGCAGGAAAAATCGGCTTGCGATACGAAATTGTTGAATCAGCCTGTATCAATGTGACAGGCCGTTAACCGAATTATTACTTGCTGAATATAAACGCGGTGGATTTTCACTATAAACCGCTGATGTCGTCTCTTGATGGCGTATTGCAGGAAATGAAGACAATGTTGCGAGCTTAAATTAAACGGCCCGCCTGTTTCAAAAACAGATAAAAGCAGGTTCAAGTTAAGTACAGGTTCAAGGGATAAGCCCGCAGGGGGGCTTCCCAGCACAACTAAGGGGTTGCGCCCCAAGTTGTTGCGTGAAGGGACAAGGTACAATTATTCGCACTTACTGAGCCCGGAAAATAGCATTCGGCAGTTCTGCCAGATGCGTGTACTCGCGTTGCCGTTCGATACCCCTGTTTTAAAAATGTTAACTGTTTAGCCTGCTGGAATATCAGTGCCCCAACAACAGCCAAGCTGCATCAACCCGAATTTGCTGAATTGTTAAAATTCTTTCCATTCATCGGAATTTTTCGCTATTGCGCTACCGTTTCGGGAGAGCAGTTCTGCTGCTTTGATTTTTTTAATGGCAGTCAGTTGCGTGGTACTTGCTGCAGGGGATCGGGTACTTAGCCCCTGATCCCCTAAATTGAATATATCCACAGCTTTCACTAATTCTTTCGCCTGTTCTTCAAGGCATTTAGCAGCGGCTGCGGATTCTTCAACCAAGGCTGCATTTTGCTGCGTTGTTTGATCCATTTGAGAGATGGCCATGGTCACCTGGTCAATTCCATTACTTTGTTCCTGACTGGCATCTGATATTTTGATTACCAGATCAGCGACATTCTGGAAACTATTGACTACTTCATCCATCGTACTGCCGGCTTCATGAACAAGTTTGGTGCCCGCATCGACCTTATCGACTGATTCGGCAATCAAAACTCTAATTTCACGGGCGGCTACAGCACTGCGTTGTGCAAGATTCCTGACCTCGGTGGCAACGACCGCGAAGCCGCGCCCCTGTTCACCGGCACGCGCAGCTTCAACTGCAGCATTTAAGGCAAGGATATTGGTCTGAAAGGAAATTGAATCGATTACGCCGATAATTTCGGACATTTTTCTTGAGCTGCCTTGGATATCGCCCATAGTGGTAATAACTCGCCTGACCATTTCCCCGCCCCGGGTTGCTACGGCATTAGACCTTAGGGAGAGTTGATTGGCATCTTTAGCATTCTGAGCATTTCGACTTACCGTACGGCTTAGTTCTTCCATGCGGGCGGAAGTCTCTTCCAGGCTGCTTGCCTCTTGCTCAGTGCGTCCGGACAGATCCATATTGCCGGCAGCAATTTCACCCGAGGCAGTATTTATGGTATCTGATGCCACGCGTATCAGTCCGATAACCTCCTTGAGACGATCTACCGTCGTATTGATGGCATCTTTTAACTGACCGAACATGCCCGGGTAAGTTTTGTTGATGGTCTGAGTCAAATCTCCTTGTGAAATTGCCCCCGAAACACGTATCGCATCTTGCAATCCGTCTTCTGTTACATCAGATAAACGATTGAGTAGTTCATTCAACGTCTTCGAGTAACCCAACTTGGATGCGGTCGCCATTTTTCTGCTGAAATCTCCCTTCGCCGTTGCATTGACCATTAGCTGGACTTCGACGATCGTATCACTCAAATGATTACGCATACTGAGCATGGTAGACAAAATACTGCTGGTGTCACCAGCGCGAACATTGATAGAACCGCTCAGATCGCCCGAGGCGATACGCGATGCAGCCAGCACTGCATCAGCCGGGTTTCCGCCAATTTGATTAAGTAGATTGCTGTTCAAAGTATTAAGAGATTGGCCTATATCCAGTCCGAATCCATGTTTCCCTGATAAATCTACCTGACGGGTAAAGTCCCCCTGAACCGCGGCATTGACAACTGTTTCTATATCGGTCACTACTTTACGCAACTCACTCTGCATCTTTTGCATGGCTTTAAGCAAGCACCCAACTTCATCCTCGGAGTATACCTCAATGGTATTGTCAAGCTTGCCGGCAGCAATTAAATCAGCAACCGTCACGGCATCGCCTAGAGGGCCTGTAATACTTCTGGGAATAAAAATGGCCAGCATTGAACCAATGATAACCGCAAGAAGACCAACGCAGAGTGCGATCAAACCGGAAAAGGATGCGCGAGCATACGTTTCAGCGGTTTTTTTGGTGATACGTTCATCTACATATTGCAGTAAATCATTTAATTGCGTTTCGGTACTCAGCGCCGCTTTGCGCATGGGAATCACGGCAATGATGCGTTCCTGTCCGATGGGCGTTGAGGCGGCTATTTTGAATAATTTTTGATAATCCGCTGCGGGCTTAGCTACGTTTTGTAACAATTCAAGCAGTTTTGGATCATTAGCGGAATTTGCCAGCTTTGTAGCCAGTTCAAGCTCACTCTTGAGCTGATCTGCAAAGTCGTTAATTTTTTTGACCAGGGATTCATCGTCAGCGTAAAGCAGTTCTTTTTCATTCCTGCGACATTCAAGCAAGGCAATTTTTGCCTTGTTGCCATGGCTGGTAATAGCGACTTCATTTTCAACCAGCTTAGAAAAATTCGAGACAGAGGAATTGAGTGCAAACTGATACACGCCAATGACTGCGACAACCAGTAAAAGCAGAAATAAGATACCTCCGCCGATCTTTTTTCCAACTGATAAATTGTGCCAACGCATGATGTGCTCCAGACTTATACAAGATTTTAAAAAGCAATCCCAAGTCAAACGCTATATCGACTTGGGATTGCTAAAGCAAACTTCTGAAGGTTAACTATTATTCCATGAGAAATCCGATGTAATAAATACCGATCACATCTCCCGCTGTATTTTTGATAGGCTCATAACCTGTATCGTAAATTTTACCCAGAATATCAACCATTCCGTAGTATGGATTTCCCTTTTGGTTTGCTGCATAAGCGGGGCCGGCAGAATCCAACGGTGTGCCTACAGCACGTTTACCGTCTTTCATTACATTGGTACTCACGCGAATAAATGCATTTCCTTTTTTGACAAAGAAAGTCGCAGTGCAACCGTACTTGGCCTTCAGTTCATCCACCAGGGCAAAATTGTCATTGATTTTGGTACTGCCGAAAGATAATGTATCTCCTTCAAGTTTAGGCTTGCCAAGCTTGGCAGAGGAATCCTTCATTGCATGCATGGCTTCTTTTATTTTCGGGTTATCTGCCGCGAACACAGCGTTATTACCCAATACAAAAACCAGCGCTGAAATTAAAACGATTGCATATTTTTTCAGTAATCCAATACTCATCATGCCCCCTTAATTCGATTAAAAAGCGAGTTCGTATTCTACTCCTCGACCATCAGCTATTGCTATAAATTATCAGATTGCCGCTCTTCGTCCAATAGACGTGAGGCTAATGCATCCCTGCTAATCGAACCGACAGCCTTTCTAATAAACCGTAACGATATTTTAATGACTGAAATGCGGGTGCTTATACATAATCAGGCAAAGGCGCAGGATTAGCAGCGGGCACTCGAGTGAAAAGCAGACTTAAGAGACGGTATGGTCGATTGTTGCTATGGAATAGTATGATTGCTTCAATGCAGGTCCTTACCTTATGGGATAATTCGGCCATGAATACCACACTTTTATCCGGCCTCAACCCTCCTCAACTGCAAGCGGTCACGCTACCTCAGCAATCCGCATTGATTCTGGCTGGTGCCGGCAGCGGCAAGACACGCGTGCTGATAACGCGCATCGCTTATCTGATCAGCACTGGGGCTGTCAGTCCGCACGGCATTTTGGCGGTGACGTTTACCAATAAAGCCGCCAAGGAAATGGTTACCCGCCTGTCGACGATGCTGCCAATCAACACGCGCGGCATGTGGATAGGTACTTTTCACGGTCTGTGCAATCGCCTGTTACGCGCGCATTATCGCGAAGCTAATCTTCCTCAGACTTTCCAGATTCTCGACTCCGGTGATCAGCTCTCCGCAATCAAACGGGTAATGAAGGCGCTGGAAGTGGATGATGAAAAATACCCGCCGCGAGAGCTGCAGAATTTCATCAGCGGCAGCAAGGAGCAGGGTTTGCGCGCGCACGACGTGGAGGCTTTCGACCCATACACGCGCCGCAAGGTTGAAGTTTATGCCGAATACGATGCGCAATGTCAGCGTGAAGGCGTGGTGGATTTCTCTGAATTGCTGCTGCGCTGTTATGAATTACTGTCGCGCAATGCGGCTATCCGCGAACATTATCAGGCGCGCTTTGGTCATATTCTAGTGGATGAGTTTCAGGATACTAATCCCCTGCAATATCAATGGTTAAAGCTGCTGGCAGGGCAAAATAATTCGCTGTTTGCTGTGGGGGATGATGATCAGTCGATTTATGCATTTCGCGGTGCCAATGTCGGCAATATGAAAGATTTGCTGCGCGACTTCAAGGTGGAAGCGGTGATTAAGCTCGAACAGAATTATCGTTCACACGGCAACATTCTCGATGCCGCGAATGCGCTGATCAGCAATAACAAGAATCGTCTGGGCAAAAACCTCTGGACGTCCGAGCAAGGCGGCGAAAAACTGCGCGTGATGGAAGCGCCGACCGACGTGGAGGAAGCCAATTTCATCGTGAGCGAAATAAGACAGCTCAAAGCGGAAGGACTAAAACTAACGGAAATGGCCTTGTTATACCGCTCAAACGCGCAATCGCGGGTGCTGGAGCATGCGCTGGTATCGGCAGGATTATCCTATCGCGTCTATGGCGGCCTGCGCTTTTTCGAGCGTCAGGAAATCAAACATGCCTTGGCTTATTTACGCCTGATGCAAAATACCGAAGATGATAATGCGTTGCTGCGTATTATTAACTTTCCGACACGCGGCATCGGTGCGCGCAGCATCGAGCAGTTGCAGGAAGCGGCTAAAATGCACGGCACCACGCTTTGGGATGCAGCCGCACGCGCGGGCGGCAAAGTATCGGCTTTTGTCGGACTGATAGAAGCGCTGCGTAGTGCAACTCGTGAACTTCCGCTGCCCGAACTCATGGAGCATGTACTGCTGCATAGCGGCCTTGCCGTGCATTACCGGAACGAGACCGGCGCCAAAAAACGCGAAGCGGAGGAACGTCTGGAAAACTTGAAGGAACTGGTAACCGCCGCAACACTGTTCGTGCATGAAAATGAGGATGACAGCCTGACTTCTTTCCTGACGCATGCCTCACTGGAAGCCGGGGAACATCAGGCAGGCGATCAGGATGATGCGTTGCATCTGATGACTGTGCATGCGGCCAAAGGACTGGAATTTAACGCGGTTTTCATCACCGGACTGGAAGAAGGGCTGTTTCCGCATCAGAACAGTCAACGGGTGGATGGCGGGTTGGATGAAGAGCGGCGCTTGATGTATGTGGCGCTCACCCGTGCACGTCGCCGTTTGTACATGAGTTTTGCACAAAGACGCATGTTAAACGGACAGGTAAGTTATGGCGCACCCTCCAGTTTCTTGCAGGAATTGCCTGAAGAGCTGTTGCAATGGCTCTCGGCCCGCGCTGCACCGCGCAATCCTTTTGCAGCTTTCGGTTATGCGGCACCGGTGTCTTCGCCTGTAGCCGCACCCGTGCAGCGCGCAGTAGCTGGCACCGGCTGGCGCACTGGTCAGCGCGTGATGCACCAGAAATTCGGCGAAGGGGTGGTAACAGGCGTTGAGGGCAGCGGCAAGGACGGTCGCGTGCAAATCAATTTTAAACACGCTGGCAGCAAATGGCTGGCGCTGGAATATGCAAAACTCACCGCGCTCTGAAAATCTTGATAGATTTTAAGCGGCTCAGCGCGGTGTTATATTGTTCTGACGAACACCTTGGATTTGCGCTGATAGTTATACAACGTTTTTTTCTGCGCGGGCAGGGCGGTCACATCGCTTTCATAGAATCCGCGTTCTAAAAACCAGTGCGCGGTGCGGGTGGTCAGCACGAATATTTTTTTCAGTTGCTGTACTTTGGCCAGCGTCGCCATATACTCCAATAGCGCTTCGCCATAACCCCGGTCACGGCATTGTTGATCGACCGCCATGCAGGCAAGTTCGGCGGCGGCTTCGTCCGGGAAGGGATAGAGTGCGGCACACCCTACGATGCGGTGATCGTGTTCCAGTACCACGAAACGCTCGATTTCGCGTTCGAGCAACTCGCGACTGCGCCGTACCAGAATTCCCTGCTCTTCCAGTGGAATCAGCAAATTCAAAATGCCGCCGACATCTTCGATTGTCGCAGCGCGTAAGCTGTTGAGCGTGGATTCCACCACCATTGTACCTATGCCATCGTCGCTGAATAATTCTTGCAGTAGAGCACCATCGGTGTGACGACTGATCAGATGGGTACGCGCAACGCCCGCTTCGCAGGCTCGTATGGCGCAGGGCAAAAAAAGTTTGAGGTCGTCAGATTGAGGTCGTTCTAAGAATAGCCGGGTTTGTGCAACAGTCATTACTCTTTGCAACTCACCCTGCTCATCTTGAACGCCGTCGGTATCCATTAGAAACACCAGTTTGTCGGCGTCAAGGGCAATCGCTGTCGCGGTAGCAACGTCTTCCAGGGTCAGGTTGAACACTTCACCGGTAGGGGAATAGCCCAGGGGTGAGAGCAGGATCACTTCGCCGAAGTTCAGGCGGTTGTTAAGGGCTGCGACATCCACTTTGCGCACTGAGCCGGTATGTTGCAAATCCACGCCGTTGATTACGCCTATCGGTTGCGCGGTGATAAAATTACCACCGGCCAGACGGATATCGGCATTGGCCATCGGCGAGTTCGCAAGACCCATGGAGAGCCTCGCCTCGATCTCTACACGCAGCCTGCCGACGGCTTCTTTCACACACAGCATGGTTCCGCAATCGGTCAGGCGGATGCCCTGATGATACGTACCCCCAATATTTTTCTTGGCTAAATGCTGCTCGATTTGCGGGCGCGCGCCATGGACCAGCACCAGGCGTATTCCTAAAGCCGCTAACAGGTTGAAATCGTGAGTCAGGTTGATAAAACGACCGTCTTCGACCATTTCACCGCCAAAGGCGATGACGAAAGTTTTGCTGCGGAAACTGTTGATATAAGGCGCGACGGAACGAAACCAGGCAACGAAATCGGCGGGGGTAGTCTTGATTGGCATTGCAAATCCTTTTTAGTTGTTAAAATCACCCCACAGCGTTTGCATGACGGCAAGCCCTGCAATAGCGGCGGTTTCGGTGCGCATCACACGCGGCCCCAGTTGCACAGGGATAAATCCGCATAGCAGTGCGGATTCGCTCTCCGCTGTGGAAAAACCGCCTTCCGGACCTATCAGTAAAACAATGCTACCTTCCGGTTTTGGCTGTGTGTGTAACGACACTGCGCCCTCAGGCAACAGGATGTATTTACTGTTTTGTGATGTGCGCATCTGTTGCAACCACAGCATGATGTTCATGGGGGGGTGAATGACGGGTAATACATTGCGCCCGCACTGCTCGCAGGCAGAGATAGCAACCTGTTGCCAGTGTTCGGTGCGTTTTTCGGCGCGCTCATCAGACAATTTTGTGACGCTACGCTGCGTAGCCAGCGGCTGAATTCCGGCTACACCCAGTTCAGTGGCTTTTTGAATCACCCAATCCATTTTTTCGCTGCTGGATAAGGCCTGCGCTAACAGCAGTGGCAGGGGAGATTCGCGGTTGACCTCACGCTGACGGATGTGCTCAATGACAACCTGTTTGCCCGATAAATCACCTATCAAACCATGGCATTCGCGACCTTCTCCGTCAAATAACTGCACAGAATCGCCTGTGCGCAGGCGCAGCACGCGACTGGCATGGTGAGCGGCATCTGGCGGCAGATAAAATGAACCTTCACAAGGAAGCGGAGGGGGGCAATAGAAGCGTGGCATGATGAACGATAGTGAGTGGCGGACGGGCATGATAATATACCGCCAAATCAACTTTGCGAGAAGTGATGTTTAATATTTTGAGGTTGTTATAAAAAGTGCTTCCCTCTCTCCTGTCTCTCCCCCCGGAGGGGGCGAGGGGTAATGTGTCGCTACACGATATTTGGGTAAAGTATTTTGTCAGGAGGATGGAATGGTTAGTTTACAACCGCCGCTGTGTGATTTTGGCTGGCAGGCGTTTGATTTTGATTTGCCGGGGGTAGACGGTGTTCGCTATAACCTAGCCCGTGCCAAGGGGAAAAACGGGTTGCTGGTAATGTTTATTTGTAATCATTGCCCGTATGTCAAATCCATCCGCGAGCGCCTGGTGCGCGATACACTGGAATTGCAGCAGTACGGCATCAACAGCATTGCCATTATGTCGAATGATCCGGCTGAATATGCCGAGGATAGCTTTGCCAACATGAAGCTGGTGTCGCAGCAATATGCTTATCCTTTCCCTTACGTGCTGGATGAAACGCAACAGTTGGCGAAGGTTTATGGCGCGATATGTACACCGGATTTTTTCGGTTTTAATGCTAATCTTGAGCTGCAATATCGCGGCAGGCTGGATGCCTCTCGTAAGGAGGCAGTGGAAAATGCACCGCGTGATTTATTTGAGGCAATGTTGCAGGTGGCACGCACAGGGCAAGGTCCGCGCGAGCAGTTCGCCAGCATCGGCTGTTCGATAAAATGGAAAGAGCAATGATGGAAAAACATATCCTGTCAAAAAATGGTACGGTCAGTATGAGTGCGCTGCTAAAGGCGACCATCGCTGCCGTCAAACTAGTTGCAGCAGAAGAAATCATGCCGCGTTATTTAAAAGTGGCGCACAAGCACAAAAGCGATGGCAGTTTGTGTACCGATGCGGATATTGCCACGCAAACCGCGCTGATTCGTAAACTGCAAGCGATTTGTAATGTGCCGGTATTAGGTGAGGAAATGCCCGATGACGAGCAACAGGCTATCTGGCAATCCAGCAGGGAAGGTCTCTGGTGCATTGATCCGATTGATGGCACTTCCAACTTTGTGCATGGTCTGCCCTATTTTGCGGTATCGGTGGCGCTGGTGCGCGAGGGTAAAAGTGTGCTGGCGGTGGTATATGACCCGGTAGCTGATGAAATGTTTGCAGCGGAAGTCGGCAAGGGAGCTTATCTCAATGGTGACAAGCTGGTTGGGCGTATTGTTGTCGACACCCTGAGCGGCGCGCTTGCCAATGTTGACTTGAAACGGCTGGATGCCAGGCTCGCCTCGAAACTGGCGACGCAACCGCCTTGCGCTTCACAACGTAATTTCGGTGCAAGCGCGTTGGATTGGTGTTATACCGCAGCGGGGCGTTATGATTTGTATCTGCATGGCGGGCAAAAACTATGGGATTATGCGGCTGGCGTGTTGATTCTGTCGGAATCCGGCGGCTATGCCAGCTGTATCGAGTCGGATGATTTTGCGGCGGGCGATGTCTGGCAACGCTCGGTAATCGCGGCGCGCAGCGAATCGCTGTTCAATGAATGGAAAACCTGGATACGAGCACAAGCGTGATCAATCGCACTATTGCATTAGGGAAATAGCTTGAAAATATTGATATTGGGTGCAGGGCAGGTAGGTTCTACCGTGGCGGAAAGCCTGGTAAGCGAGGCTAATGACATCACCGTAGTGGATTCGGATGGCGCTAAACTTGCCTTGTTGCAGGAGCGACTGGATCTGCGCACCTTGATCGGCAGTGCCTCTCATCCTTCGGTACTGGAGCAGGCTGGTATTGTGGATACGGATATGCTGCTGGCAGTCACGCAAAGCGATGAAATCAACATGGTGGCATGTAAACTGGCGTACAGTCTCTACAACACCCCAACGCGCATTGCCAGGATACGCTCGGTAGACTTTCTGTCGCGCCCGGAACTGTTTAACAAAGATAATTTCTGTGTGGATTACTCTATTTGTCCCGAGCAGATTCTCACCGAGTACATCAGTAAACTGATTGAATTTCCGGAAGCTTTGCAAGTATTACAGTTTTCCCGGGGGAAGGCTTCTTTAGTTGCGGTGCGCGCCTTCGAGGGCGGTCCGCTGGTGGGTAAGCCGCTGAGCGTGTTGCATGACAATATGCCGCATATTGATGCCCGTGTTGCGGCTATTTTTCGTAAGGACGGGCCGCTGATTCCCGAGGGTAGTACGGTGGTTGAAGATGGCGATGAAATTTTCTTTATTGCAGCTACCCGTAATATCCGTAGTGTGTTAAGTGAAATGCGTCGCATGGATAAACCCAGTCGTCGCGTGATGATCGTAGGCGGCGGGAATATCGGACGTCGTCTGGCGCAAGCGCTGGAGCGGGATTATCAGGTAAAACTGATTGAATACAATAAAAAATCTTGTGAAAAGCTGGCGGGTGAGTTGACCAATACGCTGGTGCTGAACGGCGATGGCACGGATGAAAAACTGCTGCAGCAGGAAAATGTCGGTGAGGTTGATGTGTTCTGTGCGCTGACCAACGATGATGAGAATAATATCATGTCGGCGTTGCTAGCCAAGCAGGCGGGTGCACGCAAGGTGATCGCACTGATTAATCGCAGCGCTTATGTGGATCTGCTGCAGGGCGGGAAAATCGATATTGCGCTCTCTCCCGCACAAGTCACCATCGGTTCCTTGTTGGCCTATGTGCGTCAGGGCGATGTGGCCGCTGTGCATTCCTTGCGCCGGGGGGCCGCAGAAGCGCTGGAGATGATAGTACATGGCGACAGGAAATCTTCCAAGGTAGTGGGGCGCCGCATCGACGAAATCGATCTGCCCAAGGGCGCGACCATCGGTGCGGTGGTGCGCGGCGACGAAGTGGTCATGGGGCATCGCGATGTGATTATTGAGGCTGAGGATCATGTCATCGTGTTTGTCATCAACAAGGCGATGGTGAAAAAAGTCGAAAAACTTTTCCAGGTTAAACTCGGGTTCTTCTGATGGGACGCGCGTTGACAGTAATAAACGCGTTAGGGCTGATGCTGGTGGTCTTTAGCATCGCTTATGTGATGCCAGTGGCCAGTGCGCTGATTTCAGGTGATATGCCGGTATTGCTTGATTTTTTGACGGCTATGTTGTGGACAGCGGCCATCGGTGGTGGCATGTGGATGGTCACGCGCAGCTATAAAGGTGAAATATCAATCCGGCACGGTTACTTGCTGGTGGTGGCGATGTGGACTGCGATGCCCGCAGTTGCGACCTTGCCGCTGCTGCTGGTGTTGCCAGATTTGTCGTTTACCGATGCCTATTTTGAAACCATGTCCGGACTGACCACCACCGGTGCCACGGTGCTGACCGGATTGGATTTATTACCCCCGGCGGTTAATATCTGGCGGCATGAATTGAGTTGGTTAGGCGGTATGGGGATTATCGTGCTGGCCGTTGCCGTGTTGCCACTGCTGGGTATCGGCGGGCGGCAATTATTTAAGGCGGAAACCCCCGGGCCTATGAAAAATGCCGCACTGACCCCGCGCATTACTGAAACGGCGCGCAATCTCTGGCTGGTGTATCTGGGCATTACGATTGCCTGCATAGCTGCGTTAAAATGGGTCGGCATGAATTGGCTGGATGCAATTTGCCATGCCTTTGCAGCGATGAGTCTGGGAGCATTTTCTACGCATGATGCCAGTATCGGCTATTTCAATTCCCCGGCAATTGAAGCGGTGTTGATGGTGTTCATGCTGTTGGCGGCGATGAATTTTGCCACGCACTTTATGGCTGTACGGGGTAAAAGTATTAAACTTTATTTGCTGGATGTGGAAGGCTTGTCTACGCTGGGTCTGGTGTTGATCAGTTGTATCGGTATTGCCGGTTTTTTATGGTGGAAGGGGACTTACCCTGATTTCTTGACCGCATTACGTTATGCCAGCTTCAATGTGGTGTCAATGGCGACCGACAGCGGGTTGTCGAGTACCAATTTCAGTCTTTGGCCGATCTTCGCTCCGATGTGGATGCTTTTTCTGAGTTGCATTACGGTCAGTTCAGGCTCTACCGGGGGCGGGATCAAAATGATACGCACACTGGTGCTTGTTAAACAGGCCGGTCGCGAGTTTGTGAAATTACTGCATCCCGCTGCGATTAATCCGATGAAAATCGGTGGTCAGGTGATCGCCAACAGTGTGGTTTTTTCGGTACTCGGCTTTATTTTTTTGTATTTCATGAGTGTGGCGACCTTAACTTTTGCTTTGCTGATCAGCGGTCTGGACTTTATTTCTGCTTTCTCTGCGGTGATCGCCTGTATCAACAATGCCGGGCCGGGGCTCGGTGTGGTAGGTCCTGCCGGTAATTATGGCGTACTGACTGATTTTCAGACCTGGGTATGCACGTTCGCGATGCTGATAGGGCGTCTGGAAATTTTCACTGTATTGATTCTGTTTACGCCGCAGTTCTGGAAGCGCTAGCGCTGCATGAACGAGATGAAGAAGCCGGATACCGTGAGCGATGAGACGTTATCGCGATTGAATGCACAGCTGGCGGATCTCATGGCGCACGAAGAAGCCGGCGGCGATGATCTGGATGCGCAACTGTTACCTTTGTTTTTGCAGGAAGCGGGTGAATTGTGCGACAGGATAGCTGATTCTCTGACTGCCGGTGATAGCCTGAGCCGCTTGTTGCACACGCTCAAGGGCAGTGCACGCATGACAGGCGTGATGCGTATCGGTCACCTGGCGCATGAAATGGAAAGTTGCTCACCTGCCCGGGCTGCTTTACTGACCGAATACCTTCAACAAATTTATGTGATTCTAGACGAATTGCACACGCTGCCTGCCGCTTTGCCGCCGATGGAAGTCAATTTAAAGGATCGCTTGGCCAAATTGGTGTTACATACTGCAAAGGAGTCGGGCAAGCAGGTACATCTGAATTACTCGGGAATAGCATTGCCGGAAAAATTGTTGGTGCCGCTGGAACATCTGTTGCGCAATGCGATTGTGCATGGTATTGAGGATGAAATAACTCGTATAAACAGCGGAAAATCAGCAGCAGGTGAAATTGTTTTGACTGTGCAGCACGAAGGCTGTGAGCTGCTGGTGCAACTTGGTGATGACGGGCGCGGCCTGGATTTGCAGGCGCTGCGTATTCAAGCTGTCAAAAGAGGATTAATGAAGTCTGATGAGTGGCCCGCTGAAGACTGGCTGGCGCAGCTGATTTTTATTCCCGGACTTTCCACGGTCGAACAGGTTAGCGAATTGGCCGGCAGAGGGGTGGGAATGGATGTCGTGAAGCACGAGATTGCAGCGCTGGGCGGGCAGATAAACGTTATCTCCAGTGCCGGCACGGGTGCGCAGTTTACAATCCGCCTGCCGCTGTCGCCTGTCTGCCGCAGGCAGGGCAACGTTGAATAAATTCCGGCGTATTTTACATGGCATTTACGCCCTTTAATTGTGCAGCATCAGATAGCCAGCTACAATGACCCTATGTCTAAATTCGATCTTACTCACCATTTCCTGATTGCCATGCCAGCCATGCAAGAGGGTTTCTTTGCCGGTACCTTGACTTATATTTGCGAGCACGACGAAAACGGCGCGTTAGGTCTGGTCGTGAACCGACCGGTAAGTTTGACGCTGGCCGATATGTTCAGTCAAATCAAGATACCTTTGCATGATCCGCTGCTTGCTAAAATGCCAGTCTATGCGGGCGGCCCGGTACAAGTTGAACGTGGCTTTGTACTGCACGACACAAAAAAAGACTGGCAGTCCACCCTTAGAATTAATGACGGACTGGCGATGACTACCTCCAAAGATATCCTCGAAGCCATAGGCGAGGGAGAGGGGCCGGATAGTTTTCTGGTGACTTTGGGTTATGCCGGATGGGAACAGGGGCAGCTGGAGCATGAAATCAATGAAAATATCTGGCTGACTGTGCCGGCCGACGAGCATATTCTGTTCGCATTGCCTCCTGAGGAGCGGCTGGCAGCAGCGATGGCGTTACTCGGGGTGAATTATTCCATGCTGGTCGAGGATGCCGGGCATGCCTGATAAAGCAGGATCGAGGATCAAGCAGCGGGATAACCGCGTCGATGAGTTCAAACCGGAAACGGCAAACTGCTGCGCAGCGACCAGACTCAATCCTGTCGCTGGCACATTGCTTGCATTCGATTTTGGTACGCAACGTATCGGTGTAGCGGTGGGCAATACCATCGCCGCCAGTTCAAGGCCGCTGCTCACCATCAGTGAAGAAAAAAATGAGCTTCGTTTTACTGCCATTGCAACGCTGGTTAAGGAATGGCAGCCTTGCGCGCTGCTGGTGGGGCTGCCATGTAATGACGATGGCACGCCGCATGAATTGACCGCGTTATGCCGGCGTTTTGCCAATCGTCTGCACGGGCGCTTCGCTCTGACGACGCTACTGGTTGATGAGCGTTATACGTCGACCGCTGCCAGTGAGCAGTTAAGTCAGCAGGGTATACGGGGTCGCGCGCAAAAAACGCTGATCGATCAGTATGCTGCACAACAAATTTTGCAGGCCTACCTGGCAGATCCTGCCGCCTGTGTCATCGTTAATGCCGATAGGGGTATCGCTAAATGAATAATCCGCAGTTAAACAAGGATGGTGAACTCCAGCATCTATTGACCACTGAAGGACTGCCGGTACGCATCTTGCGCGACATTCTGGATCGGGCAGCGAACTTTCTCGACCTGGATGAGGGGCGCGAGATCAAGAAGGTACCGTTGCTGCACGGCAAATCGGTGTTCAATATTTTCTTTGAGAACAGTACGCGCACACGAACCACTTTTGAAATCGCGGCAAAACGGCTTTCAGCCGATGTGGTCAATTTAAATATCGGTTCATCCTCCACCAGCAAAGGTGAAACGCTGCTTGATACCGTGGATAATTTGTGTGCGATGCATGCCGATATGTTTGTGGTACGCCATTCGCAAAGTGGTGCGGCGCATCTGATTGCGCGTCATGTGGCACCGGAAATTCATGTGATTAACGCGGGCGACGGGCGTCACGCACATCCGACTCAGGCATTGCTGGATATGTTTACCATCCGTCATTACAAAAAAGAATTTCATAATCTGCGGGTGGCGCTGGTAGGCGACGTGATGCATTCGCGCGTCGCACGTTCGCAAATTCATGCGCTGACCACGCTGGGTGTTCCGGAAGTTCGGGTGATCGGACCGAAAACCTTATTGCCCACCATGGTCGAAAACCTTGGTGTACAGGTTTATCACGATATGGCGAAGGGCTTGAAGGATGTGGATGTGGTGCTGATGTTGCGTTTGCAGAATGAACGCATGCAGGGTGCTGCGCTGCCCTCAGGTCAGGAATATTTCAAGAATTACGGTTTGACGGAAGAAAAACTTAGCTTCGCCAGGCCGGACGCGATTGTGATGCATCCCGGGCCGATGAATCGCGGCATTGAAATCGATTCACGGGTAGCCGATGGCGTGCAATCAGTGATTTTGTCGCAGGTAACCTTCGGAATTGCGGTGCGCATGGCGGTGATGAGTACGCTGGCCGGGAGTAAAGCATGAATATACATATCAAAAATGGCCGACTGATCGATCCTGCGAACAATATTGACGCGATGCTCGATGTCTTCATTACGAATAAATTGATCATAGCGACAGGCGAGATGCCGGAAAGTTTTATTGCCGACAGGATAATTGATGCGCAAGGATTGATTGTTTGTCCTGGTCTTATCGATCTGGCCGCGCGCTTGCGTGAGCCGGGCTATGAATATATGGCGACGCTGGAATCAGAAATGCTGGCCGCAGTCGCAGGAGGCATCACCAGTCTTGCCTGTCCGCCAGATACAGATCCGCCGCTGGATGAGCCCGGTCTGGTTGAAATGTTAAAGCATCGGGCAAGAAACCTGAATCTCGCGCATCTATACCCGGTTGCAGCATTGACATCGGGTTTAAAGGGGCTGGAGCTGACAGAAATGAGCGAGCTGGTGGATGCAGGTTGCGTGGCCTTCAGCCAGGCTGATGCGCCGTTAATTGATACCCGCGTGCTGTTTCGCGCCATGCAATATGCGGCGACCTTCGGCTTTTCCGTTTGGCTGCGTCCTCAGGACAGCTTTTTGTCACGCGATGGCGTGGCGCATGATGGAGAAGTCGCGACGCGCTGCGGTCTGCCAGCTATTCCGGTAAGTGCTGAAACGATTGCTTTAGCGACCATGCTGACGCTGGCGCGTGACACCGGCGTGAAATTGCATGTCTGCCGGCTATCGAGCGCGGCGGGTGTAGAGCTGATACGAACAGCCAAGCGCGAAGGACTGGCGGTGAGCTGTGATGTGACGTCTAACCACGTCCATTTGTCTGAAATGGATATAGGTTATTTTGATCCTAATTGTCGTCTGACCCCGCCGCTGCGTAGTTTACGTGATAGAGCCGCGCTGCGTGCCGGACTGCTGGATGGCACTATCGACGCGATCTGCTCTAACCATGCCCCGGTGGATGAAGATGCCAAGCAATTACCTTTTGCCGAAGCTGAATCAGGTGCAACAGGCCTGGAGTTGTTGTTGCCGCTGCTGCTGAAATGGGCGAGCCAGGAAAAAATGAGTTTGAGCGATGCGCTTGCGCGCGTCACGCAGCGGCCGGCAAAGATACTGGGGCTGGATGCGGGGCATCTGAGCGTCGGTGCCGCGGCCGATATTTGTGTGTTTGATCCGGAAACATATTGGCGTGTTGAGCCTGTCGCCTTGAAGAGCCAGGGTAAAAACACCCCGTTCACCGGCATGGAAGTTCAGGGGAAAGTACGTTACACGCTGGTGGATGGGAAAGTGGTGTATCAAAATCAGGATTGAGGCAACAATATCGCATCGGTCTTTGTCTGAAAACTTAGTCGCGCCTTGCGCTGGTTGTTTTAAGCGAAGCGAGGAGTGCAGGATTTCAGAAAGTGAGTTGGAATACTTACTTTTAAATGAACGCAACGATAGCTGAACTTGATCCGAAAAATATCATGGATTATGGATCTGTCAGCTTTCAGACCGCAGCGGTGAACGCGATGAGTTGTTGCAGTTTGGCTTTGGCTGAACCGTCTTCGATAACTTCACTTGCACGCGCGATCCCGTCGGTGAGCGTGGCACTCAGCCCCGCCGCGTAAATTGCAGCGCCCGCATTCAGTTGCACGATGTGACGTGCCGCGCCGGGTGTGTTGTCCAGTACTCCGGTCAACATGGCAACAGCCTCATCAGCATTCGCCACACGCAGCAAATCATTGGAGGCGGGAGGCAGACCGAACTGCTCAGGTGTCACCGTATATTCGCTGATTTGGCCATCTTTGAGTTCAGCAATCTGACTGCCTGTGCTGATGGATAGTTCATCCATGCCATCCATACCGTGCACCACCAGCACATGACGGCTGCCCAGACGCTGTAGCACGCGCGCCATGATACCGACCAGATCTTCATGAAACACGCCCAGCACCTGATTTTCCGCACCGGCAGGATTGGTCAGCGGCCCTAACACGTTGAACATTGTCCTTACACCCAGTTCCTTGCGTACCGGTGCGGCATACTTCATCGCACCGTGAAAGTTCGGTGCAAACATGAAACCGATGCCGATGCCATCCACACAAAGCGCGACCTGTTCCGGAGTTAAATTGATGTTGACGCCAAGTTTTTCCAGCACATCCGCGCTGCCGCAGGTTGAGGATACCGAGCGCCCGCCGTGTTTGGCGACACGCGCGCCGGCTGCTGCTGCGACAAAGGCACTGGCGGTCGAAACGTTAAAAGTCTGTATACCGTCGCCTCCCGTGCCGCAGGTATCAACCAGATATTGCCGATTCGACACCGGAACCTTGCTGGAAAATTCGCGCATCACAAAGGCTGAGGCGGAAATCTCGCCTACCGTTTCCTTTTTGACGCGCAAACCTACCAGAATGCCGGCAATTTGAGCCGGGGAGACTTCGCCTCGCATGATCTGACGCATCAAGGACAGCATCTCATCGTAAAAGATTTCCCGTTGATCGATCAGCCGTACCAGCGCTTGTTGGGGTGTAATCATGGGCATCCCTTCAGAAAATTTTTCAGCAGCGCATGACCGTGTTCCGTCAGAATCGACTCCGGGTGAAACTGTACGCCATGTACCGCCAGAGTTTTGTGGCGCACGCCCATAATTTCGCCATCCTCAGTCCAAGCGGTGATTTCCAGGCATTCAGGCAGAGTTTCACGTTCGATCACCAGAGAATGATAGCGCGTAGCAAGAAAAGGATTGGGCAGGTCGGTGAACACGCTGCGACTGGTATGATGGATCAAGGATGTCTTGCCGTGCATCAGTTGCTTTGCGTGGATGATCTTGCCGCCGAAAGCCTGACCGATGCTCTGATGCCCCAGACAGACACCTAGCAGAGGAATTTTACCTGCAAAATGCGTAATGGTTGCCACGGAAATACCGGCTTCATTCGGCGTGCAAGGACCGGGGGACACCACGATACGCTCCGGGTTCATTTTTACTATCGTCTCGACGGTGATTTCGTCGTTGCGATGCACCTCTACCTCTTCTCCCAGTTCTGCAAAATATTGCACTAGATTATAGGTAAAGGAGTCATAATTATCGATCATCAGAAGCATGCTATGTGGTTTCCGGTCAGATTGATGCTGTGGCAATTCCTGACAAGTTTACCTTAACTCGAAGGACTCGCCAAATGTGTTAGTGCTGGTATTATGGCAAAAACATCCGAAAACATGTGCCAGGTTGATTGCTCAGTTCAATAAAGCCTTGCCGACCATGATTCAGATGCAAGCGGGCAATTTTGCCGGCGAGATACAAACCCAGACCAGTGCCAGTTCCGCTTGCAGCTGCGGGCAATTCGCCGTTAGCTTCCAGCAGGCTGGCAGGGTAGCCTAGCCCGTCATCACAAATCTGCAGCATCAGCAGCGCATCTTTTTGAATGGCCGTCAGTCGTATTTGTGATTTTGCAAAGCGACAGGCATTGTGTAGTGCGTTGCCCAGCGCCATCCGCACCAGGGCTTCATCGAAGAACGTGCAGTCAGGTGCGGCCCCTGTGTCGACTTGTATAGACAAATGAGGGAACAGTTCAGCATATTCAGCAGCTAACGCACCCAGAAAATCTGCCGGATTAACCGTATCCGTATTGACCCACAGCTCACGATCCTGCATCAATATCTTTGTCAGGCGACGAGCGGCATTCCAGGCAATTTCCATTTCAACAGCAGCGTCTCCCCGTTCACGTAAGCGCAAGGCTAGTTCAGCCAATTGATTTTTTACTTCATGTATCGCAGCAGCATAGAGCTCATTCATGGCGGATGACCGTCGTGCTTAGGATTTTAATTGCCGGAGCATGTTATCAATTTGCTCAAGCTTGGGATGCTGCGGGGATTGTTTGCGTAATGAACTGCGAAATGCCAGTACCTGAGTCAGTTTGTCTGCACTTTTTCCGTTTCGCACCAAATCCAGCGCAATGACTAGTGCGGCGTTGCCCAGTATCTGCAAATTGTTCGGCAGGCGTTGTGCAGCTTCGCTAAGCAATTCAATCGCCTGTGATAGTTCTCCGGCCTGCGCTCGACGTACCCCTTCATTGTTCAATGCGATAATTTCAGCTGTGCTCGCAGCAATTAACGCACTGGCTTCAGACGGGTCTCTTCCTGCGGCAACCAGTACCGTATGCACCTTGTCCTTGATGGTGGTATTTTCATGATTATTTTGCACGGCATGTTGCAGTAAAAATGTCGCTTGCTCATCCCGCTTCAAGGCAAAACAGGCATCGGCCAACGCGATTAAAGCCTCTGGCGAAAAACTGCTGATCTCACCTGCCGACATCGCCTTGTCCAGCGCGGCCAGCGCCAGTGTGTCATTGCCATCCGCGCGATGGACATCTGTCTCGGTGAGCGCAAGCAACTGTTTACTGTGGCTATCGGTAAAACTTTTACCGGCATCCTGTAATACACTCAGTGCATCGGCTGTTTTGCCCTGGTGGGTCAGCGCGCGCGACAACAACGCATAATCATTAGCCTGGCGTACCGGTGAATATTTGTGCTTACGCAAGGTTTCGCGCATGATGTTTTCAGCGATTTCGGGCTGATTGGTATTAACCGCCAGTTCGCTCAACTCGCGGATGCGGTTCATGGTTCCCGGTGAAATTTGCCTGGCTTTTTGCAGCACTTCCAGTGCACTTATTTTGTCGCCCGACTCAACCATCAGTTTGCTCAAGAAGTCATAAGCAGCCATGAACTGCGGCGCTTCGTGCAATATTTCCCTGGCCAGCGCTTCCGCCTGGTCCTTTTTATTCTGTTTTGCGAGCGTGCGAGCCAGTCCTAAACGCGCCCAGTTTAACGGGCGCAAGGTGATGATTTCGCGATATAGCGTTTCAGCTTCTGCTACTTGGTTATTCCGCATCAGGGCGACGCCCTTGATTTTGCTAAGATCGAAATAATATTTGTCACGGCTGGCAAGTCGTTTATCGCATTCGAGGATCATCTCATCCCAGTTTTTTTTATCTGAAGCCTGATCGATGGCAGCAAAATACATTTGCCTGTCCAGCAGTTTTTCAAAGCGGGCGGTAAACTCTGCGGAGGTAAACGGCTTGAGGATATAGTCATCCGGTGCGCACTCCGCTGCGGCAACCACATTGGTATAGGCCTGTTCTGCGGTAATCATGATGAAAATGGTATTGCGATTGATCAAATCGGCAGTGCGTAAATATTCTAAAAATTGCTGACCGTTGGTGCCGTCCCCCAGAGAATAATCGCACAGGATTACATCGTAATGGTTGGCAGCCAGTCGATCCAGCGCTTCCTTGATGTTGGATACGACATGTAATTTGGCAAAACCCGAACTCGATAACGACATGCGTAATTGCGAGCGCATCCCTTCCAGATCATCGATCACCAGTACCCATTTATCTGAAATCTTGCTTACTGTCGCCAATTCAAGCGCTCCGGAATAATTACAATAGTTATATTAATTTAAAAATATAGTGGAATCTGAGGTTAGCTCATCATACACCATCTGACCGGCAAGGTATCCGGCACTTTGTCCGCAGGGGATATGGCAGCTCGCGCAGAAAATAAGCGCTTAATTTGAGCTGCAGTGAGGCGCTCAGGAACCATTTTCGATAGACGACGTCATAACGCCAGTTGTGACAGATGCAAAAAAACTGCGGTGCAGACAGTTTGGAAGATATAATCGCTAAGAAGTTTACCGGGAATAAAAATGAAGCATAAATTACTCTGGATTGTGTTGGCGTTTGCCTTTTTTACGTTGAATATAACACTGGCGGCACCTGAACTGAGTCCTATGCCGCAACAAGCGCAGGCTGCGCGTATATCCGCCGAAGTACTCAGTACGCATCATTACAAGCGTATTCCACTCGACGACGCTGCTTCTGTCAAAATCTTCGATAATTATCTCAAGGCCCTGGACGGCGATAAGCTGTTCTTTCTCCAGACGGATATTGACCATTTTGCGGATGCGCGAACGCGGCTTGATGATGCCATCCTCAACCAGGATCTGAGCATTCCCTTTGCCATTTATAATTTATATCAGCAACGTGTCACCGACCGCATTGAATACGCAAAAACACTGTTGAGCAAGGGATTCGATTTTACCCAGAAGGAAAATTATCAATATACCCGCAAGCATGCGGTATGGTCGAAATCTGCTGACGAACTGAACAATCTCTGGCGGCTGCGCGTCAAAAATGACTGGCTGCGCTTGAAATTGGCTGGCAAGGAGGACAAAAGCATCGCCGAGACCTTGAGCAAACGGTACGCTAATTCCCTGGACAGCCTGGCCAAAGTTAAAAGCGAAGATGTATTTCAGTATTTTATGACCGCTTATGCGATGGCGATTGATCCGCATACCGATTATTTTGGCATGCGCGCAGCGGATGACTTTGATATTTCGATGAAGCTTTCTCTGACCGGGATAGGCGCAGTACTGCAAGACAAGGATGAGTACACCACGATTCGGGAACTGGTCGCAGGTGGACCCGCCGCGCTGTCCGGAAAACTCAATGTCGGCGACCGTATCGTGGGTGTGGGACAAGGCAGCGCTCCTGTTGTGGAAGTGCTGGGACAACGACTGGATGATACGGTTGCCTTGATTCGCGGTGCTGAAGATACCACGGTGCGTTTGGATGTGTTACCCGCCGAAACAGACCTTGATGGCAAACATAAGCTTATTTCTCTGATCCGGAAGAAAATCAGCTTGGACAAACAGGCAGCGAAAAAATCTATTATCAATATCACGGAGGGAAGACGCACGCGACATATCGGCGTGATTACCCTGCCGGGGTTTTATCAGGATTTTGCAGCTCATCAGCGCGGCGATAAGGATTATAAAAGTGCGACCCGGGATGTAGCTCGATTATTAGCTGTATTCACAAAGGATAAAGTAGATAGTGTCTTGATTGATTTGCGCAATAACGGCGGCGGGTCACTGGATGAAGCGATTGAACTGACCGGGTTATTTATTGATAAAGGCCCGGTCGTTCAAGAACGTGATTCGAATGGTCATATTACCGTCAGCAGTGATACCCATGCGGGGTTAGCCTGGGGCGGACCGCTAGGTATACTCATCAATCGGGGTTCAGCCTCGGCATCAGAAATTTTTGCCGCAGCGATTCAGGATTATGGTCGTGGCGTGGTGATTGGCGAAACCAGTTTTGGTAAGGGCACTGTCCAGTCAGTTATCAATCTGGATCAACTGGTGAACAATACAAAACCTAAATATGGCGAGCTCAAGATGACGATCGCACAGTTTTTTCGCATCAACGGGGGCACCACGCAATTGCGCGGTGTGACGCCTGACATCAGTTTGCCCACGATGATAGATGAGGATGATTTTGGTGAATCAAGCTACGATAACGCCTTGCCATGGTCAAAAATAAAACCGGCAACTTATACGCAGGCTGGTGATTTGAGCGGTATTTTGCCAAAATTGCTTGCCAGGCATGAGTTGCGCGTGGCAGGAGATAAGGATTTTAAATATTTGCAGCAAGACATTGATGAACTCAATGCCCGGCGTCAAACAAATCAGATTTCTCTGAACGAAGAGGACCGCCGTCATGAGCGCGCAACTCAGGAAGCGAGGGTAAAATTGCGTGAAAAGGATCAGGGAAAAACTGATAAGCTGTCGCTACAGGATGATGGCCTGCAGTCCAGCGAACGCAGCCTTAGCACTGATCTTGCGCTTGAAAAAGCCAGAAAAAATGCTAAGGATGTGTTACTTGATGAAGCTGCACATATCTTGAGCGATGAGATTGATCTGTTAAGAAGTCATCCCGAGCTTGCCGCTAACGTCTTGCCGAAACTCCCTTAAACGCATTAGCTAAAAGAACTGCAACACGAAGTCTTTCACCCGGGACAAATGATCCCGGGAGGCGTCCATTGGTCAAATTGCTGCCGGAAAAAACACCCTGTACACGCACCGGATCCTGCTATTTTTTCATTAACCAATAAATATTAGTCATTTAGAAATGGCGCTTTGATCCGTTAATATTCATTCGCAGTAACTACTCGCCCCTGTAAAAAATAGTGCAAAAAGCACTTGACAGGTTTTTGGGTGTAAAAGGTGTCCGGTTTGTTGGTTGTCTATATTTATCCTCTGCAAGCAAGCCAGAATGGCGCGTAGCAGTTTTTTACCGTAAGTGTGGCAGCGTTCACCTCATCGAAATAAAGCTCTTTGAGGGTGGTTTAAAGAAGCCAAAAAACACCGTGTTGATCGTTTTTTACGGGTCTATCGCTTTGCAACGAAGGAAACTTGCTTTACTGCGGTTCCACTCACGTTGCTGGCTATCTCCTCACGTTGCTGGCTATCCCGTCAGCCTGATGGGATAGCCATCAGAATGGTAGGACAGCCACCAACTTGGTGAGATAGCCACCAAAATGGTGGGACAGCCACCAACCTGGTGAGATAGCCACCAACTTGGTGGGATAGCCATCAAAATGGTAGGACAGCCATCAGAATGGTGAGATAGCCACCAACTTGGTGAGATAGCCATCAAAATGGTGGGATAGCCACCAACTTGGTGAGACAGCCATCAAAATGGTGGGACAGCCATCAAGCCTGATGAGACAGCCACCAAAATGGTGAGACCGATTATAAATACCGCCAGAGGTTTTCAAGCTTAACTTAGCTGTGCACGAAATTCAGTGAGCGCCTCGCTAGCATCGAATTCCGGCTCACGAGCTTCGGAATCCAGCTCACAAGTTTTAGTATCCTGGAGGCAGGCTTCCGGAGCTTGTATTCGAGCTTGATTATCCACTTTTTCCATCCCGCCAATCTAAATCCTCGCTCCTGTTTTTAAATCACTTTGCCGGGATTCATCAAACCCAGCGGGTCAAGCGCCTGCTTGACGTTGCGCATCAATTCCAGTTCCAGCGGATCTTTATAAGCGCGTATCGTTGCTCGTTTGAGTTGCCCCAGACCGTGTTCGGCACTGATACTGCCGTTCAAAGCGGAGACAATGTCATACACGATGCAATTAACTTCAGACTCATGCTCTTCAATAAAGGCAAGATTAACCGACGCGTCTAACATTGAAACATTGTAGTGAAGATTACCATCGCCCATGTGGCCGAAGGCTACGATGCGTATGCCAGCAAAGCGCGACTTTAAGTCCGCATCGGTCTGCGCAATAAAATCCGCAACCCGGCTGACAGGTACAGCGATGTCATGCTTGATGCTTATGCCCTCTATTTTTTGTGCGTCACTGATACTTTTTCGCAGCTTCCAGTATCTTTCCGCTTGCTGTGTTTCTCCGGCAATAATCATACTGAGCACTTCTGCGCCGAAATTTTCCAGCGCTGTTTGCAGGGCAACTTCATTTGGCACACTATCATCCAGTTTTATCAGCAGATACCAGTCATAGCGCTGCTTGAACGGCTCCTGGGTATCTGCGATATTTTTGAGCACCAGCTCCAGACAATTGCGGGAAATAATCTCAAAACCACTCAAGGCCTGCCCGCAAGCTCCGCGAATATGCGAGAGCAGTCGTACGGCAACCTCAGGGCTGGCAATCGCCACGCAAGCGGTCACACTAAACCGCGGACGCGGATACAGTTTCAACACCGCCGCAGTAATAATACCCAGCGTGCCTTCCGCACCGATAAAAAGTTGCTTTAAGTCATAACCGGTATTGTCTTTGCGTAAAGCACGCAATCCGTTCCAAAGGCGCCCGTCAGGCAGCACCACTTCCAGACCTAACACCAGTTCGCGCGCGCTGCCGTAGCGTAAGACACCGATACCCCCAGCGTTGGTAGAAAGGTTTCCGCCAATTTCACAATGCGGCGCAATCGCCGTCAGGCCGAGCGGAAACAAACGTTCGACTTCTTCCGCCGCCTGATAAATTGCCGCCAACTTGCAGCCCGCCTCTACAGTCATGGTGTAGTTGATCGCGTCGATCACGCGTATCTGATTCATCTGTGACAAATTCAATATGATTTGTGCAGCATTTTGCACCGGCACACTCGCGCCACACAAACTGGTATTGCCGCCTTGTGGCACGACGGCGATTGCATGTGCTGCGCATAGCTTGACGATTTGCGAGACTTGAATTGTATCTGCCGGAAAAACAACCGCCAGTGCACTCCCTGAATAACGTCCGCGCCAGTCTGTGCAATAGGGCGCTGCGGCGTCACCAGTCAGCACCTGTGCGGCAACTGCCCTTAGTGCATGTAAAAATTCAACTGACATTTCATTTTCCTTTTAATCTGATGCGAGCCACTTTAAAACTCTGAGGGGTCGATATCCAACGAACAACGCAATTTATGAGAAGCTAAAGCCTGCAGGTGAGGTTGCCAGGCGTGCAAAAAATGCTGCAACTCCCGCCGGCTAGCTGCCTGTATCAGTAATTGCGCCCGACTATGATTGGCGCGGCGGGCAAGTGAGGCCGGAATCACCCCCAGTATATCAACAGCATGATGTAGATCAATCGCCGCCTGCCTAGCCTGATTGAGGTAGCTATAAACTTCCTCCTCACTCATGCCTTCTGCGCGCAACATGGCCTGAAAGACAAAAGGCGGAAAACCGGCCATTTGCCGTTCTGCCAGTTGCGATGCCGCCCAGCCTTCGAAGTCGTGACTTATCAGATAGCGAAATAAGGGGTGATCCGGAAAAGCCGTCTGTATCAGCACTTCACCGGCTTTATCCGCCCGGCCAGCGCGGCCTGAAACTTGCATTAACTGTGCAAACAGTTTTTCAGCAGCACGAAAATCGCTGCTGTACAGCGCGCTATCCGGATTCAAAATCCCCACCAGCGTCAAGGCAGGGAAATCGTGTCCCTTGGCCAGCATTTGCGTACCGACCAGAATGTCAACTTCGTTTGCGTGTATTTGTTCACGCATCGTCTGCCAAGCGCGTTTGTTTTTGGTACTGTCTCTGTCCACCCGGAGGATGCGTGCACCGGGGAATCTCGCCTGTAATACCGTTTCGACGCGCTGCGTGCCGCTGCCTAGCGGCAGTAACTCCTTATGACCGCAATCGGGGCAGGCGAGCGGCACTTTGAACTGATCGCCGCAATGATGACAGCGCAACTTACGGTCTTTGAGGTGCAATACCATCTTGCCAGCGCAGTGGCGGCAATCGGAGAGCCAGCCGCATTCGGTACACATCAATACCGGCGCATAACCGCGACGATTGATGAACAGCAAACTCTGTTCGCCTCTTTCAATACGCAGACCAATTTCGCGCAGCAACTTCTCGCTGATCCCCTCGGTCATCAGGCTCTGATTGATGTTGATGCAATTGATGGCAGGCAGCCTGGCGACAGCGCGCGCGGTCAGCCTGAGCATCCGATAGCGCCCTGTTAGCGCATTTTGATAACTCTCAAGCGAAGGCGTCGCCGAACCCAGCACAATCGGCACCGCGCTTTTGCTGGCGCGAAAAATCGCTACATCCCTGGCCGAATAGCGCAAGCCGTCCTGCTGCTTGAATGAACTGTCATGCTCTTCGTCGACGATAATCAAGGCGATCTTGGGTATTTCCGCGAAAACAGATAAGCGCGTACCGAGGATGATCTGCGCCTCGCCACTCTGCGCGCGCTGCCAGTTTGCCAGACGCGTATTTTCCGACAAGCCGCTATGTAAACTCACCAGCATTGCCCCGGGAAAACGGCTTAAAAAATACTGTTCCAGTTGCGGCGTGAGATTGATCTCAGGCACCAGCAACAACACTTGTCCGCCCTGGCGCAGAACGAAATCCATCAGGTGCACATACACTTCGGTTTTGCCGCTGCCGGTAATGCCGTGCAGTAAAAAACAGTTGAAGCCGTTTGAGCGGGTCACGCTGTCTACCACAATTTGCTGATCGGCGGTCAGCGTGTGCGCATTGGCAAAAGTATGCGGAAGTATGGTTGATGTATCGACTGCTGACTGAGTCGCTGCTGGTACAAACTGCTCGATAAACCCTGCCGCTTCCAGCCATTTTAATTGTGCACCCGCCGCTGTGGACAGCACTTTGAGTTGCGCCAGGCTGCAAGGTTTAATCAGCAGCATTTCCATGAGGCGGCGGGCCAGGATTTTTCGCTTTGGCACCAAGTCGGTAGAGCCTTCATTGAGCCGGTAATATGCTACTGATTTAATTGTAATTGGCTTATCCGAGCGCATTCGAGTCGGCAAGGCAGGCAATACCGTCTGGCCGATTGGATAATGATAATAATCGCTGCAAAATCGCAATAAATCAAGTAAGTGAGAGGATATCGGCGCGCTATCATGCATTACCTGAATAACGGCTTTGATTTTATCTGCGGCGTACAGTGAACTATCCGTACAGTCCATCACCACGCCCGGCAACCGACGGCGACCGAACGGCACGATCACGCGCAGTCCTTGCACAACGGCTTCATCCACCGTGTAATCAAACAGGGTGGGCAGAGGAATATCAAGGGCAACACGAACGATAGACATAAAAAACCTGATGCTCAGCACAATACGCGCTGAGCTAAAATACTAACGATTAGTGGCAGTGTTATCACTCAAGCTGAATCAGTGATGGAGCGATCTCGCGCATTGTCAGTGTTGGCACCCTTTAGAAACCAAATTACTGAGCTGTATTGAAGCTCATCGCAAAACACCGTGGAAAGGCAAGCATGGGATTTTTCGGACAGGGTGGCGGCATGCATACTTACGTGCTTATCATCGTGCAATTGTTGTAAGAATACAGAAGTCACTTCTCTATTTCAAGTTGTGCAGAATAATTTAAGTCTAAAACTATTGTTTCCAGCAATCGCTCAGCGTGCCTGAGCTAATGCCTTTTTGCCCTAAATCAGTGTAAGTGTATGTGCCGCAAGTATCGTTAAGCTGATTGCCCGCAGGAGTTGCCTGTAAACTGAAGGCGGCGGGAACCGTAGCTGTAGCTGCCGTAACTGATGCTACACCGAGATTGTAATAAGTCGTGCCCCCGATAATCACCGGCATCGGATCTGCCGGAAACCCCAGCGTCAGCAAACTGGTGGTATAGGCATTGTTGGTGGTGTAATAACGCGCCTGACGACTTGCCAGGTCCAGTATTGCATTGATAGCCGCCGTCCGGTGCGATTTTAGAACATAGGCTCGATAAGCGGGTAAGGCAATGCTCGTCAGAATCCCGGCAATTACCACGACAACCATCAGCTCAAGCAGCGTAAAACCTTTCGTCTTTTTCATCTTAATACCTTCCATGACAACCGTTTAATCTTAACGGCGCCTTGCGTATTGATCAGGGTGGCGGCAGGTGTGTTATTAACGGTTTGTGTTACGCCCGTGGTAATCTGCTGGCCATTGACCGTTGTTGAAAAGAGCTTAATGCTACCGGTTCCACTGAGCTTAAGACCTACAATAGAAGAATTTCCGCTGGCAACCGTCAAGCTCCCTGAGGAATCCGGAAATACATTTTGCTGCATTCCTCCGCCGGAAGTCATATCAAAAGCCATCGTCCAGCCAGTAGGTAAAAACGGTATACATTGAACCGATGTATTGGCGGCAGGGATGGTGGTGTTCACAATCAATTCTCCGCCTGACAGAACGGGATTATAGATAATCTGTTCATTGCAACTTGTGCCGCCGCACGCTGTCGTTGAAACCGTATCGGGTAAATCGAACCGCCAGCCATACTGGGTATTTCCGGAACTGCAACTGCTACTGCCTTGCCAGCATACCGTACTGATGGCAACCGTGCGGTTAGTCGCTGTCTGGCTAGCTACCGTGTTGGCCAGCAGATTGCTGCGGGTAAAGGTGCGATAGGGCGAGCTTGTTATTTCTGTTAGCGAGCTATATTGCGATAGCGAGGCTGGAATATGCACACCATTAGTCGTGGTCATGCCGGAATTCCAGTTATTCATATCCCAGTCCCATATTCCATAAACACTCTGCGTGCCGGATGCATAGGTCGTGCCCGCAATGGTTGTGAAAGGAATCGCCCGACCGGTGCCAAAACCCAGCACGACTCTGTTCCCGCCGCCCGCGACCGTTACCGTGACTACGATTTTTCCTGTCACAGCTTGTCCTGGAGAGGAAAACAGCGGTGTTGCCGCAGCCTGGCCGTATTTGGAAGCTGCCCAGTCCAGCGGATTGCTGCTAGTCAGATCAAAGCGCCAGATATTACCCAGCAAATCGCCGGCATAGATATAGTCGGTAATAAAATCGCCATCCAGATCGGCTGTTGTTACATTGGTGATGCCATTGGATGTGGCTGAACTGGTGGGCAACCATTGAAAGGTGATGGGATTCGTAGCTGACGGCTGGCCGCTGGAAGGAATCAGTCCGATATATATACCGGCCACTCCGTTGGCACTGCTGATGCCGTTGCCAAAAATAATGGCCCACTGTCCGTTATGCAGCCGTCGGATGATAGGCGTGCCATAGGACTTTCCCAGATTAGTCAGGGTTGATGAAGTCCAGTCACCGATCACGAGATTGGCCGCATAACTTTCCGAAAAGGTCAGGGTAGGAGTCGTCGCACCGGTCGGGTCAGTGATGTCCAGCGCATAGATTTCAGCCCCTCCCTCGCCCAATCCGCCTATCAGCCAGCTATGCCAGGCACCACCATAATAAAGATCGCCACTACCCGGCGCTGCGTCGACAAAATAATTGTGGCTATAGGTCGGGTTGGTCAACGCGATACCGTTGGGAATGTTAGGCGTGACGGTGGTATTGGGATAGGTCGAATTAGTCGACAAGACCGAGGATGGCATGAAGCCTAGCACTTCATAGCCGTCATTCGCGGCGCTGTTATAAGTGATGCCATCAGCAGCATAGCTACCCGCTCTGAAGCCGTGCAACAAGCCATCATTGGCACCCACGTAAACCACATTAAGCCGTGTCGCCATGCTGCTGCTAAAGGCGCGGTAAGATGTTTCAATGCCAGTCGTATTGTAGAGTGCATCAATAAAAGCCGCCGGATAATTGACAGACGGCGCACCCACCCAAAGCGGACTGGAATCAACAATATCACCCAGCACTCCCACCCGCGTGCGCAAAATACCCGGTGTACTTGCGCCTTGTTCATTGCTGCGACCGCCGCGCAACCAGTCCAGCCGGTTGGCGGCATTAGAAGTCGTGGAAGTTAAAACGGTAGTCTGTGCAGCCGTCAAATTCCCCGTTTCCAGAGGAATGCCGACGGTACCGTTCCAGGTCAAAAGTTGTCGTGAGGTAGTGGGTTCTGCGGTAATCGTGTTAAGTGCATTGCCCCTTGAATCCGTGCCCATGGCGGTACAGCCGCCGCCGCTCAAAACACAATTTCCATCCCAGTCGGATGAGGTGGCAACGGTGACGGCACCTGTCGTTGCATTAACGACAATCGGATCGGAGACCACTGAACCTGCCCAGTTGTTTGAATCGTAGGAGGATAAATAAACCTTGCTGCCGGTTCTGACCTGTCCTGACTGTACTGTATTGGCGCCCGCACTGCTCGAAGATTGCAGCGTTTCAGCCAGAAAACAAGTGATTTCATGAACGTTGGTAGACCCCCCGGTTGAACCGGCAAAGCCAAACAGAAAATTAGCCGGTAGCGCGCCATTTCCCGTGGTAATCGGGAAGTTGGTCAGTACCGACTGATATGCGCCGCCATTGTAACTATACATAAAGGTCAATAGTCCGCTGGAAGTAAGATTCAACCGGTAGGTAATCGGCCAGGCACCGCTGCGTGTACTGCTTGATTCATTAGCGATCAGTTGCGCATTGGGCAGCACCCGATAGCCGCCGGCGATAACCGGATAATCCATGACGGAAATGTTGGGCGTACCGGTGATAGTACCTGACGTGTTATTGATGATGCCAGGCGCGGCACTCAAAGTAAGCTGAAAGGTCGTGGGCGTTACGTTGGAAATAGTATAGCTGCCCGGTATGGCAGGCGCAGGAAGCGTAGCCGTGCCTGAAGTGTTGGTTATGGAATTTGCCGCAGTAGCGAGCGTGACTTGAAAAGTGTTGCTGCCGGTGTTGTTGATGGTGTAATTGCCAGCAATATTCTGGGGGGTAATACTGGTATCGGTGACACTACCCCCAACAGGATAACTACCCCAGTTGCTGGAGGTGCCTGTGACGGGAATTTTGAAGTAATTGCTGCCAGTGCTTATGCCACTGATGGTATAACTGCCATTTACCCGTGTCGCATTGCTGCCGGTCGCACCGCTGATGACAACGGTGTCGCCATTTGAATAACCGCTGACGCTGGGGACATAAACCCGTACGTTATTATTTGTTGAAGAAAAGTTGCTGAAAGTCGTGATGTTTTGTGCCGCAGCCCCCGTGCCTGTTGCAGTAATCGTGCCGCCTATGATCACCGTTTGTCCATTGCTGTAACCGCTGACACTGGGAACCGTCACCGTCAGGGTCGTGCCGCTCACCGTAGCCGCAGTGATGTTTTGTGAAACTGCCGTACCGGTAATGGTGCCGCCGATAACAATCGTGCTGCCATTCGCATAGCCGCTGGTTGAGGGGACAGTTAAGGTCAAGAGCGTACCGCTGCTGCTCGCCGCAGTAATATTTTGCGTGGTTGCCGCCGTTGTCAAGTGGCCTGTTTGACAGGCGTTTTCAACAGCTGTCAGTTGCGCGGATGAACTGAGCGTAGCAGGATAATATTGAGGATAATTCTGATTTAGCCAGTACCAGCTGACACTCCCCGCGCCTCGCAGGCCGATGCGATTGGGCTGATAGGTGCTGGCCACATTGAAGCTATTGGTACCATAGGTGGTCACACCACCGCCGCCTGTCCAGTTGGAATTCGCAATGCCGCTGGCGGTATTGTCGCCTGAATTCAGAAAATTACCGTACTCATCCATTCCCAAACCAAGGTAGGCGCCTGTCAGCCCGGCGCCCTTACCTTGCGAGCATGAATACCCCAGACTCCCGCCAAAAGCGCCGATATTGGGCGCGCCGCCTAGCGTGGTTCCATAAGCGGCATCCTGTAAAAAAAATGACATCCCATCCGCGCCGTCACGACCTGTACCGCCGCTATCGCCTCCATAGGTATAGGTAGTAAAAGTGACCTGTAACCCCTGATTGGTCGCAAAGGCATTCTGAGATACGATAGCGCCGGTTTGATTATTCGCTGCCGCCGTCAAGCGCAGTGCGCCGCTGCCCGCTGCATCCGGGGTGCTTATCATGCCGGAAATGGTGCTGCAACCCGGTAGCTGATTGCCTGAGCCCGCGACAGTTGTTCCCGCCGTCAGGCAGGCATTGCCCAGCGCCTTCCAGTTATTGCTGCTGACACTGCTGCTCTGGGTAAAATCATCAGACACTGCCAGCACTGGCAGGGAAAAGATCAGCGCCAGTAGCGCCAGGAAGAATCTCACGTTAAACATGTTATATCCTTTCATGTCGTGCTGCAGCGGGGCTAATTCGGTCCACCGATATCGGATACCTGGGGTATTACCTGTTCTACCGTTTGCGTGACAGATACCGCAGTGATGTTGCCGCCCTGTGCTGCGGCGGTAATTTGGTAGATGCCGGTGGGTGGATTGGTACTGGTAATACCCAAATATTGAATGTAGTAGTCAGGTTGTGCGGCATAACTATTCCGCCCCCCGGCAGCGCTAATATTGATGCTAACGCCAGATGCCGCAAACGGCGTATAAGTTGACCAGGGTAAAGTAAGCGGGCTCACCTGTGAATTGCTGCAAATCACGGCTGAGGCGCTGACACCGCTACAGTTTGTGCCGGTTACAAAAGCAGAGCCGTTGTAGGCAAAGCCAGTTTGTGCGAGCTGATTTTCTGCACTTACCACAGCCAGTTGCGCCGCATCCAGGGCGCGACTTTTTTCACGAAGATTTCCGGACATTGTTTCATCGGTAATAAAACCACTGAACATGTAAATCGCCAGCATGGCCATGATGGCCATGAAAACAAGACTGACGATGAGCACAAATCCTCGTTGTTTCATTTTATGATCCGTTCATGTAACGAATGGTTTGCGCTATGCTGATCGTCGCAGGCTGCCCTGCCTGCCCCGCCAGTGGATTGGCAAATATCAGGGTAATTTTCACTGTTTTGATATTGTTTAGCCAGTAAGATGCACCCAGCGCGCTCACCGCATTCCCTGACAGATATTCAGTCACCGAACCGCTCGATAGTACATCGACTCCGTAAACGATATTCATGCCGGATAAGGAGGCCAACGGTGGTATTGCGGCAGGCGCTCCGCCAACTAGTTTGACGGTAGTACTACTCCCCGCCGTGGTATCCGTTTCAGTGCAAGTCAGATAGCCAGCATTCGCCCCGCTTTGCGGGACGCTGAAGGCGTCGGTATAAACATGGCTGGCGAGCAGATTGGCTGTGCATCCTTGCAAACTGGCGCTGCTATCCGCCATAAAGCCGACCGTAAAGCTATCTGTCCCCGCACTGGCCGCACCGGTGCCGGTAAGTGCCGATACGCCGGGTGTATTCAGGGTAATAAAATTATTTACCGCCGCAGGGGTTGCAAAGTAGCCCGCATTATGAACAGCGGTATTCAAAAACAGCATCGCCATGCGTTCATTATTCTGTAGACCGGATAGCGCGAGTCTCGCCCTGGAGGTTTGTGAGACAGAGACGAATACAGTGCCCAAACCCAGTACCAGCAGAAGTCCGATGGTGATCGCGATCATCATTTCAACCAGACTGACGCCGCGTTGTGGTGTTAAGGCGGGGTACATGGCGAGGAACACACCGGAATGGAGGTTATGGTCTGATAATTGTGCTGCTGAATGCTTCCTGTCGCCAGCAATCCCGTTTCAGTTCCCGTTGAATTGCTAAGAGCTGCATTTTTTTCCATCCAGCTTAGCGTAATGGTACAAACAGTGGGCGCGGCAGCAATGCTGGCCGTTGCGTGCGTTACAATACATTGTATGGTGCTGGTAGCAGCAGGGAGGACAGTGCCGTTATAGATTAAGCCATCAAGATTGGCGACATTGGTCATGGCAGCCCCCCAGTTTTTCAGGTCATAGGCGGCGACCGAGGTGGGAGTACACACAGTACCCATGCAGCTAGTCCCGCCGTAGACAGGGCCATTGGTCAGCGTTGTGCCGGACAGGGTGATCGGGGTAGCCGGTGTTAAATTGCTGCTCCAGTAACCCGGATTGGCCTGCATTTGAGCGACCAGGCCGGAAGTCAGAATGGCGGCGATACTCTGGTATCGGGCATTCTCAGTGTTGCCCAAGGCTAACAGCTGCATGCCGGCTATGCCTAAAACGCCTATCATGATAACCACGATAGACACCAGCACCTCCAGCATGGCAAAGCCGCTTTGTTTTTTTAAGGGCATGCCGCACCCCGCTGCGTTGTCCACGAGCCAGCATTAAACACGATACACCGATATAAACCCTGCGTGCTGTTGACATCGTGCAGTGTCAGTGTGCCGGTAAAAAAGGTGTAACCTGCCGGAGTCATTTGCGGAAAGGTCGAGATGGTGCTGCTCAAGTTATCACCGTGGGTGACAGCGGGTACGACCTTCAGTTGTTGAGCTGTGCTGTCAATTAAAATTGTCCAGGCTGAATTCCAATTCGTGCCTGTTGCACACACCGCCCCGTTCAAGGGGCACACATCAATGATTTGTCCGCGCTTGATCGCTTCGCTGCGGGCCAGATTCAAACCATTCATTAACTCGTTGATTTCGCCGCTCATGCGCGTACCGGTAATCACCGACGTATAGGTGGCAGTGGCCATTGTCGCGACAACCGCCATCACGCTGATCGTCACAATCAGTTCTATTAATGAAAATCCTGTCATTAACTGGCGCATATTTTTCCCTGCAATTTAGCCCTGCTTGCTAAGTTAACAGTTTCGCGTTATTGCCACCTGATTTCATCATAGCACGAGTGTTGCAAAAGATTCGATTGTTAAAGGTAGCTTTTTGCTACTACGCGAATTCCGTGATCTGGAGGATGCCAAAAGTCAATGACAAGGGGGGTAAACGAAGCCGGCAATCGAATCCACGGCACGACTCGCGAAGCACCGCTCAACCGCTTTGCAGAAGTAGACGGGGCACACCAATCAGTTTATCGACAAATCGTCGACCTGACGAGCATGAAAAAGCTAATACCCCATATAATGAAACCAGCCATGCCCGTTACCCTCTCCTCAATTGTCAAACAGCGTCCAATAGTTTCCACCCCGGTATGTAATCATCCGGCATTTTGGCCGGGGGTATCTGGCGTGTTTTATATGGACATGATTTACGAAATTCGCAGACGTCACCTGGTGCAGAAGCAAACCCTCTCAGCCATTGCCCACGACATGGGGTTATCCCGCCCGACCGTGTGCAAGCATCTCAATACGATAGATGAACCCAAGTATCAGCGAGATCAACCGCTATCACCCAAGCTGGGCAAATTTGAAGAACAGCTAGTCGCCTGGCTGAGTGACGAGGCCAAGCTGCCCCGGCCACGCCGTCGCACCGCCCATCGGTTATTCGAAGGTTTGCAGGAAATCGGTTATCCCGGCGCCTATGACAGCGTGCAGCGCTTCGTCAAGCGCTGGAAATCCGGCAACACGGGTCAGAAGCTGAGCGAAGCCTTTGTCCCGATGGCGTTTGCTCCGGGTGATGCTTGCCCGTTTGACTGGAGCCAGGAGCAGGTGGAGCTCGGCGGCGTTCAGGACCGTGGGGTGCGGAGCGAAGGGCAAGTTGAGAATCAGGTGGGCAATGTGCGGGAATGGCTGTTCACGCCGCTGGCACACTTTGCTTCCTTTGCCGATCTGAATGACTGGCTCGCCACCCGCTGTCATGAGTTGGCACAGCGAAATCATCGCCGCGCACGCCAGGCTGTTTGGTCTTGACCAGTTGATTTGCGACCCGTGGCATTACCTGCCGGTGCTGGACAAAAAACCGGGTGCGCTGCGTAATGGCGCGCCGTTCGTGGCTTGGGACTTGCCGCCCCCCGGTTCGGGCTGTTCGTGACCGCATTCTGAAGCAATCCGAAGGGGATCGTGCCTTCGTCGAATTGCTGATGATCCTTGCCTGTTGCCTTGAAAGCCTTGATTTTCCTTACTGTCAGCATAAAGCCCCCACGTTTTTTGTTATCCCCATAGGTGAAATTTGGCTTCGTGGGGACTTCATAGCAGGCTCCTAGGATTGCTTTGACCGAGAAAAAGGCAGGAACCCTTGCTGTTGCTTGAGTTGCCTGCCTTTTTCAGGACTCCGTTGGAAGCCCTTGGAACTGCCGAAAAACTAGATGCTGTAGTACATTTCAAACTCTACCGGATGAGTGGTCATGCGCAGGCGCGTGACTTCATCCATCTTCAGGGTGATATAAGCATCAATGAAGTCATTGGAGAAAACACCGCCACGGGTCAGAAACTCGCGGTCTTTATCCAGCGCACTCAAAGCTTCATCCAGCGAAGAACAGACAGTTGGGATCAATGCATCTTCTTCCGGCGGCAAGTCGTACAGATTCTTGTCAGCCGGGTCGCCAGGGTGAATCTTATTGGCGATACCGTCCAGGCCTGCCATCATCAGTGCGGCAAAACACAGGTAAGGATTGGCAGTAGGATCTGGGAAACGTGTTTCAATACGACGCGCCTTGTCACTGGCTACATGCGGAATGCGGATCGAAGCAGAACGATTCTTTGCAGAGTACGCAAGTTTGGTCGGTGCTTCGTAGTGAGGAACCAGACGCTTGTAGGAGTTGGTGCCAGGATTGGTAATCGCGTTCAGTGCTTTAGCATGCTTGATGATCCCGCCGATGTAATACAGCGCAGTGTCAGACAGACCTGCATAACCGTTACCTGCAAACAGATTCTTGCCGTCTTTCCAGATTGACTGATGCACATGCATGCCGGAACCGTTGTCGCCTACGATAGGCTTGGGCATGAAAGTCGCTGTCTTGCCGTGTTGATGGGCAACATTGTGCACCACATATTTCAGGTATTGAGTCTGGTCGGCGCGACGTACCAGTGTGTCGAATTTAGTGCCGATTTCGCACTGACCGGCAGTTGCAACTTCATGGTGATGCACTTCAACTTCGATACCGATATCTTCCAGCGCCAGACACATCGCTGCGCGAATGTCATTCAAACTGTCAACTGGCGGAACTGGAAAATAACCACCTTTGACTGCCGGACGATGGCCGGTATTGCCGCTGTCGTACTTTTCATCCGAGGACCAGGCTGCTTCTTCGGAATTGATTTTGACCGAGCAGCCGGACATATCAATTTTCCAGTTAACCGAATCAAAAATGAAAAACTCAGGCTCAGGGCCGAAGTAAGCTGTATCGCCCAAACCGGAAGATTGTAAGTAAGCTTCAGCGCGTTTTGCGATAGAGCGCGGATCGCGGTCATAACCCTTACCGTCGGTCGGTTCGATAACATCACAGGTAATGTTCAGTGTGACATCTTCTGTGAAAGGATCAAGGTAGGCGGCAGCAGGATCCGGCATCAATAACATGTCGGAAGCCTGGATGCCTTTCCAGCCGGCGATGGAAGAGCCATCGAATGCGTGACCTTCTTCAAACTTGTCCATACCAACATATTTGGCAGGAACGCCTACGTGCTGCTCCTTGCCGCGCGTATCGGTAAAACGAAAATCCACGAACTTAACATCGTGGTCTTTAATCATTTGCAATACATCATTAGCGGTCTTCGCCATAACTCTCTCCAAAATAATCAATCAAACAGTGAACTACAACCCGATATACCCCAAGCAAAAAACATGCCAAACCACCAAACAAGTTGCGGCGCCTAGTTTCAGACGCATTTTTTTCTTAACTTACTCTGTGCCGGTAGCGCAGCGGTGTTTAGGCTAGCAATGCCTGTGCTAAATCTTTGTGCATTGTGCCATAAGCCGGCGCGCTAACACAAATCGCACTAAAAGCGGACGAGCGAACGTACCGCTGCACCACTATAGTGCATAGTAAATTTGCACCGAACGAAACAGCGGGTCATTGAGCACAACTTGATTACAGCGCGCCTGCCATACCTTGGCATCCAATTCTCCGCCGGACGGCACAAAGAGCTCTGCGTCAACACGTCCATCCAGGTAATGAAACACCACGCGATGATTTAGTAACTGGCTATTGCCCAGTAGTCCGGCAAGCTGTGCCAGCAAAACCGGCCGGTCAGGCAATTTGGCATTATGGGCGATTTGCATATCGTCTTCTGGATCGATATGGACCATCACATCGAGCACATGATGATTTTTAAGCACGGCATGACGTGCCGTTTCAGCGATGTAATGTCCTTCAGAGACGCTGATTTTCGGGTCAACCAGAATATGAGCGTCGACCAGCGCATTGTCCGCCATTTTGCGTGTGCGTAATTCATGCAGCCCGAGCACGCCGTGCGTGTTCAGCAAGGTCACGCGTATCGCTGCCACTTCCTCCGCGTCCAGACCCGTGTCAATGAGTTCGGACAGCGCTTCGAGCGCCAGTTTACCGCCCATATGGGTAATCATGACACCCACCACAGCTGCTGCGACCAGATCCAAAAAGGTGTAACCCATTAAATTTCCTGCAATACCCACCACGACAACCAGCGATGATGCCGCATCAGAACGAGCATGCCAGGCATTTGCCACCAGCATTTGCGAGCGCACCCTGAGAGCGACGGCCAGCATGTAGCGAAACATGCTTTCTTTGGCTATCAGTGCAATGATAGCAATTGCCAGCGCCAGCGGATTGACGGCGAGGAAGGTTGCTGGATGCTGTAAACGGATCGCTGCCGCTACCAGCAATCCAACGCCCAGGGCTGCGAGGAAAACGCCCAGGATCAGCGTGGCGGCGGTCTCTACTCTTGCATGACCATAAGGGTGATTGGCATCGGCATGTTTATTGCCGTGCCGGTTAGCGAACAGCACCAGTAAATCGGCAATCAAATCTGACAGTGAGTGCAAACCATCGGCCATCAGCGCTTGCGAATGGGAAAAAACGCCACCTGCAACCTGAAGCAGGGTTAGCAGTAAGTTGATGGCAATACTGACCCATGTACTTTTCTGCGCAGCGGCAAAACGTTCGGGATTGGCAGGCTCAAAAGATTCTTTGTCGCTATGTGAAGGTTGTATGTGATTTTTCATTTCGATTGAGCTAGTATGCGTGTGCAGCGCGCAGCATAGCGCATGATTCGTTAAACTGGAACGGAAAAAACATCATGGGAAAAATTAGTTCTATTTTGCAAGCCGCGCAACAACGCGCTAAAGATAAAAAGCTACCTTATGAGGGCGCGTTATATCCTGACGAAGCTTATGAGATTCTGCAAGCCGCGCCCGGCGCAAAACTGGTTGATGTGCGTTGCCGTGCAGAATTGGACTGGGTCGGACGCATTCCTGAGTCGGTAGAACTCGAATGGTTAACTTATCCCGGCATGAAAGCCAACTCAAATTTCAGTGCGGAGTTGCAGCAACAAGTCGACAAGGAAGCGCTGGTGCTGTTTATTTGCCGTAGCGGTGCACGCTCGCACGCAGCGGCTACACTGGCCACGCAAACTGGTTTCCATGATTGTTACAATGTGCTTGAAGGTTTTGAGGGAGACAAGGATAGTAACGGGCATCGCAACCTCCTGAACGGCTGGCGCGCAGCCGGTTTGCCGTGGGCGCAAAGCTAACAGCGAATTGTTCACCCGCTCATACATGCTGAATTTGTAATCACGATATTAAAACGGTCACATTTAGCAGACATAATCATGTTCGCGTAACTTTTGATTATTCAAGATAATAAAACACAATTCACAGATGAGCGGATACAAACAATTTTTCCCCCGGCAAATCGTAGAATCACGATGGAATCGCTGGGACTGGGCGTTATTGCCAATGATGCTGGCTATCCTGGTATTATTAGCTTACGGCGGTGAGCAGATGGCAAAACCCTTTCAACTGGGTGAAACCCTGCCGCTTTCACTCGCACCGGTAAATTTACCGTATTACCTGTTACGCACCACTTTGCGCATGTTTATCGCGTTAGGCGCTTCCATCGTGTTCAGTTGTGTCTTCGCAGTGCTGGCAACCAAGTACCGAGCTGCGGAAAAGATTTTACTTCCCATGCTGGATATTCTTCAGTCGATACCGATATTGGGCTTCTTGTCCATTACTGTGACCGCGTTTATTGCCTTGTTTCCCGGCAGTCTGCTGGGGGTTGAATGCGCGGCGATATTCGCCATTTTCACTTCCCAGGCCTGGAATATGGCTTTTAGCGCCTATCAGGGATTTCGCACAGTACCTGCTGAACTCAAAGAGGCGGCGCAGGTGTTCAAATTATCCGGCTGGCAGCAGTTCTGGCGGCTGGAACTACCCTTTGCTACGCCAGGCTTGCTGTGGAATATGATGATGTCGATGTCAGGCGGTTGGTTCTTTGTCGTCGCGTCAGAAGCCATTTCCGTCTCTAATCAGAATATCAAACTGCCTGGTATCGGCTCGTATATTGCCCTGGCTATTGAACAAAAGGACTTGCATGCTATTGCCTGGGCTATTTGCGCGATGCTGATCGGGGTGATCCTGTACGATCAGTTATTTTTCAGGCCGCTATTAGCCTGGGCGGACAAGTTTCGTTTCGAAGAATCGGGCAGCGAAACGGCACAGGAATCCTGGTTACTCGACTGGTTGCATAAAACCGAACGTACGCAAGTTATCGTTACCGGCTTCGCCAGACTGCTTGAACGCTCCTTTGTATTATTCAGGCGTAATTTTGACGGCACATCAATCAAGGCGCGCCCCCATATTACTTCAGGGACGCCAGAACGCATCTGGGATGCGGTGATTGCTGCGGTGGTTTTCTATTCCTTGTGGACCTTGTTTCACTTTATTCACGCCGAGGTTGGCTGGAACGAAGTCGGTCACGTGTTTGTACTGGGTTTTTACACCATGCTGCGTGTAGTTGTGCTGATTTTTCTGGCCGCCTTGATCTGGATTCCGGTGGGCGTATGGATAGGTTTAAATCCCCGCATCGCCGCACGAGCGCAGGCAGTGATACAGTTCCTGGCGGCTTTTCCGGCCAATCTGATGTTTCCGGTGGCCGTCTTTCTGCTGGTCAGATACCGCCTCAATCCGGACATCTGGCTCTCGCCGCTGATGATATTGGGTACGCAGTGGTACATCCTGTTCAATGTGATTGCCGGCGCGACTACCATTCCGACCGAATTACGCTATGCCGCTCAGAATATGGGGTTGACAGGATTGCTAAAATGGCGTCGTTATCTGCTCCCAGCGATTTTCCCCAGTTTCGTTACAGGTGCCATTACCGCCTCCGGCGGCTCGTGGAATGCCAGTATCGTGGCCGAATATGTCACCTGGGGAAATACGACCGTTTCAGCGCACGGCATCGGCAGTTATATCGCCGAGATGACGGCGCACGGCGATTTTCCCAGAATTGCCTTAGGGATAGGCGTGATGTGTGTGTTTGTGCTGAGCTTTAATAACTTCGTCTGGCGACGTATGTATGCCATGGCTGAAAACCGTCTGCATTTTTAACGGGCATGGCAGTAGCCACCCCAAATAATTAAACTTGCCATGCCCGTTCTCCTCTCCCAACCCCTCTCCCGGAGGGCGAGGGATCAAACGATGGCTTCGCGAGTTTTACGCTAAGGAAAACAATGAATGCGCCTATCGTCGAACTAAAATCTGTCGGAAAATCATTTCGTTCTGCGGATGGAACCGCCCGTGCGGTACTGGAAAATGTCGACTTTTCTTTGATGGAAGGGGAGATTGTGGCCTTACTGGGCAAGTCAGGTTCAGGCAAGTCCACCATGTTGCGCATCATGGCCGGATTGATTGCTGCGGACGAAGGGCAGGTGCATTATCGCGGTTTGCCCTTGTATGGACCGGCTGATGGCATCAGCATGGTGTTTCAGTCGTTTGCCCTGTTTCCCTGGCTGACGGTACAAAAAAATGTGGAACTGGGTCTGGAAGCAAAAGGCATGCTGCCCGATGAACGTGCGATCAAAGCCAAAGCAGCTATTGAACTGATAGGCTTGTCAGGTTTTGAAGGCGCATTGCCGCGCGAATTGTCAGGCGGCATGCGTCAGCGTGTCGGAATCGCACGCGCCTTGGTGATGGAACCTGAAGTGCTGTTAATGGATGAGGCATTTTCAGCCCTGGATGTGCTGACCGGCGAGCGGCTGCGCGAGGACATTCTGGAACTGTGGGAGTCAGGACGCTTGCCTACCAAGGCAATTCTGGTGGTATCTCATAATATTGAGGAAGCGGTGATGATGGCCGACCGCGTACTGGTTTTCGCCAGCGATCCGGGACGCGTACGCGATGAATTAGCTGTCAAGCTTATCCGCCCCAGAGAAGTAGAAGGATCGGAAGTTCGTGGACTGATCGATAAGGTTTACGGCTTGATGACGGCGGGGAGCATGCGTGCTGCGCGCGGCGCTGACAAGGGAGCCAAGCTCGGGATAGGCGACCGGCTGCCGGAAGTGGGCATTTCCCGCATGGAAGGCGCGCTGGAAATTCTCTCTGAAGAGCCCTATCTTGGCCGGGCAGACTTGCCCAAACTTGCCGAGGACACCGAACTGAATGACCATGAGTTACTGGATGTTGCCAGTGCGCTGACCTTGCTGGGTTTCGCGCAACTGGAGCCCGGCGATATTATGCTGACAGAGTTGGGGTCGCGCTATGCGCTGGCGGACCAAGCTGAACGCAAAGCACTTTTCGGGCAGCAACTACTGAGCTGCGTGCCTTTAATCGCTTACATTCGACATGGTCTGGTGCAGGATCCCTCCGGTGATCTGCATGAAGATCTGTTTCTCAAGTTGCTGCATTTCACCCTGAGCGAGGCGGATGCTCTGAGTGTGCTGCGTGTCGCGGTTGAATGGGGACGCTATGGCGAACTGTTTGAATATGATTTCAATACCGGCATTCTCAATATGCCCGGTGAAGAAACTTCCGCAGAGTGAGTGTGCCGTACATATCGCTGATCTGTATATGTCACATGGGTATAGCAAACTGTGACTTCTTTACTTGGCTTGAACATCCTGCTTCAATTAGCTATTTAATTTATCCAGCAATTCACGGATTTTCACAGGATCATCGGCGCGCAGTATTTTTTGCGTCAGCTGCGCAATTTCCGGCAGGCTGGTCGTCAACACCCGCTGTTTAATGCCCGGCACTTGTGCGGATGACATTGAGAACTGACGCAATCCCATCCCTAAAAACAATCGGGTGTAGGCCAGCTCACCCGCCATTTCACCGCACACAGAAACCGGCACCTGTAATTTATTTGCGGTACTGATGACCAGTGACAGCAGATGCAAGATGGCGGGATGCAGCGGATCATACAGGTGTGCGACATCTTCGTCGGTCCGATCAATCGCCAGTGTGTACTGAATCAGATCGTTGGTGCCGATAGACAGAAAGTCCAATCGTTTGGCAAACACGCTAAGCGACAAGGCGGCAGCCGGGATTTCGATCATGCCGCCTATTTTTACTTCACGATTGTAGGGAATGCCCTCATCGTCCAGCATTTGCTTGGTCGCATCAATAAACTGTAAAGTCTGATTCAATTCAGCAGCACAAGAGAGCATCGGGATCAATATCTTAATGTCTCCATAGTGCGTGGCGCGCAACAGTGCACGTAACTGGGTACGAAACAATTGCGGCTCGGACAGGCACAGCCGTATCGCACGCAGACCCAGTGCCGGATTGCTGGCTACATGTTCGACCCCCTTGATTTGTTTATCCGCGCCCAGATCGAAAGTGCGTATCGTGACAGGTTGCCCTTTCATCCCTGTTGCTGCGGCACGATATGACTCGAACTGCTCGTCCTCATCCGGCAACTCATCCCGATTCAAAAACAGAAACTCGCTGCGGAACAGGCCGACACCGGTTGCACCATTTTCCTTGGCCTCAACGATATCCTCAGGCTTTTCGATATTGGCGTGCAGCTCGATTACCACTCCGTCCAGCGTGTTAGCGCGCGCACTGCGCAGGCGTTTGAGCTTCTTGCGCTCTAATTCCCATTCGCTTTGCAGTAATTTGTATTCGGCCAGCATGGCCTTGTCAGGATTGACAATCAGTACGCCCTGTTCACCATCCAGTATCAGCAGATCATCTTCGCGTATCAATTCCCGTGCATGATGTAAACCTACCACGCAAGGCGTATTCAGACTGCGCGCGACAATGGCGGTATGCGACGTGGCACTGCCGGCATCGGTGATAAAAGCCGCATATTGTTGCGGTTTGAACTGGATCATATCCGCCGGACTCAAGTCATGCGCTACCAGTATCGTATCAATATCGCGGCGCAGATGCACAGGCTGATGGCCGGGGCGACCGGATAACTGATTGAGCAGACGCTCGGCAACCTGTTTGACATCCGCCTGACGCTCACGCAAATAGGCATCCTCAAACTCGTCAAACTGCGCGGCCATTGCATCAGTCTGCACCTTGATCGCCCACTCAACATTACATAACTCTCGTTCAACCATCTCGCGCGGCCCGACACTGAGCAAGGGATCGTCGAGTATCATCTGATGTAATTCCAAAAAGGCATCAAACTCGGCAGCAGCGTAGCTGGGACGATTACTGCGCAGACCGGCGAACTCGCTGCGCGTGGCAAGCAGGGCGGCGTCAAAACGTGCGATTTCATCCGCGAGAAACTGTTTGGGCAGCAGGTAATGCGCCACCTCCAGAGAGCTGTGCGATAACAGGTGTGCGTAGCCGATGGCAATGCCGCTGGAAACTGCGGTGCCGTGCAGGGTAAAACTCATCCGCCTTCCCCGAAATAATCATTAATCAGTGCCAGCAAAGCCTGCATCGCCGCAGCTTCATCTTCACCGGTTGTTTCGATACTGATCGTCGTGCCTTTGGCGGCCGCCAGCATCATTACACCCATGATGCTCTTGGCATTGACGCGGCGAGCGTTGCGCGACAACATCACTTCACACTTGAAAGTGCCTGCCAGTTGGGTCAATTTCGCTGACGCGCGTGCGTGCAGTCCGAGTTTATTGATGATGAGTGCGTCTTGTTGCATGTTAGTGCTCCATATGAACGATACATTCGCGCCCGCCTTCAATAGCAATGCAGGCCAGTTCCGACAGACTTTTATTCGAAGAACCCACCACCCGCAGCAGCATAGGTAAATTCACGCCGGCCACCCCTTCGACGCGTTCAGCATGACAAAGTTGCCTGCCAATGTTACTCGGCGTCGCACCGAACACATCGACCAGTATTAACACGCCGCTGCCGGAATCAAGCTCTTTGAGCAGCTCTTCGCCCTCAGTCAGTTTCAGCTGAGGATCATCCGTAGCCCACACAGACAGCACCCTCAGATTTTTCGGGATTTCACCAAAAACGTGTTTTGCGCAATCAGCCAGACAGCTACCCAGACCGTTATGCGTCACTAGCAAGATACCTATCAATTTATCCCCTCATTTCATCTGTACTTGTATTTCTTTATCGGTAAATTCAAGCCGCTTTTGCAGCTCGCCAGTCAAATAAATCCTGCCTTGTTGATCTATCAGCATCGCTTCATTCAAACCCATGCGTGTTGCGGCAGCCCGCCAGCCTTGCACACCACTAATGAATAAAGGCTTGGAATCCGCATCTGACAATACCCCGGCATGAGGCCCGTACGTGAGAATAGTCACGGCTTCCACACCCTGCATCGGATAGCCGTTGTGCGGATTGATCAGATGACAGTAACGCTTGCCGCCTTGCATAAAATAGCGCTGATAGTCGCCGGAGGTACCGATCGCCTCACCGTCATGCAGTTCAAGCACGGCCAGCGCACCCGATTTGCGCGGATCCTGAATACCGACACGCCACGGATTTTTGCCGTGCAGCCCCATCGCGATGATATTACCGCCGATATTGATCAGCGCATTGTGTACGCCCTGTTGATGCAAAATTTCCACCGCCCGATCCAGCGCATAGCCCTTGGCATAACCGCCCAGGTCGATCTGCACGGCACGGTTGTCGCTTTGCACCTTCACGCCGCTGGCTACATTGGTATAGCTCAAATCGCTCATCTGCGGATTCGCCTTCAACCACTTTGCCAGCTGCGCTTCGTCCGGCTGAACCGGTTTGAATTCATCCGCATGAAAGCCCCATAACTGCACCAAGCCACCGATGGCCGGATTAAACAAACCCTGTGATTGCAGCGAAATACGCCCGGCATCCTGTAGCATCGCAGCCATGTCAGTTGGCACGACACGGCTATCACCTTTGGCGAGCGCCGTGTTTAATGCACTCATTTCCGAAGGCTTCCAGGCATGAAGCTGATCATGCAGCCGCTGAAATTCATGCATCACCTGTGCAGTTGCCTGCCTGGATCGCGCATCAGTTTCGCCATAAATAGTCACCTCAACCAGTGTCCCGAACACATAGCCCTGCTCCTGATACAACGGTTCTTTCCCGCAAGCATTCATCAGAATGCAGGATGCAGGAAGCAGCAAGCGGGTCGCCAACCGTATCGCAGGCAGCAAAAACAACTTGATGCGACGCAACGACCATATGCTGAATCTTGAATCCCGAATCCTTCGCTCAAAACAACGAACGCATAGCGCGACTATGTTTTTAGGCGAAGACGCTTGCGGTCTGACTTCTGTCATTTGCTTTGCATGCCTTCCAGTTCCAGCGATGCGGCCAGCAGCGCAAGCCTCGCCACCACCCCGTAGGCGTAGAAACGATTGGGCGTATCATCGGGTGCGCCGTCATGATTTGGCAACGTGCAGCCGGATTCAAACGCCAGCGGCACAAAATGCATGCCCGGCGCATTGAGATTCTCATCTATGCCACGACTGGTATGGACACGATAAAATCCACCGACAACATAGCGATCAATCATATACACCACCGGCTCGGCCACGGCCAGATTGATGTTT
>Ga0364922_10090_pt1 | contig 52150 bp, 50 predicted proteins | sample ExccelJu500001D4_2_FD_206955 | JGI IMG/M metagenome (GOLD analysis project Ga0364922, IMG submission 206955) | Enriched cells from Trout Bog Lake Hypolimnion, Wisconsin, USA - BchlTB.June20.5000.01.D4 | ecosystem: Environmental > Aquatic > Freshwater > Lake > Hypolimnion/Profundal zone | place...
GATGGTTTTGGTGGCAGCGGCCGTGATGGATTTGGTGGAAGTGGACGCGATGGATACGGTAGTGACGTGCGCTCTGGTAACCAATCGCGTGATGCTGAGCGTAATCAATTACGTCAAAACTTAGACCGAGGTGGCATCAGTAGTGATCGCTCAGATGGTGGCGGGAGGTTTGGTAGTAATCAACGATTTGGTGGTGGCGATCGCGCGGGTGGGCAAAGAGATCCCGGCGGTTTTGGTTCAAGTCATCGCTCTAGTTTTGGTGGTGGAGAACACTTTGGCGGCGGTGGTTCCCGTTTCGGCGGTGGTTCGCACTTTGGCGGCGGTGGACGTCGTTGAGAGACAGAGTCAGAAGATTCAACAAATAATTGTTTAGGATACACATCATGAAAAAAATATTACTCGCGACCCTTACTGCTGCGCTGTCGTTCGGAATCACAACCAGCTTACATGCTGAAGCCGTCGCGATGAGCACGCAAGAACTTCTCAATTACTGCAAGGGTACAGACGATTCTTTCGTAACTTGCGAGATTTATGGTCAAGCCGTCTACGACACATACGTTGTATTTAGCCAGCATAAAAAAGCGCCACAATTCATCTGTATCCAGCAACCTGCCCCATCACGCAAAGAAGTGATTGAAGAATATGTCTCATGGGCCGAAGCGAACACTCGCTACGCCAAAGATCCTGCGGCTGACACCATCCTGCGTTTTCTGGGTGGTCGCTTTCCTTGCGAGAAGTCCGACAATTAAGTTGCACCGCTAGGAGTCAATAAAATGAAAAAATTAATCGCAATCATTCCAATAGTTACCGTATTACTGGTGGGCTGCTCTGGCATGAGCAATACACAACAACGAACACTCTCAGGTGGGGCGATTGGTGCCGCGGCGGGCGCCGGAATCTCGGCGATTGCTGGAGCCAATCCGATCTGGGGCGCCGTAGGCGGCGCAGCCGTCGGTGCAGTCAGTGGCTACGTCTACGATCAATATGAAAAATCTAAACAGCATCACACTACCCAAAAAACTCAAACGGTGAAGCCCCCAGTAACAACGAACTGACGCTCACTGCATGCATGCGAGCAGTTTGTTGCTCGTAGCTGCATGCAGTATGACCTGTGTGTTAAATATTTTTTGCGTCTTCGCGTCAGGATTCATCACGCCACGATTAAAGCAATCAAGACCAGTCAATTGTTCTCAACTCCATCACCTGTATCGAAGCATTCGGTATTTGCAGATGTGGATGGCTTTTAAATAATGCAGTCACATCGTCGTGCGAAGTGCCCGCCACAATTGAAAACATCACAATATCATTACGAATATCTGAAATTCGATTCGATGTGATTTGTTTCGTTTTCCCCGCAGCTTCCGAACTGAGTATGCGACTCGCATGCTCAGCAGTCCACTTGGTTATTTGCGCCTTTAAATCTGCTTCGCTAGCGGCTTTTATTGCGGGATCGGTATTCGACCACGCATCCATCGTCGCAGCTGGAATCATAAAAAAAACCACAAATTTTCTTTCACTAGTATTTGTCATGTGAAACTCCTCATTTCAGCATTCTTAATCATGTATTTAAATTTAAATCGAATTCAATCTTTTCAAGTCATTTGCGTCAAATAGCATAGTGAGTATATTTTTGAACCACTTCGTCCGGTATTCGCTGAGGGATCCCGCAGAAGCGTCTGGATTTATTGATACACTAATTTTGAACTGTCCGGATGACCCTCCACCGGCTGACGAACCATCCTCTAATTTACGCGTGGTGTTTGGAGACAAATAACAATGGACGACAATCAAATCACATCTAGCGGACCAGCTTCCGTTGAGCAACGCATCGACGCGATTCAATTTGTGATGCAAGCGCACGGCATGGACACGATCTCAGCTATCGAAAAGGGACACCATCTGGCCCAAGAAGAATGGGTGCCACGCAATGGCGCGCGGATCGTTGCTAGGGCCTGGACGGATCTCGCGTTTCGACAACGACTGCTCAAGGATGGCAAGGCTGCAGCAGCAGAGCTTGGTTTTGACATGCCACCCCATCACCGCTATCTAGTTGCCCTTGAAAACACGCCAAATCTCCAAAATGTGATCGTCTGCACGCTCTGCTCCTGTACAGCTTTTTCGATCATTGGACTGCCACCAGACTGGTATAAAGATCTGGAGTATCGAGCACGTGTTGTGAGGGAGTCTCGCAAAGTGCTAAAGGAAATGGGACTCGATCTACCTGCGAGCACCGAAATCAAAGTCTGGGATACGACCACGGATACACGCTATATGGTCATTCCTGTGCAACCTCCAGAAACAATTGGCTGGACTGAGGAGAAGCTTGTGGACATCATCACCAAAGAATCGATGATTGGCGTTGCCCGCCTGATGGGGAGCTGAGCGATGGACGGCTTACACGATATGGGCGGACGCCAGGGTTTCGGTGCAGTCCGCTATGCGCCCAATGCATCAGTATTCCATGCAGAATGGGAAAGAAAAGCAAATTTCCTATACGGCCTGGCTGTTCGTCTGGGCATCTTTAACATGGACGAGTATCGCCACGCTATTGAGCGCATGTCGCCCTATCATTACATGTCAGCAAGTTACTACGAGCGAACGCTGACCAGCCTTGCGACATTGCTCGTCGAAAAAGGCATCACTACCCAAGCAGAACTGGAAGCCATCGCAAAAGGGAAATTCCCTCTTGCAGGACCAAGCGCCCCAGGACGCAGCAACCATCCCGATCGCCAACGGTTCAAGCCAGGCGATCGCGTGTGGGTGCGCAATGAATACTTCGCGGGACACATCCGGCTGCCTGGCTACATCCGAGGCAAGCAAGGTGTCGTGGTACGCGAAACACCGGCCTACCCTTTCCCCGACGCCCATGCGCACGGCATAGAAGCCGAGAATGAGCCCACATACGATGTTGCCTTTCGCACAGAGGATCTTTGGCCGGATGCCTCAGACTCCGCGATCGTAAATGTGGGTGTATTTCAGAGCTACTTGCAAATTTAGAAAGATTCCGCCTAAGCTTTGAACCCCGCAAATAGACGGGACATTTGGTTTGCCCACCAACATTGGGTGGCTGTGTTTTGGCAAAGTCGACCTAATTCTTGGACATTTTCTCCAACATCCCAACTTCTTGCGCACTCAGCCTTGCAGAGCAATCAATCAATCAATCAATCAAAATTATCAAAACTCAATATGTGCTCGCAAAGAATAAACATTTACAGGACCGCGATCGGAGTTATAGCAAGGATTTGCAATCCGCTGAAAGTCACCCGTCAGCCATAAAAACGGCGTGACCTGTGCGCTGTAATAGATTTCTGCGATATTTTCACGCTGATAACTTAAATTCCCGTCGCCACAAAAAAAATCCGAACCGCCTGCGGTGAGATATGCTTGATTGCTGCTGGAAATCCCATTCGAGGCAAAACCGATACCAATCGTGTCGCCAGATCGATTCCAGAGCTTGCCGTTAATAGAAACACCACCTGAAATTGAATTATCAATATCGGTGAACGAATACCCTTCCGTGGCACCGTTATTCCAACTCAGTCGTGCAAAAAGCCCAACCTCTTTTGTCAGATACTGCTCAAGGCTCAACCCGAATCCATACTTAACTTGTGAGGTTCGAATATTGCCTAAGTCAGGTATGACACCATAGGCCTGAGCATAATTTAAAGCGTCCGAGTAATTACCAAAAGCCGCCTGATTACGAAATGCCATGAAGCGAATTTTTCCCCCGTTCCCAAATAATGAATAATCATGTTGAATTTCTGCGGTATCACCGTAAGACTGAAGCAAATTTGTTGTGAGGTCCAGCCCATTTGATTCGATTGGCAACATGCTTCTTGACAACCGGAGTGCCCAGTCGTCCCAGTACAACTCACCCACAAGGCCACGGGCATACCCGCGGGCATCCGAGGGCATATCCCAGGCGCCCCAGTCCATAATGGACCAATTCAAAAAGTCTTTTTTAGGATCATGTGCAAAGCTGTTGCGATCAAAAATATCCGTGATTGAAAAGATTCCGCCGGTCAGCACAAATCTGTGGCTGTCGACCGTATCTCCAAATGTGTTGTATTCCAGATCTGGGGTCACTTGCTCGCCCCCAAAGCCAAAGGTTTGTCTAAGAAAAGCACGCCCGGTATAGACAATTGGACTTGTAAATGCTGCTTTTTGTGCTTCGCCGTTATAAACCCCTGCGACACCAAGCAAACCAGAGAATGGGATCCCTGAGGCAGTCTCGGGATCGACCCAGATCTCTGTGCCTTTCCAGGGGCGGAAACCTACAAACACAGTTCCTGTAAAGGTATAGCCAGATTCATTGTTGCTGAACAAACTCGATGGGCCACTGTATGGGTCAGCAAAAGACGGATGTTTATCTCCGACATAGGTTGATTGCATTCCAAAATGGATTTGAGGATATGAGGCGACTGGCTTGATGTCGTCTTGTACAGCATCGTCTGCAAGAGCAGTCTTGAGCCCCACTAAGGCCAGACAGACAACCAAAACACACTGCCACCGTTGTCGAACAGGTAGACGAACAATAAAAAAAATAAATGACGACATCACAACCCCACAACATACCAACGTGCCTGTCTGCCACAGGTCAATAGCAGAACAAGCACAAAGAAATAGCTCTCTAAATTTTTAAAATTATGAGAATAATGGGGGTGCGTGTGGGGGATGTGCGCGTTGGATATGTCGCGCGGCAATGAATATCTGCTTGCCTAAGGCTAAGGCGTAAACAAAGAAAAGTACGACTGGGACAAGAGATATGGGAAGACTGGACGGAGCATCCAGAGTTGGGGTGCCCGCAATTAAGGTGCAAATCTCACATTGCTGAACGTCATCGATCGCGGTATGAATGTGCGAAGTCGCCAGTACCTGCCAACATAATAGGCACGCAAGGATGTATCCAAGGATCCATCTATGATGAGGATGAGCTTCAAATTTCATTTTCGTTGAAATTCTAACAGAAGCCCTGGCGAGCCTTACCGCCCTCACAACACAGAAAGTATTTACTTTCAGCGGCAGACTCATCTATCATTTGAGTCTCTGGACTAAGCTGTTGCCCCTCATTTTCCTGACTGATGGAGATATCAATCATGACAACACTCACTTTTAATGAGTTCAAACAACAATGTCTCAGCGCGGGGTTTGACGAAGTACTCGAACGCACATGGCCACGAGACACACAAATCCCGATACATACCCATCCATTCACAGCACAGGCAGTCGTGCAACAAGGTGAAATGTGGCTAACACTGGACGGTCAGACTCAACACCTCACCCCTGGCTGTACCTTCCACGTACCCAGCGGCACACTACATGCAGAGCGCTACGGCCCCGATGGTGCGATGTTCTGGGTCGCAAGGAAAAACAGCTAGTTTTGGTTAAAATTTGAGCACCTTCATTTGGAATAATTTACGAATGATTATTAAAGACCGAATGACTGCCCACCTCGATGGTGATTTTGTCGTATTCCTGATTGGCATGCGGATCAATCAGTGGTGGAAAATTCACCGATGGATCCCCATCGTGCTCGCAATGGGCAAGATGCTGAAAGAACTGTATTCAAACCCAAGTCTTGGACTAATACATCATGAAATGGGCCTCTCAAGAACCGTCATGATGGTCCAGTATTGGCGCTCAATGGATCAACTGATGGCTTATGCCAAAAGCAAAGACTCTGAACATTTACCTGCCTGGCGAAACTTCAATCGAACCGTGGGTACCGATGGGGCGGTAGGAATCTGGCACGAAACTTATGCTGTCTCCAAAGGTACATATGAAAATATTTATGTAAATATGCCTCCCTTTGGTCTTGGCAAAGCTGGCATATTGATCAAAGTTCAAGGAAAAAATGAGTCTGCCAGAGGAAGACTAGATGAGTTTAAAAAATAATTTCTGAAAAACCGCTTAAGGCTCTCAAATCATCTTCTTCCATCAACCCCCTTGAAAATACTCGCAAGGGGATACCCAAAATCAGTTCTGCTTCTTGCCCCCGACCCAGGTTTCTTTAACCTGGATATTGGCAATTTGCTCTGCGGCAGTCTTGCGTGGGTTTTTATCCAAAATCACAAAATCTGCGAGTTTGCCCACTTCGAGACTACCGATCTTGTCATCGGCCATCAACTGATAGGCAGCATTGATTGTGACTGCCCGAATCGCATCATCGACGGAGACGCGCTCTTCGGGACCCAGAATCTTTTGTGGCGGGAGTTGCCACACGCGCGCAGCACCTTCAGAAATGTATCGCAAGGGGCCGTAAGGTGAAACAGGTGAGTCGCTATGATAGGCAAAACGCGCGCCGGCCTTCTTAAAGGATGCGGAGGGATCTATACGATTCGCCCGCTCGGCTCCGACGATGTGATCATGGAACGCCTCACCCCAATAATCAACGTGACCAATCGTAAAGCCCGGCACGACTCCCAACTGCTTCGCTTTTTTAACCTGTTCTGACGTATTGATTGTGAAATGTTCAATTCGCAATCTGCGTGTTTCTGGATGGACATTGCCTGCTAATAATTTTTCATAATTATTAAGTGTCTGCTCAATCGCACGGCTACCGTTCGCATGAATTGAAATCTGCCATCCTTGATCAAAGAACGGCTTCATGAGATCAAAAATCTCTTCATCTTTGTAATCCAGATCGCCACGCTGTGTCGTTCCCACCGGATAAATATAAGGCTCATTAAGCGCCGCGGTTAATCCTTGCGTCGAACCATCCGAAAGAAATTTCACACCAATAAAACGTAACCTGTCATCGCCATCATTGGGCTTAATCGCGTCAAACCCTTTTGGAATAGCAGGGCCATACAGATAGGCCCGAACCCGCAGCGGCAAGCCTTCATTGGCTGTGAGACTTTTGAATAATCTCGTCTCATTGTCGAGCCCCAAATTAGCTCCCAGACTAATTTCTGCGGAGGTCGTAATGCCCGTCGCAGCCATCTTACTGGTGGTCTTCTTCATCGCCTGGACTAACTCTCCTTCGGTAGGTGGCGGCATTTTTGCCTGAAAAGGTAAATACGAAGGTGGCTCAATAAGCTTACCCGTTAGTTTGCCTTGCGCATCTTTCACATAAATCCCGCCACCCGGAGGATTAGGTGTCTGATCCGTCACACCTGCAAGCTCCATGGCCTTATGGTTGACGTATCCGATGTGGCCGGACTGATTAATAATAAAGATCGGTACCTCTGTCGATACTTTGTCTAGCGTGTCAGCATTCAACTCGGCCATGAAAGGCGTTGTTCTGGATGGATCCACACCGAACCCGGCTAACCAGCCACCTGCGGGGACACTCTTAAGCTGAGCTTTCAATTTTTGACTCAGCGTATCGATGGTGTCATATGGCAAAGTGAAGTTAGAAAGATCCAGCCACAAGCCCTCTACCATCGACGTCAGAACAATATGGACATGGGGCTCAACAAAGCCAGGCATGAGGGTCTGGCCATGCAAGTCAATGACCTTGGTATCTTTGTCGATCCATTTCTTTTTGACCTCCGCCTCTTTGCCTACTGCGACAATTTTTCCATTCTGAACGGCGAGTGCTTGAACCTCTTCGTTCTTAGCATTCACGGTCACAATGGGGCCGCCCAGGAAAACGGTATCTGCTGCTGCAAAAATTAGTCCGCTATGCAATGACAGTGCAATAAAAATAATTTTTTGAACGATACGCATCGCGCACTCCTTAAATGGATTGTGCATGTACCCGCCGCCACAACAAGCACATCGACAGACTTTTTAAGAAAAGTCCAAGGGAATAAGGCTAAATTTAATTGCCATATGAATAATATACGCTCTTGAAGTGAGATGCCTAAACGGCTATCTCACCCAACCCTAATACCTTTTTCACAAGGCTTCGTCGCTTTCTAGATTTACCGCTAAGCTATTTACGAAAAAATTTACAATACCAAATTCTCGATATGCTTTCGAATGGTAATCATTACAAATGAACCAAGATTCCAACGGCACGAATTGCAACTCCGGCGAGCTCGCACTACAACGCTTACGCGCAGGCAACCTCAGGTTCGTTTCCGGGGATACGCACGTACCCACACTTGAGACGGACCTGCTTGATCAGCAAGCCAAAGGACAGGAGCCCTACGCAACCATTCTCGGCTGCAGCGATAGTCGTGTGCCGCCCGAGCTTATTTTTGATGCCTGGTTGGGAGAGCTATTTGTTATCCGGGTGGCGGGCAATGTGCTTGGGCCCTCAATCCTTGGGACCCTTCAATATGCGGCCGTTCATCTGCATACGCCACTATTCGTTGTGATGGGGCACGAGGGCTGCGGGGCCGTGCATGCAGCGATTTCTTATAAGTTCGAGGGTATGCGTCAGGCAGATCGTATTGAGGCCTTACTCGAGAACATCGTGCCTGCTATTGAAGGCATCGATCCATCGGCCTGCGAGGATACACAGATGAACATTGCAGTCGAAGCGAATGTTCGTAGAACCGTGCGTCAGCTTGCAGGGAGCCCAGAAGGGCAAAAGCAGTTGGCCAATGGTGTCAAGATAGTGGGAGCCGTGTATGAGCTTCATACCGGTCGCGTGCGGTTTCTCGAAAATGCGGGCGAGACTGAACAGCGCACGCCGGTAAAAATTGAACTGTGATGCGCACAATCAAAAATACACCATCTGCTATCAGCAAAACAATGCTGTACGTTCTGGTCGGATTATCTGTCTCGGGCTTTTACCTGAACACGAGTGCGCAGGTTACGGGTACTCAACCTGTTCCCCAGCACCTGCTGCTCGCCAGGGAATTGCAGACGCACGTCGTTGCAAGTGAGAACAGCTATCAGCACAGCGAGAACATTAGCCTGCCAAGTGATACACCAGCGCAACAGTACACCATGTTTGCCGACTGCTCAGGACTCGTGATTGCTCTGCTCGACCGAGCGCAAAGCCCAGCACGCCAGCGTATGAGTTTGTTACACGGACACAAACGTCCTCTCGCAGAAGATTTCGTCCGATCTATTCAGCAGGCGCATGGATTTACTCGTATAACCTCGATCAACAACGTCCATCCTGGAGACATCATCGCCTGGGAATTCCAGTGGGATGGCGACAAGAAAATTGCCAAAGACACCGGACATGTGATGATCGTGGACAGCACGCCAGCCCTGATTGCAGACGCACCTCCGTTGGTGGCTGACACCACACAATATGAATTGTTTGTCATTGATTCTTCACGAAATTATCACGATCCAGGTGATACACGGATTCAATCTGATGGCAAAAGAATTCAAGGGCTTGGCCGAGGCAAGATTCGTTTATATGTGTCCACTGAGGGTGAAATCGTCGGCTACGCCAATAATTTTAAGGCTGCGATGTTTCAACCATTCGACCCAAAATGGGCTCAATTCAGTACAGGTAAAAGTAAAATCGGCGCGATTGGTCGCGCCGACGTACCTTGACGGGTCCTGCAAAGTCGCGCAGAGCTATGCAGACGGCTCTACTGAACAGTGACGGTAATTGATTTGCTGAGCTTAGGCCCGTAGGACTGATGGGCACCGTTACCAAACTGCATGGTCAGTTTATATTTGCCTGGAGGCAAACTTAATTCTGTTTCAGTTTGCCCTTTTCCAAAATGCTTATGCGTGTCGTCCATCGGGATGACGGTTCCTTCGGGGACATCCTGAGCATTAATCAATAAGTGATGGTGCCCTGTATTGTCACGCATCTCTCCGGCGGGAGCGATTGTCATACCGGTGACCGCAAATACAACCTTAAAAGGACTTGTCACTGTTGCACCATCTTTGGGTTCAACAAAATTTACGGATTGCGCATAGGTCGCTGGCACAGAAAAAAGCAAGGCGCAAAAGGTAAGGGCTTTAATGAAGTTCATGGTAATCCTTTGTTAAATTGCATCGCCAAAGCTTAAAGCAATTTTTTCGTTTCTCATGCTTTGTTTACATAAAATTACTAAACAAATAATGCCTGCCCGATAAACTCTCCTGGTCGTGCTCCAGGCGGACACGCGAATAGCCCGCTACCTACGTGGGTTGTGAACTGATTCAGCATGTCAATCTGCGCCATTTTTTTAAAGATTCGACTAAATCCAGTTCGGGGATCTTTTTGGTAACACTGGAACAACAACCCAGCATCAAACGTAACAATCTGGCGCCAGGGCGGCCAGCGCTCAGCAACTTTCAAAATACCATTGTCGTAAGCAAAGGCACGCCTCAGAATTTCAGCCCCTCCATTGTTTTCAGGGGCGGCTAATGCTGCATGGGAGTTTTCATTGACAATAGGATTGCCGTCTTTATCTTCTCTGTGGAGTCCAAGACTATCGAATTCCTTTTTCTTTCCAATTGGGGCGCCTGACGCTTTATGTCGTCCCACTGTTTCTTCCTGAAAGGCAAGCTTCATTTCATCCCAATGCTCCAGAGAAATCCGAATCGGACGAATGACCATGTAGCTCCCGTCTCTCAACCAGGCTGGCCCTTCATCTCCTACCCAGACAAAATCACGCATGGACTTTTCATCTTTTGGTTTAACGTTGATCGTTCCATCCTTGAAGCCCATCTGATTCCTGGGTGTTTCATGCGGTTTAAAGTCTCCGTTAAATCCCATCTGCGCCCAACGCATCACCGCGATCCCATTCGCTTTTCTAGCAAGGAGTCTGACTGCGTACTCAACAACCTGAGGATCATTCGCACAGGCCTGCACAGACAGATCACCTCCCGTTTTTTCAGGAATCAATTGATCTCCTGCAAACCTGGGCAATTCATTTAATGCCTCTGGTCGCTTGGATGCAATTCTGAATCGATCAATGCCTTCTTTTTCAAAGAGTGATGGGCCGAAACCAAACGTTAGGGTGAGCGCTGCGTTTGAAAGACCAACAGCGGCGCCCGGACTTTTTGGGGCTTGGTTCACATCCGCACTGGGATCAAAGCGCTCGGCCTCCTGCATCATCTCGGCACTCGCTTGTGTCCATGCGTTCAGGAGTGAGATTAAGTCTTCACGTTTACTGGAGACCATATCAAACGCAATGAAGTAGGTATGTTTAGGCTGTGGCGATGTAATCCCGGTCTGGTGTTTACCCCAAAACGACTCCGTTGCCGGATGCGCCTGTGACTCTGTTGCAAATACCGGCGGTGCGAAAGGCGCAGCGACTGCCGCCATTGCCGCACCTTTCATAAATAAGCGCCGTGCGTTCTTTTGTTCTGTATTCATCATCAAGGTGTCGCGATTCTGAGCGAGTTAATGTCGTCTTCTACATAGTAAAAGCTCTTGCCATCTGGAGCCATGGCGAGCCCAAATAGATTTCCATTGCCTGGTGGCGACTGTGCTTGATTCGCGTTCAGCCAGTGTGCATAAATTTGCTTACCTTCGACGGGATCGATTTCTACTGCCTGCCCATTTTTACCATTACAGACAATCAGATGGCCCCGCTCGGTCATGATCATTGAGAGTGGCCATGCCAGCAACCCTTCCTGCGTAACAACTCTGCCTTTGCCTGCGCTGTCTTTTCTTGTGCTGGCTTTTTCGATGGCCGTCACTTCATTATCCAAACCATCTGTGACATAAAGTGTGTCATCCGCCCCTAGTGCAAGTCCTGTGGGTCCCAAGAGAAAATTCGCTAAATCTGCACGATGCGAAAATCCGTCTCCAATAACAGTCTGGTTATCTACTACAGGAGGTTTACCTTCAGGGATAGAGAGCTCCAGTCGCAACACGGTCGCTTTTTTTTGAATGACAGGGTATTCAGTCTTTGGATCAATCACATCAGGACTTTGAATATCAAAGCCGGCCATGCTGACAAACAATGTCGCATGATCCCCGTGGTCAACGGTCGCCATATTTCCCCAGGGCCCATTAATCGTCGGACCCGCCCAAGTCGCGACATGGTTGCCATTGGCATCAAACACCAACAGACATCCATTGCCTTTTGTGCGGGTTGTGCCGTCAGTACTCGGTGTACTCCCCACAATCACCCAGCCGCTTTTAAGCATCGTCATTGCGGTCGTCAAGCCGACCCCGCCCGGACAATCTTTCAGCTTCTGTGGCACTTGCGCAAATAGCTTTGTTTCTTTTGTGCTGGGGCGATATCGAATAATCGTCGTACCCGTTCCCTGTAGATTCGAAATATTGTTGAAGTTATCGACCAGCACATCATCTTTTTCTATCGCACCGACAGATACGGGCGCGACGATTACAGCATAAGGATTCACATCTCCATTATCCGGAATGGTTGAGGTCAAAAATTTATGTCTTTTAATAGTCTCCAGCATTCCCTTTGTCTCGGCGTGAGCTGTATTCAATAGCGCCGTACTGAGACAAACCATCATCAAAAATAGCATTAAAAATCCAGGCACCGCATTCTTACAGTTACGTCTAAATTGTTTGTCATGAACAACATGAAAAACCAGGGAGTCAGAGAGGCTTTGCATAATGATTGCGCTCATAGAAGTATGTTTGTTCGTACGCCAATGATTAACTCATTCTGAATGCGTGCAGAGGGGTTGTTAGGATTCACGATGCCACCACCAGGATTGAATACATATTGGATATCCGGTTGAATTTGAATCCAGGGTCTCAGCTGGTATTGGTACGTTAGTTCGACAAATGTTTCGCTGCTGCGTATTGGAGTTGTGACGCCAGTAAATGCAATCGCATTTTGATCGAATTGAGCAGCCTGATCACTTACATGGGCGTAGCCTACTCCCAGGCCAAAGGTATCTGCTGGCCTGTTTTTAAACGGACTGTGCATGACAACACCAGCATTCAAACTGAAATCAATCAGATTTCTGTCCTTAAGCGGTGTACCCATCACACGACCAAAAAATCCAAGAGTACGGTTTGGATCCTTATCATCACGCCAGACCAGTTGATCAGCTACAGCATAAAACGCATAGTTGTTTTGATGCTGAAGTGGTTTCCCACTGCTTGTCGGGTCGGCAAGCGATATGTTGCTCTGGTCGACAGCCAAGTTCGAAAAGCTATTTGTGTTGTACCAAGCCCCGATTTTGTAGGTAAAACCAAGTGACTTTGCCTGTCCTGGCTCAACCATGCTGCCGAGTGCCGGATACGAAAACTGTGCCTCGGCGATATAAAGCCGGCCGCCATTAGTCGGAAAGCTCAGGCCGTTCCTGTTCTGCATCTGGGGGTCAGTGCCATTGTCGTTTTTAACAGGATTGCCGTTAAATACTCCCGCCAAAAGCGTAATGCCATCGACTGGTTTAGCACTCAATCTCACACCCAGCGCCGACAAGGGATAGGCAGGCCCACCTGAAGGCATGTCTGCAGATGGCAGCATGGGCCATCCGAACATCGTGTTCATAAAATACAGCGCGTTCGTACTCACCATGAATTCCTGGTCAAGACTTTGCTGTCCGATACGCAGGCTCATACGGTCTTCATCTAAAAATTTCTGTTCATACCAGAGTTCCCATAGGCGCGTGGCTTGATCTCCTTCAATTCCACTGGCTGTTTGCAGGGTCTGAAGATTACTTGTGCTGAGATTATTGCCATGCAGGTTCAGAAAGCTCACGTTCACCAAGCCACCGTAATGACCAAAGGCGCGATTCGTGTCCATCTGTGCCACAACCTGGGTCAAACCATCATAGGCAAATCCCTTTTGACTACCTCCGGTCACATTCCCCAGCACCTCACTGGTCTCGAGTATTGCTAACGAAATACCGTACCGGCTAAGTCCGGTACGCAAGCCCCACAGGTCTCCCAATAAGGCACTGCTTCTGTCGAGACCTGTAGCAAAGCCCCAGAATCCTTTTGTCCCTGTTGTGTAATTCTCGTCGGCCATCGCCGCGATATTGACCGGTGGGGGAGCAGCCTGTGCGGCCTGACTGATTATGAACACGACACAGCAAAGAATAAGGCTATGCCGTAGCACTTTCTGCACTGAAAAATATGTCATGGAGTAAGAACCCGCAGTCCATCAAATGATAATCATTATCAAATAATGTATCACATAATGAGACTCGTTCTCATTCCAGATGCAAAAATCCTGTTGCGAAGGGACTTATTGCCAATGCGGCTCGACCCACACCCACCTGCCACCCCGATCTGCCCAGTGGCCATGGACCCAGCGACTATATCCAGGAGCAACAGGTATGTGCGCTCCTGGAACCCATACATACTGGCCACCATTCCAACGCCAGTGGCCTGGTCGCCAAATCATCGCCCGGCCTGGAGGTGGCGGAGGAATCACTTCATGCCTCAGCTCTGGGACCGGTTGATACCCTTGTGCGCGAACACTACTGTTTACAACTGACATTGCTACAGCAGTGGCTGCTAAACCGGCCGTTAGAAATTTTCTACGCAACATGGAGACAATCCTTTAGATCTTGCTTTTTTGATGAGAGTTGTTAGCTACTGATTTATTTTCCATAACAATAAGCGAATTTCATTACAACAAACTTAACTGATTTCATGAAAAGTTCAAAACAATCTGTCGTCAGACTCCATCGGGCCATTTAAAGTCACGCACAAACTGTTCTTGTTCTGGTGTTTCGACTGTACCTGGGCGGCTTTGTCGAATCAATTGAATGGCGTCTTCCGCAACCATTCCTGACGCTTTCAGCAAAGTCGCCGCCATCATGCCTGTACGCCCGAGGCCTGCAGCACAATGCAACAATATGCGCTCATTGCTGTGTAATTGATCAAGTAATACCTTCAATAACCCACACCATTGCAAAACGATCTCATCCGTTGGGACTCCAAAATCCGTAATGGGCAACTGCACCCACCGGAACGGACGCAAATGCACAAGTACAGGCAACTCTCCCGCCCCCATTCTACTCAACTCTTGCTGATCTAAAAAAGTAATGACGGTCTGAATACCCGCATCCATCATGGCATCAAGATCGACAGATAAGTCTCTGCGCCAGACGCGCCCCCTAGGATCGACTTGATTTCTACCCGGACAATGCGTTAAGCCGATTTCTCCGCCCTGGGGCACAGGTACAAAATCAATGTGCAAAGGCCCCGATAAAAATGAGTCTAAGTCTGGTATCGGGTGACTCGCGTTTTCAGATATATCCATCGTGCTGTGCATGGGTTTCATTCTTAATTTAAGAGGACTTTTAACAAGTTGAGCTCATTCATCTCTTGAATTTGGCATTAAATTCAGCTCTTGACTTTGGCATTACCTTCGAAACGTATTGAAATGACTATCAAACCATTAAGCCTCGCATATTCGCTCAACAAGCTTCGCTTTGTCTTAAAATGAATTCATACGGTGGAAACTCTATCCGTTGGAGGTATTATGAAAAAGAGTTTGACTCTAGCACTGACTGCAGTAGTGCTTTGCTTAAGTGCAATCAGCTCTGCCCAAGCGCAGGGATACCGCGGTGGATATGGCTATCACGGCACTTACTACAACAATTCCATTAATCCCTGGGCTGCAGCGGCCGTTGGTGCGGTGATTGGTGCAGGTATCGGTGCAGCGGTTACCAACAGTTACGCGCCTCCTGCCTACTACCCACCACCCGTGGTTGTGGCACCTCCGGTTGTCGTGCCTTATCCGCAACCCTACGCAGTACCTTACGCCCAACCCTATATTGCGCCTGCGCCTTGCCGGCTCGTCCGTGTCCCAATCGTCGATCAATATGGGCGCATCATCCAGTATCAGCAAGTCTGCGCACACTAAAACCGAACCTCAGTGCGGTAAATTTCTGACCATGGACGCTGTATTTTTTTCAAATTTTGCAAAGCGCTCATCAAGAAGTCTCGCCTGCTTTTCTTTTTCTGTTGCGCTCAAAAACGCGTAACGCAGACTGTTATAGATCGTTGCTTTTAAGATCGCATACGAGGGTCTATAGCCGCTCATGAACAACAGGTATTCGTGACTGATCGTGCTGCGCGAAACGCCCGCATCGTCCGTCGAAATAACAATCGGCACACCATGTTGCATATAAAGCGTCACAGGATGCTGCGCACCCTTGACGCCGGCAATGAAAGCGTTGCTGGTCAAATTGATTTCAACTGGTATCTTTTTTAATGAGAGATGTCTAAGTAAGGCAGCTGCCTCGGCCTCATACGCGACATCAATGCCATGGCCAATACGTTGGGCGCCCGCAATGTCCACGGCGTCGCGGATATGATCCCTCAAGCCTTCGGGCGGGACCATTCCAATCGTCAGCTCGCCTGCGTGCAAAGCAAGCGGCACATTGGGCGCTAAGTTTTTAAAATATCTGAACATTTTCATGTGCAAACGATAATCGCGCATCGCGATGTATTCGTTTTCAGGCCCGACTATATTCAGTCCAACCAACTTGTCCGTCTTTTCTGTAGCCTTAAAGCCTGCATACATACTCGAAAAGACAGACGACGGACTCGCATTGCGCCCGACATAGGCCTGCGCCCGCAACATAAACTCTGCGTCATCCAGCCCTTCTGTGATTCGCACGATTTCAGCAGCAAACCGATCAATTTTTTGCTGCATGTCCGCGTCGTTTTCCAGCCGCGTCCTCGCGGCATCGAAGGCAGACTCAATCTCAGCATCACTACTCAAGGCATTGAGCTGGTCAAGCGTGACATCTGCTTCAGACGGACGACTCTCCGGCGCGCGGGCCAACATCGTCTCGATATATTGCAGATTCTCGCTCTTTGCTCTCTGCTTGAGCAGCTGCAGACCATCCTTGTAATAAGCCTTTGCTATTCCCGTAAAAAAAGAAAAAGTATTAAAAAACTGCTGATCAGGGGGTAAGGTCTGATGGAAATGATTCGAATAATCTTTGTTCGACCATTGCATGAGGAGCTCTCTGTAGAACACATCATCTTGTCGAACTTTTGGGGCTGTTAAGCAATCATCACTTTCAGTCAGACGGGTATTGAAGTCAATCTTATAGTCCGCGCGCTTGACACAATAATTGTGGCGTTCGACCCAGTCCAGGTAAGTTTCTGCATAAAGTGCGCCAGAATAATGGTGATGTAGATCACCACCCTTGGGCATTAAATTTGCGAATAGCGTCAGCTGGGCCAGCAATGGCTCGGGCTTCTGGATCAAGCTATCGTAGTAGCGCTGCGTCACAGCGTAATCCGATTGCACAGCCCTCACGGGCTGCCCTTGCGAGGGTGTGCCATGCACGAGCGCCACCAAAGCAAACAGCCCTGACAATATGCCGTGTTTCAACGCATAGGATACGATTAAAGGCGTTCTCATTGAAAGCGCCTCCTTCAAATATCGGCTTTTTCGAGTTCCGAATAAGCATGATTGAGCCACATTTTGACGCGCTGACGCTCCATCAGGCCGAGCCCGGTTTCACTTGACCCAGCGTTCTTCGCAGCCCAAAAACTACTGTTATTCATGTCAATCTTCTGCACGGCAGAATCGTGCAGCTTTTTGAGCGTGATGACTTTGGCACCAAGTGCTATGGCACGCTCCAACTCACCTGATTTTTCGAGTTGACTGAAATCACTGCCACGCAATTGATTCAGCACCAGAACATGATGAATGCGGTCACCAAAACGATCCAGCAGCCGACCTAACAAATCAACCGAATCGCGACCTGAATCCATCACATGCCAGTAATGGAGCGAAAATCCGGATTGCTCAGCCATGTCGAGCACACCAGAATCTTCCATCCACTGTACTAACGGCTGATGCGTCTGTGCGGCCAAATCGACCAGCACACGGCAACCAGTCTGTTCAACAGCCGCCTCAATAATGTGATCAAGCGCCTCATAACGATCAATGAGCACAGGCGAGGCAAAATCTGCATAAAACCTGAGTAGTGCACCATGCGAACGGTCCGTATCGAATCCGACAAATGGCAAATGATGATCAATCAGGAACTGGGCCGTCAGACGGGCGACCATTGACTTACCAACCCCGCCCTTTTCGCCACCAATAAAATGAACCTTTGATTCAGTGCTATGAGTGTCAGTCATGATGGGAAGATCACCAGTTATTTATCTTGAAGGAATTGTACGTTGCACAGCAACATTCGTCATGACCGGGCAACCCGGACAGGCAAAATAATTGGTCTGCGAACAAGCATGATGGCGCACGCGGCAATCAGACAGGCACCACCTGCCGCATAGAGTGCGGGGCTATATGACAACAACACGCTGCGACTCAGTCCGGCGCCATATGCCGCGATCGCGCCACCGAGTTGGTGACCCGCAAAGACCCAGCCAAAAATCACTGGTGCATTTTCCTTGCCAAAAGAGTTCGCAATCAGTTTAACGGTCGGAGGAACCGTTGCAATCCAGTCCAGCCCATAAAACACGGCAAAAAATGACAAACCATAAAAGGTAAAGTCCGACTGAGGCAGCCACAATAGGGATACGCCACGCAAACCGTAATACCAGAACAGCAGCTTGCGATTATCAAACCGGTCGGACAGCCAGCCTGAGCCAATTGTCCCGATAAAATCAAAAGCACCAATCATTGCCAGCACAGACGCTGCGGGAGTCGCTGCCAGGCCATAATCCCCACACAACGAAATGAAGTGTGTCTGTATCAAACCGCTCGTACTCAATCCGCAGACAAAAAACGTACCAAACAAGATCCAGAAGGTCGGGTTACTTGAAGCGCCCCACAGAACACTTAAGGGTGCACGCCAACTCATACCCCTCGCCGGAATCGGCGCATCAGGAATATCCGGATTCGCACCATAGGCTCTCAAACCCAGATCCTGGGGTCGATTACGCATCAGGCAAAAAGCCAGGATCGTGACAAACGAACAGGACACAACCACCGGAATGACCGCCAGTCGCCAGCCGTGATGCTCGATCAACCAAGCGGCGATCGGCAAAAAAATCAACTGTCCCGTTGCAGAGCTTGCAGTCAGCATACCCAGCACCAACCCACGACGCTGATCAAACCAGCGGTTGGCGACCACCGCCCCGAGCACAAGAGCAATCATGCCAGTGCCGACCCCGAGGAAAATCCCCCAGAGCAGAACAAGTTGCCAGAAATCCGTGACGAAGGTAACCAGCAACACTCCAGCAGTTACTAACGTCAATGCACAGCAGATGACTTTGCGCAAACCAAACCGTTCCATCAGGATGGCTGAAAATGGTGCCATCAGTCCGAACAACACAAAGCGGACCGCCAGGGCTGAGCCAATCTGATCAGTGGTCCAGCCAAACTCTTTGCTCAAGGGTTGCAAAAAAGCTCCGGGCAGCCCCAGGGCGGCGGAAGCAGAAAGCATTGTCAGGAAAGTAATCGTCAGAATCATCCATGAGAAATGGATGTTGCGCCTGTCGAGCCATCGGGCAACTGCTTGTGCAAACATATTAGGGATCATCCGGTAAGTTCCTGCAAGCAGCGATTGCCTGCAGAGCATATTAATAGGAACAAACTAGACCAGTCCAGAGGCACCGAGCACTGCGCCCGCTGCAAGCAGCCAGAGCATCGGAATCTTTGTACGCCATACGATCAAAGTCGTTGCGGTGGTGATCAGCCAGAGCGGCCAGTCATGAGCCGCCTCAGTATTGGCCGTTGCAAGTGTCCAGCCCGAAGCAATCAGCATCGCGATTACGATCGGGCTCATGCCTTGTTTAAAAGCACGCACGGCTTTCAAATCTCGATTGCGCTGTACCCAGCCGGCGGTGATGAACACCACGGCAGAACTGGGCAATAACATTCCAACCATACAGAGAAATGCCCCGCCGAATCCAGCCAGATATCCTCCGGCATTCAACCCGATATTCCACCCCATGAGGGCGACAAAGAGAATGTTCGGGCCGGGTGCAGCCTGCGCGAGGACAATCGACGCACTAAATTGGCCATCGGTCAGCCAATGCTGCTCCGTCACCATGAAATGATGCATTTCTGGCAATAAGACCAGAGGGCCTCCAATTGAGGCGATCGAATATGAAAGAAAGTGCTGAAACAGATCCCACCAGTCCGCCCACAACATGACCACACCATTTTGCAGTGTCATGCCCGGCTCCTGATCTTCAAATAGGTCAGCACACAGGCGAGCCCTCCCAGTCCGACCAGAATATTCACAACCCCCCAGTGCAACAAGGCAATCGTAGTGAAGCTTGCAATGGCTAAAAGGCTGCAGCGCAATACGCCCAGGACATTGGTTCTGAAGGTCGTGAGTAACTTAAGTCCCGTCGCAATAAATAGGGCTGAAGCGACAGCACCCATTCCTCTTACCGCCCCGAGGACGTGAGGATTATCACCAAACCGTGCATAACCGAGTGCGAGCATCAGGACCAACAGCGAAGGCAACATGAACATCCCGGCCAGAGAAACCAGCACACCACGGATGCCAAAGTACCGGGCACCGACCATAATGCTGAGATTAAGCGCGGCAGGTCCCGGCATCGTGCGCGCCACGGCCCACTCTTCGACAAACTCTTCACGCGTGAGCCATTGCTTTTTATCCACCAGCTCGCGTTCCATATAGGCCAGCACACCACCAAAGCCTTGTATGGCGAGACGGCTAAAGGAAAAGAAAAGATCGCTCAGGGATTCAGGTTGGTGTCGTGCCTGGGTATTCATCATGTATCCAAAATTACCCCACGTGAGGCAAGCTTATTGTATGGCCCCGCGAGCTGGCACAACGTCGTGATGCGAAATAATGGATGGGACAGCGGCTCAGCGGATGAAGAGCGGGCATGCCATGCAGCCGCCCTCGCGAGCTTGGCTCAGGCTCAGGCGTCTTCTCAAACAGGAGTAAACACCGGAAAATCCCTGCCTTCCTGAGTCGGTCTAAACAACACCCGCACAGGCTGATCAATCTGTAACTGTGCAGGATCGGCATCCACGATATTTGTCATGAGAATCGGCCCCTCCTCCAGCCTAACGTACGCCAACACGTAGGGGACCTCAGTTCTCAGCACTTCACTAAAAGCATAAATCTTCCCTGTCCCACTCGCCTCGCGCCACTCTGTATCCTGGCTCGAACAAAAGGGACAGAACATGCGAGGGTACCAATGCGCCCGCTCACAAGCCTTACACGTCTTGACAAGCAACTGTCCACGCGCGGTCGCTTCCCAAAATGCACGCAACTCCGGAAAGGCTCCGCAATAAGGATCCGACTCAAACCCTGGAGCAGCCTGGCTCTGATGATTCACTGTATTCATGATTTCACTCTCGCCCAAAAATAACAGTTGCATGCGCATGACCATCGCCCAGCACCAGGCCGGGACCACTTGCCAGAGCGAAGTCGCAGTTTTTGACCTGCACAAGCGGATGCGCCTGCCCGCGCAACTGACGTACAGCCTCAATAGCTTTTGTAATGCCGCCACGATTCATGGGGTGGTTATTGCATAATCCACCGCCATCCGTATTCCAGGGCAATTTACCCACGCCAGAAATGAGATTGCCATCAGCCACGAATTTTCCACCTTCGCCTTTTTTGCAAAAGCCGAGGTCCTCGAGCTGCATGATCACCATAATCGTAAAGTTATCGTAAACCGAGGCGTATTTAATATCGCCGACACCGATCCCTGCCTCCGCGAACGCAGCTGCACCGGAACGCTCGGCGCCTGTCCGCGTGACGTCCAGCTCACCACCGTTATTCGTCTTGATGGTTTCGCCACAGCCGAGCACCTTCACGAGGGGCTGCTTAAGACTACGCGCGATTTCAGGTCGCGTCAGTACGAGTGCGCCTCCGCCATCGGTAATGACGCAACAATCGAGTTTGTGTAATGGCCGCGCAATCACCGGCGAAGCCAGCACATCCTCTACAGTCACAACCTTGCGCAACAAGGCCAGGGGATTGTGCTGCGCATGATGCGACGCGGCGACTTTGACCCAGGCAAGCTGTTCAGCCGTTGTCCCATACTGGTGCATATGACGCATGGCGTACATGCCATAAATTCCTGCAATGCTCCAGCGCGTTGGCGGATCCCAGGGGGTCTCCGGGCGATCAGGGCTGAGCACACGAGGCTGCGTACCGACCGAGACGCCCTGACTTCTGGGCTTGCCGGCCAGTGTAATGAGTGCGACGGAACACTTTCCTGCAGCAATTGCGGCCGCAGCATGGCCAATATGCGCAAGATAGGAGCACCCCCCAAGCTCGGTACCATTGACCCAGCTCAACTTCAAATTCATGTAATCAGCCAGTGGGAGTGGCCCGCCTCCTGGCGCGTCACCAGCACAAAAGTAGCCATCTACGTCGCTGAAAGACAATCCTGCATCCTCCAGGGCACCCGCAGCGCATTCCGCATGCAACTGCGCCACCGATTTATCTGGAGCGAAGCGCGTGGGATGTTCGTATGCACCTACAACATAGGCCTTACCGTTTATTGACATGTCTCGATCTTTTTAAAGTTTTACGCCGCGGTCGTGCTGTCATACTTTTATACTGTCATGCTGTCATGCTTGCTGATTAGCGGGCTTTTACAGTGCGATGGCTTGTCACGCTGTTCGACAAATAATACCCAACTATCGTGTAAGGGATAACGATTAAACCTAGGGTTTATACTCGATCAGCTGTATACAATGGCAATCTAATGAAAATCATCGTTTCTCTCTTATCCGCGTTGTGCGTGCTTTCTGCCTGCGCCTTAGTGCCCAAAGATTCTGCTCCCGAGCCTGTGACCTCAACCGTCGAGCAAATCGAACCTTCTGCATCCAACGCGCTGGTCACAATTGAGTCCCAGTGGTGGCGCTCGGCGCATGATGCGCAGCTAGACCAACTGATGACGCTCGCGCTTGCGAACTCACCTTCACTGGATGTTGCCGCTGCACGCCTGATGGCGGCACGCAGCCTGAGCCAGGCTGAACAGTCAAAGCTCATTCCACAACTGAGTGGTGGCGCGCAAATCCTAGAAGAAAAGCTATCGCAAAATTACTATTTTGCTCAAGGTATGGATCAGTACAATGGATATGGTTTACTTGATCTGTCTCTGTCATGGTCCCTGGATATCTGGGGCAAGCAAAAAAAATATTTTGCAGCGTCTTCTCAGCGCGCCAAAGCCGCTGCGATCAATGTCGCTGCAGCCCGTCACCTGCTGACGAGCTCCATTGCCAAAGTCTATGTAGATCTGGATCGCGCAACAAGACTTGAATCTTTAATGGACAAAGAAGTCAGGCTCAAAACATCCCTCTACCAAATCGCAGCAGACCAGCAGCGCCAGGGGTTGATAGACATACTGATTGTCAATCAAAAGAAAACCGAACTGGATATAGCGCGCACCAATTTGAATCAAGCCGCGCTCAGCACCTCCTTGTACAAGCATCAACTCGCCGCACTCGTCAAACAAGGGCCGAGCTGGGGCGATAAACTGGTTGCCCCCCAGGCGAACTGGGCGAGCCTTGAGCTGCCTGACACAATCCCTGCCAATCTACTTGCCCGTCGCCCTGACCTACAAGTCCTGCTCGAACAAATCGAAGCCTCAAAACTTGATTTACAAGGTGCAAACCTTGAATATCTGCCCGATATCAACCTGCAAGGTCTGATCGGCTACCAGGCCTTCGGCCTCCCCTTGTTGCTCACCTCCAATAGCTTCACCTATAACGTCGGTCCAGCAATCAGTTTGCCTATCTTCGACGGTGGCCGCATCCGTGCAAACATCAGCGGCAAAGAGGCAGCTCGCAACGAGATGATTGCCAATTATGAAAATCAGTTAACCCAAGCTTTACGCGAAGCCGCCGACGGAATTAGATCGATTCAGACCGCACAACGTGACAAGCTGCACGCGCGCCAAGCACTCGACGCATCGAATCGCAATGTGGAAATTGGCCGTACACGTCGACAAGCCGGGCTGCTCGCGGTCGATAAGCTCTATGAACTCGAATTATCACAAGCGCAGCAAGATCGTCAGATCATTGAAGTCAATGCCCGATCCGATGCAGCCAAGATCATCCTTATCCAAGCACTGGGGGGATCGTTTCTGCAAGAGCAGGCTCCCGCTGCAAACCCTCAATAATATTTTTTAGAGCACGTTGCTATGGAAGCAGTACAAAATACACAAAGCTTTGATCGCCCTAAAGCCTTCAAGATTTTTTTCATTATCGTAGTGGTCGTAGCCTTCGCCTCGGGCGTGTACTGGTGGATTCACTCCAGACACTTTCAGACCACGGATGATGCCTACGTTGCAGGTACGCAGGTTCAACTGACTGCTCAAAGTACAGGAACTATCTCTTCGGTCAACATTTCCGAGACACAACATGTCCTGGCTGGCGACGTACTGTTTAACATTGAGCAGACCGACGAGCAACTTGCCGTCGATCAGGCTGACGCAGAACTCCTGCAGGCCTTGCGCTCTGCGCGCGTAGCCATCTTGACTGCGATTCAACGTAAACAGGACCTGGATAAAAGCACCATCGACTATCAGCGACGTCTCGCACTCAAAGGTGATGCAAGCCTGACCAAAGACGAAATGGATCGCGTGCGTCTGCAATTGCAAACTTCACAAATTGCATACCAGTCAGCACTTGAACTGGCAGATCAGCTGACAGCAGTGACTGATGCACCTAAACACACAGATGTCGTCAAAGCGGCCGCAAATGTAAAACAGCGCTACATCGCACTGTTACGCACGGCAGTTATTAGCCCAGTCTCTGGTACTGTAGCCAAACGCAATGCCCATATCGGACAGCGTGTCGCACCCGGTGCGATGCTTGCCTGGCTGGTGGCTGACGAGCGTATTTGGATCGATGCAAATTTCAAGGAAGATCAACTTGCAGGCATGCGTATCGGTCAGCCTGTTGAAATGGAGGCGGACGTCTATGGCAGCAAAGTCGTCTATCACGGCCAAGTCGCAGGCTTTTCGCCCGGCACAGGTGCCACGCTCGGGTTGTTACCGCCTCAAAATGCATCAGGTAACTGGGTCAAAGTCGTTCAACGCCTGCCTGTACGTATCCAGCTGGATCCACAGGAACTGAAGGAACACCCTTTGAATATCGGCTTATCCATCTTTGTAAAAGTTGATACAGCGAACAAGGATGGTCTTGCGCTTCAGGCGATGAAAACCGATCAGTCACTGACTACTGACGTCTATCAGACACGCTTGGCACAAGCAGATCTGCACGTACAGCAGTTACTTGCGCGCGCGCAAAAACGCTGATTCACCCCAACTCAGACATGGCAAATCCCGGCACGCTGCAAGAACAAAAAGGCCTCAGGCTAGTCTTAGCGACGTTTGCACTCGCACTTGGCTCGTTCATGAACGTACTGGACATGTCCATTGCCAACGTGGCGTTGCCGGCTATTGCCGGAGACTTCGCTGTGACCCCGACCCAGGGCACCTGGGTGATTACCTCCTATGCAGTCAGTGAGGCGATTTTTTTACCTCTGACAGGCTGGATATCGGGCCGGATCGGAGAGGTCAGACAGTTTATATTTGCGACCATCCTATTTACACTCGCATCAATGTTGTGCGGCCTGGCAACCTCTTTTGAAATGCTGGTGTTCTCACGCGTATTGCAAGGTATTGTCGGCGCCTCAATGATTCCGCTCTCCCAGGCGCTACTCATGCAGGCTTTTCCGCCCTCAAAAAGAGGCATGGCTCTGGGCATCTGGGCCACGACGACAGTGATTGCGCCGGTACTTGGGCCACTTGTCGGAGGTTTACTGACAGACACGCTTTCGTGGCGCTGGGCGTTCTATATCAACCTACCTTTTGGTTTGATCTGCGCATACCTGGTCTTTACTCTCTACGGACTTCCTAAACCACAAGTCAAAAAGCAGCCCATTGATCTGGTAGGAATCGTATTGCTGGTCATCGCAGTTGCTTCCATGCAGATTTTGCTCGACAAAGGCAGCGAACTTGACTGGTGGTCATCCCCCTTCATCCTGACTCTCTCCATCATCAGCGTCATCGGCTGGGTGTCATTCGTGCTGTGGGAACTCGGTGCCGCAAACCCCGTCGTAGATCTCAGATTATTCAAACTCCGAAACTTCGCCGTGTCGGCAATCTGTCTTGGACTTGGATCCTTTGCTTTTTATATCTATATCGTGATTGGACCGTTATGGATGCAAACCCAATTGGGCTACACCGCGTTTAATGCGGGTCAGGTCATGGCTTTCACAGGTGTACTTGCCTTCTTTTGTGGACCGATTTTTGGTGCAAACATCTCACGTATCGATGCCCGCTGGATTGCCACCCTTGGCTTTAGCTCGATGGCGGGTGGTTGCTTATGGGCGGCAAGTTTTACGACGCTTGTCGATCAGCACTCACTCATCGTAGCCCGCCTGATTATGGGCGTTGGAATCGCCGGATTCTTTATGCCAATGACGGCAATCTCCATGTCACAACTTAAGGGTTATCAGATCGCATCAGGATCAGGCATCTCGAATTTTTTACGTAACGTTGGTGGCAGCGTCGGTACAGCACTCTCCACTACCATGTGGCAGGATAATGCTGCGAGGCATCATGCAAGACTGATCGAACATATTCAGCCCGCCAACCCAGCCTATCAAATGTTCAATGAACAAATGCAAGGCACCGGACTTACAAGTGATCAGCAGCTAGGGATGATTGACCAGCTCATTACTTCGCAAGCCTATCTACTCTCAACCAACCAGTTGATGCTTATTGCAGCAACGATGCTGATTTGCCTGTTGCCACTGATCTGGTTTGCAAAACCACCATTCAGTGCAGCGAAAGGCGCGCATTAAAGCTGAGCAGTTAATAGTTGTAATTACTATTAGTCAACATGCAAAATATTTACATTTTCTTTCATAGCTATATGATGTGAGCACACACACCATCTCGAGAAGGCAATGGAGCTTCAAAAACTTGTAAATACAATTGGCGATATCGGTGACCTTTCGGGTGTCATCATTATTGCCGTGGGGTTTTTGTGGGGTGCATATCAATTCTTGCGTTCCACTTTTCACGGACAGGCCGGTGCAGGTTATGACGGTTTTAGGGGTCAAATTGTGCGCGCGTTGCTTCTTGGACTTGAAGTCTTAGTCGCATCCGACATCATTCGCACCGTTGCGATTAGCCCCTCACTCAATAGTGTGGCCATTCTGGCTGCGATCGTACTTATTAGGACATTCCTAAGCTGGTCACTTATTCTTGAGAGTGAAGGTCGATGGCCTTGGCAACCAGCTAACAAAAAAACTGAGTAGTACAGCTCTTTAACTTTTTTCGGTGCAGTCAATATTAAAGCTGGTTTCGATATCAGAGGGACTCTTCGTTCGCCAACTCGAATCTACCCGCTTTTTGCGTAAGATTAAACTTGACTCCTTAATTGTGATTTAACGAACACGGTCAAGAATTATTGCGTTCTAGCATTTTTACCAATGCATAGACGGATTGATTTGCTGCTGTTAGTACACCGTAACGTTTGCCTTTTGCCACAACCAACCCGTTTAAATAATCGATCTCTGTTTTTTTATTTCTCGCTATATCTTGTGCGGTCGAGGAGTGTTGCATCACCATCGTTCGCGCAATCAACGCATTAGCTGAATAGGCTTCCTCGTGGCTGATATGAATTCCTTCCTTTGCAGCAACCATTAACACTTCATCAGCAAGCTGCTGAATCAGTTCGTTGATAGCGTCTATCTTTACCATTTCACCGTAGGGGGCCTGACCAATCGCTGAGATAGCGTTGTAGCTGCAATTCACCAAAAATTTAAACCATTGTTCCTTGCGAACATTTTCTGATACCGGGCAAGGCACACCTGACCCTTCAAATAGTTTGGAGATCCGCTCTAACCTCGCGCTATCTTCTGATACTCGTCCTGATTCTGTTTCCCAGCCACCGATGACAAGCTCTCCACGTCCGTTATGTTTGAGATGCCCTGGACCAGCCATCGTAGTCGCGACGTACACAACTGCTGGATAAACAGGATGAGGTACAGCTTTTCGAATGCGTTCGCAATTATCCACGCCGTTCTGTAAGCTCAAGATCACTGCATTAGGCTTTAGATAAGGAATCAAACCCTGTATGGTTTGTTCTGTATCTGGTGACTTCACGCAGAACAAAATGAGGTCAGCCTGCGAGACCGCGTCTAGCGACGATGTTGCATCAATACGTACGTGCTCTTGAAATGTTAAACACTCCATGTACAAGCCCGAGGTATTGATCATCTCTACATGTTGCGGTCTCGCAATGAGAGTGACGTCATGCCCTGCGCGAGCCAACATCCCTCCAAAAAAGGAACCAACCGCACCTGCACCCATGACGACAATCTTTGTGGATATTGGATGAGTGTTCATCTCTTGTTCTCTAATTAAGCGAATTGAGCATACATTCTAAGAGATCAAATGTTCGCACAGAATAGACATACCGAAGGCCCAAAGACAAACCCCCGCGAGCCATAGGCTTGCGGGGGTTTGAGGGGTAAGAGCTTGACAATGTCCTACTTTCACAGACGTACGTCCACTATCATCGGCGCTAAGGTGTTTCACGGTCCTGTTCGGGATGGGAAGGGGTGGGACCACCTTGCTATGGTCATCAAGCGTAACTTGTTGAACTGCTGAGGCCTGTCGGGTGCTGGGCACCTGACACTGCTGATTCAGCAATTCCAATCTGGGAAGAAGCGCAACTATTGTTTGGTGTTGGTCTGAGTTTGGGTTGAACTCATAACTACGTTGGGATTGTTACTTGTTGCAGGGATTATGCACCGAGATGCATGGGGTGGTTGACAACCACCCGTTTCACACTGCGCCTTACGTCATCGCTGACGCATACTTAATTTATTTGAACGACACTTAAACACTACAACAATCAGGTCATTAACCTGTAGGGTTATAGGATCAAGCCGCACGGGCAATTAGTATCAGTTAGCTTAACGCATTACTGCGCTTCCACACCTGACCTATCAACGTCCTGGTCTTGAACGACCCTTCAGGGGGCTCTAGGCCCCGGGATACCTAATCTTCAGACGAGTTTCCCGCTTAGATGCCTTCAGCGGTTATCTCTTCCGTACATAGCTACCCGGCAATGCCATTGGCATGACAACCGGTACACCAGAGGTACGTCCACTCCGGTCCTCTCGTACTAGGAGCAGGCTCCGTCAAGTATCCAACGCCCACGGCAGATAGGGACCAAACTGTCTCACGACGTTTTAAACCCAGCTCACGTACCTCTTTAAATGGCGAACAGCCATACCCTTGGGACCGGCTACAGCCCCAGGATGAGATGAGCCGACATCGAGGTGCCAAACACCGCCGTCGATATGAACTCTTGGGCGGTATCAGCCTGTTATCCCCAGAGTACCTTTTATCCGTTGAGCGATGGCCCTTCCATACAGAACCACCGGATCACTATGTCCTGCTTTCGCACCTGTTCGACTTGTCAGTCTCACAGTCAAGCACGCTTATGCCATTGCACTATCAGCACGATTTCCGACCGTACCTAGCGTACCTTCGAACTCCTCCGTTACACTTTGGGAGGAGACCGCCCCAGTCAAACTGCCCACCATGCACTGTCCCCGACCCGGATAACGGGCCAAGGTTAGAACCGCAAACAAACCAGGGTGGTATTTCAAGGTTGGCTCCACGCAATCTAGCGATCACGCTTCAACGCCTCCCACCTATCCTACACAGGCCGGTTCACAGTCCAATGCAAAGCTACAGTAAAGGTTCATGGGGTCTTTCCGTCTAGCCGCGGGTAGATTGCATCATCACAAACACTTCAACTTCGCTGAGTCTCAGGAGGAGACAGTGTGGCCATCGTTACGCCATTCGTGCAGGTCGGAACTTACCCGACAAGGAATTTCGCTACCTTAGGACCGTTATAGTTACGGCCGCCGTTTACCGGGGCTTCGATCAAGAGCTTGCACCCCATCAATTAACCTTCCGGCACCGGGCAGGCGTCACACCCTATACGTCGACTTTCGTCTTAGCAGAGTGCTGTGTTTTTAATAAACAGTCGCAGCCACCGATTCTCTGCGGCCTCATCATGCTCCGAGCGCGAGCTCTTCACACTACCGAGGCATACCTTCTCCCGAAGTTACGGTATCAATTTGCCGAGTTCCTTCTCCTGAGTTCTCTCAAGCGCCTTGGAATATTCATCCCGTCCACCTGTGTCGGTTTGCGGTACGGTCTCGTATGACTGAAGCTTAGAGGCTTTTCTTGGAACCACTTCCAGTTACTCCGCGAACAAGTTCGCTCGTGCCACACCCTTGAATTGCGTGCCCGGATTTACCTAAGCACCTTCTCCAATGCAGCAACAGGGACTTCCAACACCCTGATAACCTTCCGCAATCCGTCCCCCCATCGCATCATACGATGGTGCTGGAATATTAACCAGCTTCCCATCAGCTACGCATCTCTGCCTCACCTTAGGGGCCGACTCACCCTGCGCCGATGAACGTTGCGCAGGAAACCTTGGACTTACGGCGAGGGGGCTTTTCACCCCCTTTATCGCTACTCATGTCAGCATTCGCACTTCTGATACCTCCAGCAGCCTTTACAAGCTGCCTTCACAGGCTTACAGAACGCTCTCCTACCGCTTGTCATAAATGACAAACCCGCAGCTTCGGTCTATCGCTTAGCCCCGTTACATCTTCCGCGCAGGACGACTCGATCAGTGAGCTATTACGCTTTCTTTAAAGGGTGGCTGCTTCTAAGCCAACCTCCTGACTGTCTATGCCTTCCCACTTCGTTTCCCACTTAGCGATAGTTTGGGACCTTAGCTGGCGGTCTGGGTTGTTTCCCTCTTGAGTCCGGACGTTAGCACCCGGTGCTCTGTCTCCCTCGCTGTACTTGCCGGTATTCGGAGTTTGCCATGGGTTGGTAAGTCATCATGACCCCCTAGCCATAACAGTGCTCTACCCCCGGCAGTAATACGAGAGGCACTACCTAAATAGTTTTCGGAGAGAACCAGCTATTTCCAGGTTTGTTTAGCCTTTCACCCCTATCCACAGCTCATCCCCTAATTTTTCAACATTAGTGGGTTCGGTCCTCCAGCACGTGTTACCGTGCCTTCAACCTGGCCATGGATAGATCACCTGGTTTCGGGTCTACGCCCAGCGACTAATTCGCCCTATTCGGACTCGCTTTCGCTACGCCTTCCCTATTCGGTTAAGCTTGCCACTGAACGTAAGTCGCTGACCCATTATACAAAAGGTACGCAGTCACCCCTTGCGAGGCTCCTACTGTTTGTATGCACACGGTTTCAGGATCTATTTCACTCCCCTTCCGGGGTTCTTTTCGCCTTTCCCTCACGGTACTGGTTCACTATCGGTCGATTACGAGTATTTAGCCTTGGAGGATGGTCCCCCCATATTCAGACAGGATTACACGTGTCCCGCCCTACTTGTCGTACGCTTAGTTCCACAATCAAGATTTCGTCTACAGGGCTATCACCTGCTATGGCGGGGCTTTCCATCCCCTTCAACTATCTCAACTGCTAAAACGTACAGGCTGTTCCGATTTCGCTCGCCACTACTTTCGGAATCTCGGTTGATTTCTTTTCCTCGAGCTACTGAGATGTTTCAGTTCGCCCGGTTCGCCTCCTCAGACCTATGTATTCAGTCTGGGATACCGCTTACGCGGTGGGTTTCCCCATTCGGACATCTACGGATCAATGCTTGTTTGCCAGCTCCCCGTAGCTTTTCGCAGGCTACCACGCCCTTCATCGCCTGTAATCGCCAAGGCATCCACCATGTGCACTTAGTCACTTGATCCTATAACCATAAAGGCTATAAGACGCTGATTTTTATAGCGTTTGTGTCGCTCTTTTACTCTTTGGCGCCGTGCCAACCAAATCTGTACGCTAATAAATTAACCTACACACCCAATCAACACTGCTTGAGAATTGAACAAATTAATAATGCAATCACAACCCGTTATTCGTTCATCTCCACGCATACCGCTCAACACTTACGTGTCAAACCATACGCACAAAGACCAACCAAAAACTTTCGTTGTGCTTCTTCCAGATTGTTAAAGAACAAGGTCCTGCATTATTAGACATAAATGCCTAACTCTTAATACACACTCACATCACCTCCTATCAGAATCTCTCCCAATATTGAGCGTGCCGTATGCGTTAAGAGTTAAACACTACCTGTGAGCTCATCAATCACTACGCGTTACTTTGCGTTACTTTGCGTTACTTTGCGTTACTTTGCGTTACTTTGCGTTACTTTGCATTGCGTTGCTTTGCTTTGCGTGAACTTGCCTCACATCTTCATCACAATCATTCGTTGGTGGAGGATGACGGGATCGAACCGACGACCCCCTGCTTGCAAAGCAGGTGCTCTCCCAGCTGAGCTAATCCCCCGAAACCCTGGTGGGTCTGGATGGACTCGAACCATCGACCCCCGCCTTATCAAGACGGTGCTCTAACCAGCTGAGCTACAGACCCGGCCGACTTCGCAATTGTGACTACTCGTAATACGTTAATTCCCTTGCTGCTTCAAATAAACAACCGATAAGTGTGAGCGCTTTGGCTTCGTGACGCTGCTCTGAAAGGAGGTGATCCAGCCGCACCTTCCGATACGGCTACCTTGTTACGACTTCACCCCAGTCATGAACCCCACCGTGGTAATCGCCCCCCTTGCGGTTAGGCTAACTACTTCTGGTGAAACCCACTCCCATGGTGTGACGGGCGGTGTGTACAAGACCCGGGAACGTATTCACCGCGACATTCTGATCCGCGATTACTAGCGATTCCGACTTCACGTAGTCGAGTTGCAGACTACGATCCGGACTACGATCGGGTTTCTGGGATTGGCTCCCCCTCGCGGGTTGGCGACCCTCTGTCCCGACCATTGTATGACGTGTGAAGCCCTACCCATAAGGGCCATGAGGACTTGACGTCATCCCCACCTTCCTCCGGTTTGTCACCGGCAGTCTCATTAGAGTGCCCTTTCGTAGCAACTAATGACAAGGGTTGCGCTCGTTGCGGGACTTAACCCAACATCTCACGACACGAGCTGACGACAGCCATGCAGCACCTGTGTTCCAGTTCTCTTGCGAGCACTCCCCAATCTCTTAGGGATTCTAGACATGTCAAGGGTAGGTAAGGTTTTTCGCGTTGCATCGAATTAATCCACATCATCCACCGCTTGTGCGGGTCCCCGTCAATTCCTTTGAGTTTTAATCTTGCGACCGTACTCCCCAGGCGGTCAACTTCACGCGTTAGCTGCGTTACTAAGGCCCGAAGGCCCCAACAACTAGTTGACATCGTTTAGGGCGTGGACTACCAGGGTATCTAATCCTGTTTGCTCCCCACGCTTTCGTGCATGAGCGTCAGTATTATCCCAGGAGGCTGCCTTCGCCATCGGTGTTCCTCCGCATATCTACGCATTTCACTGCTACACGCGGAATTCCACCTCCCTCTGACATACTCTAGCCCGGTAGTTAAGAATGCAGTTCCAAGGTTAAGCCCTGGGATTTCACATCCTTCTTTCCGAACCGCCTGCGCACGCTTTACGCCCAGTAATTCCGATTAACGCTTGCACCCTACGTATTACCGCGGCTGCTGGCACGTAGTTAGCCGGTGCTTATTCTGCAGGTACCGTCATCCACACGGGTTATTAACCCGTGCGATTTCTTTCCTGCCAAAAGTGCTTTACAACCCGAAGGCCTTCATCGCACACGCGGAATGGCTGGATCAGGGTTTCCCCCATTGTCCAAAATTCCCCACTGCTGCCTCCCGTAGGAGTCTGGGCCGTGTCTCAGTCCCAGTGTGGCTGGTCGTCCTCTCAAACCAGCTACGGATCGTCGCCTTGGTGAGCCTTTACCCCACCAACTAGCTAATCCGATATCGGCCGCTCTAATAGTGAGAGGTCTTGCGATCCCCCCCTTTCCCCCGTAGGGCGTATGCGGTATTAGCTACTCTTTCGAGTAGTTATCCCCCGCTACTAGGCACGTTCCGATACATTACTCACCCGTTCGCCACTCGCCGCCAGACCGAAGTCCGCGCTGCCGTTCGACTTGCATGTGTAAGGCATCCCGCTAGCGTTCAATCTGAGCCAGGATCAAACTCTTCAGTTTAATCTCTGTATATTTCGTATTTTCCATAGCCCGAGCAAGCTCGGACCGGTTATACGTCGCTACTCAAAGGAAGTGACTTCGTATTCTCCATATAAATACAGAGGTACTATTTCACTTCTAGTGAGCACTTGATTTCGTTTGCAACATCATGACCTGTTACAGCCACAATGCCTGCGCACTCATTCCAAGCGCCCACACTTATCGGTTGTCAAATTTTTAAAGAGCGTGGTACTCGGCACTGCAAATCCCGTACTTCTGAACACTTAATTCGTATTCGTTCCTGCTTTACTGAGTCTGCTATTCTAGCATCCTTTTCAGTTATCTGCTTGCCCTAACTTACTCACTGAATCCGTAGATTTAGTTTTCTGTAGTTTGTTCAGAAACCTATCTGCTTTTGGACATTTTGCTTTCGCGTCTTGTTTCAGAAGCACAGCAAAAGATTATGACGGATTTTTTCGTCCATGTCAAACCAATTGACGCGAAGAAGTTAATAAATAGCAAAATTGTCGTCGCAATAGAAGTTTGGTTGCACTGTTTAACTACCTCGAGGCCGGTATGTACGAGGTAGTTATATCGTAGTGTCTATATATATGAGTACTTATTTGCTTAGATATAGTCACGTGTCACCTATATCTAGGCACATATTTCCTAAATTTTAGATTTTGTTATGGAGCTGTAACTTTCATCGGGCATGATCGACCCAGATTTAGTCCGATGTTTTATCCGTTATCACTTTTAATGAGTCCCCACATGATTGCTCAGAGATTTAGTTTACGCACCACGGCGCTCTGCCTCCCACTACTCCTGGCAGGCCTGATTCCAACTCTATCGCTGGGCGCGCCTTCAGTCTCCCGCCTGACACCTCCGAGTGAATTATTCTCAAGCAATCAACCCGCACCTGTAATTGCTCGCTTTATGGCCGGGCAGCGTTTTGACCTGCAGGCGACTATTCGGCCTGACCAAGCAGACAAAACGATCAAAAGCGCAAAGTTCATGATTGACGGGGTCGAGGTCCCAGGTACGGTCTCCCTCTTTAACTGCGAAACACACTGCAGACCCACCGTTCCACAAAACGCAGGTATCGCAACCATACGGGCAGTCGAAGTGACCCAGCCTGGGCTGCATACGTTTAGCGTCACCGCCTTGCAAAACGATGGTCAGTCCGTGAAGGCGACGGGTAATTTTGAAATTATTGCCCCGGTCGCAGGTGGGCAGAAGATTCGTAATATTATTTTGATGGTTGGAGACGGGATGGGAGCTGCCCACCGGACGGCCGGACGCATTGTTGCGGGTCGCTACGCGCAGGGCAAAGCAACTCAGGGGCTGGCGATGGATAGCTTCCCAGTCACGGGCATGATCAAAACTGCATCTCTGAATTCAATTGTCACAGATTCTTCACCTGGTATGACCGCCTATGTGCTGGGAAACAAAAACAACAATAACGAAGAAGGCGTATTCCCTGACGACACACTCGACTTCTTTGACAACCCACGGATTGAATATCTGAGTGAATACTTGCATCGTTCGCAAGGCAAAGCACTTGGCATCGTCACAACAGCTGATGTTTATGACGCGACACCAGCTGGCAACGCCATCCACACAAGTAACCGGCGCGCTGGAACAGGCATTGCAGATCAGTTTCTCGATGATCGCAACCTGACAGGCTTAACCGTACTCATGGGCGGTGGGCGCAAATGGTTCTTGCCCAAAGGGGCCGAGGGATCAGCTCGAAATGAGAAAAATGACTACGTCCTTGCTGGTACGGACCCACACACAGCTGAAATCGTCAGTAAATGGGGCGCGTCAGCAGGCAAAATTGACGAGTCGCGTAATTTGATTGCTGACTTCCAATCCGCAGGTTTCCAATATGCGACGGACAAGACAAGTATGGACGCAATCAACCCAGCACAAACCGAACGCTTACTCGGTCTATTTGCCTATACCGACATGAACGTGGCGCTCGACAAGATCAACGGGCGACGCGGGGTGAAGTCAGGCATAAATGGTTCAGTAGTTGCGAACTTCGGTTTTCCGGATCAGCCTATGCTCGATGAAATGGCTGCAAAGGCAATCGCGGTACTGGATAAGCAGAAAGAGGGCTTTGTCCTGATGGTAGAAGGAGCCTCGATTGATAAGCAATCACATGAAATGGACACCGATCGCTGGGTACTAGATTTGCTTGAATTCGACCGAGCCGTCAAAGTCGCGCAAGACTATGCAAAAACACGTACAGATACACTTGTGATTGTTACAGCAGATCACGAGTGCTCCGGCGCTGCAGTAGTCGGTGCATCCATGGTCAGCCATGACCATCTCGATGAGCTGATTGCTGAGGGTGGAGTGACAAACGTCAGGGACAAAGTTGTTGGCGTTTATGAAAAAGCCGACTTCCCGCACTACCAGCTCGCGCAAGACGGCTACCCTGAGGCAACCAATGTTGATAAGCGGTTGCTCATCAGCTACGGGGCGAATGCGGATCGTTTTGAGGATTGGCGTACAAATCCACTGCCCATTATCGACACTGAACAACAACCGATGGCAAAAAACGAACCTTTGCGTGACTATCCGAAAGACGCCGCTCACCGTGCACAAGAAGGGAAGTTCTTTGTGACAGGCCAAGTACCTGGAGCCAAGGCGGTCCATACCGGCACAGACATTCCCTTGTCAGCCTACGGTCCTGGAGCGTGGTCGTTTACTGGCGTACTGGATAATACCGACGTTTTCTTTACGCTGATGCAATCAGCGGTTGGTGGGGTGGTCACACCAGCATGGATTGCCCAGGCGCTCAAGCCCTGAGCAAAACTGTTTACCCGTGCCACTGATCAGGCACATGGACTATTGAACCTTGAGTGTGGAACCTTGAAGATTCTAAATCCCAGCTCCTAGATCCCTATGTTCAGGGCCCAAGGTCAAGGTTCTAGGTCCTAAGTTCAAAGTTCAAAGTTCAAAGTTCAAAGTTCAAAGTTCAAAGTTCGGCAAGATATCTTTTCATGGTCTCTTGTTCGGACTCAGAGTTGATGCCGGTCTGGGCGCCGACCATCTCATTCATGGTCGGCATTTGCTGACGATCAATGTGGCTTTGTTGACTCCAGAGTTTAGAGCGCATAAAGGCCTTGGCACAGTGCAGGTAGGCTTCGCGCACAGAAACCCTAATCACGAGTTTGGGTGCTCTGAGTTCAGAGGTGCAAAGATCCAGATATTGCCGATCCGTATGTAAGCTTGCCTGGCCATTCACGCGCAATGTTTCATCCATGCCTGGAATAAAAAACAAGAGTCCCACCTCGCCGGTACGGATAACATTCTCGAGCGTGTCGAGCCTGTTGTTACCAGGCGAGTCCGGGATCAGGAGAGTGTGCGCATCCAGCAGTTTCACAAACCCCGGCATGCCGCCCCTTGGTGAGGCGTCAAGATAGTGCGCCACGCCAAGGTCCAGGTTTTGCTCGACAGAACCACTGGCCACCACGACAAAAGGTGAAAGCGCCAGATATTGCTGGCAATAAGCATCCAGCGCACTTAACTGTTTTTTTACTGCTCTTTCTTTGGGGGCTCCATAGATTGATCTGAGCTTTTCGATAGAATCGATTTGCATCGCATTCAATCCAGAGTCACGACAATCTTGCCAAAATGCTGATTGGCACGCATCCGCACAAACGCATCTGCAATCTTTTCAAACCTAAAAGAGCTGTCAATTGGCAAAGCAAGTTTGCCTGATTTTAAGTGCGCCCCCAAATCAGCCATGGCGCGCGAAGTAATATCGCGCACTTCTTCTATTGTTCGTGTACGAAAGGTGACACCGGTGTATTTGATGCGTTTGAGCGCATGCAAATCAAAATCAAACTCTGCAAACCGCCCGGCAAGACGTCCTACGTTGACGATACGGCCAAGAACTTTGCTCGCTTCCATATTGGGCGTGCCAAAAGGACCAGACAACTGATCGATGATCAGATCGACGCCCTGGCCACTAGTCGCCTCCAGGACCTGCTTCGGCCAGGCCGGATCACTATTGTCGATGGCAATATCGGCACCAAAGTTTTTCAACTGTGCGCGGCGCGCTGGGTTTGATGAGGTACCAATGACGGTCTTTGCACCCATTGCTTTCGCAATCTGCATCGCCATCAGCCCCACACCTGAGGAGGCACCCTGGATCAAGACCGTTTCACCTGCGCGCAGCTCTCCAACCGTCACCAACGCATTGTGCATCGTGAGTACAGCGATCGGCAATGTCACGGCTTGCTCAAAGGACATTGCATCGGAGGGTAATTCCATCGTACGGCCCCAGTCTGACACCGCGTACTCAGCGTAGCCTGCGGAACCGGAACACATGACACGGTCACCAACCTTAATGCCGCGCACTTTTACTCCGACCTCAACCACATCGCCTGCCCATTCCAAACCAGGGATAGTTCCAGCACCACCCTGGGCACCGTGCATACCACCAGCAATCACACCCAGATCTGCGCGATTCATGCCACAAGCTCTGACGCGAACCAGCACCTGTTCATCTGTGGGCACGGGACGTGCTGCCTCAGCCAGACTAAATCCTTCCGTATTCAGCACAACTGCTTTCATGATTTGCTCTTCCTGTATTCGATTTGTTATTGAATGACTAACGTGTAGCAGAAATCAAACCACCATCAACCACGATGGTCTGGCCCGTGATGTAACGACTTTCGTCACTGGCCAAAAATACAACTGTATTCGCGACATCCCAGGCGTCACCCATATAGCCAGCGGGGACTTGTTTGTGGCGGTGCGCAACAAATCCGTCGAAATCACCTTTCGCATATTTATCAGCCAGCCGTTTAACCAGGGGTGTAAACACAAGACCTGGTGCAACGCAATTGAGCCTGACGCCGCGATCTGCATAAATAACGGCTGTCGTCTGAGTCAGCTGCATCAGAGCCGCCTTACCCGCTGCGTATGCGACTTGTGGTTTGCCCACATAACGCAATCCCGCGACAGAAGAAATGCTGATCACAGCACCAACACCCTGCTTTTCCATAATCGGTAATACAGACTTGCAGCAGAGAAATGCGCTCTTGACATTGACATCCATCTGTTCGTCCCATGTCTCTTCCGACATCTCGACGGGACCACCAGGCTCTGATCGACCCACATTATTAATCAGGATATCAATCCGGCCATATTCGGCCATGCAGGCCTCGACCATTTCCTTTACACCCGCGGCGTGCGTCACGTTGGCGGCCATCACCGTTGCTTGTCCGCCCTCCTCCAGAATGATGCGCTGGGTTTCTTTCGCAGCATCCAGGCTCAAGTCTGCACCAAAAACCTTGGCACCCTGCCGAGCCAGCAATACCGAAATCGCTTTACCATTCCCCCAGCCTTCGCCATGCGTGCCACAGCCTGTAACCAATGCGACCTTACCATCCAGTCTTAACATGACGTCCTCTGTTCGTGATAATTGAATACGGAAAAATAAAAAAATCGTAAATACTACTGCTTCTCAAGTCCAGCATGCTGGATCAAATCACCCCAGGTTTTGTAGTTGCTGATGATCAGGTCTTCAAATGCGGCAGGAGACCGACTCATCACCACCTGTGCACCGAGCGACTCCAGGCGCTTAGCAACCTCCGGATCTTTCAACGCCAGGTTGACCTGATCGTGTAATAAATTAACGATCGCTGCAGGAGTCCCCTGAGGCGCGACAAAACCAAGCCATGCCCCCATGTTGTAGTCCGGAACCCCCTGTTCTTGCAAGGTCGGAATCGAAGGATCCAGATTTGCACGATCGCTTGTGCTCACGGCCAGGCCGTTCAGACGCCCGGACTTGACATGGGGCAAGGTGGTGACTAGCGTATCAATAGTCATATCGACATTGCCTCCGATCACATCTGCCTGAGACTGACTGCTGCCGGTATAAGGGATATGCACCATTTTCAGATTGGTCTTTTCAAGCAGCATTGCCATGAGCAGATGGCTAGTCGTTCCCAGGCCAATTGAGGCATACGTTAATTTGTCCGGATTAGCGCGCGCATATTCGACGAGTTTTGGAAAGGTGTCTAGACCTTTGGTTTTATTCGTGACAAGTAAAAACGGCAACCAGGTTGTCTGACCGATGGCCACGAAATCCTTTAGCGCGTCGTAATTAAGATTTTTGAGCAGATGAGGATTGATGCCCAGCGGACCGGACGCCGACAGGGCAATCGTATAACCATCCGCCCGGGTCTTGGCCAACTCACCTAGCGCCAGACTCCCCCCGACACCAGGGCGATTTTTGACAATCACTGGCTGCCCCAGTCCTTTGCTTAATTTTTCGCCCAGTATGCGTGCAACAGAGTCTGTTGAGGTGCCCGGCGGAAAGCCGATCAGAATAGATATGGGCTTATCCGGATAGTCGGCTGCCTGCGCGGTGCATCCCAGACACCAGAGCAATGCAATACCGATAGATTTGAGAATGACACAGGCCTTCATTGACGACTCCTCTTCGCACAGGTTAACAACTTGTCTCGCTCGCGTGGTCTATGCCCGCGATGCTCTTTTATTTTGCAGACATCAAGCAGGCAAACGCCCGCTGAACATCTGGACTAGCAGAATAAAACACATTAACGCCTGGTCCTGCACGCACGACAAGTCGTGGGGCAATCAGCCAGCTCAGGTAGGGAACATATATGAATTTTGCCTGACGAATATCCGCAATCCGTACACGCTTATGCCACAGCCAAGTCTGGTCGATTGTTTCCCTGCTGATAGATGTCCGGCTTTTCAGTATCCAAAAATAAACGACGACTGAAATCAGCGATGCGCCGCCATACAAAAGCGCCGCCCCCTGAGAGAAATCCTGCCACACGACCTCCCTGAGCGTACCAACACCCCAGTACAACATGGCCAACATCATCCCCGTCGACAACACCTTAATCAGCACAGGAAATGCCGGGCCTTCGGCCAGACATGGTGATGTCATGTCGGGATCATTGGCAGCCATCACTACTTGTTTTCTTTTGTCATGCTGCGCATCAGATCGCTGGTGGTCTGGTCTTCCTGGCTCTCGGTCTGATCCATGTCGCTTTCAGGCAGTTCGATCTTGATGGTGTTGACGTCCACGACAATCGGTTTATCTAAAAACACTGTGACGGTTTGCGGTATGAAGATCACAACCAGCACCAGCACCAATTGCAATAACACCCAGGGAATCGAACCTAAATATATATCGCGAGAAAACACTTTAGCGGGTAAGGATCCTGTCTTAAAGAGTGTATCGGCCGAGCTGCGCAAGTAGAACAAGGCAAAACCAAACGGCGGGTGCATAAAGCTTGTCTGCATATTGACGCACAGCAATACGCCAAACCAGATCATGTCGATGCCAAGTTTATTGGCGACCGGCGCAAGCATCGGCAAAATGATAAAGGCGATCTCGAAGAAGTCCAGAAAGAATGCCAGAAAGAATACGAAAATATTCACGACCAGCAGAAAACCAATCTGGCCACCTGGCAAGCTCGACAGCATGTGCTCAATCCAGAGCGCGCCATCAACACCCTGGAACACCAGCGAGAAGGTACGTGAGCCAATCAGGATAAAGACCACCATCGCGGTAATGCGCATGGTGTTCGTCATACCGTCACGCACAATCGCCCAGTTCAGCCTCCGATGAATCGCGGCCAGAATAATGGCACCCATGGCACCCATGGCACCCGCTTCGGTTGGCGTGGCAATCGCAGTCGTCATGCCTGGCAAGCCACCCATACTGCCTAGCACTGCAAAAATAAGAATGGCCGAAGGAATAATGCCGCGCAGGCATTTTTTCCAGAGCGCCCAGCCGTTGAGTGTCCGTGCTTCGATCGGCAATCCGGGCAAATGGGATGGACGAAAACGAGAAAGCGCAAAGGTATAGAGCAAGAAAATCAAGACCTGCAATATTGACGGTCCCCATGCGCCTTTGTACATATCCCCAACCGATCGCCCAAGCTGATCAGCCATCACCACAAGAACAAGCGAAGGTGGCACAAGTTGTGTAATGGTTCCAGACGCGGCAAGTACACCGGTCGCATAGCGCATGTTGTAGCCATACCGCATCATGACCGGCAAGGAGATCATCGACATGGCGATCACTTGGCCCGCGACGGTGCCAGTGATCGCGCCCAAAATGAAACCAACCAGGATCACCGAATAGCCCAGCCCTCCCCGGATCGGACCGAACAACTGTCCCATCGAGTCAAGCATATCCTCTGCCAGACCACACTTTTCGAGCACGGCTCCCATTAATGTAAAAAACGGAATGGCAAGCAACAAGTCGTTGGACAAGATACTGAAAATATTCAACGGCAGGTTGTACATGAAACTGATGGGGAACCAGTTCATCTGAATCGCAATAAAACCGGACAACAACCCCAACGCAGAGAGCGAAAAAGCGACAGGAAAACCGATCAGCATAATGATGATCAGCCCGACAAACATCAGGGGAGCAAAGGTTTGCATACTCATTGCAGTGGCCTCTCGTAGTGGAGGTCCATCTCATAGCGGTGCGTCAGCCACCCCACACGCTTGATAATTTCAGCAAGACCCTGGAGAACCATCAAACTAAACCCCAGGGGCAACAGCATCATGGCAGGCCAGCGGATCAAGCCACCAGAATTGCCCGACATTTCCTGTGAAACCAGCATGCTGACAAATAGCGGCCAGGAGAGATAGGTAAACAGCAGCATGGCAGGCATGAGGAAAAAAGTCAGACCAAATAGATCAATAAACACTCTGCTACGACTTTTCAATGTTCCATAAATCACATCGACACGCACATGCTCATTGACGCGCAGCACTTGTGCAGCCCCAAGCATGACACATGCGGCGAATAGGTACCATTGAATTTCAAGCCATGCATTGGAGCTATAACCGATGGTGTAACGAACGACGGCGTTCGCAGCACTGATAAAACTGCACATCAGCACAGACCATTTGGCAAACCCTGCAAAAAAATCAGTTAGCCGGTCAATTAACCGGGCTACTGTCAGTAACTGTTTCATTTCGTCTCCGCAGCAATTCCAGCCGCCCGCACTAAAAATTCATGGCTAGAATGCATTAACCCTAGATCATAACGAAATTAACAACAGGCACGCCCCTTTTGAGGGCATTTCCAGTGGGCGAATACCCTAAGTCAGGCCAACTTAGTGCAGATGACGATCCGTCTCTGAAATAGGTGCGCTCGCCATCCATGAACATACCGTCCCTCGATTAGGCGGCAACGGTTGCATGCTGAATGCTGCTATGGTCAAGGCCTTGTTCCGCATTGAGCCACTTCTCGCTTAGGCGAACAAAGTAACTGGCGCCAACAGGAATGATTGCATCATTAAAGTCATAGGAGGCGTTATGGAGGATACACGCGCCCTCCCCGTGGCCCTCGAGCCGATGCTTGCCCTCACCATTGCCAATAAAGGCATAGCAACCTGGGCGCGCAAGTAGCATGTGGGCAAAATCCTCTGCAGTCAGTACACCTGGAAACTGGTCATCCACCATGTCGTTGCCAACCACCTCTCGCATCACTGCGGCAGCGAAATGCGCCTCGTTGGCGTGATTGATGACCGGTGGGGACGCGCGCCTGAAGAAAATATCAGCCTCACATTCAAAGGACTGCGCAATATGTGTAGCCAGCGTGCGCAAGCGTTCTTCGATCCGATCGAGCGCTGTCAGCGAAAAAGTGCGCACCGTTCCGCCCAAAGAAGCCTCATCCGGAATAATGTTGGGTGCGACCGAACCATGCAACTGCGTCACAGCCAACAGAGCACGCTCAGTACTTGGGATGACCTTTGAAACCAAGCCCTGCAACGCGGTCGCCAGCGCAAGCACTGGGGCGACCGGATCAACTCCGGTATGTGGCATGGAAGCATGTGTGCCTCGGCCCTTCATTGTGACTTTGAACGTATTGCTTGAGGCCATAAAGGCACCATCATTGAGCGCAAAACCACCCACATTACCGATTGAAAAATTATGCAAGCCAAAAATGGCATCACATGGAAACCTGTCAAAAAGTCCCTCATCAATCATTTTTTTGGCTCCCGCCTTGCCCATTTCCTCGGCAGGCTGAAACACAAAATTAACGGTGCCATTGAAGTTACGCGTTTGAGAAAGATGCCAGGCTGCGGCGAGCAGCATCGTCGTATGGCCATCATGACCACAGGCATGCATCTGCCCTGCGTGCGTGGACTTATGCGCAAACTGATTCAGCTCATTGAGCGGCAAACAGTCCATATCAGCACGCAGACCAATCGAGCGTTCACTAGTGCCCACCTTAAGTACGCCTACGACGCCAGTGCCTGCCACGCCACGATGTACCTCGATGCCCCATTCCCGGAGCAACGTTGCAACAATTTCTGAGGTACGGTGCTCATCAAACCCTAATTCGGGATGCGCATGAATATCGCGCCTGATGTTAATGAAGCGAGTGTAATCGGCAAACGAATCGACAAGTTTCATTATTGGACCTTTGCACCGGATTTTTTAACCACATCAGCCATTTGCACGTCGGACTTTTTCAGGATGTCTGCAAACTGCGCATTCGTCAAAATCGCCGTCTCAATGCCCTGGCGCTCAAGACGCTCGAGCATAACTGGATCTTTGAGCAAGCCAGCCATTGCTTGCTGCGTTGCATCGAGAATCGGGGCAGGCGTCGCAGCTGGGGCGAGCAAACCAAACCAGGAAGTGAACTCATATCCCTTAAGTCCGGACTCAGCCACGGTCGGCAACTCAGGGATGAACTTGGAACGCTCGGCAGAGGTTACTGCGAGCAACTTGATACGTTTGTCTTCTTTATAGCCAAGTGCAGCGACGTTGGCTGCGATCACTGCCTGCGCACGGCCAGATAGCACTTCCATCACAGCTTCACCAGTGGATTTTGTAGGGATGTGCTCCATATCAAGCCCGGCCATTCCTGCAAAGTAGGCCATAGACAAGTGCGTCGCACTCCCGTTTCCTGCGGAGGCGTAGTTAAACTTTCCTGGAGAGACCTTTACCAGTTTGATAAAGTCCGCAACATTTGCGACGGGCAAATCACCCGGCACCATCAAGATATAACTAGCATTGCCAATATATGCAGCGGGTGCAAAACTCTTGATAGGGTCGTAGCTCAGGTTGTCATATAAATACTTGGCGATCAGGTGGCTGGCCGCTGCCAGATCCATCACCGAACCATCTGGTGCTGATTTTGCAACAAGTGAAGTGCCGATTGTCCCGCCAGCACCGGCCTTGTTTTCAACGATGACGGTTTGTTTGAGTGCGCCGCCAAGTTCTGCATTGAAACTACGCGCAAGTGAGTCCTGTACGGCTCCCGCTGCGAATGGGACCACAATGCGCATGGTTTTTTCTTGTGCGACCGCCACGCCCGTTGCCAAAATGAAAGCGAACGCCGCACAAAGGATTCGGGAAATCAAGCCGCCTGTAAACATTGAAAATCTCTTAAAAGTTGTTGAACGCGCAGGCATATTTTGCCTGCGGCTCAAACTATACATTTAAAAGTAGACGTCTGTGTCTCTTGAAAAGATGGCGCGCTGAATTGAAGTTTTCGCAATCTGATCGAAAAGTCGTCCAAAGCAAATGCTTACTTTGTGTTTTTTTCCGCGTCCCGCTTGTGTGCCGCTAATCCCATTAACCTGCGATCACGCCAGAGTCGACGCGCCAGCAATTGCTCTTTGGGCAAAAGCTTGCGGCGCGAGGCTTCTAGCTTTTGAATCAATTCCTCGGACCAGGGCTCAGTTGATGTTTGCTCCTCGGCAATTGATTGGTACATATCGCCAAAACGGTGCGCATAATCCGCAAGGCCATCAGGTGCATTCAAATCAATCGTTTCGAACGGGCCCATGAATGACCAGCGCAAACCAAGGCCTTCGCGCACCGTCACATCAAGACCCTCAGGATCAACATATCCTTGCTCGACCAGCTTAAACGCTTCGCGCAATAACGCGCCCTGAAGTCGGTTCAGAATAAACCCTTGAAGCTCACGGTAGATTTTGACAGGCTTTTGTCCGACGCTTTCCATGACGTCCCAAGCCTGCTGAACGATTTCAGGATCTGTCCACGGCGCCCCACAGATTTCGACAACCGGTACAAGGTAGGGCGGGTTGACTGGATGCGCGATCAGACAGCGTGCGCGACCAGGCAAGTCCTCTGTAAAAGCGGAAGCTGGGATACTGGACGTTGAGCTCGCGAGGACACATTTTGGAGCTGCGATCTTGTCCATTCGCGCAAAAATATCTTTTTTCATTTCGACGCGTTCAGGCAGGTTTTCCTGAACATACTGCACACCGTCGAGCACTTGTTCAAGTGTCGGGCTACCACTGATGCGCCCTAACAGACCCTCTGCGTCATCAATGAGTCCAGCTGCCTTTAAGTCAGCGACCTGACCAGCAATCAATTTGATCCCCGCCTCTACGGCTTTGGGATCACCGTCCCACAACTTGACATGGTGCCCTCCACGCGCAAAAACGATTGCCCATGCCTGACCGATCAACCCTGACCCAACGACTGCAATATTCATGTTGTCTCCATCTCTATCTTGTTTGGCAGGCTGTTGCCGCCTGTTTGAACATTTGTAAACGAATCAGCTTTTAGTATAGGGGATGTTACGTCTGAGGTAAGACCAGCAAACGCTCAGGGACGAGAGGATGAGGCAGGACAGCCATCTCCACATCGAACACGCGCTGTAAGTTACTTGAAGTTAAAACCTGGTCTGGGGTGCCCTGTGCAATGACCGTCAGATTAGCCATCAGTGCGATGCGATCACAGCGTGCGGCAAGATTGACATCATGCAAAACAAGTAACACGCCTACCTGCTTGGTGTGAGCAAGCCGCAGTAGTGTCTCGAGCAATCGTAATTGATGCCGGGGATCGAGACTGGCAAGCGGCTCATCGAGCAGCAGATACGCATGGCCCTTCGTTGCCCTGATCGCCAAGCATTGCACCAACACGCGCGCGAACTGGACGCGCTGTTGCTCTCCGCCGGACAGTTCGGTATAGCTGCGGGCTTTTAAATCAAGCGCGTCAGCACAAGTCAGCGCGTCTACAAGCCACGCTTGCACCTCGGCGGGGCTCGCCTGCTCAAAGGGGTAAGCGCCCATCGCAACGACCTCTGCGACGGTGAATGCAAAAGTCAGTCCTGGCTGCTGCGGGAGCACTGCCCGCATCTGTGCCTGCTGAGATGTACTGCTTTGCGACAGAGGATTACCGTCAAAATAGATTACCCCCTCGTCCAACTGGACTTCACCAGCAAGGGCTCTGAGCAGGGTTGACTTGCCTGCTCCGTTTGCACCAAGCACCGCGACAACCTCATCCGTCCCGATATCCAGTGTTGCATCAACGAGCACCTTTCTCGAGCCGTAGGATGTGTTTAATCGATCAGCAAGGATAGTCATATGCAAGCCGGCCTAATGACCGGAATGGCCAGAATGTCCGGAATGACTTGACTGTCTTGCGCCACTATTGCCGCCACCCGTACCGCCATAAGCTCTGGCTGCGCCAGCATTCCCACTCTGCGCCGCGTGCGCAGGGGCGTTTTGGTGCCAGTAATTTTGTGCGGACTGCCGAGCCTGCGTCACATTTTGAATCTGAGCGCCCGCGGATCCATAACGGCCCTGCAGCGCCGGCGAAGAGTATGGGACGTTATAGCGGTGAGCTGGGTTATATACCCAAGCACTATGTGCGCCAGCCATCGGAGGATAGCGGTAGGGGGCCGCGTTATAGCGATAGTTAAATCTGTTGTAGTAGGCGTTATTGATATAAAAACCACCGCGTCCCCAATAAGGCGTGGCCCATAAGGCATAGCCCACACCGAAACCCACGCCAAAAGCGACCGCGCCCCACGCGGGGTTATAGACCGCGTATGGGGGATAAGCCACATATGGCCAAGGGCCATACACCACCCAGGGGTTATAGGTCGGAACATAAATGATTTCAGGATTGGCAGGCGCGATAATGATGTGTGATTGCGGATCTGTAGAGACCACCATCTGATTGCCTGACTTTAAAAATCCGGCTTGCTGTGATTGCGCACGCAGTGATTGCACGGATTGCATCAAGGCGGCAGGGTCTGCAAGATACGCATCGCCTAGCTGATGCGTCCACTCAAGCTGATTGCCCATCAAATTGAGCGCATCCGGAAAATGCACCAGGGATTTAACACTGTTATCCCAGCGCTGCTCACCAAGCGCCGCATCAAATGCGTCACCGGTGAGCCGATTGTTTTTCAGCCAGATCGTCGCCGCGGCAACCTCGAGTGGATACGTTGAGGCCATCAGCATTTGTGCAAGCAAGGCGTCGGGGTACAAAGCAATGGGGGCGACCAGCGACTGCAATTCAGGCGCACTGATGGTTTTGCCCATTTGTGGACTCTGCTCAGGTGGCGTTTGTGCCATGGCACCCGCACTCAACCCGGGCGCCAGAGACGGTATGCCCAACGCAAAAACAATAGCTAAGGTACTGACGCGCAAACGAAACTTGCGGAAATGGCTCATCATGATGCTCGATTGATTTAAATCATAAACTCTGGCACTGGGTGCTAGCTCAGGGTCAAGTGTAGGCGGTGTTCGGTTCAGACGCGGCACTTTACGGTCCCTGCCGAGCCCAAACAGTCAAAATTTCGATGTCAAGTGGTTACAAAGTGATATCTGGCTGTCTGCAAACCCTTCAGGTATAAAGCAGTACAGGCTGGATGTTTATGCCGGCCAGACATCAGGAGCCATCGAATTGAACGTTTTCCCTGAACTTGAACTCAATACATTTTCGGTCGTGGCGCGTTGTAGTCGCACAGGCCAGCTTGGTGTCGCCGTCAGCACCGCGCTCCCGGCGGTGGGGAGTATGTGCCCCTATGTTAAGGCCGGCGTGGGTGCCATATCCACACAGTCGCGCGTCAACCCCTACCTTGCGATCGAAGCGCTTGCACTCCTCGAAACAGGACTCAATGCTCAGCAAGCACTTGATGCGGTGATCATCAAAGATGAAGTAAAAGAACTCCGCCAGGTGGGCATTGTCGACGCGCAAGGCCTGGCAGCGGCCTGGTCAGGCGCAGACTGCAAGACCTGGGTTGGACATATCGTCGGAGAATCTTTTTCGGTACAGGGCAACATGCTGACAGGCGCTGACGTCATTGAGGCGATGGCACAGACCATGCGTACGACGCACGATCTCAGCCTGGATGAAAGACTTGTTCGAACACTTGAGGCTGGCCAACAAGCGGGCGGAGATAAGCGAGGCAAGCAATCCGCAGCGCTCAAGATTCACGATACCGAAGACTATCCACTACTCGATCTGCGAGTCGATGAAAATCCATACCCCGTCAAAGAGCTGCGCAGGGTGCTGGAAATTGCGAGACTCCAACTCATCCCTTACATCAACGGGCTATCAAAAAATGGACAGCCGGCAAGTGTTCCACCCGACGAAGTCACAAGTATGCTGGCCATGCCACCACCTCAGCGACCTGGTGGAGGTGGCAGCGCACCCGGCCAGTGAGCTCACGACACTACTGATCGAGTTTCAGGCCGTGGTCTTGCGCAAGCTTTTGCCATTTGGCAATTTCAGCACGACGGAATGTTTCGAGCTCGGCGGGGGAAGATCCAATGACTTCGCCTCCGAATTCGTTTAGCCGCTTTGTAATATCTGGTTGCGCCAGTACTTTGACGATTGCCTGATTCAACCGATCGATGACGGCTGAAGGCGTGCCTGCCGGTGCAAAGATGGCATTCCACTCGTAGGTTGCATAACCTGGAACACCCGACTCTGCAACAGTCGGCACGTCCGGAACGTTAGCAGAACGTTTTTCACCTCCAACAGCCACCATGCGCAGCTTGCCGCTTTTTACATGCTGCTGTGCCAACCCCATGCTCGAGAACATCATCGGGACCTGCCCGGACATCACGTCCATGATGCCAGCGTTACCGCCTTTGTAATGAACAGACTCAAGATGCGTGCCAGTCATGGCATTAAACAGTTCACCGGCCAGATGCTGCGCACTTCCCGTTCCCGAGGTCGCGTAATACAACGTCGTGTTTTTTTGTGAGCCCAATCGAATCAGATCTGCCACAGTCTGAATATTGCTATCAGGTTTGACAACAATAACGTTGGGCACACGTAAAAGCAGAGAAACTGAAGCAAAATCCTTGAGTGTGTCGAATTGCATTTTGGGCTGCAATGCAGGATTTTGAGCATGATTCGCCGCGTCTAGCATGATGGTATAACCGTCAGCAGTCGCTTTGGAAACCGATGCACCTCCTATCATCCCACCTGCCCCGCCGCGATTTTCGACCACGACTGTCTGACCAAGTTCTTTGGAAAGCGCAGGCGAAAGAATTCGCGCCACAGTATCAGCCGTACCGCCTGGAGGATAGGTCACAACTAAAGTCACAGGATGATCCGGATAGGCGGCATGCGCAGTGCCCATTGCTGTGAATACACACACAATCGAAATCTTTTTAAAAATAGGCGTGAAAAATGCCATACGGGCGTATCCTGAACGAGATTAAATGGTTAAGGGTGGGTTAAAACTGTATTTTGACAGTGAATGCGCCAACAAGCTTATTTCATTTTCTGCCGAAGTCACGTAACCTCACCTTGCAAATATACAGTCAGGCATATTTGCAATTCTGTATCGTGCTGCTTTTCAATAAACGTCCCAACCCTCTTCGCCCAAAGCATGTCGAATCGAACAACGTCACACAGCCCCTCACCAGATCCACAAACTGTGTTGCCACAGGTCAAACTCGGCGCACTGCTTTTGCAATCCCGTGAAGCGCAAAACCTCACCATTGCAGAGGTCGCACGCGGGTTGATTTTTTCGCCGGCACAGGTCAACGGTATGGAGTCAGGCTCTCAGACTGCATTTCATAACTCGGCATATTACTTGCGCGCGCTCAAAAAATACTTAACCTACCTGGGCTGTCTTGAATTCGATGCAACACAAGAATTGTTGAGCGAGGTCAACGCCACATTGTTTGACCAAGACAACGCGGCCAACAGGGTAGAGGTTGCGTCACGCATTCACCCCGACCTAAGCAACACCAAAGTCATCGTCCTCAATACCCAGAGCCGTAAGGGCTTCGTTATCGCAGCTATTTTTCTTGCGCTAGTCGCTATAGTTTTAATTTCCTGGCTTCAAGGCTGGCCACGTGGAGAAACAACGCTTGGCGCAAGCCCCTCAGACAGCGCACAACCAGCTGTCCTGGTCGCCGCCAAAGAATCAACCGTGGCCAATGCTCGGGAGCCTGTACTGAAGGCTCCCACGATAATTCCCAACCAGCCGACCACCCCCCAAATACAAGTCCCTGCGTCAAGCTCACCTGCGCCAGCACCAATAACCGCAAACACCGAGCCGCCCGCAAAGATTGCCACACCGTATGCCACACTGAAACTTTCTTTTACTGCATCGTCATGGGTGCGCTACACCACCAACGACGGTAAACAAACAGAGAAAATCTTTACTCCACAAGATTCACTCGAGCTAGATCTTAAAAACATTGATTCACTGGTGATTGGTAATGCACCGGCGACGCATCTCACCTTTGATGAGAAGGACATCAGCCTTGAGTCCTTCATCAATGCAAATAGCGGCGTCGCACGGCTCAATGCGACAGACCTGAACAAACTCATTGCGTACTGAATACGTCATGGCCTGCACGTGCGGCTTAATACCCGAGCTGGTGACACTTGGGATTCACAAAGCGCGGGGCAACAATAGTCGGCATACGCATATCGAGTAATGTTTTTTGCTCAGTATTCATCACTTTGTATAGTGCCTTAGTTCTCGATTCGATTTCTTCAAGCAAGTTATAGCGGTTGCGGGCACGATCAACTGTCTGACTGACATACTTCAAACCATTGGTCTCCTGATAGTTGGTTGCGAGCGACGAGGCACTCGGCGTGCGCTGACGGGCGACTTCAAGCGCGTAAGCATTCACCTTTTGCCTGAAGGCCTCCCACATAGGGTATTGGGCGGCTTCCAATTTCAAGTCAGGCTCGAGCATTGCCAGCCGGCTTTCTACCAGGTCTTGGGGGACGGCATCTGCATTCGTTTGTCCGAGAGTGCAATCATTTTGTGGATCATTCCTGGAGGTTTGCGGGGATCCGTTGCCGCTTCCCATCCCTTTGCGTCCCATACCACCACCTCCGTACTGCGCACTGGCATGCGTAGCGAACACTCCCAGCAAAAACAGGCTGCAAAAGAGACGCAACAATAGGTGATGTACGTTGAAATGATTTGATTGCGCATTCATGTGTTTGATCGATCCTTATGATTTTTTTTACATGCTAAATTGAAACGTCGATGCGTATCATTGCCTGAAATCAAATGAAACGCCTGATGCTCTGCATACGGGCAAAATGAATAATATTTTGTCCTGGGTACGTGATCCTAAGCTCAACACAAAAATTCCATGACGACATCCATTC
>Ga0364922_10093_pt1 | contig 51611 bp, 36 predicted proteins | sample ExccelJu500001D4_2_FD_206955 | JGI IMG/M metagenome (GOLD analysis project Ga0364922, IMG submission 206955) | Enriched cells from Trout Bog Lake Hypolimnion, Wisconsin, USA - BchlTB.June20.5000.01.D4 | ecosystem: Environmental > Aquatic > Freshwater > Lake > Hypolimnion/Profundal zone | place...
CCGTTTGCGGGCGCACAGGCCGTCCTGCAAACCTACGCGCAACAAATCTTGGATTCGATCCAGAAGGACGGGTTCTATGTCCGCGTGCCCAGCGGCAAACAGTTTTATCTCTACGTCCTGCAAACCCTTGATGACGCCGATGCCTCGCCCGGCGGCATCGGCATCCCCGTTGCCGACGAAATTGACAATCAACCCACCACCAAATCTAAACGATGAAAACATTTTATCTCATTCCCTTGCTGTTTCTGTCCGCGTGTTCGACCGCACCCAAACTCGTGTTGCGTCCGCAGCAACCGCCGCTGCTCGCGGATAATTCGTCCGTCCGTTTTCCCGAAATCATTCATGCGTATCACGTCGGACGCTACGCCGAGCCGAATGATGATCTCGTGATGCACGAGCAGCACACGGTCTATCGCGTCGAGGAAAATAGCCGCTGGGACTTGCGGGCGGCCACCATGGGCAACAACTCCGCTTTTCCCGCCTTGCCGTTAAACCGCGATGCGGCATTCAGTCCAGTGCCGGTCAATGACGACATCCTGGCCGAGGTGAATTCACAGCGGCTCGCCACCGCGCAGATCATGGGACAATCCCGCACCCTGTCCGCCGCGCTCATGCAGTTTCAAAACGCGTTGCAACAGACCCGGACCAACTGGCAGCAGACGGCGGCCTTGCGCGCGACGGTAAGCGACTTGAAGCAGCGTCTGGACGCGCTTGAATCGGCGCGGGAATCATCGTCCTCGCTGCCAACAAATAATCTTTCCACGACCAACGCACCCGCCGATCCGTTGGGGCCGTGAACCCCTTTGCCGGCAACAACGCCGGCAATTCCAAAACAACAAACAAAAACGAAACCTCATTATGAGCACAACGAAAACAAAAACTCCGCCGAACGGTGCCGCCAGCACCTCGGTCGAACCCACTACCTATCGCACCAATCCCGAAGTGGAAGGCAAGATTGACGCCTACATCAAGGAGAACCCCAAGCACTGGTCCTACCTGCAAGGGATGCCGCGCGACCGGCTGGAACGCACCGTCGTCCTGAATGAAGTCCGCCAGCTTGAACGCCAGCAACGCATCCGTGACGGCATGATGAAGCGCATCAACAACGATCCCAAGCTCAAGGAAGCCTATGAAATTCTGGTCAAGGACGTGCCGGAAGATCAGCGCGAGGAAGTGATGACGCAGATGCAACGCCAGAAACAGCGCGTCGTCGCCCGGTCGCAAACCCAGCAACAAAGCCGGGGACAGGCGGTGGGTGTTTGAACCCGCTGCTGTTAGCCTGACTCAGGCAACAGAGTCAGGCTAACACCCCTGTTTTTATTGGCAAATTAGACTCCTTCGGAATCGAAGTCGTTGAAATAAAGGCACTAAATTTGCTGTCAAATAATCATCAGAGGGGTTTGCGTTTTTACGCTCATTTCCGTCCAAATTATATGCACAAGCTGCCAATTTTCTGGACAATTTTGTCGGGGAGCACTTCAGCTTTTTCCGGATTGTTTGAACGTCTCCATATCCCCATCAAGGTGAGTGGCCAGCCGCCGCCAGTCACCGGAAAATTCGGGCGGTCAATATTCAATCGGGGCCGGGTCATGCGGCTTTTTGGGTGAAGGGAATGGGGTCATGCTGCGCAATGCCAATCTCATCGGACCCAACGTGATCAAGCTCCGTCATGCAAAGGGCTGGACCCAAGAGGAGCTGGTTTCCAAGCTTCAGTTGATGGGCTGTTATATCACTCGTGATGTGCTGGTCAACATTGAGCTGCGGCGCTCCACCGTGACCGACGTTCTTATCCGCGCTTTTGCCGATGTCTTTGGCGTGACCGAGGGCGACTTGTTCCCACCCAAACGTCCAGGGAATCAAACCATGTGGCTGGTTGACCAATTAACCGCCCGCCGTCGTCGGCGTTCCGGAAACAACGGATCGCTGCCAGACGACGAGTGAAATTGAAGAAGGAACGATATGGCCGTTCGCCGGCGTGATTTTAAGGTTGACGACCAATTGGATCTTTTTTCCAATCCCAGACCGACTTATGAAAGCACTGACGCAATACGGCCGGCAGGCGGAGAAACACTGGCGCGAACACCGTCCGAAAATGGTGCGCGAGCTGGAGGCGAAGGGACAGTTGAACCAGATGCTGTTGGAAGCCGAGGAAAAGACGAAGGACGAAATGGCCACGCTGCGAACGGAGTTGATGCAGCGGGGATCAACGGCGCAACAGGCGCACACCCAGGCGTGGGAAATGGTGCGGGAGAAATACATCTTCCTCCCACCCGAGTCCTAGCGGATGGCCACCGGGGGGACGTCTCTGATACTGTCACACCCAAGAAAGAGCGTCGCCATCGGCAGCATCAGGACGAACCGCCACGCAATCTTAACAGTTATCGCATCACGGAAGCCGACCGCGTTGGTGAAGGCGGGCCGAAACAAAAATTTCAACGGAACATCGCCGCCATCCAAACGCTGCGGACGCTCGATGCCGAGGAACGTCCGGCAACCGAAAAAGAAAAAGCCGCGCTCGTAAAATATGTCGGCTGGGGCGCGCTGCCCCAGGTGTTCGACGTGGACAACGCCGACTGGCACAAGGAGCAAATCCAGCTCTCGGAATTTCTGTCCGACGAGGAGCATCGCTCCGCCCGCGCCACCACGCTCAATGCCCATTACACCGCGCCGACCGTCATCGGCGCGATGTATCGCGCCGCCGAACGGTTTGGATTCAAAGGCGGTCGCGTGCTGGAACCCGCGTGCGGCATCGGCCACTTCGTCGGCCTCATGCCCGAAGACATGCTTCGGCGCTCCACCGTCACCGGCATCGAAATTGATCCGCTGACGGCACGCATCGCGAAGGCGCTTTATCCTGATGCTGACATCCGGCTACAGGCATTTGAGCAAACGAAGCTCGCCGATGGCTTTTACGACCTCGCCGTTTCCAACGTCCCGTTCGGCGATTACACCGTTCACGATCCCCGTTTCAACAGTTACAAATTTCAAATCCACGATTATTTTTTCGCGGCGGCCTTGGAGAAAGTCCGGCCCGGCGGACTGCTGCTGTTCATCACGTCGCGTGGCACGATGGATAAACTGGATTCCACGCTGCGTGAAATGTTGTCCACACGCACCGAGTTGCTGGGCGCAATACGATTGCCGAATGATGCGTTCAAGAAAAATGCCGGCACGGAAGTGACGACCGACATCGTGATGTTGCGCAAGCTGCGGGCAGGCGAAATTCCCACCGGCACAGCATGGAAAGAAACCGCCAGTTTCATCAATGACATCGGCGAGGCGTTCACCATCAACGAATACTTCGCCTCGCGCCCGGAAATGATGCTCGGAAAATTGCGGCTCGACGGCGGGATGTATCGTGGCAACGAGCCGACGCTGGAACCGGATGGGCGCCAGCTCGCCGATGCGCTGGCCGAAGCCATTGAAAAATTACCGCAGGCTATTTATCAGGCGCAGGCGCACAAGGTCGTCGAGCCGACAATCGAAGAAACCATTCCCGCACCCGATTTCGTCAAACCCAATGCCTACTGCCTGCATGACGGGATGGTCTGCATCCGTGAGGAAAATGTTCTGCGGCCGATGACGGATCTCCCGGCGGAAACGCGTTCACGCATCCGCCATTTGATTCCCGTGCGCGATGCCGTGCGGGATTGCCTGCGGGCGCAGATGGACGGCAGCGCCGATGAACGCATCGTCGAGACGCGGCGACAACTCAATTTGGCTTACGACCGTTTTGCGGGGCGTTTTGGCCCGATAAATCTTCGCGCCAACCAACGCGCCTTCGACGGCGACCCGGATTTGCCGCTGCTGCTCTCGCTGGAAAATTACAACGACGAAACCAAGCGGGCGACCAAGGCGACCATTTTCACCGAGCGGACCATTCACCATCGCCAGCCGGTCGAGTCGGTCGGCACCCCGAAGGAAGCGTTGCTCGTCACCTTGAACGAGCGCGGTTGCGTTGACCTCGACCACATGGCCGATCTGCTCAATAAACCCATAGCGGAATTTCTGCCGGATTTGAAGGGCGTCATCTTTCTGAATCCCCAATCCAATCAATGGGAAACTGACGACCAGTATCTTTCGGGAAATGTGCGTGAAAAACTGTCCGTGGCGGACGCGGCGGCGGTGACCGACCCGCGCTTTGCCGAAAATGTCGAGGCGTTGAAATCCGTCCAGCCGGCGGATTTGGCGGCGACGGAAATTGATGTGCGGCTGGGCGCGGCCTGGCTGCCGCCAGAGGACGTGGAAAAATTCACCAACGAACTGCTCAACGTCCCTTCCGGGGTTCAAATCGGTCACGTTCACGCACTTGGCACCTGGAGTATCAATGCCAACTGGGACGCTCGCGGCGCAACCGCGAATACGACAGATTGGGGCACGGACCGTTACACGGCACTTGAACTCATCGAGGACGCCCTGAATCTCAAGACGCCAACGGTTTATGACACGGTGGATAAAAAGCCGGTTGTCAACGCGCAGGCCACCGAAGCGGCACGCGAAAAACAGGAGCGCATCAAAGAGAAGTTCAAAGAATGGGTGTGGTCGGATGATTCACGGCGGGAACGGCTTTGCCGTCTCTACAACGATACGTTCAACCATACACGTGTTCGCACATTCAACGGCGATCATCTGACGTTGCCCGGCGCAAGCGGGGCAATTCAACTTCATGGACATCAGAAAGCCGGCGTGTGGCGAATTTTACAGACACCGAACACGCTGCTGGCCCACGTCGTGGGTGCGGGCAAAACCTACACGATGGTCGCCGCCGCGATGGAATCGCGGCGGCTGGGCATTTCCGGCAAGCCAATGTTTGTCGTTCCCAATCACATGCTCGGTCAGTTCTCCACTGAGTTGCTGACGCTGTATCCGGGCGCGAACATTCTCGCCGCCGGCAAGGAGGATTTCGAGTCGCAGAACCGCAAGAAACTTTTCAGCCGCATCGCGACCGGCAATTGGGATGCTGTCATTGTCACGCACTCCGGGTTTGAACGCATCCCGCTTTCACACGAAACGCAGGAACGGTTTTTCAAAGAGCAGTTGCATGAGTTGGAAATGATTCGACGGGAGCATGCGGACAGTTCCAATCGCAGGTTGGTCAAGGAACTTGAAAAGGCCAAGAAGCGGCTGGAAGCCAAACTCCAAACGCTTGCCGCCGAACATAAGAAGGACAACACCCTGACGTTTGAAGAATTGGGCGTGGACCGGCTGCTCGTGGACGAGGCGCACTATTTCAAAAACTTGTTCTATGTTTCCAAAATGACGCGCATCGCTGGTCTGCCGCAGACGGCGAGCGAGCGGGCGTTCGATATGTATTTGAAGGTGCGTCACGTCCAGTCGTTGAATGGCGGCGGCGGCGTGGTGTTCGCCACGGGCACGCCCATCGCGAACAGCATGGCCGAGATGTTCACCATGCAGCGGTATCTCCAGCACGACGCCTTGAAGAAACATAATCTGCATCATTTCGATTCGTGGGCCGCGACGTTCGGTGAACCGGTAACGGCGATGGAACTTTCGCCAGACGGCGCGGGCTACCGGCTCAACACGCGCTTCGCGCGGTTTATCAATGTGCCGGAGCTGATGCAGATGTTCCGCCAGTCCGCCGACGTGCAGACCGCCGCGATGCTGAATCTTCCGCGCCCGAAGCTGGATGGTGAAAAGCCGACCATCCGTAACGCACCGGCCACCGAGGAGTTGAAGGCGTTCGTTCAGTCGCTCGCTGCTCGTGCCGAAAAATTGCGGACAGGACGAGTTGACCCCAGCGAAGACAACATGCTCAAGATCACGTCGGAGGGCCGGAAGGCCGCACTGGATCTTCGACTGATGCGACCAACTGCGCCGGACGAACCCCAGGGCAAAGTGAATCTGGCCGTTGAGAAGATTTTCCACATCTGGCAGGAATCCAAGCCGGAGCGTTCCGCCCAGCTCGTGTTCTGCGACCTCTCGACGCCGAAAGACAAGGGCTTTTCAGTGTATAACGACATGGCGCAAAAGCTGGAAAAGCTCGGCATCCCAGGCAATGAAATCGCCTTCATTCAAGATTACGATTCGGATGCTTCCAAGCTGGCGTTGTTCCGGGATGTGCGCGCGGGCAAGGTGCGCGTGCTGTTTGGCAGCACGCAGAAAATGGGTTCCGGCACGAACGTGCAGGAACGGTTGATTGCCTTGCACCACCTCGACGCGCCGTGGCGTCCGGCGGACGTGGAGCAGCGCGAGGGACGGATTCTGCGGCAGGGGAACAAGAATTCTGTCATTCAGATTTTCCGCTATGTCACGGAAGGCAGTTTTGACGCCTATATGTGGCAGACGTTGGAAACCAAGGCGAAATTCATCGCGCAGGTGATGAGCGGCGACATGACGATCCGGCGGCTGGAGGATTTGGATTCGGCGGCGCTGACCTACGCCGAAGTCAAAGCGATTGCATCGGGCAATCCGCTGGTGATTGAAAAAGCGCAGGTGGATGCAGAGCTGATCCGGCTCACGCGGCTGCGTTCCGCCCACGCCGAGGAGCAATACCGCATCCGCTCCAATCTCCGCCGCTCCCACGAAGATGTTGAGATTTTCACCTCCCGCCTGGCCAACCTGCGGCAGGACCTGGGGATTCGGCAGGACACGTCGGGCGATAAATTTCGGATTGAACTCGACGGGCAGGAGACCAACAACCGGGGCATCGCCGGCGAATTGATTTTGCGCCGCGCGGAAAAACTCAAAGCCCGCTTCGGCGAGGATGTTCGTTTGGGGAAATTTGCCGGGTTTGATTTGTATCTGCGCCCAAGTTTTAACGACACCACGGAAATGGTCGTGCGCGGCCAAAACAGCTACGGCGCGCGGGTCACGGACACCGCGCTCGGCACCATCCGTTCGCTGGAGGCGACAGTGCAGGGGTTTGATGAACGCGCGGAAAGATTGGCGCTGGACATCACTGATGCACACAAACGCGTCAAGGAGCTAGGCGAAAAAGTGGGCGCAAAGTTTGAGCGCGAGGATCGTTTTCAAGAACTGACCCGCCGCCAGAGCGAGATTGAGGAGAAACTTGATCTCACCAAGAACCAAGCGCCCAGTCAGGTGGTGGCCGACGACGAAATTGCGGAGAAGAATTCCGAGGTGCAAACCCCGGCCAAGGCGATTCGTTCCCGTTCCAAAGCCACCATTAAGGTATGAATTCCAAAACGCAAACTTAGTTGGAGACGCTATGCGCCCGCTGGTTTGTTTTGTGTATCAGATACACCTCCCGGCGTTTCCGCCGAGTAAAATGACCGCATGAATATTCACGAAAAACAGACTGAATTCTTGAGCCGGCAGATTCTGCCCGCCCGTCTCGGCGTGTTTGAAACCGCCTGGTTTCTCGGCTTCAAACCCCACGACATTCCCGTTCTGGCCGGCGCGGGGTTGCTCAAACCGCTCGGCAACCCCGCGCGCAACTGCATAAAGCATTACGCGACCGAAACTTTGCAGCAGTTCCGGCGCGACGAGAAATGGCTCGCCCGCGCCAGCGAGGTTATTCGCCAGCACTGGCACGCCAAGAATGGCAGCCGAAAAAATAAGCGCCTTCCCATCAAGCCGTGAATGACTGCCCATCATTGTCCGTTGGCGAATGACTCGTTGTGGTAACTGTCGGTGACAGCTTGGGTGGAACCGGGGGCGGCTCTGATTTCGTCACAAATACAACATGTGTCGGCCGCGCTGGTCTTCGCCAAAATCCGCCCTTCAGAATCCAGATGATCAGCAGTGGTGACAGCCACACACAAACCATGTAAAGGTAGATGCCCTGTTCCTGAATCAACCGGTCCAAAAATTGAAACACCGGTGACACAAGATTCAAGGCTTCGGCTAGGTTTGAGTTCATAACAAATATTTTAATTGTGGTTTAAGACTGAGGAGGAGGTCGAGTGACCATTGCCTCCGAGTGGTGGGAGCAGGGGGACGATGCGGCCTGCCACATTTTGATTTTCGTAACTTTCCAACGATGGAAGCTTGACTTGCGCCTTGCGGGCGTAGGCGCGGTGAACGGCCTTGCTGTTGTGTCCGAGCGCTTCCTGCGCGAATCGCTCTGGGTAACCGCATTGCTTGGCGCGTTCCGCCCAAGCATAACGGTAAGAATGCAACGAGACGCCCAGGATGCCCAAACCCACGCAGCGGCGTTTGAATTCTTTGGCACGGTGCTTTTCCATCCACAAGGCAATCTTCGGCAGCAGAAGTCCTCGGGTCGGGAGCGAGCGCAGGACGGTTTCCACCGCCGGACCGAAATGAATAAACGCCGGAGTTCCAGTTTTTTTGCGGGCGTAAGCAATCACGCGTTCTGACCAGTCAATGTTTTCCGCCGACAGGTGGGCCATGTCGGTTTGGGAACCGCCCAAGTGCCAGCACAGTTCATACAACGCCCGGAGTTCCACGTTGCGTTCGCGTCCGATGATCAATTGGTGTTCATCCGCCGTAATTGCCCGCTTGGGTTGGTAAATGATTTTGGGCCAGAATTTTCTTTGAATGATCGGCCATGAAAGCCAGTTCATCGCGAGACAATAATTATGCAATTCGCGGAGCAGAATATTGGTGCTGACGGTTCCCGCCTTCATGCAGGCCAGTAAGTGGTCTGCCTGTGTTTCGATGATGACGAGCTTGCGAATCATATCAAAGGCGTCTTGTCGGGAACCGCGCTCCCAGCGCTCCTTGGTTGATCCTCGTTTATTGGCAATGATGGCATCGAAAGCATTTTGCCAGGTGCGGGTCGAAACGCCTGAATCTGTGCCCGCCAGATACGCCTTGGCAATCAGGAGATTGAGTTGCGGTTGCCGGGCGGCTTCATTGCGGGCGTTGAGCAGGGCGGTGGCTTCGGCGCGGACTTTGGTCCCCAAGCTTTCCTGTTTGCGAGTTTTGGTGTCTTCGATGTAGAAACTGCCGCCCACCTTGCGGCGGTAGAGGATGAAACGATTTTTCATAGTTCAGACTTTTATGTCCGAAGCTATGCAAAAACGCGTGGCTTGAGGTGTATCAGCTACACAAACCGGGCGGCCAATCCCGTCATTTCCAGCGGTTGCCGAGTGGTTCCGGGGTGGTTCAAAGGTTCTACCCCGGTAGTAATTTCACTGGCACTTTCACTGGCACTGCCTTCCTCTAAATGCTCCAACCTGCTGTTTTTCAACAGCTTGAAATTGGTGCCGGTGGCGGGACTCGAACCCGCACGACGTTTTCCAGCCTTTCGCATTCAGAAATCACTGTAAAAGCCCATAAATAGGTATCGCTTGACACCTATATGCGTTATGCGCTATCGTTATGCAACATTTATGGCATCCATTCACAAACAACCGGGCAGGCCAAATTGGTTCTGCGCTTACTATGACCCCGAAGGTTTTCGCCGCTTCCGTAGCACCGGAACCGGCAACGCCAAGATTGCCCGCCAAATTTGCGCGAATGTCGAACACGCGGCAACGCTAACACGTCAGGGCAAACTTTCCAACGAAAAGGCGTTGAAGCTAGTGCGTGAGGCGTGCGCGGCCATTGGCGAGACGCACGGCAAGCTTGCCGCCACCCAAGCCGAAGCCGTTTTGAAGCCCGCCGTCGAGGAGTTTATTCGCATTGCCGGGGGGGAATTTACCACCTACACCGTGCGGACTTGGCTGGAAACGTGGATTGCCGGTCGCACGGACGCGAGCAAGGCAACGGTCATTGATTACAAGCGCATCATTGATTTGTTCCTGACGTTTCTTGGCACCCGTTCCGACCGCGCTTTGACGACGGTGGAAAGCCGCCAAGTCGAGGAGTTCAAAACCTACCTTGCCAAGCGCGTTGCGCCGTCCACCGTCAACAAAGGCGTAAAAGTGTTGAAAGCCGCGCTCAATGCCGCCGTGAAAAGCCGCCAGTTGGAATTTAACCCCGCGCAACACGTCGAATTGATTCAGGCCGAATCCGAAGGTGAAAGCCGCCGGCCGTTCACCAGCAAGGAATTGGCCGCGCTATTGGCACACGCCAGCACGGAATGGCGCACCATGATTTACGTCGCGTTCTACACCGGCTTGCGGTTGCGCGATTGCGCTAACCTGACGTGGCGCAATGTCGAGTTGCACACCAACACGCTGAATGTCCTGACGGAAAAAACCAAACGCCGTCAGGTTTTGCAACTGGCGGAACCGCTGGCGCGGCATTTGTCCAGCATGGCGGGGGACAATCCAGACGCCGCGCTATGCCCTGCCCTGCACGGCAAAAACGCTTCGTGGCTATCGTCGCAATTCTACGCGGTCATGGTTGCCGCTGGCATCGTCGAGGAGCGCGGACACCAGAAAACCGGCAATGGCCGGGACGGACGCCGCGAATCAAACCCCGTCAGCTTTCATTCCCTGCGTTACAACTGCACCAGCGCGCTAAAAAATGCGGGCGTGTCTGACTCCGTGGCAATGGACATGATCGGCCATGAAACCGCCAGCATCAGCCGCAACTACACCAAAATTGACGACGCCACCAAACGCGCCGCCGTCAACAAACTGCCGGACATCACAAAATGACGACCACCAAAAAAAAGAGAAACGGCAAAGCAAGTTTTGTCAGTTGGAAAAATTGCACCTTTGACGAAAACTGCAAGCAGGGTCAAAGAAGTTTAGACGCTTGGTTTTGTTGCTTTATGCTAATGGTGCTTTCCACAAGAAAGAGGAAAATCCGAAAAACTGGAACTTATGTTGATTGGATAATTCCGATGCTGATTAAGGCATGGAAAACCCAAGACATAAAGTTTTTTAAGGATATAGCCGCAACATTGAAACGCAGCAATACTTATGTGGCGGCGAGTCTTCAAGCGCAAAAGCTTTCTTGGGATTATTTTGACGTTCACCAAGGGCAAAAGAAAAGTTATTCACTTGGCGATATAATGAAGATTTGTGGCATAGGCGATAAGCAACAGGCCAGACGCGTCAGAAAATCTTTCAACGAATGGTTATTGAGTAGGGGTGGCACATAAAGTTTAACGCGCCACCGCGACGAAATACAGATGTTCGAGGATGATGTTGGCAGACATAACCGTCTGACAACATGAACAAAAACACAACGTCCGGTGCCGTGGAAATTCCACCGCGTGAAACCAACTTCAACCGCGAGTTTCTTCGACTTCCGCCTGTCGGCCAACGATGCCCCGTAACGGGATTGTCGCGCGCCGCGCTCAATGCGTGGATTTTGCCGACAGATGCCAACGGCGGCAATCCGCCGGTTAAATCCTTCGTAATCCGCCAACCCGGCGCACGGACGGGCATCAGGCTAATCAGCTACCCGCACTTGCGCGCGTTTATCATGGCGCACGCTGACGACAGCACCGCCACAAAGGAAAGCGCGGTGCAATCGTGAACAAAACATTCATTGCGGTTGTCGCGTCTCTGGCCTTGCCGGTGGCAGCAATGGCAACGGGAATTGTTTCAAATCCAGTTGTGCCTTTATTCACAGGCACGGTGACGAATCTTTCCGTTTATATCCCGCCGACTACCACCACGAATCTTTCATTTGTAACGAACGGAATCACAGTCACCGGGGCGGGCACAACCAACGCCAACGGCTCTTACACTTTCACGAACGGAGTTTTTGTTTTTGCAACCAACACATTCACGAATGAACCGGACGGAAACGGCGGTTGGATTTTTGTTCACGCTTTAGGCGGTTCTTTATACGGGTATTATGACGCCGTATCTTCGCCCGTTACCGGGCCTTATTCTAATTTTGGCGGCGCATTACAGGGCGCAAATCCCGCTCCGATAGTTACGGTGTCCATCACGACCAATGCAACCTTTGTGACAAACATCCTATCGCATTACAACTTGACGACGTATAGCAACGGCGCGGTTGCGACAAACATTTTTCAATGAATGTTTCAAACGCACTTCAAACGGTTTCGGAAATTAAAAAACTAAATTCCGAAATTCTTGACGCGGCACGCGGCACTCTCCGCAAAATCGGAACCATCTTTGAAACGCCGGAAAACTGGACGATCTACCGGAAGCCAGACCTGAACGACCGGACGTTCGCTGAACTTTGCGACAGCATCCGCGAATCCGGCATAAACACCCCGCTCGAAATTTCCAGCGATAGTTTCATTATCAGCGGGCATCGCCGGTTCATCGCCGCTAAAAAATGTGGTCTAACTGAAATTCCCTGTTTCGTTGACCGCGCTGTCGTTATGGGCGAGCTGACCGACGCGGAGCGCGTCACGTTATTGACCGAGCGCAACAAGGGAATCCGAATTAAAAGCGACGGCGAACTGTATTTGGAAGCCGCCGCCGCCGTTGACCCGGACGAGGCCGTCCGCAAGGCAACGGCGCGAAAAGCCCAAGTCTTGAACAAGGTTAAGACTTGCGGTTTAAGCGAGGTGCAAACCGCCGGAAGCATCGCACGCACCGACCCGTCCGGCGAGCGTGCCGATATGTTGAAAGCCGTTTTGGAAATCTTGGCGGAACTGCGGAGCAATAATTTTTTGCCGACGAGCGGACGCAGCATCCATTACAAGCTGCTGGCAAAAAACGTCCGCACTTCAAATCGTAAAAACGGTTACATCTACGGCACGCGCCCCGGTTCATCGTCATTATTGAGCAAGCTGCTGACCGATGCCCGCTCCGCCGGATTGATAAACCACGACGACCTTGACGACGGCACACGGCCTTCACAACAATTTGAACCGTCCGGCACAGTCGGAAACTACGTTAATCAAACCCTCGATGGTTTATTCGCAAACTATTTATCAAACATCCACGCCGACCAACCGAACCACGTTGAATTGCTTGTCGAGAAAAACACGATTTTTCCGCTGATTAAAAACCACGTTGCAAACGTGCTGCGCGTGCCAATCACCAGCCTGCGCGGTTACGGCAGCTTTCCGGCAGCACGCGATGTTGCGGAGCGGTTCAAACGCAGCGGCAAGGGCAAACTCGTCGTCGTCTATGTCTCTGATTTAGACCCGGAGGGAGTTGATATGCCGTCCAGTTGGAAAAAATACCTACGCCATGATTTCAACGTCGAGGCGACGGTCTATCGGGCAACCGTCACGCCGGAACAGGTCAAACAATATAAGTTACCACCTGACGCAGACGTGAAATTGAGCAGCACGCGCGCGGGAAATTTTATTCAGAAATATGGCGATCAATGCTGGGAACTCGACTCCATGCCGGAGCAAGTTTTAATTGATGAAGTTTCCAACACCGTCCGCGCCGTGCTGGACATTGCCGCGTTAAACAGAACCTTTGAACGCGAGCGCGAGGCCGACATTAAACTTGCCCGAATTGAGGCCGGTGTCCGCGCATTCGTCACCGAACAATTCGCGGCCAGTTTGGAGACTACGGAATGAAATATACGCCGCCACCGGAAAGCAGACCAATCGAGCGCGACATGACGCGGGACAAACCGTGGGCGTGGTTTCAAAAGGCCGCTCTCAATAAGATTCGTTCGCAGTGTGACGATGCAAAATCTGCAATAGCGGTTTATCTGGCACTGTGCGAAATCGCCAGCGATGAACAGTCAAATAATTTCAGGGCGTCAATGGATAAAATTGCCGCCAAGTGCTGTCTTTCGCGGCGCACAGTTTTTTCAAAGTTGAACGAATTGGAATTTAACGGACTGGTTGAAATTCACCGCAGCGCAACCAACGAGAATTTCAAGATGCCTTCTGCCTACATCCTTTTGCGTTGTGAAACCAACGCCCGGCCTTGAACGCTATGCAACCATTGCATAGCGTTATGAAACTGCTGCACAGCGTTGCGCAAATGAGGAGGGCGCGTGATTGCTCACTCTTTAAGGAATGGAAGGAAGTTCAATGGCGGATGGTAAAAATAGATGATGAATTGATTCAAACTTTAAGATGAAACTACCAATACGCCGATTCATCCGCCCAGGCCAGCGCGTGCCGTATCGCAAAGGCACGCGGGCACAGATTGACGAACGGCGCGGATTCGTGGCGCGGATGCTGGCTGCTGGCGCAACCAAGACGGAAATCCATGCCGCCGTCCGCGAAAAATTCAACATCCAATGGCGGCAGGCGGACAGGTATCTAGCTTTTGTCACCGGCACAAATACCGGCACTGATACACGGCTCGCGCGCGCACACGCGGGAGGTAGTCAAACATTGCTCAATAAAATGCACGCCGACTTGAAACTTGTCTATGGCGACAGCATGAAATGAATTTTTCGCCGTTTTTCGCCCCGCACTTAAATTCCGCTAAAATTCACGCGCTAGATGACTCGCGCACGCGAGCGCGGATGCTGGCAAAATGAGCATTGTGTCTGCCCGGCTTCGGTGGTTTAATCGTCAGCGACGGATAAAAACCAGACCAGAAAACACAAAACATCCAATTTGCGTAGCTTCGGCTGCGGGTCTCACGAGAAACGTAGGAAATTTCGAGAAGAGAGACTGCCCAAAGCAAGCGCCCGAATGGGCGCGGCTTGGCATTGTCTTCTCTTCGGGCCTCCTACGGCCTCTCGTGAGGGCGTGTTAAGTTCGCGCCTCTTCATTTGCAGCACAGGCACGCGGAGGAAATTATGAAAACAAAAATCATGCCGGTGCTGGCGGTTGTCATGGCTTCATTTGGCTGGCAGGCCGACGCTCAAACGAATGCGCCAGCCGCACCAACAAATCCACCCAGCGAGTTTAGAGTGGTGAATGACACGGTTTATGACGTGAACAACTCGCCAGAGTGGAAAACGATTACAATTCCACAATCAGCAGCGATCAAAAATTTGGATAAACCTTCGGCTGGTGTAAAAGCATTAAAATTTGATGGAACAATACAGCCTCAAACTATTATTTTCCAGATTCCGGGAATTTACAATTACGCAAGACCAACTTTAGCGACCATTTACAATTATCCATATTCGCCAAATGATTTTATTGCCGGAAATTATCAAGTGGATGGAACACAAATATATGACCCTATAACGCGCAAGATCGTTCGCACGCCGAAGTTCATTCCCGGCTTGCTTGTCCCAAAAGCAATGCAAATTCGTGTTTTTCAAAAAAGCCAGCCATCAACAAACTGGGACGCTTTAGGACACGCCATAATCATTCCCGCCAAGCCTGTGTTTGATTATGGTTTTCCGGGCACTAACATCCCGGCGCGACCCTTCCCATCAATGCTGCCAAACATGAAGGGGTCGCGAGTTAATTAAATTCATGCCCGCGTATTTTTTGCTGGCCGGTGGACTTGACCTTGTGCGGGATTTGCGGGTTAATTTGGCATGAATCAAAATGATGAAAACGCCGCCAAAGAAAAAGCCGCACTCGTTTTCCATATAATAAACTTGCAAGCCAGAATTGATGCACTGACAGCCGCCGTTCAAGTTTTGGCGGCAGGACATGGTTTGGACGGGGATTCGTTTCATGCCGGCTTGAACAAATGCACCGACGCATTTGTTCAGAAGCGACTTGAAATTCTTGAGGGGCAATCTCCCGCAGAGGCTGCGTTAATTGATTTGAGAAAAGAAGCTCCTGACATTGACCAATCTTTTTTAGACGGTCTAAAATCTGATGGTGAGTCATAAACACATATCATCATATCCAGATATGGTTATATGTCTATTTTTAATTACACACCAGATTTGGCAGGCTGGAATTTTTTCTGGTGCGGACATCGCCAAAGCCGTCCGGCTCTGCCGCGTGTCACCCTGCCCGAATACGTCATGCCAGCCGCTTTTATCGCCCGCGCTGGCCGGAATGAGGCAAGGGCAATAGGCAGAGGGAAATTTTTTTGCGGGGCTGACTATTTTTCGCCAATAGGCCGGGCAAAATGCTCACGGTCACTCGCATATAGGAATGACGGCGGGCTACATATTCCGTTTCACCCTGACTCGCCACAATGCCCCGCCGTGCATCACAAGTGCCAGCCAGAACCGCGCTAATCGCGCTACGTTGCCGCTGGCGTGCGGTGAATGGAAACATCGCCCCTTCACGTCACCCGCCAGCATCCGAACGCCTTAAAACCCGTCCTGATACCCATAGGCACGTTATGCGATACCGTTATGCAAAGTCATTACCGCCAGACTTGAAACTGCTAAACGCATTGAAAACACTAGGCATTATCAAATTGGTGCCGGTGGCGGGACTCGAACCCGCACGACTTTTTATAGTCCCAGGATTTTAAGTCCTGTGCGTCTGCCATTTCGCCACACCGGCAACCTTGATTAACAACGACTTAAGATTGAGTTACCACTCCATACTTGACGTTGTGCCACTATTTGTGCCACTGTTATGGCATGAAGGCAAGTGATGCCACTAGCAATGACCAAAATTGTGAAAAGCGCCAAGCTCATGGCGCTACTTTCGCAAAAGTATTGGACGGGCGCAAGCAACCGATTCGTGGACTGTGGATCCGTGGCACGCGCTATTATGCCCGGCTGAATGTTGAGAATCCCCTCACCGGCATTAAAAAGAACCAGCGCGTGCCCTTGGTCACCAAAGAGGGTAAACCGGTGCAAACCGTGGCACAGGCTGTGGCCGAGTTGAATCGGTTGCAGACGCAACGGTCTGACAACACGCTGCCGACGCTGGCACGAACGCCGAAGTTTAACGAATACTCGGCGCGTTATCTGGATTTTATCGGCAGTGGTCAGGGAACCAAAAAGCTGGGAACGGTGGCGAAAGAAAAAGCGCTCCTGAAACGCTGGAATAATTATATCGGCGGATTGCGTCTCGACCAGATCAAGCGGGTTCACGTCAATCGGTTTATCGAATCTCGCCTCAAGGAAAACGTGTCACCGCGAACCATCAACTTGGATGTGATTGTGCTGCGGGTCGTTTTCAAACGCGCCCTGTCCGATGGATTGATCCAGCGGTTGCCAATGGAAGGGTTACGACCGCTCAAAACCAGCACCAAGAAACGCTCATTGTTCACGGCGGTTGATCTGGACAAACTTTGCAAGGCTGCGTTTGAAACGAAGCAGAATAAACAGGGTGGCGATGTTCCCGTCACTGAAAACGCGCAGGAATTTGTGGATTACATCAGGGTGCTCGCCTATAGCGGCGCACGCCGCAACGAAGCCCTCGGCATACGCTGGGAGGATGTTGATTTTGGAAACAACCAGCTTTTCATTCGCCGACAGATCACGGAACGCGGAATCGAAGACCTCAAGAACCGCGATGCGCGCGTGGTGGATTTCAATCCGAAACTGAAGGCGCACCTTCTGGATTTGAAGGCACGGTCACACGACGCCTCGCAATGGCTTTTCCCATCACCCCAGCGAGGCGAAAAGGACATTCCGGCAAAGACATTTCGTGAATCGTTGGTGTTGGTTCGTGAGCGCGCCAAACTGCCAAGCTTTGGATTTCACGATTGCCGGCACCATTTTATTTCAATGGGCGTCATGAGTGGCATTGATTTCATGACAATTGCCGCTTGGGTGGGACACAAAGACGGCGGCGTCCTGATTGGAAAGGTTTATGGGCATCTGGCCAACGAGCATCGCAAAGCAATGGCCGGGCGGATGAATTTTGAACCGGTCCAACAGAAATCAGATAAATCCGCCTGACCCGCCGGAATGACGGTTTTAATTCTTGCTGTTTTCAGCGAACGGCGAGTGTATATTAAATTTCGTAACGATTGAAGCCATGCCTAAAACCAGAGAATTGATCGAGTTGTTCCGCGCCATCGGTTCGCATGATCTGGCGCAAGCGGCGACGCTTTCTCGTAAACTCGCAGCGCAGCGCGGGGCCCGTGGCCAATACCGCGCTGAACGCGATCTCCTCGGAGCACTGAACGGAATGGCGAAGTCGCCGATTGCCGGTCAGCCTGCAATGTTAAACGCAGCATGGAGCGTCAACGGAACACTCATGCCGTTGCCGGCATCAAGGCGTTTGGATCAATTGGAACTTTCCACGTCTGTTCGGAAGAGCTTTGGCGATGTCATCAAGGAATGGAAATCCCGCGAAAAACTCGTCAAGCATGGCCTTCCTCGCCGGTGGCGTCTGCTTTTTCACGGGCCATCGGGCTGCGGGAAGAGCGCAGCAGCAGCGGCGCTCGCTGCGGAAATGAAACTGCCTGGATTCCTTGTCCGGTTTGATTCTTTGATTGGGGCATATCTCGGCCAGACTGCATTACGGCTTCGCGAGTTGTTCAGCTTCGCTGCGGAAACTCCCTGCGTAATATTGTTTGATGAGGTTGACGCACTGGCCAAGCGTCGTGGTAGCCCGATGGAAGTTGGCGAACTTGACCGTATCGTCATCGCGTTTATGCAGGAGCTAGAGCACGCGCACGGCGACGGATTTATCATCGCGACCTCGAATTTGCCCAAAGCTCTCGACGACGCGCTCTGGCGACGCTTTGACTTGCGCGTCGGTTTTCCAAAACCTAACGGAAAAGATCTCGCTCGATTTGCCGGAAGCCGCTCGCGGGAATTTGGGATTCATGCCAATCGCGTAATGCTAGGTCAATGCCGAAAAGCCGCTTCCTACGCAGAAGCGGAGCAGTTGGTAATTTCCGAAGCTCGCCGCCGAGTTTTAGACACATGAGCAGTCATGGCCACCCTTCCCTCCAAGCCGAAGAATTACTTTCTAAACGAGAGCCATGAACTTTCCGTCGAAGACAAAGGCGGCGGCGGGCGATTCGTAGAATATCTTGGCATAAATTGGACCCAAAAATCGCAACGGCTGCACAGTTCTTTGGAACGAGTAAGCCAACGCGCAAGTCAATCCCGTGATCCGCTTGGAAGGCGGAAATATTACCTCATCGCCGATCCATCTGCACAAATTAGAAAGGCATCCAAAGCCAAAGATGCTGTTCACGGGCAAAAGTTGGAAGCGGTGGTTTTTAGTGGGGAGCAATCGAAACTTTTTGACCGGATTGGATTGGATTTGATCGAAGTTCACCCCACCGGTGTTGCAACCGTTCATGCGACACCCGAACACATGGAGCAGCTTATCAATAGAACGTCGCAACTCGCTCAACTAGGTGCTCGAGAGCAAGCTCGTTTTGTGGCGTTCGAGTCATTCGAGTGGTTGGGAGGCAAATGGAAGTTTGATCAGGAATGGCTTGACGAAATCGGCAAAAAATCTGCCGAAGGATACATCAAACTTCAGCCATTGATCAGTGAATTGGAAGCTGACCTCGTAATTCGCGAACTTGAACATACATTTCGTGGACAGGCTGGCGTTGCTTTGCGTGGCAAGGGCCGCAGTTATCTTGGGCGATTTTTTCTTCGCGCAACTTTGAATGCACAGATGGTAAAAAAACTGGCAGATGAGTTCACTTCTATTCAATCTATTCATCCACCAATCATCGCATTTACCGAGAACCTTCCGCCGGAAGTCACGTCGCCAAGTAACCCACTCCGGATACCGCCTCGCAGACCGGCTCTGACTTTACCTTGTGTGGCAGTCGTCGATACCGCCGTGCCGCAAGAACACAATTGGCTACGTTCGTATCGGCGAGGCGGGGCTGTTACAGGCCTCAACTGCTCGAACACTGAGAACGACAATCACGGTTCTATGGTCGCTTCGCGAGTGGTATTTGGCGATGTTGACCTTGGCAGATTGGCTTCACCGCCGCCAGCGACCTGTAGATTTCTTGAGGTGCGTGTAGGCACTGGTCAAGCCGGGAAGATTCTTGCTGAAAGCGTTTCCGGCGCATTGGCCGCCGCAATCACCGCAGCTCCTGATGTCCGAGTATTTAACTTAAGTTTTGATGGCGAGCAACGGCTCGATGATCTTCCTGCTAAACAGAGGGCGGAAACGCTAAAACACATTGAGGAGATAGATAATTTTGCGTTTGATCGAGATGTTCTGCTAGTGGTGGCGGCTGGCAACGCTCAACAAGGAATTACTCCAGCTCCCGGCTATCCTCTGCACTTTGATAACCCTGCATGGGAAATGCACAGTTTCCCTCGCGCATTCAACGCGCTCACTTGTGGAGGTGTCGCTGGACAATTGAGCGCCGGAGGTTTGGCGTCGGAGATCGATGCTCCAAGTCCATTTACCCGCATCGGACCAGGATTTGCGAACAGTCCCAAACCTGATCTCTGTGATTCCGCTGGAAATAGTGACGTAAATTATCGTCCGCTCGCCGGTGCCGGTGTTTGGGGCTACACGGCTCTTGGAAATCCGCGTGAAGGTTTTGGAACTTCTTTTGCCGCACCTTTGCTGGCACGTGAGGCGGCGTTTGTATTCGAGGAGTTACGTCCGAAATGTCCGGGTGATTCACGCCCATTTGCGTGCACCGTAAAAGCAGTTCTCGCGTTGACTGCAGACGATGTAGCGAAGCGATTAAGTAATTCGTTTCAACCTTTGGCTAAACGCACAATTGGATTTGGTCGTGCTAATGCCGAGAGGTTTCGGAGACCGAATCAGCAAAGAGCACGCTTTGTCTGGCAAGGAGTAATCGCTCATGAAGACGATCTTGTTCGCGTGCAACTTCCGGTTCCCGTCGCGTGGATTGACGAATCCTCGTCACCACAACTCCAATTGTGTGTTGCTTGGGACGCGCCTGTATGTGCCGCCGCAGAGAGCGAATGGTCTTGTCGTGATGTCCAGATTACAATCCGACCCGGCCCCGAAGCCGCTGCTGCAAATGGGTCAAGAGGCCGGACTCCGGGTTATCCGCTTTTTAAGCGCATGTGGAAACTCGACAAAGCTCTTGCGAAGGCGCGGCAAAATGATGTCGCCGATTCAGATTCGTGGATTTTAGAGTTTAAATATTCTCAAATTGCTGCATACGCAGCTGGTCATGTGGTGCCGTCGTCTCAGCGAATTGCATTTGCAGCTGAGATTTGGGACGAAGATGAAACCCCGCTTGAACCGCACAGGTTTATCCAAGCATTGCCTATCGCAGCATCACTGGTTCGCATGAGCAATACGTCAGTTTGGTTGCCGCAAGCGATTTCTATTACATCCGAATTGTAACATAGTGGCAGGTATTCTATTTCTGCCCGGCCTTTTTTCGCCTAGTTGTAGGCATCAACTCTCTGCCTAGTTTCTTCAAAATTAATTTTCCAAGTGCGATTGGCGTTTTATCAGAGGCGGAAATGTGAGCCATCGTGGAGAGGATTCCGGGCAGTTCGGTATTATCAAACCTCGCAGGCAAGATATATTCCTTGCGGTCTTTCAGCGCCCGCGCCAAAGCCGAGCGGCGCTCGTGGGTGGTCCACATTTTGTCGGCGTAGAATTTGGAAATGAAAATTACACAGTATTGTCCGCTTTGCCGGTAAACTGAATCGAAGTGTTCCGCTAGGTCCTTTCCCCACAGATTCGCTTCTTCAAAGCTGTCATAAAAGACCGCCACCTCTTGGGAGCGTAGAAATTTGGCGACCCGCTCAACATATTTCCGATCCTCTCCGGCAAACGAGAATACAACATCGTAGGATCGCTGCATTTTGGCGAGCATGGCCTTGGGTATGCCTTTGTCCTTAATCGCCCAATGAGTTCGGTTTTGTTCCCATTGCCCCACGCCAAGACGTTCAGCATATTCTCGAACGACGGCCATTGGAAATCGTCCTTCCTCTCTAAACATAAAAACCAACTCGCCGCCTGAAACTCTGATGTCAGACAATTTTCCATAACGCGCCATCTCGGTGTTTGGGCCCGTGGTGCCGCCCTCATACATTAACAAGGCGGGAACATTTTCAAGCAATTTGAGAGTGTCCGGTTTTTTCAACAAAACCAATTCAGCTTCACTACCGTCACTGTATTCCTTGAATCGGCGGACATCCATGCGCATCAATTGATCCGTTTCCCAAGCTGTGTCGTCGGCGGATATTAGCACGTTGAACATAAGTCAGTGTTCTCCTTTGAAGGCACGGTCGAGGATGGCGGGGAGCAAGGCGTCCAGCTCGGTTGCGGTCTCGGCTTGCAGGCGCTTCAGCACGTCCACCTCCGCCTGCAACGCGTCCAGCTCGGCCACGATCCGGTGCTGCTCAATCGTTCTCAATTGTTTCACAAATGTAGCCAATTTTTAGGAGCGCATTTGGCCAATAGCCTGCGTTGAGGTCTTGACCGCGCAAATCGCTGACGTAATCCTCAACTACGGTTTTCAAAGTGCTTAAAAATAGCGAGGCATTGATTGATTGCTCCGCGCTATCGTAAATCTTTCCGTTCAGGTGAATCCGAATACGCCCTTTTGTTTGAGCTTGGTGAAGAATTCCGCAACGAACTTTGTCGTAAAAAACTTCCCCATCGATTCCAGCAAACTGAGCCGAATAGCTGTAAAAAAATCTTTTGAAGACCGCTTTGCCGACACCTCTTCCTAGTGTGTCGCGTTTGCCTTCCTTGAAGCACTGAAATGTTTCAATCATCAAACTGGCCGCAGCCATCATGAGAAACCCACTTCTAAAATCAACCGACTTCTTTGGGACATTCTCAAGCGGAGTAACATATCTATCTCGAAGGCGGTGGAGAATCAAATCAGCCAGATATTCTTTGGTGATTTCATCCTTTTGTGCGAGAAGCTTTCGGACGTGACCGAGCGTGAGTTTACGAGGTCGCCAGCAAAGAGTGATATCTTCTGGTTTCATAATTCTCCTTTGAAGGCGCGGTCGAGGAGGGTGGGGATCAAGGCGTCCAGTTCGGCGGCGGACTCGGCTTGAATATTTTCAAGGTCTATTGAGTTCACTTTAGCAAAGCATCAATATGCTTCATTAATTTTTGGGTTTCGCCTTGGGCGTCATGCCACCAGTCGGTTGACCAAATCCGATATAATTCCCAGCCCAGCCCCTCAAGGATGGACTGCCGTAGTTTATCCCGGTCGCGCGCGGTGGCGGCGCGGTGATAAGTGGCACCATCACACTCGACGCCGAGCAGATAACGACCTGATTGTTTAGGATCCACCACGCCCAAATCTATGCGATACCCCGAGCAGCCCACTTGATGATGCACGTCGTAGCCGGCTTCCCTCAATTTATCCGCCACCATTTTTTCAAATTCGGAATCGGCCTCACCATTAGCGCCGGCAAGATTCGCCGAAGTCAGAGCCGCCGGGCCACGGTCGGCGTAATCCAGAAAGTATTTCAAATCCCGAACGCCGCGCGCCCGGGTGCGGGTCAAGTCAATTTGGTCCGCGCGCAGGCCGCTGAACACTTGAATCTCGTGCTTGGCGCGAGTGATGGCCACATTCAAACGACGCTCGCCGCCGTCGCGATTCAACGGGCCGAAATTCATGGCCACCCGCCCGGTTTCATCCGGCCCGTAGCAAATGGAAAAGAAAATCACGTCGCGTTCGTCGCCCTGGACATTTTCCAGATTTTTCACGATCACCGGTTCGCCCTCCACGGGGCAATCTTCACTAAAATGAATTTCAATTTCCGGATATTTCCGGCGCTCCTCGTCCAACAAATTTTCCACCAGTTGTTGCTGTGCGAGACTAAAGGTGACCACGCCATAGGAACGGACAGGGCCACCTGAATTCCGCAAGCGCCCGACCAATTCAGCGACCAGCGCTTCGCCTTCGCGACGATTGGTTCTGGATTTACCCTTGTCATATTTCGCACCGGGCAAATAGCGGAATTTGACTCCGCCGTTGACCGTCTCTGCCGATGGGAAAGTCAGCAGTTCGTTATCATAATATTGCCGGTTGCTGAAGGTGATGAGGCTTTCATGGCGGCTGCGATAATGCCACTGGAGCCGCTTTTGGCGAACCTGATTGCTCATTAATTCGTCAAGAATGCTTTCGAGATCCTTGAATTCCTCCGGTGCCAGACCGTCTTCGTCCTCGGCGCTGCTGTTGAAAAAGTTTGTCGGCGGCAACTGCTTGGGATCACCGACCACAATCAACTGCTGGCCGCGCGCGATGGCCCCCACCGCATCCCAAACCGGTATCTGGGATGCCTCGTCAAAAATCACCACATCAAACGCGGCATGATTGGGTTCGAGGTATTGCGCCACGGAAAGCGGACTCATCAGAACGCACGGCTTCAAGCGCGGCAGGAGGTTGGGGATTCGATTCAACAACTGGCGCACGGGAATGTGGCGGGTCTTTTTTCCGATTTCCTTACGCAACAAGCCAATCTCCGCCTTGGGAATGTCGCTGAATCCCTGATCGCGCGGAATGGTTGCGGTCAGCCGGGCGCGAATCAAATCTTTGGTCAGGGCCGAAATCTGCGCGTCCACCTTGCGAAACCGTTCAATCCGCTCATTGTGTTCACGGCCAAAAAATTCCCGCAGCGCCGACTCGCGCTCGATCACGGCAAAAAACAGTTCCTTGCGAAAACTACGCTCGAAGAATGCCGGCACATCCAGTGTTTCACCGTCTGGCGCCTCAATCTTGCCGACCACCGCGCCCAAACCAAGGCGTGTGGCTTCGCTGCGAATCTTTTGCCAGAAACACCATTCACGAATGTGCGACCAAGCCTTGGGCACTGATTCGACATGATGACACACGGCGGCCAAATAATCTTCGGACTGATCCAGCAGGTCGCGACGCAAGCGGACGGCCTCGGCGTAATTCGCCAGCGCCAGACTAAACTTGGAAAACATCTCGCCATAGGCAGCCAGCCGGTTTCCGATGGCCGTGCCGACAGCATAAACCGTCGGCCCTTCGGCAAACAAAGTTGCCATGAGCTGGCGCATCTGGCCCAACCAAGCCAAGTCATCGCCGGCACACGCAACGAGGCTCGCGTGGAATTTCTGCCCCCATTCCCTGGCTCGAATCAACTCTTCCGCTTTTGGCTCGCCGTTCGCCCATAGTGTTCCCAAACATTCCCTAGCGGATGTGATGGATGCGGAGAGTTCGGAATTCAACCGGCGAATGCGCGTGAATGATTGTCGGAAAAGTCCGGCATTTGAAGCCACCGCCGCCAAATGGTCCGCCGGTTCTTCCATCGGACCACGACGCAACCCAGCCGTTTCAATCAAAGCTTCATAGCCAGTGTCGTATTGCGTGATGGCGTCGCGATAACGGTTCAAACGCGTGCCGATGGCCGTGCCGGCCTCATAGCTGGACGGCCCTTGGCGGAACATCTCCGCCATCAACGCGCGCAGCTTTTCCATCCATGCGGCATCCGTCCCCGCCAAGACAGCCAGTCGTTCGTGAAGTGTCGCGCCCCAGGAACGAACCAAAATCAGATGCTCCAGTTCAGGCTCGCCTTGCTTCCAAATCGGGCCAAATAATGGCTCGGCTTTGGATGCTACGGCCTGCAACTCAGCGTTGATGACACGCAGGCGAATTGCCGATTTGAGTATTTCAGGCACCCGCACGTCTTCAGGCTTGAGATAATCCGTTCTGACTTGCTGCAATTGTTTGCGCACCGCAGAAAGGCCAATCCATTTGGGCAAAAACCATGCGTTCGACGCCGATTGCCATTTGGATTCCAGTGCGGGCAGATCGAGCGCCAGCAGTTTGGCTTCGTCGTAGCCCTTCAATTTGGCCCGCAGTTCCACACGCTCGCGAACCAGTGCAATCCAGCGGTCAAAATCTGACACCCATTCGACCCAATTTGCCCGCGCGAATTGTTCACCGACAGGCAGAGTCGAAAGCAAGCTGTCAACAAAAGGCACCAAGGCGGCGATGTCCGCACGGGACGCTGCCGGGCATGGAAACGGACGGGGAAACTGAATCCATGTGTAAAAATCGCGTGACGCGGCGATGGCTTGTTCCACCAACCGCACCACTTCATCGCACTGCTGGGATATTCCTTCAGCCTGACTATCGCTCCATGATTCACAGGCCATCACCACCGATCCAGCGGCTGCGGGTTTCGCCATTTCCCCGATTTTTTGACGCAACTGGCTGCGCTCTTCAATCAGCTTGATCCAAGAATCCAACTGGGAAGAAAGTTTGTTCCACGAGGTGGTGGCGAAGGCAGGCCCGACTGGCTGCGGGGAAAGCAATGCTTCCACCAACGCTGCCAGATCGTTCAACAGCTTGTGGCCGGGGCGCGCGGTTGGGCAATGCAGCCACTTGCGCAAATCGCCATAAACCACTTCGAGCCGCTGGGCGTGATCGCCAACCGACCTCAGTTGTGCCAGGACATTTTCCGCCCAGCCCGGCGTCCACTCTTCACAGGCCAGCCATTCGAGCGGGTGCCCGGCCAACGGCATCAAAATTCGCGAACGCTCCTGTAATAATTTGGCCGCCTCGCGGGCTTGCGCAAAAGTTTCGGCACCGGTTTCCAAAATGGATTTCAATTCAGCCAGCCGGACCGTCGGTTCCTGCTGGCGCGGCAGCAAATAATCCAAACACTGATGGGCGCTCAACCCGCAAGGCAAACACCGGTGCAAGGCGCTCGCATAGGCATTCAAGGCATCCCGCAGCCGTTCCAGTTCCGTCGCGCGCAAATCCCAATCAATATGTTTGCCATCTACCACCAGCTTCAAGGTGCGGTCAAACTGCGCCACCACATCCGCCTTGCCGGTCTTGTTGGAATGCAGTTCCAGGCAAAACGGTTCCAATCCTTCCTCCCGCAGCCGACGATACACCACATCCAGAGCCGCCCGTTTTTCAGCCACAAACAGAACACGTTTCCGATTGGCCAAGCAGTGCGCAATGATGTTGGCAATCGTCTGGGATTTGCCGGTGCCAGGCGGGCCTTCGAGCACAAAATCGTGCCCCGCCGCCGCCGCCATGACGGCCGCCAGTTGTGACGAGTCGGCGCTGCGCGGGCAAAAAATATCCTTGGGATGAAACTCGGCATCCAATTGCTCCGGTCTAATGTCCGCCGAAGGATTGTCGTATGGCATACCGGCCTGGTTGACTAAATGATTGACCACGCGGTTTTTGGTCAAGGCCTCCAGTCGGTCGGCCAAATCTTTCCAGAGCAGAAATTTCGTGAATGAAAACTGCCCCAGCCAGACTTCGCTTTTGACTTCCCAGCCGGGCAAATCACGGACGGCATCGCGAAAAATCCTGATTATCAAGCCAACATCAACGCCGCTGTGATCTTCCGGCAAGGGATCCAAACCTTGAATTTCCTTTTGGAAATTCTGGCGTAACATTTCCATGAGCGTGACGTTAAGCCGGGTTTCCTCATCCATGCGCCGCAGGGAAAATCCTTCCAGCACTGACTTCCGCTTTAATTCGACCGGAACCAACAGCAGTGGCGCGCGGAAAATCCGGTCGCTGTGCTCGGCCTCCCGCCATTCCAGAAATCCCACGGCGGCAAAAAGCGTGTTGGCACCATTCTCTTCGATGGCGTTTTTGGCGGAGCGATACAAATCCGTCAGCCGGCGGCCATGTTCCGATTCGTCCAGATTGGTATGCAGCCGGCCGTTTTCCAATTCATCCACCAGATGATCTTTCAACGCGTCCGCCCGCTGCATCCGCGTGTAGGTCGTTTCGTTGCGCGGATCATCTTCGCCCATCACATTGGGACGTGGCCGCAACGCCAGCTCGCGTTCCGCCGCCAATTGATCCTCCACAGATTCCGGCGCGGCGGATAAAATTTGAATCGTTGATTTCGTCTCGCGGAAATTCAGTAGGCGATTCCGCAAGCTTAAATCCAACAGTTGGCTTTTCCACTGGTCAATCCTGGAACCGGGACGAGCCGGAGCAGCGTTGTTGAGGTTGAGGGGATCAATAAACTGACGTTCGCCAATGCCTGCAGCCTGCGGCCTCACTGCGCCGGAAAATTTATTATCCTCCGCCTGTCCGGGAATTGGTAACGGGTGAATCCGGCTGAGCCGCGCCCGGTGAACGTCAATCACCTGCCGGAACGGCTTTTCGCCATGAAGATGAGGCGCTGCCAGAAGTTCGGCGTCCTTCAATGTTCCTGGTGATTCATTGGTCACCGTCGTGCATTCAAAAACCGTCAGCAAATCATCCGCCGCCAATTTACGAATGTATTGCAAGTCGTCGCCCGACGGTTCAGGCAGCGTCTTCTCCTCCAGCCAGCACCCGGCATACGCATGGCCTTCATGCATGAAAACCAGCGGGTGCAAACCAACCTGCTCGCAGCAGGCACAAAACAAGAGCGCGAGATCCAGACAATTGCCGAAGCGCTGGTTGATGATTTCCGCCGGCGTCCGCACCTTCTGGCCGGTGGTTTCAAAGCTGGCGGGCGCAACCATGTAGCGAATGCCCAATTCGCTGACGGCTTTATAGATGGCGGCAACCTGCTCCCAAGCCCGCCGGTGATTTTTATCCTGATACCCGTTAAACGCCGATTGCCCGGTGTGCTCCCGCAACACGGCCGCGCCGCGATCCAGTATCTGCATCACCGCCGGATCGTTGGGCAGGACAAAGGCGGCCAAAATTTCCGGCAGTGAAACCAGGCCGCACCACTCGTTGCGCGCCAAAAGCGACACCGGCTCGGTCAGGGAACAAACGACATCAACGCCGTCCAACACCTCGCACTTGAACAACCCGGAAATTTTCTCGCCCAATTCTGACAGATAATTGGGACTGAGTTTGAGTTCCAAAGGAGCCGCCCGATATTCGCCCTGGGGAGCGATGCCTTGCAGGAGGATTTCCACCGACTCGGCAAAGGCGGGTTCGGTGGTCAGCTTGATGCGTAAATTTTTCCGCGCCGTTTCATTATTGCAAAACTTCAACTCCTTGATGACCGGGATGGCATTCTGCTGGAAGGCGTAATTGATCGCCTTGTCATAAATCAAGGAAATCTTGGGAGCTTCAATTATGTCGCTCATAACGTGCCGCTTTCCCAGCCTGCTGCCTGGAGCTTCGGCACGACAAACTTCCTGCATGTATCTGCTTCAGTTGCCATGAGATCCATTTTTCAAAAAAAGGATTCGTCATCGTATTTCAAAAACTGTTGCGGGCAAACTAAAATGGAAATACCGCAAACCGCAAGCGCGTCCAATTCTTGCGATTGAACAGCGGCAGCTTGTCCCAATTTGGATTGGGCTTGAGCTTTTCCAGTTTTGGCAGCGCGGTGGTCATGCGGTGGCGTTGAATTCGCGCTCAAACTTGCCGACGACTTTGAGAATTTCATCGAAGGTCGGGACTTCGCCGAAGAACATCGGTCCGAGCATTTGCTCATAATCGGCCCGCCAGTTGGCGAGGTGCTGTTCCGGCGGCAGCAGCCGGAATGTGCCCGGACGGTGGGTGGTGTAATCCACCCAGGTGTGGCGGAAGAAAATTTCGCGGTGCTCCGCGACGCGTTGGAACAAAGGTTGGTTGACCAAGGCTCGCGCACCAACTCCGGCACACAACAGACACCAGAGATCATAGTAATGGCGGGCCATGCGGAGTTTCCGGGGCTTGTCCGACGGACGGAAAGTTTCCTCGTGCAACAGGCAGGCCTTTTCCCAGAAGGTGCGTTCCGCCGCGATGACACGCGCGGAGAATCCGGCGTCGGGCACAAGGACTGGAAAAAGTTCCGCGACGTAAGGCTGAATGGTCTTCTGCTCATGCGGCCAATCATCCGAGCGAGCACCCAGCTCAATCTTCACAACGGGGCGGACGTAGCCGGCAGTTCCCGGCGGAAACGCCGACGGGTAGTGAAACAACAGGCATTGGCCATCGGCCATGTCGGGATCAACTTCGAGTTTCCAGCCGGATTCACCCAGGGCGGCAAGAAGCCGGCCGGCCAGCGCGGGTTGTAGTTTTTCCTGAACCCATTTCCGGCTGGCTTCCATTAGAGCTTCCAAGCGGTCGCGCCGTTTCTTTTTGCTCGGTGCTTTTTCGGGTGCGGCATCTCCGCCAAAGCCGAGGGCTTCCTTGTCCACCACCAGATCAATGTCCTCGGAAAAACGCCGGATCAGTCCCCAGGCTTTGGAAAGCGAAGTGCCGCCTTTGAACGTAAGGTGCTGGCCGATGTCCGGCAGAGCGAACAGTTCCCGCAAGGTCCAGCAGACCCAGAAATCTTTTTCCACGCTGACGGCCTGTAGTCGCATCTGCTCGTCCACCTGCTGGCAGGCGAGCCGGCGTTCTTCGGGCGAAAGTCTTAGAAAAGCGTCCATGATTCAAGAAGCTGGTTCGTTGAGTTGGCGCAGGATGTCGGCGATCCACGCCGGCGCATACCGGAGATCCTTGCGAATGCCGGCCAAGTCGGCGGTGGTTAGCTGTCGTCGCAAAGTGCCGATGACTTGGTCATCCACCTGCCTTTGTCCAAGATGGCGGAGCGCCTGAATCAATGTGCCGCTCTTTCGCCCGGCGGTCGCCATGTGGCGAGGGGTGGTGCGCTTCAAGATAATTTCCCGGTTGCCGATCCGGACTTTTCGCGCCGGGCCGTCGGTAAGAAAAACGACTTTTGCCGGCACCTGATCGGACAGGCCAAGGAGGTTGGCGGCATAGGCTCCCGCCGGTTGCAGACGGATGGCATCCCGCCCGACCAAGGCGCGGGCAATGGCGTCAGCCGATGGAGCGACGGTGCCAAGCACCGGATGCTGCACCGGATAATCGTAAAGGCCATGAGCGAGTTTGCGGATCGTCCCAGCATCGGTGTAGCGAGACAGGGCGTTGTGGATGGCATCAGACGAGCCGAGGTCCTGAAATTTAGCTGGAGTAAACACGGCACCCCTGCCAAGACCATAAATTCTGGCAAGTATGCTTTTATCAACAGATTGTGAATGTTTTCCCATATTGCTTTTGGCGGAAATAATACATCATATTTCCGCCAAAACAAATACTATCTTACGACCTGCCCGCAGGTCATTTTTCAAATAATTTCACCAAAGACTGCCGCACTGCGGATGAACTTTTCAGCCAGCCGTCGAGAGCCGCCGAAAGGCCGGGCTGGCTCGCTGCCGCCGAGTTTGCATCCGATGCGCCATTCGCCGCCGGCGCGACGTATAACGGGATGCTCAAGTTGCCGTCCTTGACCATGGGCGTCGTTAGCGGACGAGTTTGCGGAGAAAAATGTCCAGCGTCAATGCGACTTCGTGTCCGTTTGCACCAGTTGGGCGCGGACGCTCAAAAAAGTTAGGTTCAATCTGCGCAGACTCAAATTTCCGGACGGTCAGCACCTTTTTAACCTGCGGGGTCACTTGCGGGGTGACTTCCGGGTTGGGTCTCGTCAACGCGCAGCCCGCTGTGGTAAATAAAATTCTCCCAAAACTCCGGCCAGCAATCCCGGCGCAAAAGCCTAACCAGCCACGTCTTTGGCTCGCCTGCGCCTGTCAACGGTGGAGCCGCAAACCGAACCACCGGCGCGCAGCGCCAGACACAATTTTTCGGACAACCTTGACAGGCGCAGGCGAGCCATACAATGGACGAGGCGAGCGCGCCGGAATCCTCCTCGTGCGGATGCAAAATGAGCATCGCGTCACCAACATAATAGCGGCATACGGGAACAAATTTGTCGCCACGCCTGTGAATGAGTCCATTGATTCTGTCACCGCCGATACGTCCAAAGAAAATAAATGCCGAAGCCGAAAAGCAATTCGCCGATGCTCCAAAGAATCCGTCCCCACCACGCCTGAAACGACATTCTGGCATCCAATGCTTTTTGTGCCTCAATCAGACGAAACCGTTCGTCAATCAGTTCTTTCCTGACTTCATCCAATGCTTTTTTTAGCGAGGCGTTGCCGTGTTCCAACTCAAATTTGACCTGGCGGGCGGCCTTTTCTGTTTCAACCAGATGGCCGTTGGATTTAGCCACGGCTTGTTTGATGGCTTCGCTGTGATTAGCGACCGATTGGTCAAACGCCGCGATGGTCGAACTGGTCGTGTCATCGAAATTTGCGACCATCGCGCCCGTCTGCCGCCGGTATTCGGCCAGATGTTGCTCAATCAGTTTGCTGGCATCATTCATCAAGCGCGGCAGATTGGCAGCGACGCGCCATTGCGCCTTGGTCAACAAGGCCAGTTGCACCGGAAAACTGTTGTCCGGCCCGATGCTCCATTCATATAACAGCCGGTGAATCCTATCCACTTCGTCGGCGGGTGCGCCGACGAGCAACGCCGCCAAATCATTCTTGTCCATAAAATCATTCGCCCAAATTGAGCATCGGTTGTTTCGAGCGGGTCGGTTTCGCCGCCGGTTCCGGTTGTGGTTCGACCTCCGGCATCTGTTCCGATGGCACCAGCAAATCGGCGATGGCGTCGTATTGCCGGAACATCTGCTGCATCGCCCATTGCATTTCACCGGCCAGCATCAATTCCAAATGCGGGGCTCCGGGCGTCGCCACTTCCGCAAAACTCAACTTGCGGCCCGCCTTGGCCTCGGCACGTTTGATGGCCAGCAACGTGATGGAAGTCACCACCGGCAACGTCAGTTCCTTCGCCCCAAACTTTTTCAACTCGGCTTCGATGTTGGATTTCTTGAACAGGTTGGTTCTGACCTTGGCCGGGTTGTGGACCACGACATAATCCACGCGGTCGCCGGCAAAATAAAACAGGTCGAGCAGATTGCTCATGCTCTCGGTGTCCTCGCTGGGGAACAGAAAAAATGTGAACCGGATGCCCTGCGTCGCGAGCGAGTCGAGCAGTTGCAAGGATTCCAGTGCCTGCACGATGAGGCCGTCGGCCTGCGCCCGGCAATCAATGACGTGAACCGGTGCGTTACTGCGCGACGCGTTGCGAAACAATCCCAGCAGGGTAGATTTGCTGTCATCGTCATTGCCCAGCGTATAGGACTGCACCTGTTTGGGATGCCGGTCGAAAAAAGAATGGTGCCGGTCATCGAGGTCGGAGCCATTCCAGATGAGTTGGTGATAATCCAGCCAGGCGGTGCGAAACTCGGCCTCGAAACTTTTGCCGAGGCTACCTTTGGACTGGGGATTGATGTGGATGCGTTTGATGGTATTCATGTGAATTCTTGGTCGGTGTTAATGTTTTTGATGTTTGGACGGTTGAAAGTGTTTTGTTTTGGCAACGGTGCCGGACGCGATGGCGGCTGGCTGGCTGGGTTGACGGGTTGGATTTCGCCGGCTGAACTTTCCCAATTTGGTTTCGCCGCTCTTTTCAATCTGCGCCGGTAAAAGCGATACGGTGCATAGAACGTGACACGGATGCCTTTTTCACTGAACAGAAGATCGGCGATTTCCTGCCACGTTTTGCGCCGCTGGCGTTGCTGGTGGATGAAATCAAAGTGCGGTTCTAGGACGCTGTGATACGCCCTGCCGCCGCGTTTTCGTTGTGCGGTTTCGGTCATCAACGCACAGGATAATCCACCGGAGCCATTTAACGGTAAGGAGTAGGTGAAGGTTTAATAGCGATGAAACTGCACCGAGTTTGCGGCAAATGGCGACAAATTCCGGCAACTGCCGGTGACAAAGGGCGGCAAGTGGCGGCAACATTTCACCGGTCATTGCGGCAAAAAGCGGCAAGTTCATTGCCGCCTTTTGCCGCAACTTGCCGCGTGCTGTCAGGCCGCATTTTTGCCTTCCGAACTCGGAAGGGGATGGTGTCTAACAAAATTACCGGCTTTTCAATTCCAGAAAGCCGCCACAAATCACGTTCGATTGAACGTATGAAATGGGATGATAATTGGTCGCACTGAACGGGCGTTCTGAAACCGGCAGCGAAACGGAGCAGGTCGGGAGTGGCATGAACGGACGACGGCGGAGTTGAGCGCGGTTTTAGAAAGACCGATGAGTGCGCAACCGTCTAGGTTTCACTTGAGGCGATTTGTCTGGCCGGTTGCTGAATACCTGGAAGCAAGCCGGCCAGTCAAAGCGCCGAATCATTCCAAATCATTTTGCAAACGGATGAATCGGCTAAATTCAAGGAACAACCACTCGATAAAAACCTGCACCGTGGCCGTTGCCATTTGTGTCTGTGATGGTGGTGACGACGGTGGCATTGGTGAAGGTCTGTAAGGGCTGCCAGTCAATGAGGTTGGTGGAAAACTGCACGGTCTGGATCAGGCCGGTGCTGCATAGGGTTTGAAACTGGAAATTCCCATTGGGCAGGATGGCTGGTAGTCCGGTGAAATTGGGTGGTGTGTTGGTGTCCAGAATGTTCACTACGCACGTCACGTTGTCGCCCAGCCACGCACCGCCGGAAGCAGAGATGAGTTCGAGGGAAAATTGTCGGGTTGGATCAATGACGCGGTCGTTAAAAATAGGGATGGTTATATTCTTGTTGGTGACGCCGGAGCCGAACGTGACGACGCCGGAAACGGGGAAGAAGTTGGAACTTCCGGCGGTCAACGCATAGGTGGTGTAGCTGACTTTCACCGACAAATTATTCGCGCCGATGCGGGTGAGTGGAATGTTGATGAACCCACCGTTCTTGTTGATGCTGGCGGAGTTCGTGGACCATTGGATCATGCCGCCACCGGTGGCCGGCCAAGAACTGATATTGGCAACAGCGTTGGTGATGGCAATGTAGGCCGCGATGTTGGCACCTTCAACTTGGTCATAGCGTTCGTTGAATAGGGCGGCAAACTCAACGCCGTTAGTTGAAGAGGAATTTTGAGTGATATTTTGGAGGAGAATGGAACTGGCCCCGGCCAGACTGCCATAAAACAAATAGTTCCAGTTGAAAGAAGAACCGGGCACACGCGCGTTGTAGCCTTCCAGATAATTTTGCAGATAATGACACAGCCCGATGGCCGAGGCGCTCAACCCGGCACACGAGTCAAAGGCTTCATAATATCCGGCGCCATCAATCACACGCACGTTGATGTTGGTGGGAAAGTCCACGGCGGATCGGCTCAAATACTGTGGGATGTCGGCATACCAGATTTCCCACGGCGCTAGGTCAGTGGGGCGGCTGTGTGATTGGACGACATTGGTGAAGCCGAGAATATTCGTGAGCCCCGCATTGCCGAGCAAATCCTGCTGGATGTAATCCATGTAGGTTTTGCCGCTCGCCTTTTCAATGACGCGGCCAAGGATCAAGTAACCGAGATTGCAATAAACGTTGGATGTGCCCGGCGCGAAGTCGAGCGGCTTGGAAAACATCCAACTGATGACGTTCGTCGGACCCGCCGGATAATTCAGACCCATGTTCGTGGAAATTTGGACGGTGCGGAATACCGGATCGAAAGCCGGGGTGGTTGCGTATTGATTCCAACCGCCCGCATGATCGAGGAGATGTTGCACAGTGATGTTCGTGATGCGGCTATCGCCCAGCACACCGCCCCACGGCTGGATGCCGAGATAATCATAAATCTTCGTGCTTGTGGTGATTTTCCCCGCCGCCACGAGCTTGTAAATGGACGACGCTGTCAGCATTTTCGACACACTGGCGAGACGGAACAGGTTGTCCGGGTGGATGACCTTGGTAAAATTATTATCACGCCAGCCGTAGCCCTGGCGAAACACCAGCTTGCTGTCCTTCATCAAGGATAGCGTGCCCGCCTCAAAATTGTGGGCGACCAGAAAATTGGTCATGGCCGATTCGAGCGGTGCCAGCTCCGGCACGACCGGGCCGCTGCCGGGGCGGCTGGCCGGCATGCCGACGCCTTGAAGATACAAGATGCCGCCACCGTAGGGCGGATCGGGCGTCTCGTAATTCGTGAGCGCGGCCGATTCAAAACCCAGCGCCTGTGGAATAAAACTCAGTGAATACAGATGGTTCTGGTTGGGCAACAGAAATTGCCCGGCATAGTTTGAACTGGTTTGAAAATCAGCGGCATTGGGACCGATGAAGGATTCAGATTCCATGAAAAGGTTTGTTACACCGGCAAAAGCAAACCCGCCCACCTTGTTGGTCGCCCCGATCGGAAAGAAGCCGAAATCATACGTCAGCGCGCCTCGGACCTCGCCGCCAAATCGCAGCCAGACACAAAAAGCCAGAGCCACCATTAAGATGCGCAACGGGTCGTGGCGGCGAACATTCATCCGGGACACAGAATACACGCGCTTAAAATAGCATTTATTGCGCCGATTGGCTCACGGAGAATCCCTTTAACCTAAAAAACCCTGCTTGGTTTGAGCAGGGGCAATTGAACGCCAAGTTTGAATTCAGATCATCCCCAATGTTTGGCCATTGCGCGGGCAACCTGTTTGAAATTCGTGATCCGCCACTTCGCCCCGTCGCCCACCAGTGAAGCCCGCCGTTGTTCTGCCGCTGCTGCCGCCGGGCTTCGGCGCGCCCTGCGAATTGCCGCCATCCGGTTTTCCGCCTCCTGCTTTTTCATTTGTCTGAAAGTCATCTTCTTCACGGAAAATTAACTAAACCAATCACGGGTAGGAATCAAGTTTGCTTGTCCTTCATTTAAACCATTGCGGGAAGATTTATCACAAACCGGGTGAAGCCATCGTCGCTGGCTTCGAGGCTCAAATCGCCACCGTGGGCACGAATGATTTCGCGTGCTAGGCTCAACCCTAAACCGGTTCCTTCGACGCGTCCACTGCGAGCAGGGTCAGCCCGGTAAAAACGCTCAAAGATACGATCCCGGTCGGCAGTGGGAATTTGCGAGCCGGTATTGGCAACCCGAATCAACACATGGTCTGCTTCCAACTGCAACTCGAATTGGACCACCCCTCCGTCATGATTGTATTTGACGGCATTACTGGCGAGATTTTGCAGCGCTTGTTCCAAGAGATCGGCATCGGCATTGACTTGGATACCGGGCGAAATCCGGCTTTCAATATTCAGCGTCTCCGTCTGTGCCTGGCAATCTTCGACGACATTGGCGAGCATCGCGCTCAAATCCACCGGCTGAAGTTGCAGTTGCAGATGGCCGGCATCCGCAAGTGACAGCAACAAAAGTTTCTGAACAATCGCTTTGAGCCGGCTGATTTCATCCAGCAGGCTGCTGTATATTTCTTGTTGTGGCGAGTCGGACGGTGCGTTTTCCAAAGCCTGCTCCAATTCCATTTGCAGCCGGGCCAGCGGTGTTTTCAATTCATGCGAGGCATCCGCGCTGAAGCGCGTGGCTTGCTGGAAACTTGCTTCCAGACGAGCCAGCATTTCGTTGAAGACGGTGACGAGCCGGTTAAATTCCTGTTCGTGTGTCATCGTGGGAATACGCTGGTCCAAGCCTTGCGCCGTAACCTGTTCAACTGTTTGAGTGAGCATGGCCACGGGACGCAACGCACGCTTGGCGACCAGCCACGAACTTCCTGCCACAAGCAATAAAACGACTGCCAATGCGACCAGATATGTGTTGCGCAAAGTCGCCATGCGGTCGTTGAATTCTCCCATGTCCGCCGCCAGAATAAGCGTCACATAAGGGTTGCCCATCACAGCCATACGCCAGGTTTTCCCGCCCGCGTCGCTGGTGAAAAATTCCGGGGATTTCAGCGGCAACGCGGGATTCTGCGGCGAAATCTGCTCACCCCGACGTGGTGGCTGTGGCAACGGTTGGCCAGGCTTGGGCGAGTTTGCGCCTTCGTATTCTTCTGATGCGCGGAAAGTCTCTGGCGCAAGTTTGGCCGGCCATTCAGGAGATTGATAAACCACCTGATCGTAATTTTTGACCCAGAGGATATAACCCGAAGAAGCTCGGTTGCCCGCAACGAATTTCAGCGCAGCCTCCAGTCGGGTCCAATGGTCGCCGCCCTGCACGCGGTCCAAATTGGCCTGGCCGAGATTGCGAATCTCGCGATCCACATGGTCGAGGTTCAGTTGGTATGAAACTCGCCACAGGCCGAAGCCTGAACCAATCAAGAGCAAACCGGTGATCAAGCCGGAAAGCAGTGCGATTTTCAGCCGGAACGAATTTAAGTTCATGTTCGCGGTTTCACTTCGGAGATGCGGTAGCCGACGCTGCGGACAGTTTCGATGACTGGATCGCCTCCGGCATTGCTCAATTTCTTGCGCACATGCTGCACATAAACGTCCACGAGATTTGTTCCCGGATCGAAATGGTAATTCCAAACGTGCTCGCAAATCTGCGCTCGCGTGAAGGTCCGGCCCGGTGAGCGCAACAGGTAGGTCAGCAGCGCAAATTCGCGCGCCGTCAGTTCGACCACTTTTTCGCCGAATTTCACCTCGCGAGTGAGCAAGTTCACCGTCAGATCGCCGTGCTGAAGAAAGTTATTTTGCTGGCCGGAAGCGCGGCGGACCAGCGCGTGTAAACGGGCAACGAGTTCCTCTATGTAAAACGGCTTGACCAGATAATCGTCCGCGCCAGTATTCAAGCCGTCGAGACGTTCGTTCAGCGCACTGCGGGCGGTGCAAAGCATGACCGGGACGTTGGAACAACGCTCTCGTAAATTGCGGAGAATGCTCAAGCCGTCGCGTCCGGGCAGCATGATGTCGAGAACCATCGCGTCGTAGCTGCGGGTGGTGGCCAGCGTGAATCCCTCATCGCCGTTGTCGCAAAAATCCACGATGAATCCCTGCGCTTCAAGTCCCTTGCGCAGAAACCCGCCGAGTTTTTTATCGTCTTCGACCACGAGGATTTTCACGGCATCAGCCTAACGCCGATGCCTTTTGCCGTCGAAGGGAAATTCATTAAAGAGTTTTAATGAAAACTTTGGCGATTCTTTAATGTCGGCAAAGCAGGTTGAGCTCGGAATGAAATTTGTGAAGACGCGCACCTGCCGCCGGATCGAACTGCTGTTCGCTCTCGTAGTGGTGCTTGTCGGCATCCAAACCACAGCCCGTGGTGCGCCGGCCATTTTTGCCGTCACCAACACGGCGGCGGTTGAGGGCAATCCGGTTTGGATTACGGCAGGCGTGACTGACTCGGTCAGCCTGGCATCGGTAACGCTTTCATACACGACCAGCGCAAATCCGGTTCTGATCGCGACAAATTTCCTGGAAACGATGGCGACGAATGCGAGCGGCATCAACCCGTGGACGGGAACCGGATGCGACAATCTTTGGACGGTGAACTACAACGGCACAAACCCTTTCTCGCAGGTGACGAATTCAAACTACGGCGGCAATCCCTGTGTTTTACAATTCTCCAGAGGCACGGCCAATCTCGCCGACAGCACCATCACTACCGCAAACAGCATCAATGCCATCGGCAGTTCAGGTTACATCGAGTTTTATATCAAGACCGCAAATCTGATCACCAATACCGGCTGGGCCATGCAACTGAACGCTGGTTCTGGCTTCGTGACACGCATGAGCGACCTGACCGGTTCGATTCACAACTGGCAGCTTTACCATTACAACCTGCAATCTACAGAATTGGTTTCCAATTTGTTGTTACGCTTTGAGTTTGCCGGCGGCGGAAACACGAACAAGATTCTACTCGACCAGATTTCAGCCGTGGTAACGACTAATGGCGGCAGTTGGACGAATGTGGCGATGTTCGATGACGGTCTGCACAATGACAGCGCCCCGGATGACGGAATTTATGGCGGGCAAATCCCAGCGTTTTCCGCCGGCACGACCGTGAATTACTTCCTGACGACCACAGACTTTGCCAGCCTGTCGGCAACGAATCCGGTGACTGCGCCAAATTCAACCTACAGCTACATGGTTCAACCGGCGGTGATCTATGATTTGATGTTGGGCCGGCCAACGGACACTTCAATCGCCGTGAGCATGCTCGCGAATCAAAATTTACAGGTGTATTTCCAATACGGCACGCAATCGGGATTTTACACGGGCCAGACCGCGACAAGTTCCATTACCAACGACACGCCAACACCGCTGACGATTGACCAGCTTCAGCGCAATCAGCGGTATTTCTACCGGATGTGCTATTCGACCAACAATGGGACTTCGTTCAACGCCGGGACGGAACATACTTTCGTTACTCAGAGAGCGCGGGGCAGCACGTTCACTTTCGACATTGATGCCGACCCGCATTATGGCGATTTCGGCCTCACTGGCGGGGGAACGGTGGATGCAGTTTGGAAACAAACCTACACCAATGTTCTAGCCGATCAGCCCGATTTTTTCGTGGATCTTGGCGACACGTTCATGGGTGAAAAGCTGTATAATTACTATGGCATTACCAATGCGCTGACCCAGCCGAGTCTTAATTTTGATTGTGCCGATGCGCGGGCAAGATATTTCAGCATCATTGGCCACTCAGTGCCGCTGTTTCTGGTGAACGGAAATCATGATCCTGAGCTGGGCTGGATGTTGAGCAACAGTGCTCCGCATGACTGCTCACCGGTTTGGGGCGCGACCGCGCGGGAGCAATATTATGCGTGCCCGATTCCCGGTGGGTTCTATTCAGGTGCGACCAGCGTGGACAATTACCAGCAGCGCCCTCGTGATGCGTATTACGCCTTTGAATGGGGCGACGCACTGTTCGTGATGCTCGACCCGTTCTGGTATAGCAACCAAGGCGTCACAAAATCCAGCAATCCGTGGGCTTGGACACTCGGAACAAACCAATACTATTGGCTCAAGTCCACGCTGGAAAACAGCACGGCAAGATTCAAATTTGTATTCGCCCACCATCTGATCGGTGGCAGTTGGGATACCCAGGCTCGGGGCGGCTTGGAATTTTCGCCGTATTTTGAATGGGGCGGTTTGAACACCAATGGAACGCCGGGCTTCGCCGCCAACCGTCCGGGCTGGCCGATGCCAATCCGCGATCTGTTGCTGACCAATCACGCGCAGATATTTTTCCACGGCCACGACCATCTTTTTTGCAAACAGGATTACTACGCCAGCGGTGCGACCAACGGCAGCCCGGATTTGATATATCAGGAGACCCCGCAACCGAGTCATTACCCTTACGATTCCTACAGTTATGCCACAGGCACTAATTTCGGCTACAACTATCAATCCGGGGTCTTCTACGGTAGTTCTGGCCATTTACGTGTCACCGTCTCGCCAGCCAATGTTACGGTGGAGTATGTGCGATCGTATTCTTCAGCCTATCCGCCAACCTCGCCTGGACCGGGCATCACCAATCGGATGGTCAGCTACAGCTACAACATTCCTGCCAACGGACTACTCAACAGCGCCATCGCCACCAACAACATGGTTTTGCAATGGTCGGGACAATCGGGACTGAACTACTTTGTTCAGTGGTCCTCCGACCTGATGACTTGGAGCAATGTCCCCGTTGGGCAGACCAACACTTGGACAGATAGTAATCACATTTCAACCGTGCAAAAACGATTCTATCGACTGATGTGGTGAACCCATGAGACAGCGACTGCACATACTTTGGCTCGTCTGGCTGGCGCTTGCAATCGGCGATTGGATGGCCAATGGCCAGACCAATCGTGTGTTTTTGGAAACGATGGGAAACACGGCTGTCAATCCGTGGATCGGAGGTTACACAGACAATTCGTGGCTCGTCACCGGCTATTCCTTCACGCTGGCGACCAGTTGGAATTGCAGCGCTGACACCAACGTCAACTCCTGCGGACTGCAATTCAAAGAGGGCACCGCGAATTTGACAGACAGCATGATGGCGACCGCTCCCGGCATCTCGGCAACGGGAACCATCGGCTACGTGGAATTTTGGATTAAAACCACCGGCCTCACGCCCAATGCCGGATGGACGTTCCAGGTAAATAGCGGATCTGGTTTCGTCACTCGGCTAAGCGAGTTGACCGGGGTAAACCACATTTACCAGCTCTACCATTATGATTTGCAGCCAGGCGAATTGGTGAGCAATTTGAATTTACGTTTTCAATTCGCAGGCGGAGCTTCAACCAATCGCATTGATCTGGATTATATCTCAGTCGGTGTTGTGGCTGCCGTCAGTTCAAGCAATACGACTTTTAATGGCTCGCTAATTTTGGGCCGACCAACCGCGAATTCCATGGCCATCAACGCTTTGGCAAACACCAATCTTACGGCCTATTTCGAATACGGAACACAGTCTGGCATTTACACCAGCCAGACGCCGATTACCAATTTGTTAGCGGGCCAACCGCTTGAAGTAAACATCGGCTCGTTGCAAACCAACACCCGATATTATTACCGACTGCGCTTTCAAACACCTGGTGACACGACGTTTTTGGCAGACACGGAGCACACGTTCATCACGCAACGGCCGCCGGGGAGCACCTTCACGTTTTGCATCCATGGTGATTCGCATCCCGAGCGCACCAACAACATGTATAACGCGAATTTCTACGCGCTGACATTGAACACGGCCGCCGCCGATCAACCCGACTTTTACATGACCATCGGTGACGATTTCAGTGTGGACAACATTCCCACCAACGAAATCAACCAGGCTGCGGTCACTTATCGCTACGCGTTACAACGCCAGTATCTGGGCTTGGTGGGCGCGTCCGCGCCGGTTTTTCTTGTGAATGGCAACCATGAGGAGGCGTCGCGTTGGGCGTTTTTGAACACGAACCTGGTTGCTCCCGGTTACTCAACGGTCACTTACAGCAACGTCGCCACATGGGCGCAGATTGCACGGAATCAATTTTATTCCGAACCTGCTCCGGACAATTTCTACTCCGGCATGACGAACGATGCGCTACCCGGCATTGGTTCATTGCGAAGCTGTTATGCTTGGACCTGGGGCGACGCCTTATTTGTCACGCTTGATCCCTATTGGTATTCCACCAACGCCGTGGACACGGCTTACGCTGAAAGCCAGCACCCGACGGGCAATAATTGGTTGGTCACTCACGGTGATCCGCAATATTTCTGGCTAAAACAGACGCTCGAACAAAGTCAGGCAAAACTCAAATTTGTGTTCGCCCATCATGTGATGGGCACCGGGCGCGGCGGGATTGAGGAAGCCGTTCAATATGAATGGGGCGGCCAGAATGTTGATGGAACCTGGGGGTTTGCCACCAACCGGCCGAATTGGCCGATGACCATTCATCAACTGATGGTTTCTAACAATGTCACCATTTTCTTTCAGGGCCACGACCACATTTTTGTCCGGCAACAACTCGACGGCGTCACCTACCAGTCGCTGCCGAATCCAGCCGATCCAAATTACTCGCTGTTCAACTCGGATGCCTACACCAACTTTATCTACAAGACAAACAACACCGGCTATACCCGCGTCACAGTGTCACCAACGAATGTGAAAGTCGATTACGTCCGAACAATATTGCCGGCGAACGAACTTCCCAACGGCATCACCAACAACGCGCCACCGGGCGTCACCAACGGACAGGTGGCCTACAGCTACATCATTCCCGCGACCGGATTGCTCAATAGCGCCGTTGCCACAAACAATCTGGTGCTGCAATGGTCCGCCAAATCCGGGCTGAACTATTTTGTGCAATGGTCTTCCGATTTGATGACGTGGACCAACGTGTCCGTGGGACAGACCAATACCTGGACCGACACGAATCCGGTTTCAAAACAGCCGAAGAAGTTTTACCGGCTCATGTGGTGACGAAAAAACGATTTGTTTAAGCAACAACCAAAACAGAAAGACCAAATAAATATGAAAGACACCAACCTCTACAAAGAAATCTTCCGGCTGGCCGTCAGGCTGACCGGATTGTTCTTCCTCTGCATCGGGCTGAAAGACCTCGTCGTGCAAACATTCATGGAGCTTGCGCAGGCACGGGGCACGCCGCTGATCAACATCGTCAGCAATTTCCTGCCGGTTGCCTTCACACTGACCGTGGCTTTTTGGCTGCTGCGCGGAAATTGGTTGATCCGCGTGGCCTATCCAGAGGCTGGCAAAATCCGTCAACCGGTATTGCCGGCAGTTCAACAAGCTGAACCGGAAACGCCAACCGTTGCCACCCCAAAGTTGTCTGACATGGAAATCGCCGAACAAAAACTGGCGGCATTGGTTGGCAAGAAGGAAAGCCTTACTGCTTAATCGCCATGAGAACGATTCGCTGCCAGTGTTGTCTTCGGATGGTCTTGTTGCTTGCCCTGTTGGCCGGCGGGTTACGAATGAGCGCGGCGGCGACCAATACGGTGGTGTTTTTGGAAACGATGGCCACCAATGCGGTCAAGCCGTGGCCGGGATCTGGTTGCAATAATCCGTGGACCGTGGCTTTCAGCGTCAATAATCCCTTCGAGCAAAATCTGAATGCCAATTATGGTGGTGGCAACCCTAATGGTCTGTCATTCAAAAGCGGCACGACGAATCTTTCCGACAGCACCATCACCACGACGTTGCCGATTGATGCCCGCGGCAACAGCGCTACGCTGACGTTTTATCTTCAAGTCAATATCACGAGCAGCAACGCCGGTTGGGCGATGCAACTCAATCCGGGAACAGGTTTCACGACCCGGCTTTCGGGTCAGGTATCCACAACCCAAAACTGGCAACTTTACACCTACAACCTTCAACCCGGCGACTTGGTCAGCAATCTGACCTTGCGCTTTGAATTCAGCGAAGGAAATACCGGCAACCGGATTTTTCTCGACCAAGTCGCACTCACGACTACAACCGGCACGAGCAACGCCGTCATTCCGTTCACAGCACAATACGTGCGGATTCCCGGCGGTAACTTTTTGATGGGCGACCAGTTCGGTTACATTGACATCAAGCATTACACGGACGAAGTTCCCGTCCACAACGTTTATATCTCGCCGCTCTACATGGACACGACGCTTGTCACCTGCCGCGAGTATTGCGACTTTCTAAACGCGGCGCTGGCGCAAGGACTGATTGAGGTGCGCACGAACATCGTTTATGCCGTCGGGGGCACTAATGAGTATTTTTACACGCACGACATTTCATATTCGAGCCGCATCCAGAATCAGAACGGCACATTCGCCGTGCTTGAAAGTCATGATTTGCATCCCGTCACAAGTGTGCAGTGGTTTGGCGCGATCGCCTATTGCAATTGGCTGAGCCAAACAAACGGTTTTGATGCCTGCTACAACGTCACCAACGGCGATGTGGATTTTACCAAGAATGGCTGGCGATTGCCGACCGAAGCGGAGTGGGAATACGCCGCGCACGGCGGGCTGACGAATCCGTATTGCATGTTTCCGTGGGGCACGAACGACAATGCTGACGGCACATTCGCGAACTGGGAAAATTCCGGCGACCCGTTCGAGACCACGAATGATTATCCCTGCACAACGCCGGTCGGGTTTTACAACGGCGCGCTGCGCTACGCGACGAATTACAACTGGCCCGGCAGCCAGACGACGTATCAGACGAGCGACGGCTCGAATCCCTACGGCCTTTATGACATGGGCGGCAACGTGTGGGAATGGTGCAACGATTGGTATCAAACCGCGTATTATGCCTACTGCACAAACAACAATATTGTCACCAATCCGCCCGGGCCGGCGCTTACCAATCTGACCGCCAATGATTATTTCCCCAGCATCAGCAATGGTGCACCTTACCGCTGTCTGCGCGGCGGCACTTGGTGGAACGGCAATGCCACGAACGATTTCGACTACGGCCATGCGCGGGTTTCCAATCGCGATCCGGCATGGTTTCTCGGCGGCGGTCCGCCCGGCGATCCTTACGGGCAATGGAGTCAAACGGGCTTTCGCGTGATGCGGCGGGAAATGATTCCGCAGACGGTGGGACTTTTCACCAATCTCCCTGGCGTGCAGCCCGGTTACACGCTGTTCTCTCCGATGCAGGCCAACACCACCTACCTCATCAACAACGCCGGTCAGTATGTTCACCAGTGGACGAGCACCTACAATCCGGGCCGGTCGGAATACTTGATGCCGAACGGCCACTTGTTGCGAACCTGTTCTTTGGGTTTTGCCGCCCTCCTTAACACCGGCGGCGGTGAAGGCGGCCGGGTGGAGGAACGGGATTGGCAAAATAATCTGGTCTGGTGCTACGAGCAGAACACGATCACGAACTTGAGCCATCACGACATCGCGCTTTTGCCAAACGGCAATTTGCTGATGATCATGTGTGAGGAAAAGACTTTGGCGGAAGTGCTAGCCGCCGGTTTTCAGACGAATTCGCAGACGCAAGTTAGCGTGACCACCAACGGCGGTTACTTGCTGCCCGACGCCATTATTGAAGTGCAGCCCGCCGCGAAGGACGGCACGACCAACGGCACGATTGTCTGGCAGTGGCATGTCTGGGATCACCTCGTGCAACAATATGACGTGACCAAAGCCAACTACGGCGTGGTCAGCAATCACGTCGAACTAATCAACGCTAACAGCGGCCCGCTCCAGCAGTTCTGGAATCATTTCAACGGCATTGATTACAATCCGCAGTTGGATCAAATCCTCATCAGCTCGCGCAATCAATGCGAGATCTGGGTAATTGACCACAGCACCACGACCGCGCAAGCTGCCGGCCATACCGGTGGTCGCTACGGCAAAGGTGGTGACTTGCTTTATCGCTGGGGCAATCCAGCCGTCAACAATCTCACCGACGCGACGCACAAGGAAATGCTCTGGCAACAACACTGCGCCATTTGGATTCCGACCAACTGTCCCGGTGCGGGTCATATTCTCATTCACGACAACGGAATCAACCGCGCCAATCCGGCTTACACTTCGATTGATGAAATTGCGCCGCCGGTGGACGCGAATGGTTTTTATTCGCGTGTCGGCAACACCTATTTCGGGCCGACGAGTTATTTCTGGCAATACACCAACAATCCGGCAACGAATTTTTATGGTGCGGACATCGGCGGCGTGGAACGAGAACCGAACGGCGACACGCTCATCACTTTCGGCATTCGCGGGACGCTGTTTGAAGTCACCAGTAATTCGCAAACCATTTGGAAATACATCAGTCCTGTGACCACCACGCCGCTGGCCCAGGGTAGCACCATTCCGTTCGATCCGAATAGCAACACGAATTTTCCACTACAGACGCTCAATGAAGTTTTCAAAGTCCATCGTTACGCGACGAATTATCCCGGCTTCGCCGGCAAGGATTTGACGCCACGTGGCACAATCGAAACCTACACCGGCGCGGCCACCAACACGGTTGGTCTGGGCCTGCCGGACATTTGGGTGCGCGCACATTTCGGCACCCTCTCCGCCGTAACGGGGACGAGCAGCCATTCTGGTAACGGCCTGACGGACATTCAGGAATATCAATATGGCCTCGACCCCAATGTCTGGTCCTCTGCCAATGACGGTATTCCCGATGGCTGGGCGATCAAATATAGCTTTGACCCCACGCTCGCCTCCGTCGCGAGCCTAATAAATTCCAACGGCTACACCACGCTGCAAAACTACACCGCCGATCTCAACCCAACGAATGCCGCATCCCAGCTTGCGTTCGTTGGGATGAGTGCCAGCAATAATGCTGTCCGTATTGGCTGGATAGGCGGCGTCAATGCGACGCAATACCTGTTGTCAGCGCCCACGCTGACTGCCACGCAATGGGACGTGGTTTTCACGAACACGCCGCCGACCAGCATCACAAACTATCAGGTTCAGCCGGTTGGAATCACCAATCTTTTTTACCGGATTGAAGCTACGAGATAATGCGGCATGTGCCTGGCATAATGAAAAAATTCATTCTTAATATTTTTGCTGTTGCTGGCCTTGCGTTGGCAGCCCAAGGACATCCGCTCCTTCAGGATGCGATGTGGGTGCAGTTCGAGCCGACGGATGTCCGAGTGGCCATCAATGTTTCGCTCCGCGAAATCTCCGTGGCCCAGAATCTCTCGACCAATTCCAGTTCCGGAGGATTCGCGGCGCTGTCCGATGGAGTGCTGGCGCGGCAGGGTGACTACGTGCAGGCTCATCTAAAGGTTTCCGCCGGCAACAATCTTTTGTCCGGCACGATGATTAAGTTTACATGTCCACCATCCATCGGCGAACCGGAACAAACGTTTTTTCAATACGAACTGGTTTATCCATTCACCGGTCCGCCGCCAGCGGAGGTGACCCTTGAAAACGAAATGCTGAAAGGACTTCCTTATGCGATTGGCACACCGTGGAATGTCAGCTATGTCATCCGCGCAAAAAGGGCCGGCGATGATTCGGCGACGACGTGGTTGCTCGGCTACGAACAACCAGCGACGATTCCGACCGGCTGGGACAACGCCTCAGTGCCAACCACAGTCGCTGCCTCGACGGTGGCCGCCGCGAAATCGCAAAACTGGCGGACGTTCTGTGAATACCTCCGGCACGGCATCATGCACATCCTCACGGGTTGGGATCATTTACTGTTTGTCTCCGCGCTCGTGCTGGCGACGCGGAGTTTTCTGGAAATGATCAAAGTCATCGCCGCCTTTACGCTGGCGCATAGCCTTACACTGGCATTATCCGTCTTCGGCATTTTTCGGCTACCTGCTTACGTTGTCGAACCGGTGATTGCCTTGAGTATCGTCTTCGTGGCGCTGGAAAATCTGTTTTGGCCGCAACGCGCCCATTCGCGCATCCGGCTGGCGGTGGCGTTCGGGTTTGGGCTGGTGCATGGACTCGGCTTTGCCGGTGGTCTGCTCGACGCGATGGCCGATTTGCCTGCAATCGGCACTTGGATTGCGCTGGGCGCTTTCAGTCTCGGGGTCGAAATCGGCCATCAGGTAGTCGTGCTGCCGTTGTTCGGTCTGCTGGCCTTGAGCCATCATAAAATGTCTGACACTGCTCGCACGGCGTTTTTGCGTTACAGCACGTCAGCCATTTCGGTTTGCGGTGTCTATTACCTCTTTGTGGCGGTGCATGAACAATTTTTTATCCCATGAAAACAAATCAACTCGCAATTCACTGCTTGCTCGCAAGTGCCATGGCCTTTGGTTTGGCCACGGTCACCAGTGCGCAGACATCTGCACCGGGAACACCCAATTGGTTTGCCTCCGGCAATGCCAATGCCGGATTGCCGGGGCGCACTAACAATCCGCCACCGCAGGCTGCCGCATTTTTGAAATTTTCGCCGCGCGTCAAGGTGACCTGGGACGACCAATACCTTTACGTCCAGAATAACGGCATACCTGACCACGGCATGATGGTGGGCATCACCGCGTGGCAGCAACAAGTGCCGCTGCCGCAACCCTACTTTGGCGAAAACGCATGGGCGATTCCGCTACATCCTGTGCCGGCGAAAAATCCTCGGCCGATCAAAAATGATTTTCTTCGCGGGGCGGTTGCCGTAAGCGTGGACGGCATTCCGATCTTCAACCCGCAAAACAATCGCGGCGAGATTTCGCAGCAAATCGGTGAACTCGACAATTGGGGCGGTCACTGTGGCCGCGCGGATGATTATCATTATCATGCAGCGCCAATCTATTTGCAGAGCGTCGTCGGTAAGGATCAGCCCATCGCCTACGCACTGGACGGCTACCCAATTTATGGCCCGACTGAGCCGGACGGTTCTGCGCCGACGGGGCTCGATGAATTTCACGGCCACACCACGCCCGGCCTTGGCTATCACTATCATGCCTCGACCAATTATCCCTACGTCAACGGCGGTTTTCATGGCGAAGTGGTCGAACTAAACGGCCAGGTGGATCCGCAACCACACGCGCAGCCGATTCGCCCGGCACAATCACCGCTACCCGGTGCAAGAATCGTCGGCTTCACCAATTCACCGGACGACAAACATTTTTCCCTGCGATACACCGTGGACGGTCAGCCAGCGGCGGTGAATTATGACAATGCCGGCAACGGAGCGTGGAATTTTCAATTCGTGAAAGCGGATGGCACGGAGCGCACGGCAACCTACCGCGCAGGCGGACGAAACGGCGGGCCACCGCCGCGCAACAATCCGCTGCCAGACAATCAGCGTGGACCACGCCCCGACAATTCGCGCGGCGGTGTGGTCGCTCCGGTCACGATTAACCCGAAACACACTGGATATTTTATTGTGAACAGTAGTGTGGTCACCAACGACGGGGCGCTGCCGGTGGAATTCACCGGCGACGGTGCCAGTGCCTCGCCGCCGCTCGAATGGAGTGGCGCACCCGCCGGCACAAAATGTTTCGCCGTTATCATGGATCACTTTCCCGGACCGGGCGACGTGAAATGGTATTGGACGCTCTACAACATTCCCGCGAATGTCCAAAGCCTGCCGAAGAACGCGACCGGCATCGGCGTCGCGGGCAACAACAGTGTGAATCGCAACCTCGGCTACGCGCCGCCGCATTCAAAAGGACCGGGAGCGAAAACGTATTTCATCACCGTTTTTGCGTTGTCCGCGCCGTTGCAGATCGCCTTGCCGCCTTCCCAGGTGAGCCGCAATGTTTTGCTAACCTCCATGAAAGACCTCGTGCTCGACAGTGCCGAATTGAAGTTCACTTATGACCGAACCCGTTTCATTCAACAAAACGGCGATAGTCAGCCTCCGAGAAGAGACGATCGTGACCAGCCAAATCCCTGAATTATTTTTGAACTTATGAAATTGTTTACCACGCGCAGAAAATTTATCGCGCTGCTCTCGGCGACCTTCGGTTGGCTGATGACGCCCGCCATCGCGCAGCAGAATCCTGATCCCAATCGCCCTCGCCGTCACGGGCCGGGCGGCGGACGTGGTCGGCGCGGCGCGGACGATTATGTGCTGCCGCCAGAGCTGTCGGCTTTCAGTTGGTTGTCGTTGGTGCTGGGCCGTGTCAGCGACCAATCAGTGACCGTGAACTCACTGGCCAAGGAAACCATCGAAGGATTTTTTGAATACGGCACTTCGGCAGGCAATTATTCCATCAAAACTGGCGTGCTCAGTTTTCCGGCAGACAAGCCGGTTGAAACTGTTTTTGCAAACCTGCAACCAAACACACAATACTTTTACCACCTTCAATTTCGCAAGCCGGGCGAAACGAACTTCACCGCGCGACCGGAGTGCCGCTTTCATACACAGCGCACCACGGGCAGCACGTTCACGTTTGCTATTCAGGGCGATTCGCATCCCGAACGTCCGCAGATGAGCGAGCCAAATTTATATGCTCGCACCTTGCTCAATGCCGCTGCCGACAAACCGGATTTTTACATTTGCATGGGCGATGATTTTAGTGTCGCGCCGATCCAGGAAGTCAGTTGTGATTCCGTCGCTGCACGCTACACCTTGCAGCGTCCATTCCTCGGCCTCGTCTCCCAATCCGCGCCCGTTTTCCTCTTGAATGGAAACCACGAGCAGGCGTCGCTGTTCAATTTTAATCAAACCGATGAGCGGCACGCCGTCGCCGTTCACGCGCAAAACGCGCGCAACCAGTTTTATCCCACGCCCGCGCCGGACAAATTTTATTCCGGCGACACCGAGACATTGCCTTCGGTCGGGCTGCGTAAAGACTACTGCGCGTGGACTTGGGGCGATGCGTTGTTTGTGATTCTCGACAACTACTGGCATTCCCCGGCACAGGTGGACAGCGGTTTTCGCGAGCAGGATTTGGGCGGCGGCAAAGGCGGACGCGGGCAGCGCGACTGGTGGGCGGTGACGCTCGGCGACGCGCAGTATCAGTGGTTCAAGCGCACGCTCGAAACGAGCAAGGCGAAATACAAATTTGTCTTCGCGCATCATGTCATGGGTTCAGGTCGCGGCGGCATCGACCAATCCGAATTTTACGAATGGGGCGGCTACGGCCACAACGGAGCATACGAATTCAAAACGCGTCGGCCGAATTGGGAATTGCCCGTGCATCAACTCATGGTCAAACACGGCGTCACGATTTTCTTTCAAGGCCACGATCATCTTTATTGCCAACAACAGCGCGACGGCATTATTTATCAGGAAGTGCCGATGCCGGCGGATCAGGGTTACGTTGTCTATAACGACGAGCGTTATCAATCTGGCGTGAAGCTGCCGAACTCCGGCCACCTGCGGGTGACCGTCTCGCCGGAAAACGTGATGGTGGAATACGTCCGCTGCTTTTTGCCGAAGGATGAGACCGTGCAGATCAAGACCGGCGACATCGCGCACAGTTACACGGTCAAAGCCAAATCCCTCCATGCGTAGAATTCCTATCTTTTTCCTGTCGGTGGCTTTTGCGTTTGGCTGGCTGACAGCTTACGGTCAAAGTGAACGGCCAAAAGGCGATCACGGCCATCGGGCACCTTCGGGCACGAATTATTTCAACGTCACCGTTCCGGCGCATGATTTCGATTTGATTCTCGCGCGTCCGGAGAACCATTCCATCACCATCAGCGCGCTGGCGTATCGCGACCTGGAGGCTTGTATTGTTTACGGGACACAACTCGGCACCTGCACGAACCAGACTCCTTTGCAAATACTCAAAGCCGGCACGCCGG